>Ga0210049_1001500_pt1 | contig 21929 bp, 25 predicted proteins | sample CryGeyCG2014_300_2_FD_183964 | JGI IMG/M metagenome (GOLD analysis project Ga0210049, IMG submission 183964) | Groundwater microbial communities from aquifer - Crystal Geyser CG06_land_8/20/14_3.00 (SPAdes) (version 2) | ecosystem: Environmental > Aquatic > Deep subsurface > Groundwater | place... | reverse complement strand
TATACGATTACTTATAGCCTGTCAAGAAGTTTATTATTAGACGTAATCATCGACCACATCAACCCCACATTCCTAAACATTTCTATAACTTGGCTTGATCCTATGCCTCCAAAGTGGTAAAGATGGGTTAAACCGTTGAACCGTGAACCCCGGAACTTTGAACTTGAGTAGTTACTTGATGCACACCCTGCGCACCTGCTTGAAATCTGTTAGACCCTGGGTAGCCTTCAAAATGCCGTCCTGAAGGAGGGTGGTCATACCCTGGGAAATCGCCAGATCCCGCATCTCTTCAACAGTTGCATGTTTCTGGATCAACCTTTTAATCTCGTCTGTCCCGATGAGGAGTTCGTGGATACCCATCCTTCCCTTGTATCCCGATTTATCACAGGCATCGCACCCCTTTGGCCGGTATAGCATGAAATCATCCGTGTAGGGAATGTTCAGTCCGGTGAACAGTTCCTGTCCGTAAGTTTCCGCGATATCATTGTATTCTTCGCTCGTTGGATGATAGGCTTCTTTGCATTTTTTACAGAGCGTTCTCACGAGTCTCTGGGCAAGGATAGCAAGGAGGGCATCGGCGAAATTCAAAGGGTCTATACCCATATCGAGGAGCCTGACGATGGTCTCCGGGGCAGAGTTGGTATGGAGGGTAGAAAAAACTAGATGTCCGGTCAGTGAGGCCTCGACACCGGTTTTGGCGGTCTCAAAATCCCTCATCTCACCGACCATAATGACATCCGGATCCGCCCGGAGAAAGGCGCGCATGGCAGCGGCAAAGTCAAATCCGATCTTGGGCTGGACCTGAACCTGACGTAACCCGTACTGGGTAATTTCTACCGGATCTTCCGCCGTCCAGATCTTCCTTTCCGGTGTATTGATGTGGCGCAGCGCTGCATGCAGCGTCGTGGTTTTACCGGATCCGGTAGGGCCTACGCAAAGAATTATTCCGTAGGGCTTTCCGAGAATCTTCAAAAACTCGTTGTAATTTCTCGTTGACATTCCCATGGCGGGAAGGGACATGGTTTCCCCCTTGGCCAGAATCCGCATCACCACGTCCTCAACACTTCCCTGTGTCGGTATCGTGGCCACGCGGAGTTCAATTTCTCCTCCCGTCGGCCTCTTAAATTTTATTTTTCCATCCTGAGGAATTCTCTTGACGGTGATATCGAGATTACACATGATCTTTATTCTGGAGACAATGGCAGCCCTGTAACTGTAAGGAATAGTTTGATAAAGGTTGCAGTCGCCGTCAATCCTGTAACGGATTTCTACATTTTTCTTATCTACATTGGGTTCAACATGGATATCTGAGGCCCCCTGTATATAGGCATCGTTGATAATCTTATTGACCAGTTGCATGATTACACTGTCCGATTCTGTGATGACTTCTCCCTCTTCTTCATGGGACTCCTCTTCCACCTCGAGCTTTCCCAGAATTTCCGTGAAGGATGACTCACCTTTGGGGGAATGGAAAAAGTGATTGATAAATTTTCTGATGTCCTTCGTCAGAGCCACATCGTATTTGACCGCTTTCGTTCTTAAGAAACTTTCAATTGTATCCCGTTTCACGATGTTGTTGGGATCATCAACGAGGACATGGATATTTCCTTCTACTCTCTCAAAAGGGACCCACAGCTCGCGGAGGAGATATTCTCGCTTCAAGTTTTTCAGCAAATCCCCTGGAATAGGATGCTTGTCATTAAATTGTATAAATTTGCAGTGATAGAATTCTTCGAAAGACCTGCCCATCTCTTCCTTCGAGATGTTGTATTTCTTCATCAGGAAAGCTTCCATAGTCTCCTTTTGTTCCCTTGCTTCCACCCATGCCTTGTCCAGTTCTTCTTCTTTCAGTAAATCACGGCTGATGAGGTAATCAAATTTCGTCCTTCTCCTCCTCACAAACCTTTCCTGGTTGTAAAAAGCAACACCAAGGACTCCAGACATCTCCTGAAGAAAAGCCTGCTCTTCCTCAGAAAATTTACCGTCTCCCCCCTTCTTATTCAGAATCTGTATAACCCCCATGAGCGTGTTGTTATGAAAAATGGGAGCGGCAAGTATCTGTCTGGTTCTAAAACCGGATTTTTTATCCCAGCTATGGTCATGGAAAAGTTCTTTATCTATACTTTTTAGTTCCTCCCTGACATAGGCATCGGCTATGTTAACAATCTTTCCTGTATTGGCCACGTATCCGGCGATACTCTTATTGCTGATGGGTAGTCTGATCTCTTTTAACTGAGCGCCTGCAAGTAACATGGAGTAAATCTCGTTCCTCAATCGGTCCACCACATAGATGGTAATCGAATGGGCGTTGAAGAGGTTTAAAATGTCTTCCTTAAGATCTACGAGAATCTGTTTTATGTTCTGGGCAGCATGGATGCGATTGGTAATATCCAGCAGTGCCTTGCGAATGAGGAGTCCCTCTTTAAGCTCTGTGAACTTTGTGCTTTTTGTCTGATCATTCATACCTTTTTCCTTGCCAATCCCATCTGTTTTCCTGTAGATAACGAAGATACATCTCTGTGGACAGGGAAAGCTGACAGGGCTTGCCACAGGGCCAATTCTCTAAAATGAGGTCAGATCCGCCCCTTTTTCCGGAGTATCTCCCTGAAAACATGGTAAAAGGCCCTGTTGTCAGTAATGCTATCCTTGATAAGCGAAGCAAGGCCACCCTTGACAATCGAATCTATATCATCCATGTTTTTCGGATTGATGACAAGATTGACGCTCCTGTTAAAGGCCGCCATGTTATCCATGTTACGGAATCTATCACTAACAAGGGCTACAAAAATCTGTCTCCTGGTACTCATGGGAAGGCTATTTAAATAGTTGAGTACATTATTGCTGTCCGCATCTTCCGTGTCAAAATTCTCATTCAAGACAACAAGATCATAGACATGAAACCGCATCCTCTTGAGGGCATCACGTGCGGATGCCGGTTCTGTAACTCGGTAACCAAGGCTTTTCACGGCATTGCTGATCTTTTCCCTCGTAGATGGATCAGGTTCACAGATCAAGGTCGTTTCACCGCCTGTTTCGAGGAAATCAAACGGCCTATCAGAAGCATCGTATGTATCTGATGCCACCTCGCTTAAAAGACTCTTCTCCTCTTCCATGGTATCGTATCCCCTTCTCCTGCCTGTTCAGAATACATATAACGCAGGCTAAAGTCTGCGGCTACCGGCTGCCTGCACCCTCTACCATTTCATCTTCGGTTTCCCATAAGCCAGATCAACTTCAAGCTTAGTAATGTTCGTTGTGGCCTCCCCCCTGGCGCTCTTTACCGAATCAATGCCACGGCCGACAATCCCCTTGTTAGATGCATAGGCCTTGGCAGTATCTTCACTGACAAGACCGTTCTTGTACAACTCGACAATATGATCATCAAATGTAATCATACCAAAGGCCTTGCCTGCCTGGATGATCTCATAAAACGTCTTTCCCTCTGATTCTCCATGCAGGATGGCGTCCTTGACACGCAGGTTGGTGCCCATGATTTCAAAGGCTGCCACCCGGCTCCCGTCCTCTTTGGGGAGAAGTCTCTGGCACACAATCCAGCGCACCGTATCAGCCAGACGAATCCGAATCTGATTTTCTTCCTCTTTAGAAAACATGCCCAATATACGATTAATCGTCTGACCGGCATCAACCGTGTGCAGCGTACTCAACACAAGATGCCCCGTTTCTGCGGCAGAAAGTCCGATCTCCATAGTTTCCCTGTCCCGCATCTCGCCTATGAGAATAACCTTTGGCGCCTGTCTGAGAGCGGCGCGAAGACCATTGGCGAAGGTATCAAAATCGGTTCCCATCTCCCGCTGGTTGAAGGTTGCCTTCTTGTGGGGATGAGCGAATTCCACCGGGTCTTCAAGGGTAACGATATGAACGGATTGTTCTTCGTTGATTTCGTTTAAAACCGCAGCAAGTGAAGTGGTTTTACCGCTACCTGTGGCGCCGGTAACGATGATAATCCCGTTTTTCTCCTTCGCTAACATGTGGAAGGCATCGGGAAGATTCAATTCCTGGCAGGTGGGAATCCTCGTCTCAAGTTTTCTCAGGACGATGGAATAATTCCCCTGCCGGGAAAAGATATTGACCCGGAAGCGGGCCTTGCCTGGTAGTTCGTAAGAAGAATCACACGAACCCTGCGCAACGAGCGTCTCCAAGAGACGGCGATCCTGATTTATCAGGTTCAGGGCGAATATCTCCGTTTGAAAAGGGGTTAGCTCGTGAAAGGGAGGTTCAAGACCCACACCGCTTAACTGCCCGGAGCTTTCCACCTGAAAAGGCTTACCAGCCGTGATGTTCAGGTCAGAGACATTTTCATGCGCATCGAGCATTTTGCTCAGTATATAATCAACTTCCTGTTTTCTCATCACGCATCTCCTGACTTGGCTACCGGTTAAGCAGCATTGAAAAGGGGTATGAAGTTAAACATTATACTTCGGTAAAATCTGTGGGTGGTGACTTTAAAAGAGATCTAAATCTGCTCTTGTCGTTACACTTTGAGTACGCATCATCCGAACTGATCCAGCCCCGGTTGTAAAGATCCATAATGGAATCATCTAAAAGTTGCATACCATATTTTTTACCTGTTTGAATCATGGAAGGGATCTGAAAGGTCTTGGATTCCCGGATCAAGTTCCGGACCGCCGAAGTGGCAATAAGGATCTCAAGGGCTACACAACGGCCTTTCTTGTCAATCCGTTTGAAGAGAACCTGGGAAATGACCGCACGGATACCATCAGCCAGGGTAGACCTGATCTGCATCTGTTCCTCGGCAGGAAAAACCTCAATGATCCGGTCAACGGTCTTGGCAGCGCTCATTGTATGGAGGGTCCCAAATACAAGGTGTCCTGTGGCTGCTGCTTCCACGGCCAACGATATGGTCTCCAGATCTCTCATCTCGCCCACCAGGATGATATCGGGATCCTCACGCAGGGCGCCACGAAGGGCGGCAGTAAAGCTCTTGGTGTGAATACCGACTTCCCTGTGGTTCACAATACAACTTTGGCTCTGGTGAACAAACTCGATAGGATCTTCAATAGTGATAATGTGATCCTTACGTGTACGATTCGCCTCATCAATGATGGCGGCAAGAGTAGTTGATTTCCCGCTTCCCGTGGGTCCCGTAACCAGGACTAATCCCCTCGGCAAAGAGGCCAGCTTGGAAATGACAGGGGGGAGACCTAACTCCTGGGCAGGAACTATCTTACTGGGAATCTCTCTGAAAACCGCCCCCACACCAAATTTTTGTTCGAAGAAATTGGCCCTATATCGTGCAAAATTGGGAATTTCATAGGCAAAATCTACGTCTCCGGTTTCTTCAAATTGTTTGATCTTATGTTCAGGCGCGATCTCATAGAGCATGGCTTTTAGATTATCATTGTCCAGCACATCAAACTTTATCCGTTCTATCTCACCACGTATCCTGATGATCGGCTGCTGCCCGGACACGAGGTGCAGGTCTGATGCACCCTGTTCATGCATCAATTGGAAAAATGCATCAATTTTTGCCATAGTATGTCTCCCTTTCTGATTTAAGAGGGGAAAGGCAGCCAAGTTACAAGGTCATCCAGCGTTGTCCTTTGACGCGCAAAATGGTTTACCGGCGAATCCCTATCAGGGTACCCAAGGGCAACGCCGATAACAAGCGATTTATTTTCAGGGATCTTCAATAATTCCCTCAGGACATCCGGGTATCTGACAGAGGCTGCCAGGATGCAGGTACCGAGTCCCCTGTCGTGGGCAAGCAGGCAGATTGTTTGTAAGATAAGTCCCACATCGAGCATGGCATATTCAACGACCAGGGTTTTGTCTATGCAGAAAAGGATCAGGCAGGGGGCATGGAAAAAGGAATACATGTCAGCGCTATACTGAAGTCGTTCCTGTTGGTCTTCCCGGGGAATGGCCAGGGAGGTTAAGACACTTTTTCCTACTTCCGTATATCTCCTTTTCAGGACTTCGGGCCAGGTCTCCGGCATTTTGATCTCTGGTGACGGCGATACACCTTCCAGTAACTTTTGGCAATTCGCCTCTCTGAATCTTTTTAGGGCCTCCCCAATGACCACGTAAATTTCCCAGGGCTGGGTGTTGCCCCATGACGGCGCCCAGCGGGCATCTTCAAGGATTTCACGAATGATTTTTTCTGAAACTTCGTCCGGTTTAAACTTACGGATACTTCTTCTCTCCCGTACGGCTGTCCTCGCATCCATCTTATGCCTCCATAACTCGCATATACTTAAAACTTAATCCTTCAGCAATGAAATGAAAGGTCGATTTAGGAAGTTATCACACACGATTTACGAATGCAAATATCAATAGTGAGTAGAAAAACTTGACAACCCGCCTTCCTTTTTCTAAACTCCATTTCGCAAAAAGCAATAATTTAGTGGTAGCTTGTTTACCGCCCAAGCAGAAAATAAAAGAATTCTTCTATTATTTTAATAAAGAGGAGGTATTACCCTTGGATTGGCAGGAAAAGTATAGCAAAAAGATGATCTCATCTGAGGAAGCGGTTGCAATGGTAAAACCCGGTGATGCGGTGGCATTCACCGCGGGTCGTGAAGCCTACGCCATAGGTTTAGCTCTCGTTTCCAGGGTAGTGGAGTTACAGGGCCAGGGTGTGAAGGTCTTCGTTCCAACGCCAGGATACGATTTTGGTTGGTATGACCCCGGCTGGGAGAATTTCTTCGATTTAACCATCATGATGGCTACGGCCACTTGCCAGCATGCCATTGATGAAAAGAGGATTGACTTCAATTTCGGGACTATAATCCCCTTTCACATGAACGAGGATATAATGGAACCCGATATCCTTCTCACCGAGGTATCGCCCCCCGATGGGAAGGGATTTTGCAGTTTCGGGCAATCACTATGGAACAAAAAAAGACATGTCAGGGCGGCTAAGCTGGTAATCGCTGAGGTAAATGCAAATCTCATCAGAACCTATGGTGATAATTTTATCCATGTCTCGGAGATAGATTACTTTGTGGAACATGTCTCCTCGGGGGCAGCCCCCGGCACCGGCTCGCTTGCCGGTAGGAAAAAAAGGACACCCGAACCCTATGTGAAAGATATTGCAGGACATGTGGGCTCCCTAATGAAGGATAGAGATACCTTTCAAATTGGCGTCGGAAGAACTACGGAACTTTTAGTTCAGCATGGTCTCCTTGATGGTAGACAGGACATGGGCTATCATTCCGAGGCCACTCCTCCAGGGATTATCACCCTGGTTCGGGAAGGGATGATAAACGGGAAATATAAGACCCTTAATGTCGGTAAGGTAACTGTTACCTCTCTTGGGGGTGGTACAAAAGAGGAGATGGAGTGGGCCACCGATAATCCAATGTTTGAATTGGTAGATGTGGCCTACCTTGAGGATATCAGGGTTATTGCCGCCCATGATAACATGGTAGCCATTAACCAGGCCCTGGCTATAGAGTTGACAGGGCAGATTACCGCTGAGGGTTTAGGCACACGGCAAGTTAGTGTCGCCGGAGGGCAGATTCCCTTCGTCTTCGGCTCATTGCTTTCCAAAGGAGGGCGTTCCATCACCGTCCTGCCATCAACGGCAAGGGTCGGGGATAGGATTACATCACGTATTATGCCCACCTTACCCGAGGGAACACCGATAACTACCCTGCGGAACTGTGCCCAGTATATAGTTACCGAATATGGGATTGCCAATCTTTGGGGCAAATCGGTGAGACAGAGAGCGGAGGAACTCATCTCCATAGCTCACCAAGATTTCCGCTCCGAGCTCAGGGCAGCAGCAAAGAAACGCTTCTGGGCATGACGATAGGTCTTATCTCTGACACTCACATACCATTCCGGGTCTTATGAAACATTGAACTTAGGACAAGGGAAAACCCCGGAACAAGCGGGCAGGAAGTGGTCCAGAAGAAAAAATAGTTGACTAAAACCTGTGGCGTGGGTATCCTTCACAGAAATATACGATAAAACTAAGATTTCAAAGGAGGTGCATCATGGCTGTTAAAGTAGCTATTAACGGTTTTGGCAGGATCGGTAGATACCTCGTCAGGGCATGCCTCGGGTACGATGACATAGAGATCGTTGCCGTTAACTCGAGAGCCAAGCCGGACACCCTCGCTCATCTTCTCAAATACGATTCGGTTCATGGAAAAATCAAGGCCGATGTTGTCGTGGAGGAAGATGCTCTCCTGGTGAACGGTAAAAGAATTAAGATCACAAACGTCAGCACGAATCTCGTCGATCTCCCCTGGGGAAAATTAGGTGTTGATATCGTCCTCGAATCAACGGGTAAGTTCAGAAAGAAAGAAGAGGTACTGGGACATCTTACCGCCGGGGCAAAGAAGGTCATCCTCTCAGCCACCGGAAAAGGGGTTGACGGCACCTTCGTGATGGGAGTCAATGAAGATACCTACGATCCGGAAAAGCATCACATCGTATCCAATGCCTCGTGTACCACGAACTGTCTCGCCCCCGTAGCCAAGGTACTCCATGACGAATTTACAATTATCAAAGGGCTCATGACCACGGCGCACTCCTACACCATGGATCAGAGGCTTCTCGATGGTTCTCATAAAGACCTGAGAAGGGCCCGGGCAGCGGCTATGTCCATAGTTCCCACATCAACGGGAGCTGCCACCGCGGTTACCGAAGTGATTCCCGCTTTAAAGGGGAAACTTGACGGACTGGCGTTAAGGGTTCCGACACCCAATGTCTCTCTGGTGGATCTGACGGTGGAGGTCGGCCGTCCGGTCACTGTCGGCGGGGTCAACGGCGCCTTGAAGGCGGCATCTGAGGGAAAATTAAAGAATATTCTGGCTTTTTGCGAGGAAGAACTGGTTTCCATAGACTTTACGAGCAGTTCCTATTCAGCCATTGTGGATGCCCCCCTGACCAAGGTGATTGGGGAAAACTTTGTCAAGGTATTTGCCTGGTACGACAATGAGAGCGGTTATGCATGCCGGATGAGGGACCTCGCCCTGTACATGGGGAGAAAGCTCTGAGTCTTCCTAAAAAGCCCGTTTTATTTATTGATCTTACGAGACCGTCACCCTTCAGGGCGTAATAATGATCAGGCCGTTTATCGCCGGCAACTGGAAAATGCATAAAACAATAGGGGAGGCGGTTGATTTTGCGTCTCGCCTGAGGAAGGCGCTTGCCGAACCCCTTGAGGCAGACGTGGTCATTGCCCCGCCCTTTACAGCCCTTTATGCTGTGGCGGAGGCGCTGAGGGGTTCAGAGATCCACATCTGTGCGCAGAACCTACACGAGGATGTCAGCGGAAGGGGGGCCTATACCGGGGAGGTGTCCGCCCCGATGCTGGCCGATGTCGGCTGCGAATATGTCATCATAGGCCATTCAGAACGCCGTACCCTGTTTGGTGAAAAGAATGGGGTAATCGTTAAAAAGATTAGAACGGCCCTAAAATTCGGTCTGAAAGCCATCCTCTGCATCGGAGAAACCCTCAATGAAAGAGATCAGGGGAAGACCTTCACCGTTGTTGAAAGGCAGATCAAAAATGGATTGAGTAATTTTATTGTTGATGATATAAAAAACGTTGTTATTGCCTATGAACCGGTCTGGGCGATCGGTACCGGTAAAACGGCAACACCGGAACAAGCCGGGGAGGTACACGCATTTATCCGCCACACGATGGAAAAGTACTCTGGAAAGGATATTTCCCGCTGTCTTGCCATCATCTATGGAGGAAGTGTCAGTCCGGATAATATCCGTGATCTGATGGCCCAGCGAGACATAAATGGCGCCTTAGTAGGAGGGGCAAGCCTGGAGATTGAATCTTTTATCAGGATCGTAAAATTTACATGAATTTTTCCCCTAAGGAGTTAATATGCATACTCTTGTGACTATCCTGCATATCTTTGCCTGCATAGTGCTTATTTGTGTCGTTCTCCTCCAGGCAGGCAAGGGGGCGGATATGGGAGCGGCTTTTGGCGGCTCAAGTCAAACTATCTTCGGAAGTGGCGGCCCGGGAACCTTTCTCGGAAAAATGACAACAGTAGTGGCCGCGGTTTTTATGTTGACATCTCTTGCCCTGTCATATGCCGTATACAAGGGGACGTCATTGATGGATAGCCACACCCCCCGACCTGCGGTTGAGAGAACGGTGCCGACACAAACAGAAAAGCGGGCCGTTCCTCTTGGTTCAGAAAAAGCGACAGGAGCTACAGAACAAAAGACAAAGACAGGAACCCCCTCATCTAAGTGAGTAATCCCGGTTGGATGCGGGAACAGCAGAAGAAGGTATTTGCCGAAGTGGTGGAATCTGGTAGACACGCTATCTTGAGGGGGTAGTGGGCTACGCCCGTCCGGGTTCAAGTCCCGGCTTCGGCATCAATTAGATTGCAGGCTTACAAATTATTTCTTTCACTTTCAGATCAAAAATATCGGCGCTGTTGGCCGGTTGGATAACCAGAGCGGTATCGGCGTCTCCGGCAGTGCCTCCGATGGAGATCACATCTTCATCAGTTCTCACCAGACCGGCATCAGCGGCCATTAGGGCCAATTCGATGGCCACCTTGGTACCCTGACCAAAGATACGGAGGGTATAGGCCATAATTTCATCCACCTGATACGTGGCGAGTTTCCTCCTCACACCACGACCAACCCCGCCAAAGGCATGTTGGCAGGTCAGCACCGTCACACCCTTTGATTCTAACTCCTGCCGGTTTTTGTCGCTTAACTCCTGGAAATTAGGTTTCACAAACCCTGTTACATGGGTTACAGCAATGATCTTAACACTTGGATCAAGGGTCTTTAAAGCCTCGAATACGGTCTTCCCACTGCATGTGGCAACCAGGACCTTCCCGAGCGAAAGCTCTATGCACCTTCTGGAAACGGCTTCCATTACCGCTTTTGTGTTTCCCTTGCCGGGTTTAAAAAAATAACGGCAGGAAACGTCGTTATACAGAGTTAATCTCTTCGCCATGACCGTTAACCTCCATTCATCTCCCCTTATGAGGGGGTAAAAGAGGGTACTACAAACGGCCGTTGTCTGTCAAAGACTTTCAACCTGTGCGATTGACAATGTTCTGCTTTATTGGCATAATTCGACAGGCTGAATAGTTACGTAACCCCTTATAATGATTCTGGTAGTCCCAAGGGGAGTTGAACCCCTGTTTCCGGCGTGAGAGGCCAGCGTCCTAACCACTAGACGATGGGACCTTGGCTGGGGGACCAGGATTCGAACCTGGGTAGTAGGATTCAGAGTCCTAAGTCCTACCGCTAGACGATCCCCCATTAAACATCGGATTTCTCATTGCTCGAAAGGCAGGTCAGTCGGTTTCTCTTTTCTCCGGGAATGACCGAACAAGCAGGACCGATAAATGAGAGCCACGCAGCACTTTGTCGGCTACACTCCCGTAAACCCAACGTTTTAACCCTGAGTGTCCGTGGGTGGCCATGACGATGAGGTCAACGGGATGTTTACGTGCGTAATCTATGATAGTCTCCGCGGCAGGTCCCATCTCTACAGCCACATGAACCTTGAACGGTTCATTGCTTATCCGGTCGCGGACCCGGACCGACTCCAGATATTCAAGTGCCTGTTTCTTATTGATCTGCCATATTTCATCAACATAAATTGCATCGTGGGTGCCGATTTCAATAACGCCTTCTATAGGCAGCACCACTTTGAGCAAAGTCACTTCCGCCAGAGAGAGTCTTGCCAGGGCAAGCGCATCTGTCAGGGCTGCCTCGGCCAGTTCGGAACCATCAAGAGGGACGAGTACATGTTTGTACTGTTTTTCCATGGCAACACCTATAGTATTTATCTCATCTATGATGATCTGAATTCTATGATTAAAATACGGTAAATACAGTCCTGTGTCAATGAAAAATTTGCTGTAAGATCATCAGAAACTGTCTTCATTCTCTTTAGCAACAGAATACTGTTTTATAGTCTTCTCGACAACAAAAGGAAGGGTAAGTAAGTAATTCCAGGACTTATTTATGCAATCATAGGCCCCAAGCTTCCTGGCCTCAACACCGATCCTTTCATCTTCATACCCTGTCATCATAATCACGGGAACGTGATACCCCTTTTCAATAATCTCTCTCAAGACCTCCAGTCCATCTAACTTTGGCAGGGTGTAGTCCAGGAGCACCACATCGTAATCCACCTTATCTAACATAGCTAAACACTCTTCTCCAAAAACAACGGTATTGATCTCAAAGCTATTATTGTGTTTAAGAAGCACCTCTTCCATTAACTCTGCGTGGTCCGGGTTGTCTTCAACTATCAATATCCTTGTAGGCTTATATCCCATAAGTGTTTCCCATATAGATAAGTGATCGGTAAAATTGAATATGCACTTATTACATTGTATTTGTCAATAATTTTATACAATTCTCGGGTTGTAGCAATCATTGTACAAAGGTTGTTATAATATTTTTATGCAAAAAAAAGAGATAGTAACGAGTAAAGAGATTGGCTGGAAAATTAAAAGGCGGAGGAGTGAGCTTGGGATCTCACAGGAAAGCCTGGCTGAGATACTGGGTGTTACATATCAACAGGTACAGCGGTATGAAAGCGGAATAAATAGGCTCAATGTGGAAGGTATTCAGTTAATTGCAGATGCCCTTTCCATGCCTGTGTCGTATTTCTTTGAACCCGATAAAACATCAATGGTTGCAGAGGGACCATCTTCTTATCTGCCCACCGAGAAAGGTAAACTTCTGGGGTATTTCAGAAAGATTAAAGATAGTAGTTCTAAAGACCTTGTTATTCAAGTTGCCCGTCTTGCAGCAAAGGTAAATGAGCAGTCTTCCCAATAGGCATCCCACCCCCCTTCACTATACAATCAGGCTGACGGCGTAATTTTTTGTTTGACAATAAATGGCGTGGTAAGTATTACAGAACGAGACGGGTAGAAGGTGATACTATTCGGGAAGATACTGACGGGGTAGTCATTACGGTTTATCACCCGCTATTTCAAGTTGTGAAAGGAGATAATGAATGGTTGGCATAAGGTCCTACGGTGTATATATCCCCTATTACAGAATGAGCCGTGCCGAAATATTTAATGCATGGCTGACCATGCCCTCTCCCATGAAAGGGGAGAGGAGCGTGGCCAATTTTGATGAGGACAGTCTTACGATGGCTGTAGCCGCCGGTATTGACTGCCTTACTGGTTTTAAGAGAAAAGATGTTAATGCGCTTTATGCCTGTTCCACCACATTTCCTTACAGGGAAAAGCTGTCCGCGGCAACAGCGGCGGCAGCCCTTGATTTAAGCGGCAGTATCAGGACGGCGGATTTTGCCAATTCTTTACGCTGTGCCACTATTGGTCTCTCCTCGGCACTGGATGCCGTGGAAGCCGGTTCTGCCGAAACCGTTCTCCTTACTGCCTCAGATTGCAGACTCGGCGCCCCCGGGGGTGAATTTGAGCAGTCCATCGGGGATGGTGGTGTGGCCTTTCTCCTCGGGAAAGAGGAACTGATTGCTGAAGTTGAGGGACGATACACTATCACCGATGAATTTTGCGGTATGTGGCGCTCCCATGAGGATACCTTTATCCGTATGTGGGAGGACCGGATGGTGCATGATGAGGGTTATTCCAAGATTATGGAAAGGGCTCTCCGTGGCGCCCTGGAGAAGGCAGGCCTGACCATGGACAGTTTTGCCAGGGTCGTCTATGACGCACCGGCGGATATCCGCAGGCACGCCCTCCTGGCCAGAAAGCTGGACATTGGCAAGGAACAGCTTCAGAGTTCCTTTTTCGAACAGATCGGAAATACGGGTACGGCCATGGCCGGTATGATGCTGGTGGCTGCCCTGGAAGAGGCAAAGGCCGGTGACAGGATCCTCTTTGCCAGCTATGGAAATGGGGCGGATGTATTCATTTTAAGGGTTACCGACGGCATTTCAAAGGTGAGAAACAGGGGAACTTTTGTTAGACAATTGAACAATAAGAAGATGATCTATAATTATCCTGCCTATCTCAGGTGGAGAAATATCGTGGCCATGGAAAAGGCAAAACGTCCTGATCTTCAACCTACCTCCATTTCCAACCTCCGGCGGAATGCAAAGATTCTCCTTTCCCTCTATGGTGTAAAATGTAGAAAGTGCGGAACACCGCAGTACACCCAGGCGGGCCTGCTTTCATCTTACGTCATGCCTCAAAGGATCTGTGTGGAATGCGGTGCCAAAGACCAATTTGACGATTATCCTTTCTATGACAAGAGGGGAACGATTTACTCCTATACTAAAGACAACCTGGCCGCCAGTCTCGATCCTCCGCTGACCGTTGCCATCGTTGATTTTGAAGGGGGAGGCCGGGCTGCCTTTGAGATGACCGACAGGGATCCCCGGGAGGTGAAGGTAGGCATGCCGGTTGCGTTGACCTTCAGGAAACTTTTCTACGAACGGGGGATTCATAACTATTACTGGAAGGCCATTCCCATAAGTCGTAAGTCATAAGTCGTATGTCGTATGAAACTGGAAGGCTATCCCTGTAGGGAGTTAAAAAGGAGGAGATAAGAAATGTCAGGAAGCATAAGAGACAGGGTCGCTATTGTGGGTATGGGATGCACCAGGTTCGGGGAACTCTGGGATAAAAGCGCCTCCGATCTGGTTGTGGAAGCGTCGTACGAAGCCTTTGAAGACGCGGGGATAGAACCTAAAGACATCCAGGCGGCATGGGTGGGGGCGTCTTACGATATTTCGGCAAAAACAGGGATGGGATTAACCGCCCCCTTGAGATTGCAAGGGATACCGGTGACACGGATAGAAAATGCCTGTGCAACAGGGACGGACACCTTCCGTAATGCCTGTTATGCGGTAGCAGCGGGAATCTACGATGTTGTTTTAGCCCTGGGGGTGGAGAAGATCAAGGACATGGGCTTCAGCGGACTGGGGGTGGGGTACTACCCGGGCGTCTCCAATACCCAGCCGATGCTGACGGCGCCGGGGGCTTTTGCCATCTTGGCCACCCGTTACTTTGAGAAATACGGTCTGAGTTACGAAGAGGGAAAAAGGGCGCTGGGAGCGATTTCGGTGAAAAGCCATGCCAATGGTTATATGAACCCGCGGGCGCATTTTAAAAACAAAGTCACCCTGGAACAGGTAGTAAATGCGCCCATCATTGCCGAACCCCTGGGACTTTTTGATTGTTGCGGGGTCAGCGATGGGGCAGCGGCGGCAATAATTACCCGTGCCGAGATGGCTAAAAATTTCAGACCCGATCCCATTTATGTCAAGGCATTGCAGATTTCCGTCAGCGCAGATTACGGGCGTATCAGCACCGGCTACGATTTTACGGAGATAAAGGAAACTTACACCGCCGGGCAGAGGGCCTACGAAGAGGCGGGAATCAGGAATCCAAGAGAAGAAATCAGCATGGCGGAAGTCCATGATTGTTTCTCCATCACCGAACTGGTTACCATGGAAGACCTCCAGTTTTCTCCCCGCGGAAGGGCCAGGGAAGACATCGAAGCGGGGTTCTTTAACCTCGATGGCGGTCTCCCCGTGCAGCCGGATGGGGGTCTGAAGTGTTTCGGCCACCCTGTAGGCGCCTCCGGCTTAAGGATGCTTTATGAAATGTACCTCCAACTGCAGGGCCGGGCAGAAAAGAGACAGATCAAAAACCCTCGTCTTGGTCTGACCCATAATCTGGGCGGACAACCCGGGGGATGCACAATAAGCGTCTGTATCGTGGGAACAAAATAGGACAAACCACATCAAGGGGGGAAAGATGGCAATTAGAGGACCGTTAAATGGGGTCAGGGTTTTGGATCTGTCACAGGCCCATGCGGGCCCCTTCGGGACCCAGATTCTGGGAGACATGGGGGCCGAGGTGATCAAGATTGAGGCCCCGGGGAGGGGTGATGTAACCAGACTTATTTCTCCAAAGCTCAAAGGCGAAGGCTACTATGTCCTTGCCTTGAACAGAAATAAGAAGAGCCTGGCCCTGGATATGGGGACACCATCAGGGAAGGAAGCTTTTTATGACTTGGTCAGGATATCGGATGTGGTATTCGATAACTTCCGGGCGGGAGCCGTGGAGAGGCTGGGCATTGATTATGAGAACTTGAAAAAAATCAACCCTAAGATTATCTGCTGTTCTATCACGGGATTTGGTTCCACTGGCCCGTACCGGGATCGGCTTTCTTTAGACGACATTGCCCAGGGATTTGCCGGCTCGATCAGCCTCTGCGGGGAACCAGGGGGAACGCCGATGAGGCCGGGGATTCCCGTTGCCGATATCTCGGCGGGCATTTTCGGCGCCATGGGTGTGATAATCGCCCTATACGAGAGAGAACACACCGGCAAGGGACGCAAAGTGGAAACCAACCTCTTGGACGTAACAATGTTTCTCATGTCAAACCATTTTCAGAATTATTTCCTCAGCGGAAAACCTCCTGGTGCACAGGGGACAAAACACCCCGTCATGCCTCTTGGCATATACCGGACAAGGAACGGTTACATGACGGTCGGCGCCATGTGGCCCCGGATAGCCAATGTAATCAACAAAGAATGGCTTCTTAATGATCCGAGATTTGATACCACAGAAAAGAGACTTGCCAACCGGAAGGAATTTGACGACATCGTTGAGGACGCCTTCTCCCATGCGGATACGGAAGAGTGGCTGGAACGACTACAGGCGGAGGGCATCGGCGCTGCCCCGATCAATACCTTAGACAAGACAGTTATTGATCCCCAGGTGGTTTACAACGGGACAGTCATCGGCATGAACCACCCGGTATGCGGGCCTATAAGGGCAATTGCCAATCCTATCCACCTCATCGGCAGTATTGAAGGCCAGCCCGATCCTCCACCGACCTTAGGACAGCAGACCGAAGAAGTTCTTAAGGGTCTCCTTGGCTATTCCGAAGAAAAGATAAAAACAATTCAGCAGGAAGGCAAGGCACACGCGGAAGAGTTAGAGGAACGCATGCTTAAAATTTAACGCTCTGTATAAATAAATATGCTATAACTGCCGATGCCGTAAAAACCCTATATAAAATGATATTTTCTATAAATGCCGACTCCCTTGAAATAGTAACGGGCGATCCTGTCGCCTCACAGTTTATAGCTGAAACTGAAAACAAGGATCTCGGCGATATATCTTCCGGCGGCTGTGCCGCCGGCATATCCGGATTAACTATCCTCCCTGACGGCACACTTGTCCCGTGCAGGAGATTACAGATTCCAATAGGCAATATAAGAAAAGATTCGTTGCGGGAGGTATGGGCAACTTCCGATGTTTTAAATGCCCTGCGTAACAGAAAAAGTTATAAAGGAAAGTGCGGCAACTGTAAAAGATGGGCTGAATGCAGGGGGTGCAGGGCTATAGCATATTACTGTTCAATGGCAGATGGAGAACCTGATATCCTCGCGGCTGATCCCCAGTGTTTTATAGAAGGCGCTGAATTAGAGAAAGTGAATTAGAGAAATTTCCCCGGTCGAAGGGGGCTATACACGCACTTTGCATTTCACGCGGGCAAAGCCGTTATGAAGAATGCCGCAGTCCAGATACCGGTAGATGACCTTCTGGTTTTATTTCTTGCCGGCCAACTCTTCGTATATTTCCACAATTGGTTGTCCCTCAAGGAGAGGGCCTATCTTCCCGAAAAGTTCCTGAAAATGCGGTGTGGAACTATGGATGTCAAACGCCGCCTTGTTCCTGTATTTTTCATAGAAGAGAAACTTTCCCGGTTCGTTCGGAGCGCGATGAAGAATGTAGGCAATGGTTTCTTCTTCAGCCTGAACCTTGGGGATCATCGCCCTCAGGGCGTCTTCCATCTCTTTCTCTTTTCCCGCCTGTGCTCTTAAAACGGCAATTACAACCATTATACTTTTTTACCTCCTTTTTTTCACTCTTGCAGAGTTTGCCGGCGACAGCAAACCTTGTGACAGTAACTTGTAATTCTTTTCTCTCCTACGCCGTCTCCTTTCTAACTCTTTCCTACGCTCTATTTGAGCAAGGCTCATAGTTGCATTCTCTTGCCACTTTTGCAAGAATTTTATGCAGGTGTCTCCTTGAATAAATATCTAAAACCTCCTTCCCCTGCCTGCAATGAGCAGATAACGTTCCGAGCGTATCCGAAGTTGGCGAACGAAGTAAGCCAATTTGGACGAAGGTGCGAAGCACCGAAGCTGGATACGCTCTCTTAGGCGACGTGCCTGCGTTCTTCATAGGAGCTTATTCTCCTTCAAATAACGGATTATTTCCCCCACGAAATGCTCACTTTGTCTAAGTATCTCCTCAGCCTCATCTTTGGATATTACAAAGGTATATTCGTAATCCCCTAATTGTCTCTTCTCAAATGCCCTGTTAAGCTCCCTACCCATGTCCCTCGGAAAAATATCGGTCTTAACAAAGTGTTCTCCAAAAGAAGAAATCACGCCTCCGTGGGACGAAAACGACAAATTCTTTGTAAGTAGCGTAGCTTCAGCGGAATAAAACATTGCATAGTATGCTCTGGAGACCGAGGATTCGTAGTCTCCTTCATTGAGAAGTGTCTTGGAACTTTTAAGATATTTTTTCGCCCTCTCAATGAGGGATGCTATCTCCTTCATGTAGGTACTCCTTCCCTCCGAACGTTCATGAGTAATGGACTTTTCAAAGTACGATAATCTATTTTGGACACGGGATAGACTGATATCAGAACCCTATGTTTTAGATTTATCTCCGTGATAACACTTATCATCCTGTCTATCTCTTTCCCTGGTCTGATATCCCCTTCGAGAACTACAACCATATCAATATCAGAACCTTCTGTAGCTTCACCCCTTGCCCATGAGCCATAGAGAATAATATTCTTTAACCTCTCGCCATAGAGTTTTTCAATTTCCGCCCTGAACTCCTCAATGATATCGTTAATCTCCATCATGGCACTTCTCCATATATCTCTCCTTTAAGTTAACTATTACGGTGACAGAATTTTATCCCCTAACGCATGTTGCCTAACGATTTCGGGGTTTGTGAAGTGCCGAAGGCATTTGGCTTTAGCCCGTAGCGCAAACACGCTGTTAGGCGACGTGGCACAAAAGCCTCTACCAAGAACGTTGTTTTCTGATCCGAACCGCCCCAAGCGTAATCACCGTGAAATTCCGAGCTAACTCATCAGCATGCTCTTGAATTGCTATTGCCACCACCTCTGCTTTGCGCTGTGGAGACAGCCCAGCCAGACGGATCAAGACAACCCCATAAACGATGCGCCTTTGCCGAAATACCAATTCCCCAAAATCCTTATCTGCGGTAAGCAAAAATGCAAACTCCTGATTTGCTCGGCGAATTACCTCATCGTCCGAAATGCTTGGCTCCATCTCCAACACATACAAGACTATATGGCCGTCATCTCTAAGACGCTCCACGATAGGCTTATCTACATTCTCATCGGCCAGAAACTTCATCAAGCCATCTCCGGCAGAGGATAAACCACATCAGCACGTAGCGCCTCTGTTGCAAAAGCCAAAGCCGCTTGAATGGCTTCCTGTGTCAGTCGAGGGTGAGCCTCAAGGATTTGCTCAACCGTCTCACCAGCAGCCAACTTTTCAAGTATGAGTTCTACGGTGATGCGTGTGCCAGCTATGACCGGTTTACCCATCATGATTGAGGGATCCGACTGGATAATACCTCTATACATTCTTTTCACCTCCATAGTTTCTTTAATTTTTTTTCAGGCCATGTTGCCTAACGCTTGAGTGCTTGAGAAGGGCGTAGCCTTTAAATATTTAACCTCAAGCACTCTGTTATCTGTCCATTGCGGGCAGCCCATTTTTAAAAATGTATTTTTTAGGTTTGAACTCCATTCTCATTTTACACATTTTTCTCATCACTTTCCTTTGAGTATAGCATCTTTTCCTGATGTTAAAATCTTATCATTGAGTTGTTCTAAAGCTGAAACTAAACTTTTTGTGGCAACATCTCTCATCTCTCTCTCATTTTGGAGTCCTGCGGCATATCCCCCCATAGCTCCACCCATCCCCCCCCCAAGCTGATTTCTGATATTCTAATGTGGCATTCCCTATAACTGTTTCTTTCCACAATAAATTCCATTCTTTGTCATACACCTCACAGAATAATTCCGTCTTAGCTTCTCGCTTAACTTCGTGTTTTAGCAAACCAGGCGCAAGAGATATTGAAGCACTCGTCTCGGGGCCAAATTTAATAGCAATTATTCTTTCAATATCTGGTGTTACTTTGCCTTTCTCGTTAAAAAGAGATATTGTAGGAAAAACTTTTCCAAGTGATTCAGTTGCTGCTAATTCAAGGGCTTCGCCTATCATAAATTTGCTACCAAGCAGTACCGAAATATCATAGTTCCGTTCTTTATCATCCAGATACAAAGCGGCTTTTAGTGGTAATTTTTCTGGTTTATCTTGGAAGTAAAACATACCCCGTTGCACATGAATAGGCGTAGCACATCCATACAATATAAGACTAGGAGAGCGTTCCTTTTTGTCTGGTTAAGTGGCATTCGCTGGGCTATAGAACAGTGCTTTGAGGAAACAAAAACCGAACTCGGAATGGACCACTATGAGGTCAGGAAATATGGTGGCTGGCATCATCACATCCTTACCTGTATGTTAGCCCATTTCTTTCTCTGGCACCTGAAGATCAGGTTGGGGGAAAAAAACACCGTCCATTACGCTGTCGCAGCTTAGGATGATTATCAAAATCGTTCTGCCCATGCGGAATTTTGATGCACAGCAAATCCTTGATCTGGTCATGTGGATACAACTGAAGAATCACCGTGCTTACCTCTCGCACCGGAAGAAGCTGAAATCAGGATAATCAATGTGTCGTTGTAGGGCTAATTACCCAAAACTGCTTTGAGCAGAAATGGGTAAGGAAGTCTGAGTTATTTGAATATTTAAGGTCGTCCCCCATTTCGCATTTCAACAATGAATCGTTTATTTCCAACTTGAGCTGTATAAGCCAATCTCTTGCTGGCGGGACTGAAAATAATAGTGCCTATGCCATCATATTGCTTCTCTTCCTCCTTTCCATCTACAACAACAAACCATTTATCACCTGTCATAGCACTATAAGCCAACCTTTTACTGTTTGCACTAAAGGTAAGATTACCTATGCCATCATATTGCTTCTCTTCTTTTCCATTCACAACAACAAACCACTTAGTATCTACCACAGCGCCATAAACTACCTGATTGCTGTCAGGGCTAAAGATTGGAGTGTTTTTTACAATACCATCATGCTGCTTCTCCTCTTTTCCATCCAGAACCACGAACCATTTATCACATAACGTAGCATTATAAACTAAATGCTTGCTATCTGGGCTAAAGATAGGGCTGCTTACACTATCATATCGCTTGTCCTCTTCTTTTCCATCAAGGATTATAAAACTCGCTTTACCCTCCTGTGCCCCATATGCTAAATGTTTACTATCGGGGCTAAAGACAGGAGCGGTTACCCCATCATATTGCTTCTTTTCCTCCTTTCCATCCACGACAAGAAACCATTTCACGACTCCCATATGAGCCCCTGCAGCGGCATAAGCTAACCGCTTGCTGTCAGAGCTAAAAATGATGCTGTTTTCCCCAACAGTACCATAGTATCCATTCCGAGCTTTTCCATCAACTAAAACAATAAACTTGTCTATGCCGGGACTCCCTGGAGGGCGATGTGTTTCGATCCACGCTATATGCTTGTTATCCGGGCTTACTCTAACAGAATTAGGGAACCATGAATAAACTGAGACGCGACCTATAAAGCTTTCGGTCAATATCCTATTTGACATTTCCATAGCGTATAACGCAAAACTCAGCGGCGGGGCCGAAAACCTGGATGAAAACCACAGAGCGTATTCCCCGTCCGCTGAAGTGATTCGTTGGACGAAGCCGCTACGCGGCGGAAAAAAATCTCAAATTAGTGTATAACTCCCATCATTGCCTAATTTCGGGCGCTATCAAAACAAAGGGAGGTATACCATGAATCAAGCTGAAACGAATCGAT
>Ga0210049_1001496_pt1 | contig 21943 bp, 22 predicted proteins | sample CryGeyCG2014_300_2_FD_183964 | JGI IMG/M metagenome (GOLD analysis project Ga0210049, IMG submission 183964) | Groundwater microbial communities from aquifer - Crystal Geyser CG06_land_8/20/14_3.00 (SPAdes) (version 2) | ecosystem: Environmental > Aquatic > Deep subsurface > Groundwater | place... | reverse complement strand
GACTGCCAATGCTTGTATGTGGGAGAGGGCCAACCGGAAAGCGAGAATAATTAATCGTTCCATGCTTTTTTTAAACGAAACCGGCGGATCCGATGCCCATATTCTCCACGCAATTGGTAAAAGCTATACTTTGTTTGCCGGTAAAACTGCCGAGGACTTAAGGAGATGTTTCAAGCTATGGGGTTATACGCAAGGTACACATGAGAAATGGACGACATGGAGCGTATTCTTATACCTCATTTTCTTTTTTCCTAAGATCATTGAACTCATAAAGTCAATGTTTTTAAAAAACGAGCGAAGAACCATAAGCTTACTTAACAGGCGGGAAATGAATAGGTTCAAGCGGGAAAAGAAGATACTGGAAAATTTAAGCCAAGATAATAAACCGAAGCCACCCCCCCCTTGGTCGTCCTGAACTTGATTCAGGATCTTTGTCGAAATATGAATAAGTGTTTAAGTGAGCAGGTGGTTTAAATAATGAGAGGAGGTTCGATAATGAAAGTTTATAGATGCCGTATTTGCGGCGACCCCTATTTGGGATATAAAGCACCTACCAATTGCCCGTTTTGCGGTGCTCATGGTCGTTATATCATACCGGCGCGGGAGTGGAGAGATGAAAATAACATCGAACTTTCGGCCGCTTCACGAAAAAATTTAGAGGAAGCTTTAAAGATAGAACTATCTAACAGTGAGTTTTATCGCTGTGCGTCGGCTCGAACGAGTAATATTTATCTTCAGGGCATGTTTAAGGGACTTGCCAAAATTGAAGCCGAACATGCTGCCATTCATGCAAAAATTTTAAAAATGGATGATTGTGCGGATTTATACCATTCTGATGCGTGCAACGACGAAGACGAAAGGAATATTGACGATTCATTAATACGCGAAACAAATGCAGTAGAGAAATACAAATTATTTGCGTCCCAGGCAGTTGAAAGCAGAGTACGAGAAGTTTTTGAGGCTTTAGTGGAAATTGAAAGCGATCATATTTTATTGGATCAGGGTGCTAAACAGCATTTAAGTACCAAATAATGATGCCCAAAATACTTATCATCACCGGTTTTTTAATTTTAGTTGGCTCCGTCGTCAGTTTATTTCCCATTGCCAAAATTGCCATGGGCAATCTGGATTATTATTTCTTTTTCATTGTTTTCCCATTGATCCTAATTTCGATGACCACAATTGGGGTTGGAATTTTGCTAAACAGCATGAGAGCAAAGAAGAAAGCAAATAACAATAAGCAAGAAACAATAAACAAAGAGCAATAAGCCCCTTGGCAAATACGGGATTAGCAATAAACAAAGAACGCCCATCCTATTATCTCCCTCCCTTGATGGGAGGGGCTAGGAGAGGGTGCTTCTTAATACCAAATTTCAAATTAAATCCTAATTTCTAAAATAATCACCAAAGATTGTTTTTTATTGCACCTCAGCAATACTCCGAGCGTTAGCTCGTGAGATGAATTGCTTCCAAAATTCTTTGAATTTTGGACAAGCTATGCTTGAATCAGGCTAATACCATGGGCGTAAACCCATGGAAGTTTATTGGTTCTAGGGTATAATAACCACTAGTTTTAAAGAATGATGGCCATTTAAAAAAATAAATAAGGGGTGGTATAATATGGCATTTTTCAAGGAATTGGGGCATGATATTAAAGACGGTTTAGAGGAAATTTTTAAGGATCTTTTCGCAGCCGGTTATTATAAAAAGGCATTGGAGAATAATTTTCCGATTCAGACAAGGTATATAGCGTTATTAGGCTGGATGATTGGCATAGGCATAGGAATACTAACGGGCATCAATCTATTGGCGTGCTTGACCTTATTGAGTTGGCCATTGGGACAATAATTTTTGCTTGTTTTTCGTGGTTTATAATTGCAAAAGCCAAGCAGCAATTAGATAAATACAATGAACGTTGTCAAAAATGCCCCCTAAATAAAAAGTAAACATTCAATCGAAACTCCACCAATTCCCGGTGAAGTTTTTTATTATAATGAGATCTAAACAAATCCAAATACTAAATGTTCTAAACTTTTTTGACTTTTGACTTGTCATTTTGAATTAACTTTCTTGACTTTTAAAATTCTCTTTGAGACAATAGTGTTGTTAATACACTATCATTATGCCAATTATTGAAGAAGAAAGTTTTGATCCCGAAATTAACCCCAAAGCGGCAATTGCTGTTGATGTGGTTATTTTTTCCGTTGTTGATGAGGAATTAAAAGTTCTTTTAATTCAGCGTGACTTTTGGCCTTTTCACGGCGATTGGACGCTTCTTGGCGGATATGCCAGTCCTAAAGAAACTTTGGAGGAAACGGCAAAAAGAGAGCTTTTCAGTCAAACCGGAATCGAAAACGTTTACTTAGAGCAGTGTCATGTAATGAGCGATCCCGGGCGCGATTCCAGAACAAGGGTTGTTTCCATTTCCTTTATGGCTGTCATTAATTCTCAGGATTATCAGGTACCCTATTTGGGCGAAAAGGCCAGGCTGGGATGGTTTGGTTATAAAGAGTTACCGCCGCTTATGTTTGATCATGCGCAAATTATTCAGGCGGCATATATCCAACTCAGGCAGAGGCTAAAATATTCAAATATCGCATGGCGCTTATTATCTAAAGAGTTTACGCTTACCGAGCTCCAGCAGGTTTATGAAATTATTTCAGGTAAGAAGTTAGATAAACGAAATTTTAGAAAAAAAGTGTTGGTGGTTGGCATGGTAATCCCAACCAAGAAGAGGCAGCACAATGTGTCTCATCGGCCGGCGGAACTATTTAGGTTCAAAAAATAATTTGTGATGTGATAATGTGTGTTTAAGGAGGGTTTTAAATGTCCAAACAAGTGCTGGCAATTGATGTTGGCGGTTCCAAAATTGCTTACGGAATTATTGATGATACCGGCAAAATTACGGAGGACGACCGTTTACCAATAGAGCATTGGGATGCGGCTGAAATAGTTAAAAAAGTGAAATTTTTGATTAAATCTTGGGGACCAAAAGTAAAGGCTGTAGGACTTGGTTTTCCTGGAATCGTAAATCCGTACGAAAGTGAGATAGTTTACGATGAAAATTCTCAAAAATATGAGATCAACTTAGATACGGATTTGCCGATTGCTATGGATAACGACTCAAATTTGTCGGCAATTGGGGAGCGATGGCTGGGGGTAGCTGCTGATATTGATAACTTTGTTTTTATTAAACTTGGAGACGGAATTGGTTCGGGTTTGTTTTTAGATGGCCATTTATATAGGGGAAGTCATTACTGTTCGGGTGAAATTAAGGAAATTATAACGTCTAATAAGAGCTTAGACTGTATTTCAGGTTATAATTTCCCCGGAGATTTTGACGCGGACGACAAAGGTTCCTTAAGCTTTATAACCGAGCAACTTTCGCAGGGGATTCAATCTATCGCTGCGGTTGTGGATCCAACTACAATTATTATTGGTGGTTCAAGAGGAGTACAGATTTGGCCTTATATTGCAGAAGAGCTAAAGTCCAAAGTAAGCCATCTAAATATTTCTATTCAACCGTCTTCTCTAGGAGCTGACGCCTGTTTACTTGGAGCCGCCCGTCTAGCGTTAGATAAGTTAGGGAACAAAGAAACCTAAATGTCAAAACAATAAACAAGGAACAGCCTTATCCCATTCTTCCCCTACATTTCTCTCGTCATTCCCGCGAAGGCGGGAATCCAGTCGAAAGAATGTCAAATTTCAAATTATCAGCCCGAGGCTGATAATTTGAAATTTGACATTTGTCATTAAATCGCATGGGTTGTCTTTAACAACGGTTGACAGATTTACATCATCCTTCTTGTTAAAAAACATTTTTTCCTCTATTATGAGCATACTTAAAGGTGTGAGGTTTTGTATGGATAAAAAACAAAAAATATTGATGGTTGCAGTGCATACCGGGTTCAGGGATGAGGAATTATTTATTCCAAAAGAGATATTCGAAAAAGAGGGTTTTGAGGTTGTTGTTGCTTCTAATTCTCCCGGGCAGGCAATTGGAAAATTGGGAGGAACCATTCCGGTGGATTTAGTCATTTCGCATGTTCATCCGGATGACTATGCTGCGTTGGTTGTTGTGGGCGGCCCGGGTGTGGCGGTGCTTTTTAATAACTTAGACCTTTTTGGAATTGTCAGAGATTTTTCGCAAAAAAGAAAGGTAACGTCGGCCATTTGTTCGGCTCCGGTTGTCTTTGCAAATGCCGGAATTTTAAATTCTAAAAAAGCCACCTGTTTTTCGGAACAGCGGGATAAGTTGGAAAATGGCGGTGCTTTCTACACTGGTCATTTGGTTGAAAGAGACGGCGACATTATAACCGGCAGCGGTCCGGAAGCATCAAAAGAATTTGCCGAGGCGGTTGTTAAAGCCATTCATTGGCAGACCGGTGAGCAGGATATAAGGGCCGATATGAGAAATACCAGGAAGAGGTTTTAAAATGCCAGAACTTCCAGAAGTAGAAACCATAAAAAATGATTTATTAAAAAAAATCATTGACGCCGAGGTTAAAAGTGTTGAAACGGATTGGCCAAAACTTTTTAAAGGTCCGGATTTTGAAGGTCATAAAAAGGAAATTGTTGGAAAAAAGATAATTGGCGTGGAAAGAAGAGCCAAAAATTTACTTATAAAGTTATCGGACAATAAAACCCTTTTAATTCACTTAAAGATGACCGGCCACCTTTTAGTTACTGATGAAAATATAGAAATAAAATATAACCGTTTCATAGTTGACCCAAAAAGTCCCTTATCGGATCCCAATAATCAGTTTATTCATGTCGTTTGGCACCTTTTGGGCGGGAAAAAATTGGCTTTTTCTGATCTTAGAAAGTTTGGAAACATTCTTATTTTGGATGATCATAAGTTAAAGGAATATCTGGAGGATTACGGGCCGGAACCATTAGAAGATGATTTTAACTATAAAAAGTTTGCATGCCTTTTGGAGAAAAAGAAAACCGGAATAAAAAAATTCTTAATGGATCAGACAAATATTGCCGGTATTGGCAACATCTATGCTGATGAAATTTTGTTTGACTCAAAAATCCATCCGGAAAGAGATGCAACAGATTTAAAAGAGGAAGAGAAAAAGGCGCTTTTTGCATCAATAAAGAAAATTTTAAAAAAAGCAGTTGAGCTCAGAGGAACTAGCGTTTCCGATTACCGCGATACGGAGGGAAAAAAAGGCGCTTACGGCGATATTAGGCTAGTCTACAGAAAAACTGGGGAGCCTTGCCCCGATAATTGCGGCGGAAGAGTTAAACGAATAGTCGTGGGGGGGAGAGGAACCCATTTTTGTCCTGTTTGTCAGATTAAGCAGCCAGAAAGGTCAAAATGAAGAATGTTCTTGTTTTTTATGGCCCCGAAACTTATCTTTCCAAGAAAAAGGTTGCAGATTTAATTAAAAGTTATAAGGAAAAGTTAGGTGATTATAATTTAAGCGTTCTTTTAGAAGAAGCTTTGCCCTCGGCCATAATCACCGAAATTAAAACTATGCCGTTTTTAGCCGCCAAAAGGCTAGTTGTGGCGAAGTCAATTTTTGTAAGAAATAAAACGAATGAAAAAGAATTGGAAAAATTAGTTGAAGGGTTAAATAATTGTCCGGAAACGGCTGTTGTCATAATTTATGAAGAAGACAAGCCAAAAAGCAAATCCTTTGATAAGCTGCTGACGTTGCCAAATGTGAAGGTGGAGATAGCCGGTAAAATTGTGGGGGTAAAACTAAGCCAGTGGGTAACGGATGAGGTGACTAAAAGAGGCGGCAAAATTGACAAATATGCCATTAGTCTGCTTTTGTCGGAAACAGGAAGTGATTTGGTAAAAATATCCGGCGAAATTGACAAGTTACTGGCCTATAATTTAAAAATTACTGCTGAATCAATATCTTTACTTGTTAAGGGAACGCTTTTTTCAAACATATTTGCCATGGTTGACGCCATGGGGCTAAGAGACTATAAAAAAGCAATGTCTGAACTAAGTTTCTTAATTAATTCCGGTGAGAATGAAATGTATATTTTAACCATGATGGTTCGCCAGTTTAAAAATATCTTAATGGTTAAAGATTTATCAGTCAAGGGTATGGCCTCGGTTGAAATTGAAAAGCAAACAGGACTTCAAAGCTTTGTTGTAAGAAATACACTAAGGCAGGCGGCCAGTTTTTCCTTTACCGAACTAAAAGAAATTTACGGTAAACTTTTAGAAATAGAATACGGGATTAAAAAAGGAGAAAACCCCGGTTTGCTTTTGGATTTATTTACAGTAGGACTTAGAAGGTAGGAACAAAGTCATAGGCTTTGAATGTCAAATTTCTAATTTCAAATGTCAAATGTCAGCCCAAGACTGATCCGCCTTTGGCGGAAAATCTAACCCCTAATGCTTAAAATTCTAAGCGCTAAGCGCCAAATACTAAACAATATCTAAATTCAAATGTTCAAAACAGGAATTGGAAAATTTTAAGATTCTTCATGTTCAGCTTTCTCCTCGTCATTCCGGACATTCCAATAATACAGTCATTTGATCCGGAATCCAGAATTTTAACTTGTCATTCCTTCGACTTATCCATCGTGCTTTGGCGAAGATTGAAGGCAGGAATCTAAAAAAAGATTTCATCTTTTGCTACTTCTTGGAAAGTGGCGCAAAACTTTCGGCTGTCCTCGCCAAAATGTTGGTACTAACGCCCACTGCATTCTCAAAAAAATCACCGCTCTTTCGTCCCGATAAAATCGGGACTCAAGATGCACCCCTTGAGCGGGGAGCACGGCTTTTGAAATATTTGTTTGCTAATGCCTTGTTTTGGTGCGGAGGCCGGAAATCAAAGAAAGAAATAAAAATCCCCCGCTTTTATTAAGCGGGGGTGTTTGGCTATTACTGCGGTTCCAATACTGTTTCTGGACGACCCAGTAATTCATCAAGCCATTTTTCATCTCTAATTATTGTGCTTGCGTCAAATAAAGTGTTTTCTGGCCATAACATGATCTTGTAGCGTATTTTTTTGCACATGCATCGGATGTTTCGAAAACACTAATAATTCTTATTCTGGCAACAGGTAAACGAGGACCGCAATTAATACTAATAGTGGCATGACCTTCGAAAGTATCTCCCTCTTTGTATTTTGGGATTTTATTCTTTTCTCGCTGTTCGCTGGCATCATTTGCCATACTTATCACCTTCCTTTTCACAAAAAGCTGCGATCATCGCGTCCAAATCTTTCTCCCAAATGTCTCTGAAAACCCACTCCTTTTGAGAACCGCTTACTGTTTGAATGGTATAACTAATTCTGCTTATGCAATGATCAATGGTTATATCGGTAATCTTAATTTTGCTTAGTCCAAGACCTTCTAGCTCATAAAAAATGTTACCGAAAAGTTACTGGATAGCTCAAAATTAATGTTACCGTAGTCAGCATGAATATGACTACAAAAAACCACATCTACAAACGTTATTTAAGTGAATATTTGAAAGCAGACAGAAAACGGAAAGGAGAAATTTTAGACCATATCTGTGATGTTGTTGGGGTTCATAGGAAAGCTGCTATTAGTAAATTTAAGGCCTTACAATTTAGTGACGGTTCTGAGTTAAGTAAAAGGGGAAGAAAAGCTTACTATACTCCCGATGTCACTTTAGCTTTAAAAACCATTTGGGAAGCTGCAAGTGGGATTTGCGGAGAATTGTTACACGGATTAATTGAAGAATATGTAACTATCCTAAAAAGAGATAATATGTGGTACGAGAGCGAGGAGACAACAGAGAAGCTTCTAGAAATGAGTGAAGCTACCGTAAAGCGCAGGGTAGGTAAATTTTTAAAAGACAAGAATCTTAGAAGAGGATTATCTTCTACCAAACCATCTCACTTAAAAGAAATTATCCCCATCTTTACCGGTCACTGGAAAGACAAACCACCGGGTCACGGTCAAATTGATACGGTCGTGCATTGTGGGGGTAGTTTACTTGGTAATATGGCCTATTCTGTTAATTACACCGATGTTGCAACATTATGGGTCTCTTTTGCTGCTCAGTGGAATAAAGGGCAGCAAGCCACCATGGATAGCTTAAAAAGGATTAGAGGTAAAATTCCCTTTAGGGTATTAGGGATGCATCCAGATACCGGAAGCGAATTTATTAATTGGTTTTTAAAAGACTGGTGCGATGAAGAGAAAATCGAATTTACCAGATCCAGACTCTACCATAGTAACGATAATGCTTACGTAGAACAAAAGAACGGTCATGTGATTAGAAGATTCTTAGAATATGATCGGATAGATGCAAGGGAAGCCGTGGAAGTAATGAATGAATTATATGACAAACTGGAGCTTTACCTAAATCACTTTGTCTCTTCTAAAAAATGTATCGAAAAAGTTAGAATTGGCTCTAAGTACAAAAAGAAATATGACAAAGCCAAAACTCCTTACAAGAGAGTCTTAGAACATAAAGACATCGACCCGGTAATCAAAGCAAGGCTAATCAAAGAACATGAAACCCTTAACCCATTGATTCTAAAAAGAGAAGTTGATAAATTAATTGAGGGAGTATTGGAGATCCAAAAATACCACGGTAACCATACTTTGAAAAAACAGTAGTTTCGGTAACAGTTTATTTTGAGCTATTGCGGCCCGAGTTGGGAAAATTTAGAATTAAGAATAACGAATTATGAATTAAGTATAAGAATATTGAATAAGCAATAAAGCAAAGAAAACTATATTCTAAAATTCTATATTCTTAGGGCTATATACTTGATTCTTTATTCTTTTTTGGCGCCCGCATGATCAACTTTCCAATTTGCATATAAGACTTATGCTCTTGAACTCTAGAAACCTTCATTTTACTCTTCGAGCGAAGTGCAACGAAGCCCTGAAGTTACATTAATGTAGTTCTCCACCCCGAATTATCGGGGTCGAACAATATTGAAGTGTACAGTTCCGTAAATACATCATACAGCTTGTTATACAGAGACATTTTATAGGAATAAAAAAACGGCTTTTATTTAGCCGCTTTTTTCTTTGTTTTAGGTTTAGCTTTAGCTGTCTTTGTCTTAACTACTTTTTTAGCTTCAGGTTCACTTGATTTTGCTACTTGCTTAGAAAGCCTGGATTTTTTTCTGGAGGCAGTATTTTTATGAATTACACCCTTTTTAGCCGCCTTGTCTAATGACGAGAATGCTTCGGAAACTAATGCGGGTAAACCTTTAGTATCTGTGCCACCGACAGCTTCCCTGACAGCCTTCACTTTTGTTCTAAAATTTAGTTTAATTTTTCGGTTGCGCTGTTTTCTTACTTCGTCTTGGCGCGCCTTTTTAATTGCAGATTTCTTAATTGGCATTGCATCCTTTTACTTAAATAACGTTTAGATTTTAGCATAAAAGAAGGATATTGTAAACAATTTTGAGCTAAGATCAAAATCTGTGAGTCCGAAAGGCCCAAAAAGTGTCATTCTGAACTTGATTCAGAATCCATTTTTAGCTAAATTCCGGATCAACTGATCGTATTTTCTAAAGGAATGTCCGGAAATGACGACAAAATGAGGAGCTTATCGAAAAAATCCAAGATCTTAATAGCGAAGTCCTAAGATACTCCTCTATAAATGATCGTGTAGGCTTGATAAAGAAATTAAACATTGTATTTCGCGGACTTATTATCAGTCAAGACGAAACGTATCAAGAATTCATTAAATCTAAAAAATAAGCGATTTTTTTCTTGACTATAAGCACTTCTTTGGGATATAATATATGGTCATACATTAAACAGCTGAAAGGATAAGAAATTGGAACAATCCCCTCGTCAACAATCTACCGAACTTCTTAAAAAAAGTAAGAATATTCTCGTCATAACCTCCTCGGGGCCTACCGGAGATTCCATTGGTGGTCTTATAGCTCTTTCGGCGGCACTTAAAAAAACTGGTAAGCAAGTGACGACCATTCTTTCGGACGCTTATCCGGAAAACTTAAATTTTTTACCGTTTAAAGAAACTTTGGCAAAAGACATTCAGGGGACTTTAGACAATATTATTCAGGTTAACGTTAAAGATAAGGCTATTGAAAAACTTAGCTATAACCGTGAAGGCGACTTTTTAAATATTATTTTAACAACCGAAGGCGAAAAGCTTACCGCGGGAGATATTGAGGTAAAAGAATCAGTCAATTTTGATTTAATTGTTGTTCTTGATGCTCCCGACGTTGATAAAATTGATCGAATTTATGATAAATATACCGACTTATTCTTCAAGATCCCAGTTATTAATGTTGACCATCATGCTGGAAATGAATATTTTGGGGTCGTGAACTTAGTTGACTTAACGGCCACTTCAACTTGTGAAATTTTAACCGCTGTTATTGACGGTCTTGGTAGTAATATTTTAGATCAGGAAATTGCTACCTGTTTACTTGCCGGAATTATCGACGATACGGCAAGCTACAAGAATATTAATACCACGCCAAAATCCTTTACAGTATCGGCTCAACTTTTGGCGGCCGGTGCTAATCAGCAGGAAATTGTAAATCATCTATTTAAATCGAAGTCTTTAAACACTTTAAAACTTTGGGGCAAAATATTAGACGGTTTAAATGTGAACGACTCAGCTGTATGGGCGACGGTTGATAATAAAACCTATCAAAGTTTAAGTGCTACTATAGAAGACGTTTACGGTGTCATAAATGAACTTTTAGCTACGATTCCGGAAGTTAATACGGTCATTATCTTTATAGAAGACGCTCCGGGTGAGACCAGAATTATTATAAGAAGCAAAAAAGACGGTAATGCTTCTCAGATGTCGCAGGTTTTTGGCATAACCGGATCTAAAACTGAAGCGGTTTTGCAATTAATGGGCAATCCGGCCGAAATTGCGAAGAAATTTTTTGACCGCCTCTCCAATAAAAAAATATCCGAAGAGAAAACTCCCGAAAATCCTAAAACAGAAGAAATAATTTTGGAAGAAAAACCAAAAAAAGAAGAAAAGCCGGTTAAAGCAACCCCAAAACCTGCCCCGAAAAAAGACGTTAAGAAAGAAAAAAAAGCTACAAACATTTTTGCGGATGATGAAGACGAAGAACAGGACGAAGAATTTGACATGTCTAAGATGGTAGATGATAAATCCGGAAACGATATAGGAGTCTGGAGACCCTAGGGCTCAAATGTCAAACAAAATCCTAATTTTCTAAATCCTAAATTCTAAATTTTAAACATTTAATCATTTGACATTCATTTGTAATTTGATATTTGAAATTTGTCATTAACCCCCCCAATATTGTGCTTTAAACGATTGAAAGGTTATTATAGTTCCATGGATAAATTATTCACTGAGGGTATTTACTTAATTGATAAGCCGGCTGGCAGATCTTCTTTTAGTGTTGTCGCAGAAGTTAGGAGAAAGAGCGGCATTAAGAAGGTGGGTCATGCCGGCACATTGGATCCTTTTGCTACTGGGCTCCTTATAGTTTTGGTTGGAAAAGAATACACCAAAAAGGCTGGAGAATTTTTAAAACTGGACAAAACTTATGAAGCTGAGATCGACTTGTCTGCATTTAGTAGTACGGGGGATCCGGAGGGAAATCTTGAACAAATTGAGTGTACTGTTCCGAATAAAGATAATGTAACTGATACACTATCTAAGTTTGTGGGACCGTCAATGCAAAAACCGCATCAATTTTCGGCGGTCAAAATAGAAGGCCAGCGGGCATACAAATTGGCCAGAGCCGGCAAAGAAGTAAATTTAAAGCAAAAACCGATAGAAATTTATGGCATTCGTTTGGTTGAATATGATTTCCCAATATTAAAAATAGAAACTGATGTAAGTTCAGGAACTTACATCCGTGTTTTGGCTGAAGACATTGGCAAGGCATTAGGTTGCGGCGGATATTTAAAAGCGCTTAGAAGAACTAAAATTGACAAATATCTTATTTGCGGAGCAGTCAAATTAGATTAAAGAGTCAATCTTTGCTTCAAGGGTTCAAATGCTATATAAAAAATTTTGATTAAATCATATTTTATCCTATAATGATCTAAACAGTACGTTAACAAAGGAGTGATGAAGTGGGAACGCGAACAGTAGATAAAAACTATTTGGCAATATCATGGGATCATACGGCTGTTCACATTATTGATGGTTTGTTAGAGTACATCAAAGTTCTAGGTATAAAATATGATTTATATCCCTTAATTAGTGATGGCGCCGATGATTATGCGGATGGTACAAAAAAAGTTTGTATAGCCATGGTAGAAACAAAATATTTAGGTTTTCCCGGACCAACAGCAGGTCTAGTAATTGATAAATTCGGTAGTGCCAATCACGATTTGGTGGGAAAAGCCGGTCTTAGAGGTTGCACGGGTCTGAAGGAAAGCGTCGAGGAAATAACCGCAAAAAATAACCCGGAAATATTATGTATGGCCTCTTATAAAGAGATTCCTGGGGTTGGTCTAGAATCTATAACACTTGAAGAAGCGCTTAAAATATTTGGTGCATGGTATTTTACTAAGTTTCTGGATCCAACTATAATTGCACCCGGCAAGGAAAGATTATATCTAAAAAGGTATAGGGCAGCCGAGAGAGTAAGGGGAGAGATAGTTGATTTTCTAAATAAAAATCGCAGTAAAAAAATGAGAGTGCTCAAATTAGAAGAGCTTATAGCAAGTCGGATAGCAAGTCGGGTCAAATTTGATGATGAAGAATGATCTTTAAAGCGGAAAGCTAATAGTATTTTAGCAATCCGCTTTTTTAATATTCAACGGATGTGTTATAATAACACCATGAGTGATGACAAAGTAAAATTTGATTGCATTGGTGTGGCGGTTGATATAGTCATTTTTAATATTATAGATAATCGCCTTAAGGTTTTATTAATTAAAAGAGCGCCTAAGCCGGAAAATGTTTGGGCAATTCCCGGCGGGTTTGTGCGTAGGGGCGAAAGTTTACTTACCACCGCCAAAAGAGAATTAGATGAGGAAACCGGCGTAAAAGATGTTTATTTGGAACAGCTATATACTTTTGGAAATCCGGAAAGAGACCCAAGAACCAGAGTCGTTTCAGTGGCTTACTTTGCTTTAGTCAATTCAGAAAAATTGGACATTAAAACCGGATCGGATGCCAAAGACGCCGCATGGCGGGACATCGATGAAATACCGAAGCTGGCATTTGACCATAACAAAATATTAGATTATTCCCGGCAGAGGTTAATTTGGAAGCTTGAATATACAAATGTAGCCTATAGCTTATTGCCGCGCCTATTTACATTAACAGAGCTTCAACGAGTTTACGAAGCGGTGGTTGACAGAAAACTGGATAAAAGAAATTTCCGGAGGAAGCTTTTAAAAACCGGACTGGTTAAAGAAACCACAATGACCAGACCCGGAGCACATCGGCCGGCAATTCTACATGAATTTACCAGCAACAAAGCGGAATATATTTCCAACCCCTTCGGCGCATTTCTTAAAAAGTAGCTTTTCAGTTACTCCTTTCCCACCGTCTCATGATATTTTTCGAGCCCTTCGACTTCGCTCAGGATAAACTACGTGAAACGAAGTCGAGAAGCATGAGCTTCAAGCCTGTCCTGAGCTTGCCGAAGGGTTCTCCACCCTTTTCGAGGAGTCGAACAATATATACCGTGATTTGGTGGGAAGGGAGTAACAGATAACAGTTAACAAATCTACCTTTTCTTATCGTTGCGACTCCGGTAATCGCCAGACACAGTAATCCCTCCATGCCACCGCTCCCAACTGTCATTCCTGCGTAGGCAGGAATCCAGAATTAAAAATTTGATCTTTTTGCTTTTTCTTTTCCACTTTTGGCAGTCCTAAATACTCAGGGTAAACGTCAGTGGAGCAAAACTGCCGATCCCGACGGATCCGTATGGACACGCTACAAAATCGGATTAGCACATAAGGCTCGTTCACTAATGAAAAACCTACACGGCTTTTCGTTTTCAACTCAAAGTTGCCCCCTATCGGGTAGACGGTTTTCCATGATGTTCATTTCGACAAGTCTACCAGTAATTCTTTCGCTACAGTCGGGAAGGAAAAAAGGACAGAAAATATTTTCTTTTCTCGGCCTCCACAGTCATAGAGAGGCAGTAGCGAAATGACTATCATAAAAAACGTGCTCCCCGCCTAAGGGGCGCATCTTGAGTCCCGATTTTATCGGGACGAAAGAGCGGTGAGTTTTTTATGAAGGAATGTAGCTTTAGTGCCGACACTATAATGAGGACAGTCGAAAGTTTTACGCCACTTTCCAAAAAGTGGCAATGATGAAATCTTTTTAGATTCCTGCCTAAGCAGGAGACCTTATTCAAAAATCTATTAACAAACGGGGACCAACAAGGTCCCCTTTTTTTTACCATATGTGCTCTTCCCATTGTCATTCCCGTTTTTCATAGGTGACAAATAAGTGAAGAAATTCGAGGTTCGGGCTTTTTTATACCAAAACTTTTAGTTCGTATCTGCTGGTTTTAAGATCAACTAAAGCGTATGTTGACTGAGGGCCGTAAAAGGCAGCAATTTCACCGGGGTTTAATAAGATGGTGTTACCTATTTTTTTAGCCCAGGGTGTGTGGCTATGGCCGTAAAAGACGAAATCGTAAGACCCTAAATCCGCCATATTTTTAGCTCTTTTGGGAAAATGGGTAATGCCAATTAATTTCCCGTCCAGTTTTATTTCACCCATATCTTTAAAAACTGTTAAATTTTTATATTCATTTTGAGCTTGAAACATAGCATCAGGCTCCCTTTCGGCATTACCAAAGGTGAGGAATATGTCTAAATTAGTAGCAAGCAGTAACTGCAAGGTGTCCATGGTGGCAACATCTCCCAAGCATATGATAGTGTTTATGCTACACGAAGTTATTTGGGATAAAACTTTCTCCAGTCTATCCTTTCTATCATGTATATCAGATATAACAGCTATTTGCATGAAACTTATTATATGCTTTTAATTTCGGAATAAAAGAAAAAAGCCGCTTATTTGTTTAAGCCGCTTTTAGGTTCATTAATGTTTTAGGCTGTTTTGCCTAAGTATTTTTTTGACAAAGCAAGACAGTCTTGAATACTTGGTACTGAAAGATTGAAGCAATCGTTTTCGGGGTAGAAAAGTAAATTTAGAATATATAGTTCTACTTGAACTAAATAAGCTTTAGCGGCAATTATAGGATTGCCAATTAAATTATACTTTTCCTTAGAGGTTTGGCATTCTTTATAAAGAACCAACATTTGGCTATCGATTTCGTCATAATTTGGTACATTTAAAGCAATATTGTTGTCTGTAACTGAAACCGCTTCCTCGAGAATTCTGTGAGACGTACTGATTTCGTTTCTGATTGTGATGGATAGGCAAGCGTCCACAATGAGGCGATTCATCCATAAAAGCAAAGTAATCCTGTTCTTTCCGGATATCCTTGACAGTCGAAGCGACAAATCGATAAGATTCTGAATGTTTGTTATTTCTTATTCTCCTTAAATTGTTTTTTAATTTGCTATCTATATTAAAATTAGACCCGTAAAAGCTTGGGTCTAATGTTAAAATCGATCAATTTTTTGAGTACTAAAAAAGGGTACAAAAAATGCGACCGGTTTCACCACTAGCTCTCCATAACCTAAAAGGTGACCACGTATAGGTTATGGGTCAAAGCTTTCGCTTTACCCTGTTTGATTTATTACCATCTAAAAGGGTCAATTAAAGTCTAAGTTGTTAATGTAAAATACTCTAGCACATTTTGACAGATTTGTCAAATTTTCTCGGTCATTGCGAGCAGAGCGAAGCAATCCCTTTAGCTTAGAAACAAGATTGCCGCAGCCACTTAGGTGGCCTCGCAATGACGAATTTTGGAGTTTTTTTAAATCCGTGTAAGATTGATATTAAATTTGTCATTCCAAACTTGTCATACGACCCGTAAGGGATTTGGAATCCATACTTATAGATTCTCGTACGAGCCGTATGACCGGATCAATTGATTGTATTTTTAAAGGAATGTCCGGAATGACAGTGAGAGAAACAAGTTATTAACCTCACAATATCATTATTTTTTAGGTCTCAGGGCTAGGGTGTCGTTCTTGGAGTGTAAATAGGGGTGGAATTTGGCGTAACATAAGGAGTTGTTGTCGGATAAACGTCTTCATATCGTAATTCAGGTTCTGTACAATATGGGCCGGTGATGGGATCGTTTGATCCGCTTACATAATCGGCGAAACCGGTTGAATCCATACAAAAATAATAAGTTTTATCCAGCATTAGTTGGGCATGGATTGAGAATTCGGAGGCATTCGCAGAAAGTATAATCATATTTTCTGATGCAGTAGCCGAGCCCGCTGTTTTTATTCCTTGTAGCAGTTTATCGAGAGTGCTTGGTCCAGAGCCGTTAGCATCAGTGTAAACATTATTACTATCATATTCATCAGCCTCCTGATTTGCGATCTGCGAAATAGCATTCATAATTTGCTTGTCTTTGGCTTTAAGTTGAGCCTGTTCAATTGCGCTAAGTTCCGCCTTTTTTTCTTGCGCCTCTTTCGGCTTTGTAACAAAGTAAAAAACGACAGAGAAAATAATGCCAATGATCACAATGGCGCCGATAATTGATAGGACAATAAGGTCGCTTTTTTTCCGATTTAAAGGCAAGCTCTGTTTTTCGGGTATATTATTTATATTTCCCATAATTTAAAGTCCTTTATATGATATTTAAATTATAGCATATGGGACTTACGCGTTTCAATACTGTTCGACCCCGATAATTCGGGGTTAATGTAACTTCTCGACTTCGTTGCACTTCGCTCGAAGAGTAAAGCAGAGGTTTTGCATTCCCCTAATAAGAATAAAAAAATCCCTCAAACGCGGGTGTTTGAGGGACGAAGTAGAATTACTACTTGGGTTGGGTTATTTTACTTTGCCGATTATGGCAGTCATTTATTTTGGTTTGATTAAGTGTTTTGTAGCAATGTTGTCAATAACAGCGAGTAATTCATATTCATTGGTTTCGGGAAAAGCTCCATTTATTCTGTCAATTGCTTGCCCTAATTCCCTTTCTGCAAATTCTCCTTTGGTTTCATTATGATCAGGGTAGTATTCTGAGTTCCAAATTTCCAAGGCTGTATCGTAATCCTTAGCAAGGGCGAAGAATATGGGTTCAACTTCGGACCATTTAGCATCAAGCTCGATGAATATAGCTATTTCATTTGTTGTGAAGCAAAGTTGCTCTATGCTTGGAATCTGCATAATTGCTAAAACCATATTCTTAAAGTCTGGACCATAATTGCCTAGCTTTGCCAGTATGTCTTTTTTGGTATCCGATTTATAAAAAATCATGATCCCAATTTCTTTCCAGCTTACTTCATATTTATGTATTTTCCGCTTTTCAACTTGCTGAAACAAAGCTCTAATTTGATTTGCCAATCTAATCTCCTCCTTTACGATGCGGCTTTTATATTTTTCAGCCATATTGTCTTTGCTCTGGAGCGCCGTTTACTAGCCCAATCATAAGTTTGAATCCGAATTTCATCTTGTTCTTTAAACGCTGTTTCCTTTAGAGCTTGGATTATGGCTTTATCTATTTCTTTCCAGTTATGGTTCTCTTTCTTTTCAATCCTAATTTCGTACAAACTAAGGCTAATTTCTTTTATTCCCGGAATATCAAGCAGCCTTTTTGCTATAGAATTACCTAATTTTCCATATCCGGTAATATTTTTTTTCTTGGTCGTAGTAAAGAGGCTATGGTAAAAATAGTTAATTAGCGGTGTCCTCGTGTGGTAAGTATGAACATTGCTGTTCGGCGGTACTTCCATTAATAAATCGGTATGTTTTCTAATTGGGTTGTATTCGAGGGAGATTCCGATACTAATAAAATCTTTAGCATGCGGAAAAAATGAATCTGTTAAGTTTTTAATGATCTGATGTTCCAGTTCGTGCCATGTAAAAAGATTGGCTTTTTCCAAAATTATTTGATACTTTCTAACAGAAACTCGCACTATTCCTGGCATTTTAAGCAAGCCGATTATTGCCCTTCTTAGTGGCTTGCAAAGTTTTTGCAGATCATCTTTAGAATCTTTTAAATAAGGACTGTCAATTGGGGCATGGAAGCCTAATGTAATATTTTGGCTAATTTTGCCTGTAAATTTAATGATTAGAAACGCTTGATTGGAACATGTTTCAATAGCGATACCCAGACTTTTGTATAGCTTAGACATTTTCTTCTCCTTTACTTTTCAAGGTTCTACTGACAATGCATTATATCCTAAAAGCCCTTGACGGTAAAGATGAAATTTGATATTATGCATAAGCGTTTTTAGATAGTTCTTTAAGTTTGAGAGCAAATGGTATCTTGCGAATGTTTGATAGGAGGAAAAGTCCGTCCCGACTTTCTTTAAAGCCATTTGTTCTCAAAAAATAGCCTCATGTGAGGCAAAAATTCGGGGTTCAGGAAAGAGGTCTTGCGGTTGCCTAGCTAAGTCTGGTATCAACCAGGCCAAAAGTAAGGCCTCTTTACCCCGTCTAAACAAATTTGAAAGTAGTTAATCAGGTTAGACTACACTTACAGCGGTTTAGCTTCAGTAATTACTTTCTGTCTTGAGGAAGTTGGGGCTGATACTAGCACAACGCGGATGCGCGACGAGTGTGAATATAAGTTCTCCTTCCTCTAGTAAAAACAATTTGGATTCTGCATGGCCCCAAGCTTTCTACATGTAGTTTCCAATAAGACCTATCATGCGGGTCACTCCTTTCACTGAGGAGCAATGTAACAATTAATGTCGTTTACCGTTATGCGGTATGGGCTCGCTGCCTTCACATTTGTTACTTGCTCCTTTTTTTATATAAATTTTTAAATTTCGCATAAACAGTTCAAGAAATGATCCCCCTCAGCCCTACCCTCTCCCACCAGTGTAGAGGGAGTTAGCACTGATTATTCATAAAACAAAAAAAACCCCTTTAGGTCGAGGGGTTTTTTAGTTTTAGTCATTGCGAGAAGTGGAACGACGAAGCAATCTTGATTGGGTTCAGGCGAGATTGCTTCGTCAGGTAGCTGCCGGACTCGCAATGAAGAATTGTTTATTTACTTAAGCGTGGCTTTTCTGGAGAGGTTTATTCTGCCTTGGTGGTCAATTTCTGTTAGTTTTACCGGAATAATGTCGCCGACTTTAACGATGTCGGAAACTTTTTCCACTCTTTCTTTGTCCAGTTGAGAGATGTGAACCAAACCCTCTTTTCCGGGTAAAATTTCTACAAAACAGCCGAAGTTTTCAACTCTGGTTACTTTGCCTTGGTAAACGGTACCGATTTCCGGTTCCTTAACAATTCCTTCAATAATCTTAATTGCTTCTTGGGCCTTATCCTGGTCAACAGCAGTAATATTTACCTGTCCGGAATCTATGATGTCAATTTCCACGCCGGTTAAAGCGATAATTTTATTGATGGTTTCGCCGCCCTTGCCGATAACATCTTTAATTTTTTCCGGTTTAATTTGAATTGTAATAATTCGAGGGGCATATTTAGAGATATTGACTCTAGGCTTATCGATTGCTTCTAACATTATGTCTAAAATATGCATGCGGCCTTTGTTTGCCTGAGCTAAAGCTTCGCTAAGAATAGACGGAGCGACGCCTTTTATTTTCATATCCATTTGAAGGGCGGTAATGCCTTGTGCAGTTCCGGCCACCTTAAAGTCCATATCGCCTGCAAAGTCTTCAATGTCTTTAATGTCTGTCAGAATGACATATTTTTCAATCTTACCATTGCCTCCTTGTTTGGTGATAAGTCCCATGGCAATTCCGGCAACAGGAGCGGAAATTGGAACGCCGGCGTCCATTAGGGCTAAAGTTGAACCGCAAGTAGCCGCCATGGAGGTTGAACCGTTGGAAGATAAAATTTCGGAGACGACTCTTATGGTGTAGGGAAATACTTCATCTACGGGCAGAACCTTTACAAGTGCTCTTTCCGCAAGATTTCCGTGACCAATTTCCCTTCGGCCGGTGCCTCTTAAGGGTTTTGCTTCGCCAACTGAATATGGAGGGAAGTTGTAGTGATGCATGTATTTTTTCTCGCCTGATTCCATCATGGTATCAATTGTCTGAGCCATGCCCGGGCCGGCCAGTGTACAGATATCTAAGCTTTGAGTTTGACCTCGAGTAAACAGTGCGGAACCGTGAGTTCGCGGAAGTAAACCAACTTGACAGGTAATTTTTCGAACTTCGTCTGTTTTTCGTCCGTCCGGCCGTTCGCCGTCTTCTAAAATGCCTCTTCTTACTTCTAGGTCGATGGCCTTATTAAAGGCTTCAGAGATTTCGGCTTCTTCATAGCTATCTTTTAAATCTTCAAAAACCTGAGATTCCAGGTCGGCTAAAGTACCGGCTCGCTGAATTTCGTCTGCATGACGGATTTCTTTACCCAGTTTTCCGTGCAAGAATTTTTCCACCGCTAAAACTGCATCTTCGCTGGCTTTAAATAAATTGAATTCTTTTTCTTTTACCTTTAAAGCCTTTGCCATGTCTTCCTGAATTTTTGTTAGTGGTGCCATATGGGTATGAGCAAATTCTAAAGCGCGTACCATTTTTTCTTCCGGAACTTCATTCGCTTCGGCTTCCACCATAATAATGGCATCTTTGGTGCCGGCAACAATTAAGTCTAATTTGGAATTTACCATTTCTGCTATTGTCGGATTAAGTTTAAGCTCGCCGTCAATTAGGCCAACTCTAACACCGGCAACCGGACCACCAAAAGGGGCTCCGGAAAGCATTAGCGCGGTGGAAGCGGCCACAATACCCAACCAGTCAGGGTCGTTTTCCTTGTCGAATGATAGGTTAGAAACAATTACCTGAACATCATTTCGGTAACCTTTTGGAAATAATGGCCGAATTGGACGGTCGATTAATCTGCCGGTTAAAACGGCGTTTTCTGAAGGTCTTCCTTCTCTTTTAATAAATCTTGATCCGGAAATTTTTCCGGCTGCGTAGAATTTTTCTTCAAATTCCACCATTAGAGGGAAAAAATCGATAGATTCCCTTACAGTTTCTGATACAACACAAGTGGCAAGCAGTACGGTATCGCCGTATCTGGCAATAACAGCGCTTGTTGCTTGCATCGCAAAATTACCAACTTCAAGAGTTAGTTTTTTTCCGGCAATTTCCGTTTCAAATAAACGGCTGCCTAAAACAATAGAGTCCATAGGAGCTCCTTTCTACCTCGGCAGGCCTCAAGCCTGACGGGTCTGTCCGCCCAAGGCGGACCTTCGTCCGATTTTTAATCGGACTACGGCTAGGAGTCAAAACAAGAAGCATAACTGATCTTACATTGTCATTCCGGACTTGATCCGGAATCTATGGTTCATGGATTCCCGCCGGAGTTTATGCTGAACTCGATTCAGTGCGGGAATGACAGTAGGTTTTTCAGTTTTTCTTCCAAGTTCTGATTCCTAGCATTCATTAAATTATTAATATTCTTAAAACTAAATTAAAAATGACAAACTAAAAATTAAATTTTGCAAACTGGTATCTTATTTGAAATTTGTCATTTGTCATTTGAAATTCGCAAATCTATTTGCGTAAGCCTAAATCTTTAATTAACCCATCGTATTTGTCGTGGTTTCGTTTGGAAAGAAAATCAAGAAGTCGTCGTCTTTTACTTACCATCTTTAACAAACCGCGTCTGGAGTGGTCGTCTTTTTTATGGGTTTTTAGGTGCTCGGTTAATTTTTTTATCTGTTCAGAAAAAATAGCAATTTGAACCTCCGGAGATCCGGTGTCTTTTTCGCTTGAGCCGAACTTTTTTACAATATTCACTTTGTCATCTTTTTTTAACATTGTAGGCTTCCCCTTTGTTAATAATTCTTGAACTTATTTTATCACATTATCCACAGGATTTCAAGAAGAAGTCTTGTCTAATACAAGATCGGACTAAACTGACCCCTCATTCTAACGCAAGAATGGACTAAAAATGGTGCAGGATTCATACTAGATATGTGAGTATCATAATGAAAAACCTACACCTATTCAATTG
>Ga0210049_1001495_pt1 | contig 21953 bp, 18 predicted proteins | sample CryGeyCG2014_300_2_FD_183964 | JGI IMG/M metagenome (GOLD analysis project Ga0210049, IMG submission 183964) | Groundwater microbial communities from aquifer - Crystal Geyser CG06_land_8/20/14_3.00 (SPAdes) (version 2) | ecosystem: Environmental > Aquatic > Deep subsurface > Groundwater | place... | reverse complement strand
GGCAGTTATTAAGGTGTTAGCACAGCACTTTGGTGTTCCCCAAAACAAAGTTAGAATCCTCAGCGGCTTCAAGAGCAAGATTAAAGTTATCGAGATTGTCGAAGGTTAAGCAGCGGGGTTATATAATTAGACAGACTTAACTAATGTTTGCCTGATTCACCACAAGTATGACTTTGTAGGAGGCATAACTAACGTGGGAAGAAGAATCCGGATAAAAGCTGGCACAATTGAGACAACAGCCGAGTTAAATGATACCAGGGCAGCTCAAGCAATTTGGGAAGCATTGCCTATCAAAGCTCACGTCAATCTTTGGGGAGAAGAAATATATTTCTCGATTCCTGTTAGTCTCGATCTAGAGGCTGGGAAAAAATTAGTAAGTATCGGAGATTTGGGTTACTGGCCCCAAGGTAAAGCCTTTTGCATTTTCTTCGGACCAACTCCTATTAGCCGGGGAAATAAAATCCGCCCGGCAAGCCCGGTTACCGTGTTTGGTAGAGTCAGTGGTGATGCTACTGTGTTTAAGCAGGTAGCCTCAGAAACAGAAATCATTGTTGAAAGAGAGGACAATCGGTAACTACTCACCCTGCTGTCATTCTGAGCCCTGTAATGTCATTCCGAACTTGTTTCGGAATCTCACAGGGTAAACTCCACGAAGAATCTGATAACGCTCAGGGCAGGCTCCGGCGAAAAATCTGTAGTTGCCTGATTTATCAGGCGGGAAAGCCCAATAAATTGGGCAACTACTCAGGGTGACATGCGGATAGCTGTGTAGTTACGCCTTTCCAAGCTAGAGAGTAAGCCCTGATCTCAAGAACGGATTCCAGCGGCGCTCGTCACCAATGGTCGTCTGGGGGCCATGTCCCGGATAAACCACAGTGCTATCTGGGAGAACCATCAATTTAGTATGGATGCTGTTAAGCAACTGGTGACCGCTTGCCCCGGGGAAGTCGAATCTGCCAATGCCTTGACAAAAAAGGGTATCACCAGTGAATACTACTCCATGCCCCAAGAGGCAAATCCCTCCTGGGCTGTGTCCTGGGGTATGCAGCACGGTAAAGGAAAGACCGTTTACCTCCACAGTATCTCCGTCTTGGAGCAATATTTCAGGCTGGAGTGGAGAGGAAATCGAAGTGGCCCAGAGATGAGAGAGGAAACTACCACTATGGGAGAGAGCTTGCACATCATCTCTATGGATGGCGAATTTGGCTCCGGTGGCTTTCTTAACCTCATTTACTGCTTCCACATGGTCTGTGTGACCATGGGTCGCCACGATCAGCTTTATGTTTAACTTGAGATTCTCAATAGCTTTGAGGATACTGTGTGCCTCAGCTCCGGCATCTATAATTATCCCCTCACCAGCCTCAGAACCTATGACATAGCAATTGGAGGCAAAAGGGCCTACTTCTAATCCTTTTAGCTTCATTACCTTGAACTCCTGTTTACCTGTATTTGTCTGGAGGTTGCTTCGCCTTCGGCTCGCAATGACAAGGATAGGAAAGAACTTCATACACCTCTCTAGCCAATTTCATCTGCTCTTCTTCACCTAGCGAAAGCCCCATCTGTAAAACCCTTATAGACCTATTAATTTCGCGATTCTCATCTCTCAGGCGAGCTATCTTCTCCTTTTGTCTTACGATCTCTTCATCCAGTTCTCTTAAATCCAGAGCCAGGTTAAATCTCCGGTTCAAAAAAGATAGTGCCAGCTTTATTGCCTCAGGATCTTCCTTAGCAGCCAGGTAAAATGGCACTTGAGGCCAAAGGCTCACCCCGGAGATACCTCTTCTTCGGGCTAACCATAAAAGATAACTGCTGATAGCCGGTGGTCCTTCCCAGGTCAAATCTTCTAGCCCATAGCCTTGAAGGCGCTTTCGAAATTCTGGCTTATTAAAAACTGTCAATATGCGCCTAGGAGCAGTATGGGCAATCAAAGAAACAGTCCCGCTAATGGTATATAGTTCCTTGACCTTACAGTGATATTGAGCCAGATGCAGCACGGCACTCAAAAATTTATACTGTTCATACTCAGGCACATCACTTTTAAAGGTCAAAAGACCATTTTTCTGGCAAGCCCACAATTTACTTTCCGGGACCTGAATTAGATCATTTTCAAACATTGCCCCTTCCAATGAGAAAAACCCTGAGGGTTTAATTTCAGCAATTTCCTGGCCTCCCAGCTTTTCATTCAGAAAATCAATAACTCTCGAGCCTATCTTCCCAACATCGTGAGTTTGCCAACCGACAATTAAAGACGGACTGTGAAATTGGAGAGCTTTGTAAATCTCAAATAGCTTATTCTCCATCTTCCTTACCTTTCTTAAAAAGCTCATCAATATGCTCTTTAATCCATTTGGCATCTTCCTCAGTTATCGCCTTTGACTCAGCTTGGGCAACAAATTTTCTCTGCTCATACCTTTCTTTTATTTCTGATGGGAATTTCTCATAGATTTCCTCAATAATTCCTTCTACTTTAAGAGCCATTTTATCAAGCTCAGTAAAATCAAGGCTAATTCCCAGAATATCGGCAAAAACCTCAAGCACTGACTTTGAAGCCTCTGGATAGGGAAGCGGTGCTCCCGAAAGCCAATCTGGTATTTCCCCCATTAAACAAATACTTTCCAATCCCCGTTTTTTAGCCACCGTCAGTAGAAGGCCGTTTAGGCCGGTAATAGTGCCTCCGTTTCCCCTTTCTTCGATTTCACTTATCAGAATTGTATTGGGATATTTTTTTATTTCCTCCTTTAACTTTTGGGAACTTACCACTGAGATGACTCTTGGTTTCATGGTGTGGTGAATGGGGGAGACACAAGCTCCCGAAGTATAAACCCTTTGACAGCCGAATTTCTCAGCTACATCTAAAACTAAGTTAGCCATTTCATACGCCTTTTCACCTTTAGCGTAAAATCCTCCTTGACTCGAGGGTTGTTCTTCCCCAATAAAAAATATTAAATCTTTCCTTTCAAGTCTTTTGTAGTAAAAGTTATTAATAGGAAACTCTAAATCCCTCAACAAGCCACCTTTGATGGAAACCTTTTTCGGATAAAAGAAGCCCCATGGCTCTATTTTCCCAAATTCCTCTGCCTGAATTTGCTCCCTTAGAGTATCTACAGCAGCTATGCCAATATTTCCGATTCCTGGCCAGCCGGCGATCAAAACCGGTTTCTTAAGCTCAGGTTCTCCATAAAATCTAACTACCATTTTTCGGCTTCAATACTTGGTGCGCTCCTTTGTCCATTTTAGCAGAAGCATCCATATTCCCGAAGCTTCATCATTTTGCCCCTTTCCTCTAACTTACCTCTTCATTTAAGACCTGAAATACCTCGTGAAAAAATCTCCTCACAGCCTCAGCAGCAACTCTTTCATATCCGAAATAAAAGTGGTCTGTATCTAAGGAAAACCTTTGCTTTTCGCCTTGGGCCAAACGGTAAAGCTCATCAATGTCTTCAACAACGAAGGGATCATGTGACCCGTAGATTATTAGTTTTTTACAATTCGAGCTCAGATCAATTTCCAAGCCATTTACTCTTTTTAAAGGGGAAAGAAGAGCAAGACCCCTTAAGTTAGGAAACTTGGCGGCAGCATTTGAGGCAACCACGGCTCCGTATGAGTAGCCAAGCAAGCCTAGTGAACTCGCTATTTTCTCCATATACGTAAGGGCAAACAAGGTATCTCTAATTTCTCCATCGCCACCAGTATAAGAAGAGTAGTCAATACAGAGGGCAGAGATATTGTAGTTTGCTAGCTCCTGCGCAACTGTAACTAGTCTGCCATCCCCCCTATTCCCTCCATACATTGGATGAGGAGGGCAAAGCACAACACAATAACTAGAATTTCCATATAATGTAGCGTAGAATTCCTTATTATCTCGATGGAGTGTAAGCTCTTCCATGCAGCTTATTATCTACCCTTTGCACCCGGCAAGCTAATTCTAACCCTTTAGCTGAATCTTTTCCAATTCCTATCGGGCTCAAGTTTGTACTTGACAACGGGTCAACACAATCTCCCACAAGGGTACGCCAATACTTTCCTCTATGGTACCGCAATGGCTGTGAAGGAATATGACAGCTATCGAAGGGGGTATTCCTTGCCCGACAAACCGCAATCGTGCTAAGATGCAATTTGGTAATGGATAGCATAAGAAATTTCTGCATCATCGCTCACATCGACCACGGCAAATCAACCCTCGCTGATCGCATACTCGAGCTAACAGGAGTACTCCACACTACTGCTAATGCACAGGTACTCGATAGCATGGACCTGGAGCGTGAACGCGGTATCACCATCAAGGCAAAGTCGGTGAGAATGCCATATCAGTCAAGAAGTGGCGAGAAGTATACACTCAACCTTATTGACACGCCCGGACACGTAGACTTCAGCTATGAAGTATCGAGGAGTTTGAATGCTTGCGAAGGGGCCATTCTGCTGGTTGATGCTTCGCAAGGAGTGGAAGCGCAGACCATCGCGAATGCCTATCTGGCAATTGATGCCGGACTCGAGATTATCCCGGTCATCAATAAGATTGACCTTCCCATGGCCATGATTGACGAGTGTCGTCTGCAACTGGAAGATATGTTAGGTTTGCCGACTAATGGCGCTTTACTCATTTCTGCTAAGAATGGAACTGGTGTTCCCGATTTGCTCGAGGCAATCGTTTCTAGGATTCCACCACCCCGGGGAAGCCCGGATGAGCCTCTAAAGTGTCTTATTTTTGACTCCTATTACGACTCTTATCGCGGGGTGATACCACACATCCGGCTCTTTTCTGGTAGCTTGCACTGCGGCGATAGGATCATGATTAAGTCCACATCCAAGGTTTTCGAGGTTGACGAAGTAGGCTATTTCTTGCCACAAATCACGCCTTGCAATAGGTTAGCAGCAGGAGAGGTTGGCTACGTCGGCGCGACTATCAGAAAGGCTGGTGATATCCACGTTGGTGATACCATTATATCGCCAGACTACGTTGAAACACCGGCTATACTTGGATTCAAGCACTCCCAACCTATGGTGTTCTGCGGTATCTATCCCATCAATAGCAACGATTATGGTAAGCTTACAACGGCACTGGAGAAGTTTCAGCTCAACGATTCCTCTATTGTATATGAAAAGGAGAGTTCTGCGGCGCTGGGCCATGGTTACCGTCTCGGATTTCTGGGCATGCTGCACATGGAAATCGCTCTCGAGAGATTGAAGAGAGAATACGAGCAGGAGCTTATATCCACTATGCCCTCAGTTATCTACAAAGTGGTCACTACCCGCGGAGAAGCTCTGATGATAGACAACCCATCCAAGTTTCCCCCCACTCATTATATTGACCACATCGAAGAGCCAATAATCAGGGCACGAATCATCATTCCAAATGACTTCGTGGGGGCGTGCATGGAGCTGTCCGAATCTAAACGTGGTACCATGGTAAGCATGGAAAATCCGGACACCAGGCGGGCGCTCCTGACCTATGATTTACCTCTCGCTGAAATGACCACTGGCTACTACGATAAGCTCAAGAGCGTCAGCCGGGGATATGCCAGTATGGACTACGAGCTTGCTGGCTATCGTAGCGGCGACCTCGTCAAGGTGGATATACTCGTCAAGGAGAATCAAGTTGACGCTCTGTCTTTTGTGTCTGTACGCGATAGCGCCGTTCCTAGAGGCCGAGCACTGATACATAAACTGAGGAAGCTTATTCCCAGACACCTGTTTGAGATAACTTTACAGGCTGCTATCGGCGGCAAGATAATAGCGAGAGAAGACATTGTCCCGGTAAGAAAGGATGTTTTGGCAAAGTGCTATGGCGGTGATATCACACGCAAGAGAAAACTCCTTGAGAAGCAGAAGGAAGGCAAGAAACGAATGAAGATGGTGGGTTCGGTAGAGGTGCCCCAGGAGGCATTTATGCTGCTATTGAAGATGGAGGAGTGAGTGTGAGGGGGCTTTATATCCATCTCCCTTTCTGCGTCAAGAAGTGCAGCTATTGTGATTTCTATTCCCTGCCGGCACGATTAGGTTCCCTCGAGTCTTATGTACAAGCAGTCGTGCATGAATCCTGTAGATATGCCGGGCTATCCTTCCAGACTCTGTATCTGGGAGGAGGCACACCGAGCTTGCTCGGGGCTAGAAACCTCAGAAACCTCGTCGGCGGTATCAGAAAGTCGCTGGATCTTTCTAATCTTGTTGAGTCCACAATCGAAGTAAACCCCGAATCTGCCACTAGTGAACTGCTTGAAGCTGCGAAAGAGGCAGGGATTAATCGTGTCTCTATTGGCGTTCAATCACTTTCTGACTATGAACTCCAGAGCGTCGGCAGAATCCACAACGCAGCCCAGGCTATTGAAGCCATAAAGATAGCCAGGAGGATTGGCTTCAAGTCCGTCTCTGTCGACATAATTATCGGGCTTCCCGGACAGTCGTGGTCAACACTACGCAAAGCGCTAGAAACCCTGGTCGGCGCTGGCATAGAACACATTTCACTGTATTGCCTGTCTCTTGAAGAGGGCACACCCCTGGAGAAGAGTCCGCCAGAGGATCTGCCGACCGATGACATGCAGGCTCAGCTCTTTGAGCAGGCGAGGTCATTCCTTCTCGGGTGCGGGTTCGCTCACTATGAGATATCAAACTTCGCCCTCAAAGGGTGTGAATGCCTGCATAATCTCAACTACTGGCGAGGAGGCGAGTATGTCGGACTGGGCCCCGCAGCAGCCTCTCACCTTTACGGTAGACGATTCAGAAACCGTGCTGACCTGGATGCTTACATTGAGAGACCGGACGGCATAACCGAAGATGTCGAAGAGCTGAATGCAAGAGACAAAGCATCCGAGGAAGCAATGCTGCGTCTTCGTCTGTTGGTGGAAGGATTGGATGTAAGCGAGCTTGCAGCAAGATTTGGGCAGGATAACATTGAACCCCTTATTAGTCGACTCGACCACATGGCTCATGATAGGCTGCTCGTTTTCGATGGCTTGCGGTATCGGCTGATGCCTTCCAGGATACTAACATCAAATCCAATATTTGCCGAGGTCCTCTGTTTCTGAGGTCTCCGATTCCCGGTACAGGCTCTTAACATCTCCGCTTCTATAACGGAAGTATGCTCGTCCTTTGAGGTTCTGACAGATGTCTCAACAGCTCATACACTATTCTGATTACCGCGTATCAAGTGACTGCTGGCTATGCAGATGATTAAATCGCAATTTCCTCAAATGTCTCGACTGGGTGTCGTAAGACTCAGGCGAACCGCGCAGGGCAAAATCAAGAACTTTTGTGGCATCTTTTGCTTTGTCTTTTTAGCCTAGCCTGAAAGCTGGTGGTCACAAACTGACGTTTTGTGACCTGTTCTGATGCTTCGCCTCTTTTGTTGAACTGCGCTTTAGCGTGATGTAAGATATAAACAGTTATGTAAATTTCACCACAGAAATCTCTATGGGAGGTTGGAATAATAGACTGTCTGGAACGTGAACAATCTGTTCTGGAGCTCCTTAAAGACCTCCGCGGGCTGGAACCGCTCAAGAAGCTGTTCTGGTCCGAGTTGAACTATGACCGCGTGAACCAGCCTCTCTCTCGTCGTGGCTGGAATCAAACCGCAACTAACGCCCTAGCCGAAGACCCTGTTTTGTTTGCCGGTGGCGGGCAGAACAACGATTTCCACATTGTTTACAGCCGTCTGCCTCAAGACCGACTACTATTAGGCCAGGAACGTCCTGTAGTCACCCAGCTTCTTAAAGAACATCCCTATGGTCTATTTATCTTCTCCAACCAAGCACAAGACCACTGGCACTTTATCAACGTAAAGTATGATGCAGAGGCAGAAAAGCGCCGCCTATTCCGGCGTATCACCGTCGGCCCGGAGGAGCGTCTCCGCACCGCCTCAGAGCGCGTCGCCATGCTGGACATGCAATCCATCCAGCCGGATATGTTCGGTTTACAACCACTAACTATCCAGTCCAAGCATGATGAAGCCTTTGACGTTGAAGCAGTTACCAGGGATTTCTTTGAAAAATACAAAACTCAATTCAGAGAGCTAGAAAAAGACCTGCTGGGTCAGGCGAACAACCATGCCTGGGCGCATGACTATTCCCTCCAGTTCCTCAACCGCTGTATGTTCATCTACTTTATTCAGCGCAAGGGCTGGCTGGGAAATGATTGCGACTTCCTCCTCAACTTCTGGAAGAGTTATCAGCGCTCCGGGCAGAGCCAGAATTCATTCGTGGATAACTGGCTGAAGGTGCTTTTCTTTGAAGCCTTCAACAACAAATTCCACGGTGGCTACAACTATTTCCCCGCTGAAATCAAAGGAGCTTTGTCTCTGGCGCCTTATCTCAACGGTGGTCTCTTCACTGAAAACAAGTTCGACCTGGAGCATAAAGCCGTCATTTCCGACCGGCGCTTCGAGCAGATTCTGAAGTTCCTGGAACGCTACAACTTCACCATTGCGGAGGACAGCCCCTTAGACAAGGAAGTAGCCGTTGACCCGGAGATGATTGGTAAAGTCTATGAAAGCCTGGTTAATGTCTCTGAGGAAGTAGATGAGCGTGGCGAGGCTGGCATATTCTACACCCCCAGAACCGAGATTGACCTGATGTGCCGCTTATCGCTGGTTGACCATCTGGCTAACTATCTTGGAGAAGACAGAAGGGAACTGCTTTACCAGCTAGTCTTCGCCTTGGAGCCGGATGAGAAAAGTGATGCCGACAAAGCCATCGCTACCGCTGGTCTCTGGCCCGCACTGAGTGAACGACTTCATGACATCACTTTGCTGGACCCTGCCTGCGGTTCTGGCTCTTTTCTGGTGGGTATGCTTAACATTATGGATGACCTCCAGGAGAGGGCTAACCATGTTCTTGGTGTAACCGAAGCACCTTATGAGCAGAAGAAGCGGATTATCGGCCAGTCGCTCTATGGTGTGGATGTGATGGAGTGGGCGTGCCACGTTGCCGAGCTGCGCCTCTGGCTGGCTTTAATTATTGATGCTGAATTTACCCGGGAAGAACTGCATGTCCGGCGAGAGCCTCTCTTGCCCCACTTCTCGTTCAAGATTCGCTGTGGAGATAGCCTGGTGCAGGAAGTGGGCGGCATGAACCTGGGACACATTACCGCCTCGCAGGAGATACCACCACCGTTGAAAGCCCGAATCACGACCCTGAAAAACGAAAAGCTCAAGTTCTACAACAACGACACAACGTGCAAGTTTCATTCAGTGGATGCTTTGAAAAACGAGGAGAAACGGCTATTCTCAGATATTCTGGCTGCCAGGGAGCATACCATCCAGGAGCGTATCAAGTCTTTATGGCGGAAGCTGGAAGGTCCGCAGACTTATCAGATAGGTCTAGACGGTAAGGGAGCAGCACGACCCCACCAGATGGATTTAGAAGCCAATAAATACCGGCAGGAGATTGAAAGCCTTACCGCTGAACTGGCGCAGACCGAGGCTTCACAAAAAGCCCTCGGTGCTTCCAAAGAGGTGCCCTTCGTCTGGGACATTGCCTTTGTGGAAATATTTGAGAGTGAAAAGTATGGCTTTGACATTGTCATCGGCAACCCACCATATGTCCGACAGGAAGCCATTGCTGACCCGCGGACGCCGCGTGACAAGGTGACGGCAGAAAACAAGAGGGTTTATAAAGACAAGCTGGCGCGTTCAGTATACCAGGCGTTCCCCCGCTTCTTCGGCTATAAGGCAAGCAGCAACATGGTAGCGCATAAGATTGATGCCAAGAGTGACTTGTATATCTATTTTTACTTGAATGGGCTTTCTCTACTAAATGGAAAGGGCTCTTTCTGCTTTATCACCTCCAACTCCTGGCTGGATGTGGGCTATGGGGCTGACCTGCAGGAGTTCCTGCTCAAGCACAGCCACGTTAAGCTGGTTCTGGATAACCAGGTAAAGCGCACCTTTGCTAATGCCGATATCAATTCAATTATTGTGCTCTTTTCACCACCGGATGACCGCCGTGAATGGGCACTGGATAAAACCGCCCGCTTTGTGATGTTCCTTGTGCCGTTTGAACATATCCTATCACCGGTAATCTTTGACGAGATTGAGGAAGCCAAAGAGCGTAAGGCAACAAAAGAATACCGTATCTTCCCTATTCAGCAGGGCAAGCTCTTAGAAGACGGCTGTGAGATACGGCAGGAAGAGGAAACTGGTAAAGCCGCTGGTTCGCTGATTAAGACTGCTCGCTACATTGGCAACAAGTGGGGCGGCAAGTACCTGAGAGCGCCAGATATCTATTGGACGATTCTGGAAAAAGGCAAGGGTAAGCTGGTACGGCTGGGTGATATAGCTGAGGTACGGCGTGGTTTTACCACGGGCGCTAATGAGTTCTTTTACCTCGATGATGAGCGCATACGAGAGTGGGAGATTGAGGAAGAGTTCTTTACGCCGGTTATTAAGAGTCCGAAAGAATGCAAGCGCATTCTGGTTGACTTTACCAATCTGAAGTTCAACCTGTTCCTATGTCACAAAGAGAAAAGAGAGCTGAAAGGCACGGCAGCGATTGAATACATCAAATGGGGTGAGGCGCAGGGGTTTCATGAGAGACCTACCTGCTGGGGACGGGATAGGTGGTGGGACTTGGGTCACCGCCCCGAACCTACGATGAATGTCAATTATCTTGTTGATAAAGTTATGCGTTTTTTTATCAAGGAAGACGGCTTCTACGTAAGTGACAATTTTCAGGAAATCCATTCACCCCTAGCGCACTTATGGCAGCTCGCAGTTTCCGCAAATAGTAGTATTCTTCAACTATTCGCAAACGTGACAGGGCGTGCGAACTTTGGTGATGGGCTAATGAAGATTCAAACTTATGAGGTAGGTAACCTCACTTTGCTTAAGCCAACGTTACTGGACACAAAGACTTGCAAGGCTAGTTTAGTTGACGCCGAACGCCTTGAGCTTCAAGACAGTGATCGTAAAACGTTAGATGATATCGTCTTTAACGCACTTGGACTTACTCAAGGTGAGCGAGACGCTGTTTATGAAGCGGTAATCAACCTGGTAGAGGCACGTTTGAGTAAAGCCGGCAGTGTCTAGAAAAAGTTCAGCTTACATGCTGAACTGAGAACAAGTAAATGCAAAGAAAATGTGGGAACCCCGGTCTTAAAGGGAAAGTTCTAGATAAGAGCATCGGCGCTTATATTTTAGCTCTCGAAATTATAAACCAGCTATCTGTAAAATACCGCATAGAGACCTTCACATATCTAATATGTAACGCATGGGAACTATTGTTGAAGGCAAAAATAATCGATTCCAGTAAGAATCGCAAGTCCATTTATTATCCTAAAAAAAGATTACAGACAAAACGTTCATTATCTTTGAGTGATTGTTTGAAAAAAGTATTCATAAATGAAAATGACCCAGTTCGCCGTAACCTCGAAAGAATGAACGAACTCAGAGACGCATCAGTACATTTGGTTATAAATCAAGTCCCTAAAGACGTTTTAGGTCTCTTTCAAGCTTCCGTGTTGAATTACCATAAACATTTAGTTTCCTGGTTTGATGTTTCGCTTTCCGACAGGGTATCTGTTGGCATGATGACAATTGTCTACGACTTTAATCCCCAAGAATTTGATTTGCAAAGTAGCATGTTCAGGAAAAAACTAGGGCGTGATGCTTTCGAGTACTTGAGCCAATATCAAAGAAGCATCCAGAAAGAGTTCGATGACCTTGGTAAACCTGCTGAGTTTTCAATTGATATCGGGTACAAACTAGGACTTGTCAAGAAAGTCAACGAAGGCGATATCATGTTAACCCAAGCAGACAAGGGGACTCCAATGGGAATTCTGGAAGTACCAAAAGACCCATGTAAAACGCATCCCTATCGTAGGAAAGATGTTGTCGAAAAAATCAATACTATGCTCGGCGCGACCGGTAAAATAAATGGTTATGATATTGATTGTGCTGTTAAAGCGTACGGTCTCAAATTGAGAACAGAATTTTACTATAAAGGGAGTATTCCCGGTTCACCTACTCAGTATAGTAATCATATGATTGATTGGATTACTAAGGAAGCAACTAAAGATAAATCCTTTTTTCTTAAGACCCGTCAAAAAGCAAGAACCATTCAAGGAATAAGAATCACCACTTGACATTATGCCCAATTTGGGTATAATTATGCTAATTATGGGCATAGATATTTTTGATAAAGAACTTTGTACATTCCTCTTTAACAAAACCCGGCGCAGCTTGCTGGCTTTACTTTATGGCCGCCCGGATGAAACGTTCTACATAAACCAGTTAATGCAATCAACTGGTAGTGGGTCAGGAGCAGTGCAGCGAGAATTAAAACTAATGACGGAAGCGGGAGTGCTCAGCCGAAAGCAATCCGGTAATCTGGTATATTACCAGGCGAATCCTCACTGCCCTATCTTTGATGAGCTTAAAAGCATCGTGAGAAAAACATTCGGCGTGACTGATGTCATCAGGCAATCTCTGGCGACTAAGGCAGATAAAGTACGTGTAGCTTTTATCTTCGGCTCTGTAGCCAGGAGCGCCGATGATAGAAGAAGTGACATTGACGTGATGGTGGTGGGGAGAATCTCCTTTGGAGACGTGGTTTCGCTTCTTTCCTCAGCAGAAGAAAAACTGGGACGCGAAGTCAATCCGGTTGTCTACCCTGTCTCCGAATTCAAGCAGAAAGTGAAGGAAGACCATCACTTCGTTAAGACCGTGCTCGACGAGGGCGAAAAGATATTTCTGATAGGTGATGAAGGTGAGCTTAGAAGACTGGCTGGATGAAAAGCTGATTGAAAAACACCGTCCTTCGGCGCGTGAAATTGCCGACCTGCTGCATATCTGTGACCGTGACCTAGAAAAAGTCAAAATCATCGAACTCGGCCCGGATTGGCGATTAAGCATTGCCCATAATGCGGCTCTTCAGACTGCTGCTGCGGCATTAGCGGCGGCTGGCTATCGCGCCCGGAAAGAGAGGCAACACTACCGTCTTATACAATCATTAGCTTTCACTGTCAACACAGACCCTGCTATCATCAAGCAATTGGACAAATTCCGCCACAAACGCAATATCAGCGACTATGAAAGAGCCGGACTGGTCACCGAACAAGAAGCCGAAGAAATGATAGCATTAGCGAAACAACTCCGCGATGATGTGGAGCAATGGCTACGCGCCCATCACCCTGAACTTGCCAGGGAGATTTAGATGCCTACGCACGACATCATAGATAACCGGAAAGAGATACTGGTTGACCACATCAACCGCATCCTGAGCTCAACGGAAGCGGCCCGCTTTGCCGTTGGCTACTTCTTTCTCTCCGGTCTCACCAGTATTGCCGACAAGCTCAAAGGTGTAAAGGAACTGCGGTTGCTCATTGGCAACACTACCAACCGGGAGACTCTGGAGCAATTGGCTGAAGGATACCAGCGGCTAGAACTGGTCAAAGATGCCGCCGAGGCACAGGCTTACCCCAAGAGGGCTGAAACCAGGCGAATGGCCACGGAAACGGCGGAAAATGTCCGCTCCAGTATGGAACTCATGGACCAGACCGACGAAGGGGAAAGCCTGGTCAGAGAAATGGTGCGGATGATAGAAGACAAGCGCCTGAAGGTGCGAGTCTACACCAAAGGTCGCCTGCATGCCAAAGCCTATATCTTTGACTACGGTGCCGTATTTGATGGAAATGGCAAACCTGTTGACCGTCACGAGAAAGGCATTGCCATTGTCGGCTCATCTAACCTAACTCTTTCCGGCGTTACCCATAATACAGAGCTAAATGTGGTAGTGCAGGGCAATGATAACCATGCCGAACTTGCGCACTGGTTTGACGAGCTCTGGAGCCCAGATAATTCTCAGGACTTTGACGAGGCTTTGATGCAGGAGATGAGACAGTCCTGGGCGATGGCGCCGGTCCGCCCCTACGACATCTACATGAAGACCATATATGCCCTGGTTAAAGACAGGCTCGAGGGAGAGGATGACCGGGACATCCTTTTTGATAATGAGATTACACGCCAGCTGGCTGATTTCCAGAAAACAGCGGTACGGCAGGCAATTCAAATGGTCAGAGATTATGGCGGTGCTTTTGTTGCTGATGTCGTCGGGCTGGGTAAATCGTATATCGGGGCTGCCGTGGTCAAGCATTTTGAACGTAGCGACCACTCCCGGCCGCTGGTAATTTGCCCCGCGCCTCTGGTGGAAATGTGGGAAAGGTACAATGAGGTCTACGAGTTGAATGCCCGCGTGCTTTCCATGGGTTACTTACGCGAAGATGACGAAAGTGCTGTAAACTTGCTTCTTAAAGATACAAAGTACCGTGACCGTGATTTCGTACTCATTGATGAAAGCCACAATTTCCGTTACCCTGATACGCAGCGTTATAAAGTGGTGCAGCAATTCCTGTCCACGGGAAGACGTTGCTGTTTTCTAACAGCGACGCCGCGCAATAAAACTGCCTGGGACGTCTATTATCAAATCAAGCTCTTCCATCAGGATGATAAGACTGATTTACCGATAGACCCGCCAGACTTAAAGCAGTATTTCAAGCTGATTGAGAAAGGGGATAAGAAACTCCCGGATTTGCTTTCTAACGTGCTCATTCGTCGTACTCGCAATCATATCTTGCGATGGTATGGCTTTGACGCCCAGACTCATCAACCTGTTGACCCATCCAGGTTCAGAGACTACATGGACGGTCAGCGGCGAGCTTATGTGATTGTCGGTGGTAAACATCAGTTCTTCCCCAAGCGCGAACTAGGGACTATTGAATATAGTATTGAGAATACATATCAGGGGTTATACCAGGAACTACGAAGTTATCTGGGCAAATCGAGAAAAGGTTATCCTGTTGAGCCAATACAGGGAGAGCTTTCTTACGCCCGCTACGCGCTATACCATTTCGTGGCTAAAGACAAGCAGCGGCGTGAACCTTACGCGAGCTTACACCGGGCTGGTTTGAATTTGCGCGGTCTTGTCCGCGTGCTCCTTTTCAAGCGTTTTGAATCAAGTGTCTATGCTTTCCGAGAGACCATTAAAAGACTACTCACGGTTCACGAACGATTCGCGGGAGCTCTTGCGCAGGGTATAGTTCCCGCTGGTGATAAAGCCGAGGACATTCTCTATGAACCGAACCAGGCTGAAGAACAGGACTTCATGGACGCTCTGAGGCAGGCATCAGGGCGCTATGATGTAGCTGATTTTGATATTGACCGCTTACGTTGGCACATCGAGCATGATATTGAACTGCTCAAGAAAATGTTAAAGTTGGTTGAGCCTATTACGCCGGACAAAGACGCCAAATTACAGAAGCTAAAGGAAGAGCTAGCCAGAAAACCGCTCAAAGAAGGTAAGCGGTTGATATTCACTCAGTATGCAGACACAGCGCGTTATCTATTTGATAATTTGAACCCCCAAGAGAAAAAGCCAGATACAGATGTCATCTTCAGCGGGGATAAGAGTAAGGCCAGAGTGGTCGGCAGATTCGCCCCTAAAGCAAATCCAGAATACCGCTTTGCGCCTGGAGAATGCGAGCTAATGACTGTCATCGCGACCGATGTCCTGGCGGAGGGTTTGAACCTTCAGGACTGCGACAAAATCATTAACTACGACTTACACTGGAATCCGGTAAGGCTCATCCAGCGCCTCGGCCGAATTGACCGCATTGGCTCTGATTATGATGTCATATACGGATTCAATTTTCTCCCCGAGACGGGAATTGAGCGTAATCTAGGGCTGAAAGAGAAGCTACACAACCGTATCCAGGAAATACATGACACTATCGGAGAGGATTCTGCCATCCTCGACCGTACTGAAATGCTCAATGAGGAGGCTATGTACGCTATCTACGAGAGGAAAGGTGGGCAGCTAAGTCTCTTCGATGATGAGGAGAGCGAGCTTCTAGACATTAATGAGGCCGAGGAACTTCTGAGACAGCTTAGGAGAGAAAAGCCAAACGAATATGAGCGGATTTCTAATCTGCGAGACGGTATCCGTACGGTAAAGCCTTCATCTACTAAGGGGACTTACGTCTTCTGTCAGGCTGGTCGATATCAGCAATTATTCCTTCTGGATGAAAACGGCGTAGTTGTGACTAGGGATATTCCTCGCATACTGGGCACTATCAAATGCGGACCAGATTTGGAAGGACTCCCACTACCGAAAGGCTACAACGCTGCCATTATGAGCGTAAAGCGTCAGTTTGCAGAGGAAGTCAAACATCGCCAGGCTGAGCGGGAATACACGCCTTCTTTGACTCAGGGGCAGCGTTATGTGCTTAGAGAGTTGCGTGTTCTGTTCAATGCAACCAAAGATGAAGATGTAAAAGCCCAGATTAACATTCTTGAAGCTGCATTTCGCGGAACTATGACCAGGGCTTTGGCTCAAGAATTGAACCGGCTCCGTCGTAATGGGATAGCAGGGCAAGCACTTCTGAAGAGTCTGGGTGAACTCTACTACCAGCATAACATGCGTGATTGGACCGACCGGCGGGGTCTCCAAATGGAGGAACAGCCGTCTCCAGTAATCGTTTGTAGCGAAGGGCTGAGATAAAGCCACACGAGTTGGTAACCTTACCTTTTGAGTCCCATATTTTTCCACTCAACGAAACTAACATTTGTGCAGTCTCACTACACTTGAATAAGGCTACGTATGCTTGAGGTTTTGTTAATTCCAGGGTACACTGGGTAAACGAGTATGGAGCAGAGGTATGCAATGAAGGTCTTAATTGTCTATGACTCGGTCTATGGGAATACGGAGAAAATTGCCAAAGCTATCGGCGGTGCTATTATCGGTGAGGTTAAAGTGCTCCGTGTAAATGAAGCGAATCCTTCCGAATTGGAAACGATTGGCCTTTTAGTCGTTGGCTCTCCAACCCAGGGAGGCAGGCCGACGCCGGCGATTCGAACCCTCCTTAACAAAGTCCCTGAGGCTTCTCTTCAAGGTATCAACGTAGCTGCGTTCGATACCAGAATGTCGACGAAACTTGTCGCGGTCTTTGGATATGCCGCGGGACGCATCGCCGGCAATCTTAAAGGAAAGGGCGGTACTCTCATAGCGCCCCCGGAAGGTTTCTTCATTAAAGGCATCAAAGGTCCGCTGAAAGAGGGAGAGCTAGAGCGGGCTGCAGGTTGGGCTAAAGGAATCTTAGAGAGCAAGAGGTAATTTTGTAATCCGCTTCCTCATCTCAATTACACATTAACCCAGAATGTGATATGATGGGAAATTACATTCAATAGACAGAAACATAACTTTTGAGTTGGCTTTCAACTTTGCCCGGATCCGGTAAGTGCTATCTTTTTTCTTTCTACGACATCTCTGCCTGCCATGCTATACTTACTAAAAATACTGCAGCTCGGGAGGTGCATATGTCGCCACGCAAACTCAAGACCGACCCCGTGATCCTTGAGATGCCATCCCAGAAGATGGCTGTGGTCCAGGGAAAAGGCTCCCCGGACAAGGTCTTTCCCCAGGTTTTTCCTGCCCTTTTTGGCTCAGTCTATACCCTGAAGTTTGACCTAAAAAAGAAGGGGCTGGAGTCCTTTAAGGTGAGCTGCCCTCGTGCCCGCTACCCAGATGCTTATCTCTATCCAAAGGGGGAGTGGCTCATTGTTACCGGTCTACCTGTACCCGAACATATTACCTCTTTACCCCAGAAAGAGCCTGGTATTGAGGTAAAGCTGGAGACCTGGGAATACGGCACGGTGGCCCAAATTCTCCACCTCGGACCTTATGACCAGGAGATGGAAACCGTTGAGCGCCTGCAAAAATTCATCACGGAGAATTGCTATGAAATTGTTGGCCCTCACGAGGAAGAATACCAGTCGCGACCGGACGCCAAAGTCATAAAAACACTAATCCGGTATCAGGTAAAGAAGAGGAGCTAATATGGTGGAAAAGAAAGCTGGCGCGGTTATTAATGAAGTACCAGGATAAACTTACCTTTAAACACTCAATGGTTGTTAGATTCTTTGCACGACGTTATTCTCGATTTAGTTGAAGAGATACCCGAACTAGGGAGATTCCCCAACAGAACCTGTCTTGAGACTTCAGATACGTGGCCAATATTCGAAGCTTTCTTTTTTGCGGGCAAAAGATGGCCTATATATCTCTATACTGCGTTAGGTATACCCTACGGATGGGGTGACCAGAGACTAGACATTCACGGCAATAGCCTTTACCGAGTGAGGATGTAGAAAGGGTCCCCGGCTCAAATCACCTCCACGTGTACTTTGCTTCGCACACCAGTATGGTAGGATTCATGGGTTTCTCTTAAGTCATCTATTAGTTCACGAAGCGCTTTCCCGCCAATGCCAACCGGACGACAGAAATGCCAACCATAATCTCACCGACGGTAATGCCGGAATCCGCTACATCCGCTACGTTGAATGTCGGCCAGAAACTTGTTTCCAGAAAATCGGTTACCATACTAGAAAAAAGGAGGCGGTCAATCAAGTTACCAATCGCGCCGCCGAGAATCAGACCGAAAGCAACTTGATTCCATTTCGTTACCAGATAGGGGAAACGGATTATAATGAAAACAAATGGTTTGCCTCTCTTGTTACCACATGCGTGTCGTTAAGGGAGTTGTTCAGTATCGTCACGGGTAGGAGCGGTATCATAGGGTAGAGCTTGCGTAAGCCAGTGACGTGAGTGTAAACTCGAGACATGATTTACATAACCCACGGCATCGCGATTCACGAGAGCGAGATCCAAGAGGACTTCATTCGCGCCTCAGGACCGGGCGGGCAGAATGTCAACAAGATTGCCACCGCTGTGCAGCTTCGCTTTGACGTAGCGAACTCGCCCTCCCTGCCCGATGACGTTCGCGAACGTCTGACTTCGCTGGCCGGCAGGCGGATTACCGAAGATGGCATACTCATTATCGACGCCCGACGGTTCCGTACGCAGGGACGGAATCGTCAAGACGCGATCGATCGGCTTGTGGAGCTGATCCGCAACGCAGGCCAAAGGCCCAAAATCCGTCGCAAGACAAGGTCGACACTGGCATCGAAGATGCGTCGGTTAGAGAGCAAGCGTCGCCGTGCCGAGACCAAACGCGTACGGGGGCCCGTTCAGCCTTCCAATGAGTAACCACCAAGTGCTGAAATCATGTACCAATTAGGTCAGCTAAACTAAGGGAGGGACGGGGGATTTGCGATACTAGGGCCTTTGAATAGTCGCCCAACAAATGGCCGTGAGACGTTGGCTACGGCCAATGTTTGCGAAACAATCCTTAGATAAGGGACAGCATGAGAAGAAGACAACGTTTTTGTGTTGCCCAGCAACGTTGCTGTTCTGGTCAAACCCGGTGCCCAATTAGGTTAATACCTTGCCAACAATTACTCATGTTGTTAAGCCGGCCTCTGTTGCACTATCTGGGAGACAGTGTCTAGTCAGGAACCACATGTTATCAGTCACAACAATGGCAGAACGCTAACCTATTTGCACATGAAGCTAGAGTGTAGCTTCACTACCGGGAGCCTTCTGGCCAAGGCTTTTCGCCGAGGGCAATGCGGCACAGGTCAGTGATGAAAATCTTAGGCAGACCAAACTGCGAGCTGGGTCGCCGGAGCACACTGTCACATACAGGGCAGGAAGTTATGAGGGCATCGGCGCCACATTCGATGGCGTCCTCGAAGTTCCTCTTCTGGATGTCAATGGCCAGTTCCCTATTAGTGTGTATAATAGGCGCGGTGCAGCAGACGGCGTTCAACCGCTCATATTGCCTGCGTGGCCGTTTCACGCCGACAAGCTGGAAGATCTCATCCAGAAAGGCATCATGCTCAGGTATCCACCTGGTGGCGCAGTTAGCCTGGTAGGCGAGCTTCTTGCCCAGCTTGGTGATGTTATTTTTGTGGTCCCTCAGATAGTTGCGCAGGTATTCGAAGAGGTGCATGTACTTGAAGGGAACATTGAAACCATACTCCTTGGCCTTGACATCCGCCAGAACAAAGCCCTCATTGTGGATGTACACGATGTCTTTGCCCAGGCTTGCCAGCTTGTCAAGGACTCCCTGACCGTACTTTTCGACGAAGGTCTCCCCACCCATATGCACACAGCCTGCGAGGGACATATACTCACCGCCTCTCACTACGGTCATGCCCCTGAATAGCTGGCTGTCAAATGTGCCCTCGGGGAACTGCTCAAACTGGAAGGAGTCGAGTGACAGAGCTGGCTTATCAGGGTCGCCCGGTATCAACTGCCCGGGGTCTCCCCGCCCCTCGAGTGCCTTGGCTAATGCCTCGAGCGCTGGTTTGCCGCCTACCGCTATGGGACAGGTGCCTATCTTCTCCTGCATCCTGAAGATGAGGTTAGAGGGGTCGGCTCCCGTCGGGCAGTAGTCATTACAGGCGATGCAGGTGGTACACTTGCTCAGTATTTCGGCGTCTTTGCCCTCCATGAGCAGCTTAATTTCAGCGATTGCCCTATCCCTATCATAATCGACATAACGACAGTTCACCAGGCAGTCGCCGCATAGATTACACTTTGAAGCATCCCACATTCTTGCTCTCCTTTGTATTTAGTTCCCGGGTTGGATTATATGTTCATAAACATTAGCTGTCAAGGCATTACAAGCACTGGCGTGAGCCGGACATTAAACAATTTAGCGTAATGTGTAATTTACATTCTTCGATTTTCCCTTTTGCTCGGAAATAGTCGTGAGAGTAAAATTAATGTCATTGGCGTTAATGTTAATCCTATATTCTGAGTACTTTAACAAGTATGGAGGACAAAATGCAAAGCCAGAAGGGATTGGACAACTATCAGCGTGCTCTAGGGCAAATCATCGGAAACCTTCATAGTTTAGAACTTATTCTCAGACTTTTCTTACATAACGTTGACTCAAAGAGGTATGGCTTTCCGCCTCCGGAAGTGAACCTAGACAAAATCAGGGTTGGTGACGTAGTTCCAGAGAGCTACTTCGTCAACTACGATAGCTTGAAAGACTTGGTTAAAAAGTACAACTCCCTGGTTACCTCACAAAATGCACCCGATTTGTGCGTTGATGAGACTATTGTAAATCTTAGGGATGCTTTCGCTCACGGAAGAGTACTCAGCCCAGCACCAACCCCACCATTTCAACTATACAAATTTGGGAGGCCCACAAAAAGTCGTCAAGTCTTGGTAGAGTATGTGACTAGTCTTACGGAGCGTGAGTTAGCCGGGTACATCCGTCGCTTGTTCCAACAGATTAAGAAGGTTGAAGAAGCCTGTAAGCAATTCTGCCCAAGTGCTTTGGGGTAGACTTGGTAACAATCGTCCAGATTGTGCAATTAGGTAGCAACAGGAATTTGTGAAATCAAGAAACGGACCTATATTCTCTTGGTAGTTTCCCCGAGTACATACATCATAATAGAGAATAGGGAGACCAGCTGGGGCTTCAATTTGCTGCGCAAGACGTGTAGCACAATGACTTTACTTTCCATGATTTGCTATGCTCTGAGCTAAAATCATGGACATCGTTGCAGACCTACTTAAGAGGAGAATACGAGGTCGGATGAAGAATCTTACTTATTACGAACGCAACGCGGGTACCACTCTGCGTATAAGTCCTAAATTGTTCATCTTGACGAAAAACGCGCCAAAATCTCTCTTGCTCGGCCAAATCCTCAAAACCCAATATGTATACGAATTCGTTGCTTTGACCTATGGCAGTTTGCCAAGCGCCAATAAGTTCGGCCCCGTGTTTCTCAAATAAAGGTACAATCACATTTCCAAAGGCCTCGACAAATTCCTGCATCTTACCAGGCAGTATATTGTAAGTTCTGTGCTCATATACCACTTTATTTGCCCTCCCATTCTTTTAGTAGCGATGTTTGGCTTCTACCGGTACAACTCGTTGGCAGATACTGTAAGGCATTGGGCTGCATGTGTCAAGACCGATCTGTACACCCAAAAATAGCGATTGAAAAAATTTTCGGCAGCCCGGTGATTTTTAACTGATTTTCCCTTTTCTTCAAGGTGTTTTTATACCATTTTTGATGCCTCAGAAAGGTTTTTAGCTCAAGCCAGAGAGAC
>Ga0210049_1001493_pt1 | contig 21972 bp, 18 predicted proteins | sample CryGeyCG2014_300_2_FD_183964 | JGI IMG/M metagenome (GOLD analysis project Ga0210049, IMG submission 183964) | Groundwater microbial communities from aquifer - Crystal Geyser CG06_land_8/20/14_3.00 (SPAdes) (version 2) | ecosystem: Environmental > Aquatic > Deep subsurface > Groundwater | place... | reverse complement strand
ATCGAGCAATGTAGCCGGTTTAGTCGCTGTGTCGGGCGGTAGCGGCGGCCAAGGGGGGCATCCAGCCTGTCGGGATAAGGAAGGAATAGGTGGTAAGGGTGCCGATGGTGGAAACGGCGGAACGGCTGGCGAAGGCGGTTCAAACGGGACTGTCGGTAGTCGGTGGGATGGCGGAGGCGGCGGCGGATTTGGCGTCTTTGGCCAGGGCGGAAGCGGTCGCAGCGGCGGCATCGGCGCTTATATGAATGGCGGTACTACCGGTGCCCCCGGTGACGGGGGAAACGACGGTTTTGTCATAATTACCTGGTAATTAGCCCATAATTACCTGGTAATTAGCCCATAATTACCTGGTAATTAGCCCATAATTACCTGGTAATTAGCCCATTAATTACCTGGTAATTAGCCCATTAATTACCTGGTAATTAGCCTATAATTTCGTGGTAAAGACGCACTATGGAAAACTACGAAAAAGAAAACAAATTAGTTAAAATCATTGAGGGAGGAGATGTTATATTAACGGTACTATTGGTGGCCCTAGGATTGATTGTGGGTTTTATCTGTTCCTTTGTTTATTATAATTTTGTCAAAGTTCCCGCCCTGATGGAGCAAAGCGCCCAAACGCAAGCGCGCACGCAGTTGGCATACGCTTCGCTGGTTATGAATTCCGAGGTCCAGCTTTTCGATTGTGTTGTGAAGGGGATTGACGGAAACACGCTTATGGCCGATGACCTTCTGGGGGACCAAAAACAAAGCCGCTCATTTTTGATTTCGGACCAATCCAAGCTTTTCAAAAGAGAAGTTATTTCTGATTCTTCGGCCAATAGTCCCAGCAGCAACCCTGGCGAGATAAAATTGTTAGACATTAAAATCGGTGACACGGTGCATATTGAGGCAAAAAAAGCGAATGAGAGTAACCAATATCCGGCAGAAAAGGTTTTCTTGATTGTTTTAAGATAATAAGAAGTTTTGGAAAGTATTAGATCCCGAAAATATTAAAATCTTTTAATAACTGGGTTTTGCTTCCCGCCGGGGCGCAAAAGATTAAATAATTTATGCAATGTTGGGAAGCAGCTCTTTCGCAGAGCTGCTTTTTAGGTTAAAATTAAGCCATGACCGAACAAGAAGCCCAAAAAAGAATAGAAAAATTACGCAAGGAAATCGACCGGTTTCGCTATGAATATCACGTGCTCGACAAGCCGGAGGTTTCGGATGATGTTTATGATTCGTTGATGCGTGAACTACGGGGCCTGGAAGAAGAACGCCCCGAATTAAAAAGTTTGGATTCTCCCAGCCAGAGAATAGGCGGAGAACCGCTTGAAAAGTTTGAGAAGGTTCGGCATAAGCACCGGCAGTGGTCGCTGGATGACGCCTTCTCGTTTGAAGAAGCGAAGGCCTGGGAAGAAAGGGTGTTGAAGATGCTTGAGAAGCGGGGCATTAAGGAGGGGCTTGAATATTGTTGCGAGATTAAAATTGACGGGTTGAAAATTATTCTAGCCTACGAAAACGGTTTGTTTGTGCGGGGCGCGACGCGCGGCGACGGAGCGGTTGGCGAGGACGTTACTGAGCAAATTAAAACGATTCAAAGCGTTCCGCTAAGATTAACCAAAGATGTTGATTTGACGGTTGTCGGCGAGGGCTGGATGCGCAAAAAAGACCTAGATGAAATCAACCGTGAGAGGAAAAAAAATGGCGAGCCGCTGTTCGCTAATTCCCGTAATGTTGCCGCCGGTTCCATCAGGCAGTTGGACCCAAAAATAACCGCCAGCCGCAAACTTAATTCCTATATTTACGACCTTGATGAAATCGCGGGCGAATTTCCCGAGACGCAAATTGAAGAGCTGGAGTTTTTGGAGAAACTTGGATTTAAGGTGAACAAAAATTATAAATTGTGCCGCAATTTGGGTGAAGTCGAAGACTTATTCCAGTCGTGGACGCCAAAAAGAAACAAACAGGAATATGGAATTGATGGTTTGGTTATCAAAATAAATTCTAAAAAATTGCAAGATGTTCTTGGTTACACTGGCAAATCGCCACGCTGGGCAATCGCGTATAAATTTATTCCCGAGAAAGTAACGACAGTTGTTGAGGATATTAAGGTTCAGGTTGGAAGAACCGGCGCCTTAACTCCGGTGGCGCATTTGAAGCCGGTTGCGGTGGCCGGCTCTACGGTTTCGCGGGCTACCCTTCATAACGAAGATGAAATTAACCGGCTTGATATCCGGATCGGGGATACAGTTGTCATCCATAAGGCGGGCGATGTTATTCCTGAAGTTATCGAAGTTTTAAAAAATTTACGAACCGGAAAAGAAAAAAAATTTCAGATGCCGGCGCATTGCCCGATTTGCGGTAGCTTGGTGAGGCGGGAAGAGATAAAAATCGGAAAGAGAGGGGAAGAAAGCGCGGCGCATTATTGCCTTAATAGCGGGCAGGATGCCCGATATATCGAGCGTGCCGCTCGTTATAAGCAAAGCTTGAGTGAGCGTCCCGCTCACTATAAAAAATGCTTTGCGGTTGAGCGGGAAAAGATAATTCATTTTGTTTCGAAAAAAGGATTTGATATAGAGGGGCTGGGCGATAAAATTGTTGAACAGCTAATGAACGAGGGATTGGTCTCGAGTTCGGCTGACATATTTGAACTGACAAAAGGAGACTTGGAGCCGATGGAAAGATTTGCCGAGAAGTCGGCTGAAAACCTGATGGAGGCGATCGAAAAAGCAAAGAGAATAAGCCTAGCCAAGTTTTTATTCGCGCTAGGAATAAGGCACGTGGGTGAGGAGACCGCCGAGCTTTTAGCTCGGAATTTCTAATTTTGAATTTCTAATTTTTAATCAATTGTGAATGATTTAATTTCGAAATTTTAAATTCTGTCATTCAAAATTCAATCGAAATTAAAAATTAATAATTAAAATTTTTATGCATATTAAGCCAACCGATATTTCCAAATATTTTAATAAACTTTCTATTGAGGATTTGCAAAGAATAGAGGACATCGGTCCCACCGTTGCCGCGAGTATTTATAATTGGTTTCACGACGCGCAAAACGTGAAATTATTAGAAAAATTGGATAGATCGGGGGTGAAGGTAGAGGTTCCGCGCTCTCATCTTACGGGTGACCACCCGCGGGGTGGAAGATTTCAAGGCAAAAGCTTTGTTTTAACCGGCGAATTGGAGTCGGTGACGCGTGACGAAGCGAAAGAAAAGATCAGGGCGCTCGGCGGCGATGTTTCTTCATCGGTGAGTAAGAACACAGACTATGTGGTGGTTGGCAAAAATCCGGGGTCGAAGTATGATAAAGCTATGGAATTGGGTGTGAAGATTATTGACGAGAAGGAATTTTTAAGAACGATTAAAGACTGATTTAAGAATTAAGATTTACGATTTAAGATAAAGCGGAGAAAAGTAAGATATTAAATAAACAGGAGCCTATTCTTAAATCATAAATCATAAATCTATATTCTTTTCGTGATTGACATTAACCATATAGCAAAACTTGCCCGCATCGGTTTGAGCGAAGAAGAGCTGGAGAAGCTGAGTGGGGAGCTTTCGGCGATTTTGGATTTTGTCGGAAAGTTACAAAAGGCGGATACTGCCAAGGTAGAGCCGATGGCCGGCGGAACGACTTTATTTAACGTTGTTCGGGATGACGAGCCGAGGCCGATAGATATTGAAGGGCGCAATAAAATTTTGAAAAATGTTCCCAAGAGAAAGGGTGATTATATTGAGGTGAGGTTGGTGCTCGACCAAAACGACCTATGAATTAATATTTATGATTTACGAATTTTTAGAACGAAAATTTAAGACAAGCATCTTATTCTTAAATCGTAAATCTTAAATCGGAATTCTCGATGAATCCTAACGAATTAACAATTAAGCAAGCGCATGAAGGCTTAAAAGAGAAAGAATTTTCTTCGGTCGATTTGACAACGGCTGTTTTGGAACAGATTAAAAAAAATGAGGCGGAAGTGGCTGCTTATCTCGAAATAACGGAAAAGTTGTCATTGGAGCAGGCGGAAAGCGCTGATAGGTTGATTAAGCGCGGACAGACGCATTTCTTATGCGGCATACCGGTTGCCGTCAAGGACAATATTTTGGTGGAGGGGGTAAAGTGTACGGCTGGTTCGAAAGTCTTGGAAAACTACGTCGCTCCTTATGACGCGACCGTCATAAAAAAAATTAAGGCGGCTGGCGCGGTAATCGTGGGCAAAACAAATTTGGACGAATTTGCCATGGGGTCTTCAACGGAAAATTCCGCTTTCGGGCCTACGCGCAACCCTGTTGATCTAGAACGGGTGCCCGGCGGTTCTTCCGGCGGATCGGCGGCGGCCGTGGCCGGCGATGAAACTATCTATGCTCTGGGTTCTGATACCGCAGGATCGATCCGCCAGCCAGCTTCTTTTTGTGGAGTGGTTGGGTTGAAACCGACATACGGACGAGTTTCCCGTTATGGATTAATCGCCATGGCTTCTTCTCTGGATCAAATTGGGCCACTGACTAAAACGGTTGGAGACGCGGCTATTGTTTTAAGCGCGATTGAGGGTCGGGACGAATTTGACTCGACTAGCGCCGGCAAAGATATTCATTATGCCGCTCTTGAGGAACGGCTTAAACAGTTATTGATGAGAATCGAAGAGGGGCGGGAAGCCGATCGTCCACTGGCCGGAATAAAAATTGGAATTCCCAATGAATATTTTGCCAAAGGCATTGACCCGGCGGTAGAAAAGGAAATAAGGGGGGCTATCTTAGCCATGGAAAAGCTTGGGGCCAGTATAGATGGCGTTAGTCTGCCAAACACCGAATACGCTTTGGCTTGTTACTATGTGATTGCTCCTTCAGAGATAAGCGCTAATTTGGCAAGATACGACGGGATAAAATATGGGAGCAGCGCAGCTGCTGGCAGCCAGCCATCAGAAACCGGCAATTTGCTGGAAACGTATTTAAAAACACGAGGACAATATTTAGGCAAGGAAGCGCGACGAAGGGTTGTCTTGGGCGCTTATGTTTTATCGGCCGGTTATCATGATGCTTATTATCTTAAGGCGCAAAAAATTCGTTCTTTGATTCAGAGAGATTTTGAAAAAGCTTTTGAAAAATTTGATGTTTTAGTCGCGCCAACTTCTCCGACTGTCGCTTTTCGTCTGGGAGAGAGAGCAGCCGATCCAGTGAAGATGTATTTGTCAGATATCTATACGGTTCCCGCTAGTTTGGCGGGAATTTCAGCCGTTTCTGTTCCTTGCGGTTTGGTGGATGGCCTGCCGGTTGGATTGCAGGTTATCGGCCAGCGTTTTAATGACGAAACCGTTCTGCGTGTCGCAGGGATTTACGAAGCATGCCACTTATTATAATAGAGCTTGGCGAAAATCAATATCTCGAGAACCGTTCTCGAACTGAGTTCGAGAACGGTTCTCCCAAAATTAGCTTAGATTATTCCTCGCAATTTTTATCAAGATTGACGACCCAAGTCCAAATTTATGCCTTTTCAGGAATTAGTTCAATCGTTTCTGCCTGTTTTTGAAAGCCTTCGGCAGAATTTCAAACCGCCCCTCTATGTGGAAATAATTTCCGCCTTATTATCGATCTTTTTTATTTTCCTGATTATTAATTTAACAATAAGATCTAATCGGTTTTGGAGGATTAATTTGGCAGGGGAAAGCGTGGGGGCGGTAAGCTTTCCCAAGCTTTTCGATAAAAAATGGCAGGCAATTTTGAAAAGGATAAAGAAAGGCGATGACGCCAATTTAAAATTAGCCGTTATCGAGGCGGATAATTTATTTGATAGTTTGCTGCAACAGATGAGTTTTGAGGGAAAAGATATGGGGGGGCGGTTAGAAAAGTTGAACAACGCCCAGCTTTCATGCTTGGAGGAAGTTTGGCTGGCGCACAAAGTTCGTAATAAGATCGTTCATGAGCCCGGATATCATTTGGGACACTCCGAGGCTGAAACGGCGGTTGAATCCTTCGAGAAAGCCTTTAAGGAGTTTGGAGTGTTGTAAGCCGATTTTAAGGGAAAATATATTTAAAAACCCGCCACTTGGCGGGTTTTTTGGTATCGTGGAGCCACATAAAATTTTTAGGGGTGGGGATTGAGAGTATCCTTCGCCAAAGCTACGGAATACCGAAGGACGACCTTACCTGTCCGTCCGTAGCTCGAGGAGCGAAGGATGAGAACTATGGATTGGGGGGAAGTTTTGAATGATTGGGGAGTAGATACGAGAAAATTAGACTATTTCTTGGCTATTAAGTGATTTAGCGGAAAGAGTTAGAACTCATTTTCTATGTTTTAGCGGCGTAAAATAAAGAGATTTCGGCTACCTATTGACTTTCAGCTGTCAAATGATAAAGATTAGAAGAGAAGGAAAATTCTTTGACAATTGAATATTGGAGAAAAGGCAATGAAAAATCATGATCAAATCAGTTTTCCGCAAGGATTTTTCTGGGGCGCGGCTACTTCTAGCCATCAAGTTGAAGGAAATACTCATAATGATTGGAGTGAGTGGGAAAAGTCCGAGAAGCGAATTAACTATTTGCGAGCCCAAGGCTTGATAGGAAAGTATGGTTTAGAAAATTTCATTTCCGGTAAAGCCTGCGACCATTATAATCGCTTTCAAGAGGATTTTGATATTGCCAAATCATTGGGACACAACGCACATCGATTTTCAATTGAATGGTCGCGAATTGAACCCGAAGAAGGGAAATTCAATGATGGAGAGATTGAACACTATAGACAAGTACTGCGAGCTCTCAAAGATAGGAGACTTGAGCCATTTGTGACACTTTGGCATTTTAGTCTGCCGGTTTGGTTTTCAAGAAAGGGAGGATTTAAAAACAAAAACTCACCAGAAATATTCGCAAGACACTGTGGGTATGTAGTCGAGAAATTAGGAGATATGGCACAGTTCTGGGTAACCATCAATGAACCTGAAATATATGCCCAAGAGTCATATCTTGTAGGGGCGTGGCCGCCGCAGAAAAAAAGTCGGATGTCTCAGTTGCTTGTTATATATAACTTGGTAAGAGCGCACCGTAAGGCATACGAAGTTATCAAAAAATTAAATCAAAATGCTAAAGTGGGAATCGCGAAAAATAATCAGTATTTTGAGGCGTACCAAAATAAATGGATAAACCGCTTATCGAAAAAGTTTCTTGATTGGTGGCGGAATTTCTATTTTCTGAACCAGATAAAAGATTATCAGGACTTTATTGGTTTGAATCATTACTATCACAATCGTATACACTACGGTTTCAACAAAAATGAAAATCAAAAAGTTTGTGATAGGGGCTATGAGCTTTACCCTGAAGCCATCTATCACGTCTTAATAGATTTAAAACTCTACAATAAGCCGATCTATATTATTGAAAACGGTCTTGCTGATGCCAAGGATCAAAAGCGCGGCTGGTTTATTTTTGAAACCTTAAAATGGGTTCACAAGGCTATGGGGCAAGGTGCGGATGTAAAAGGATATCTCCATTGGTCTCTTATGGATAATTTTGAGTTGGATAAAGGGTTTTGGCCAAGATTTGGATTATTGGAAATTGATCGGAAAACCCTTGAGAGAAAAATTCGTCCTTCCGTAAATTTTTACCGCGATGTGTGTATAGCAAACGGAATTACAGAAGATATAGTCAATACATATCAAAATCTGCTCGTGCCTTAATCCAATGATAAACGCAAAAGTGAGGATGAATATGAGTATGAGTAAAATTTTAAACTGGGGAATTATTGGAACGGGTGGGATTGCCCAAGCGTTTGCCAAAAGTCTGAAAAATTCAAAAACAGGTAGATTGATCGCTGTGGGCAGTCGTTCTCAAGAATCCGCGAATAAATTTGGTCAAGAATTTAAAGTAGCAAGATGTTATGGTCGTTACGAGGAACTTCTTTCTGATTCGGATGTCCAGGCCGTATATATTGCAATTCCTCACTTTTTTCATGCGGAATGGGCCATAAAATCAGCGGAAGCGGGAAAACACATCTTATGCGAAAAGCCAATCGGAATTAACCATCCTGAAGCAATGGCAATAATTGAAGCAGCCTCTGAGAATGATGTTTTCTTAATGGAAGCGTTTATGTACCGCTGTCATCCCCAAACAGCAAAATTAATTGAACTAATCGAACAAAAAGTAATTGGTGAAGTGAAAGTTATTCAAGCAACTTTTAGTTTTTGCGCCGGGTTTAATTTGCAAAGCAGACTTTTCAATCACAACCTGGGCGGTGGTGGAATTCTTGATGTCGGTTGTTACTGCACCTCAATGGCAAGGTTGATTGCCGGTATTGCTAATGGTAAAAATTTTGAAGAGCCAATAGAGGTTAAGGGCGTCGGTTGGATTGGTAGAAAAAGTCGGGTAGATGAATATGCGGTTGCTTCTTTGAAGTTTCCGGGAGGAATTATTGCCGAGCTTTCAACCGGTGTTGCGGTTGACCAGGAAAATGTAGTGAGAATCTTTGGCAAAGAAGGTAGTCTAACTGTTCCAAACCCTTGGATTCCCTCCCGCGAAGGTGGCTTAACTAAAATCTTAATTAACAAGGAAGGAAAAATTCAAGAGATTAGTATTGAAACTAAAGAGTGGTTGTATGCTATCGAAGCCGATACAGTCGCTGAAAATATCGAAGCAAGGCAAGCGCCTAGTCCGGCGATGACTTGGGAAGATACGTTAGGCAATATGAAGACACTTGATTTGTGGAGAAGTTCTTTCGGATTTGTCTATGATCCAGAAAAACCGGAGGCCCAGATTTTACCAGTGAGCAAGAAGCCGCTTACCGTACGTAACAATAGTAAGATGAAATATGGCCAAATTACTGGCATGAAAAAATCTGTCTCTCGTTTAGTAATGGGAGCAGATAATCAGGAAACTATTACCCATGCCTCCGTTATGTTTGATGATTTTTTTGAAAGAGGCGGTAACTGTTTTGATACCGCCTGGGTTTATGGACAAGGTAGCTGTGAGAAACTTTTAGGGCAGTGGATTAAAAATCGTAATATCCGGGAAAAAGTTGTAATTTTAGGCAAAGGCGCCCATACTCCCTTTTGCAACCCAAAGGATTTAACAAGGCAACTCATTGAAAGTCTAGAGCGTCTCCAAACCGATTATTTAGATATTTATCTTCTTCACCGAGATAATCCTGAAATTCCTGTAGCCGAATTTATCGATGTGTTAAACGAGCACAAAAAAGATGGACGGATTCACGCCTTTGGCGGGTCTAACTGGTCGTTAAAACGGGTAGAAGAGGCCAATCAATATGCTCGATCAAAAGGACTGGCAGGATTTAGTGCGGTTAGCAATAACTTCAGTCTTGCCCAGATGATAAATCCTCCCTGGGAAGGATGTGTTTCTTCATCGGATAAGCTTTCCCGGGATCGGTTTACTCAAACACAGTTGGTTCTAATGGCTTGGTCCAGTCAGGCTCGGGGGTTCTTTACCGGCCGCGCCCATCCGGACAATCTTTTTGATGAAGAACTGGTCCGATGCTGGTACAGCGCTGATAATTTTGAACGATTAAACCGGGTTAATGAAATGGCCAAGAAGCTTAATTGCTTGCCTATCAACATTGCCTTAGCATATGTATTATGCCAACCATTTCCGACTTTTGCTCTTATAGGGCCGAGAATTTTATCAGAAATCAGAACTTCATTTTTAGGCTTGGATATCGAACTAACATCTTCAGATATCCGCTGGCTTAATTTGGAAGATTAACTCGTCTATTCCGCGCAACTTGCTTGTGCGGATTTTCATTTCTAGAGCCCCAACGCCTTCTGGATAGTTTGGTATGACGAAAAAATTATTAAAATCATTGTATCCCAACGAACTAATTTTATCTTATTAGAAATTTACCCCACCCTCGCTATCTGTTATTTCTCAAAAAGTTCTAACGTCCCATGCGGGTATAAAAAATAACCGCACAACTAAGCGGTTATTTTTAGGTTTGCGGTGCGTCTCGGTCTGGTACCTTACGCATACAAGCAGTGTAAGGCTTTTTTGGAGAATTTTCCAATGGCCGTTTGAGGCGTCTCGGTTGGGGGCTTTGTTCGAGAAACGGAACAAACGGAACAGTATAACGGGATTTAGCGGCGTTCCATTTTTAACCAAATTTATATCCAGTTGTTCACAATTTTAACTTGCGTTTTAGCGGGACTCTGTTATAATGAAATTACAACTGAATATCGCAAGGTACTCCGACTGGCGTAGCAACGTCAGGTTATACACGAAGCAACCATTTTCACGACGAACCAGGAGATAGAGCATTTTGCTCGGTTTTTAATGGTTCGTTTTTTGTTTTTATGCCGGCAGAATGCGCCGGTATTTTTGTTGTCGGTCGATGGTTATTTATCAGTTAAATTATTAGACAAGTTGCTTAATAAGGTTTTAGTTGTTTTTTCGAAAAATTGTTGGCTTAAAATAAGGGTTTTTTAGGGCAAAATACCCCCAAAAATTATTAAGTAACAGGTCTATTTACTAATTAAAATTATGCAAAAAAATAAATTACAAAAAATTAATAGCAGATTGAATATCAGCTATGTGTCGATTGAATCATTGCGTCCATCCGAGTATAACCCGCGGTTTTGGAGCAAGGAGGCCATATCCCAGCTTAAAGAAAGTATCAAGCGTTACGGCTTCATTGACCCGCTGCTGGTCAATGCCGCGCCGAAGCGCAAAGGAATCGTAATCGGAGGTCACTTCCGCCTCTCAATCGCTAAAGAATTGAAAATTAAGGAAGTGCCGGTTGTATATATCAACATCTCGGATATTGAGAAGGAAAAAGAATTGAACATCCGCCTGAATAAGAACACGGGTGAATTTGATTGGAATTTGCTGGCAGATTTTGAAGAGAAATTTCTGGCAGATATTGGATTCTCCAGTGAAGAGCTGGATGAAGTCTTCGGCATTGATGAAACGCCGGAAGTGTTTGATTTAGCCAAGGAACTGAAGAAGCTGGATATCGATAAAATCAAAGTTCGCAAGGGTGATGTCTGGCAGTTGGGCAGCCACCGGCTTATGTGCGGCGATTCGACCTTGGCATCCGATATTCTGGAATTAATGAACGGCGAGAAGGCTAAGCTCTGCCTAACCGATCCCCCGTACATTCTGGATTATCTTAAGGGAAAGAAAAAACACGGCAAAGCGACGGAAGGCTTTGGATACAAGCGGGATCGGCGGTACTTAGAAACCGATATTCTGCCGCCGGATTTCACCGGAAAATGAATGAAAAATATTGCTGCTGTTGCCGGAGAAGATTTCCACATCATGGTTTACGAAAACTGGAAAAATATCCGGACCATCTGGAACGAGATGGAAAAATACTGGAAGGTCAAAAATATGATCGTCTGGCATCTTTCGAACCGTGTTCAGGGATTCGCGGCGAAGTACAGGTTCTTCAATAAGCATGACATCGCGATAGCTGGTTCTTCCGGAAAATCCGGGCTCAATCTTAATTCCGAAGGAGATTTGCTCGATAACGAATATCAGACCGCTCTCTATGCCATTGCCGGGAAACCTCATTGGGAAAGATACGAGAAAGGAAAGCGCATATGCCCAACCGATTTCATCGAGTTCAAGGCGGCAGATGAAAAAAGTTCTGGCCAGGGGATCATCTTCGGTACCAAGCCGCTGGAAATACTCATTCCATATATCAAAGTGCTCACCGAGCGTGGCGATTTGGTTGCGGAGCCGTTCGGCGGTTCCGGGTCGACGCTAATTGCTGCCGAAAAAATGAAGAGGAGATGTTATTTGATGGAAAAGAGTCCGGTTTACTGCGAAGTTATTAAAAAACGCTGGGAGAAACTGACCGGCGGTAAAACCAAATAAGATAAACAGTTTTTGAAACACGTTATTCACTCTAATTCGGTTTTCAAGGTTTCTTCCTCGCAGGAATCAAAAACAGAATATCATATCGTTGATATTCTGTCAAGCTGTGCGGACCCGACCGGATGGTTCGACTCTGCTTACCATTTATTCCGGTCGTTTATCGACAAGCGCGCGGCTCTTGCTTAACTCTTTCAGTAATTGAGCATTTTTCCTTATTAGTGCTTTCTTTTTTGCGACAGGCCATTTTTTTAATTGTTGCTCCCGTAATTCCACATTCTTTCTATCCGCGAACTCTTCTTTGTAAACAAGGCGTATATCAGAAAACTTTTTGGTGTACGTTGATTATCCCTTCCTATGTTCTTCGAACCGACTTTTTAAATTTTTAGTAATTCCTATGTAAAAAGTTTTCTGATCGCAAAAAAGAATATACAAAAACCAAGGCATATATTTAAGGGCGCAAAAGCCCTGAGCTTGTCGAAGGGCGGACCCGACCGGATTTGAACCGGCGATCTTCTCCGTGACAGGGAGATGTGTTAAACCAGGCTACACCACGGGTCCATTTTTAGTTGAAAATAATCTTTCAAGCAAGATTTCTTTTTGTTGCGAGTTGTTCTTTAGCTCATATTCTCTTTTTAACGCTGTAGTTTTATCTTTATGTGCTTCGTAATATACCAATTCAAAAGGTTTATATGCTTTAGTTGATTTCACTTGTCCTTGACCATGTTCTTTAAATCTATTTTGTAAATCAGAAGTATAGCCAATGTAAATAAATTTTTTGATTACGCTTTTTATTAGATAAACGTAATACATAATTAAGGATTTGCCACCCTACGGGTGGTGACCCGCAGGGTCAAACCCGTGATCTTCTCCGTGACAGGGAGATGTGTTAAACCAGGCTACACCAACGGCCCGCTCTATGCGGGGCAGGCAGGGAGTTGTCGTGCGATAAACAATTTAAAAAGAGACGTGCTTGCCCCGTAGCGAACAGAAAGTTCTGCTACGGGGTTAAACCAGGCTACACCACGGGTCTATTTGATATTATTTCGTGGCTATGTGTAGCTGTGGGTGGAGTCGAACCACCGATCTTGGCCTTGCTTGCCCGCCCAAATTTCTGGCAGTAGCAGGAGTGGGGATCGAACCCACGACCCCAGGCTTACTTGCCCACCCAAAATTTTGGCCGTAGCGGCGAGTGGATTCGAACCACTGACCTTGGGCTTATGAGTCCCACGCTCTAACCAACTGAGCTACGCCGCCAAAAGTTTGGGTGGGTGAAAGTCCTGTGCTCTGCCAACTGAGCTATCCTGCCAGAAACTTAGGCGGGTGAAAAGACCCTGCTCTAACTTCATCCTCCCAACTTTTCAAAAATGACAATTATTATTATTTTTAGTTATTGTGAGCGGGACGCTCACGCTCGCCCTCCCACCTTTGCTCCCATAGCTCAACTTGCCCTCCCAAATTTGCCAGCGTAGTTCAGTCGGTAGAGCAGGCGCTTCGTAAGCGTCAGGTCGTCAGTTCGATTCCGACCGCTGGCTCTGGCAAATTTTGGAGGGTGAAATAGAGTGCCCCGCAATATTGCGGAGAGATCAAGGTTCAACTTCTCGTGGGGACGCAAAGGTGAGAGGGCAAGCTACGCTTAATAAGACCAAGACACGCCTTGGTTACATTTAAAAAGTTGGGAGGACAAGCTGAGCTACACAGCCTCTCCTATAGTATAGGGTAAAAATATTACTTTTGGCAAGAAAAAGCCACCGCGGGGGTGGCGTATATATTTTGTCAAATATCATTTTCGTAACTTTTTATCAACTTTAATTCGTCGTAAGCGGTTTGCTCGGCATCGTCTTCCGGCAGAAAAACGCCCTCGAGAATTTTTGGCGCGGGAAATTTTAGTTCCAGAATCTTGATAATCGCATCTTTGTTATCGGACCGGTGAACCGGCGCGTGTCTTAATTCACGCGTGCAGCCGCTGACATGCATTTCTTTTAACCGGTCGCCCATGGCACCAATTAATTCTTTTGCTAAAATCATGCTCGGATCATGTTCATAGGCATGCTGGACGTCTAAAACGAACCCGAAGGGGTAGTCGATTTTTAATCTTCCAAAGTATTCCGGAAGGGCGCCAAGCGGTTTGCCCCAGCCGCTATTTTCTATAAGAAATGGCAGATGGGATTTCTCCAGTTTTTCGAAATTGTCAATTTTCCGGGGGTGGATCACTATTCCCGTAATTGGCAATAAGTCGCATAGCTTTATTAATTTTTCGATAGCGGCGTCGGTCTCGACATTGGGTCCATATCTGATGTTTTTCCAGGGAGCATGAATTGAGATATATTTAAAATCTTTGGCGGTTCTTTGTGGGTCGGGCGATATGCTGGTACTCATTAGTTCGAGTAAGTCTCCAAGGCCAATTTCTATGGCATCGGCGCCGACTGATTTGAAAAAAGCGATTTTTTCGGCCAGTGTTAATTTGGTTCGGTGAAGACATCCTGTCGAAAAGCCGATTTTTGGCATTTGCAATCCTCCCATTTTGAGGAGCGTTGGGTTTTTAAAGGTCTTTGATCATTAAGGTATCACGACAACCATCTTTCGTCAAACGACGACACCAATAAATTTTCGGCTTGCTTTTTTGACAAATTTTCGTTATGCTGTTTACAGCGCCGTAGAGGAGTAGTACCTCGCCAGTCTCATAAGCTGGAGGTCCCTGGTGCAATTCCAGGCGGCGCAACCTTTCGACGAGTCTCGACTCCGAGCTCGACTTGAGGAGCTCGGGGCAAGCTCTTATAATATGCCTACGTGAGTATCAAGAACCCTCAAAACGTTTGTCTGGGGGTTCTTGTTTTTCGGGTCGAAATGGGTTAAAATGGAAGTAATGGCGGCTCAAAAAGCCCCATTCTGTTTTTGTTTCATTGTGAGCGGGACGCTCACGCAAGCTTTGCTTAATTGTGAGCGGGACGCTCACGCTTGCCCTCCCAAATTTGCCAGCGTAGTTCAGTCGGTAGAGCAGGCGCTTCGTAAGCGTCAGGTCGTCGGTTCGATTCCGACCGTTGGCTCTGGCAAATTTTGGAGGGTGAAATAGAGCGCCCCGCAATATTGCGGGGAGATCAAGGTTCACCTTCTCGTGGGGACGCAAAGGTAGGAGGGCAAGCTTTGCGTAATAGAAAAGTCCATGGATTTTAATCAGACAAAAATTAAAGCTTTTGATGAGATTAGCCGCGCTCAAGACATTAAGATGCTTGAGGCTATTGAGGTTAAATATTTGGGGCGGAAGGGAGAATTGGCGGTATTTTTGAAATTCTTAAAAGATCTGCCCGAAGATAAACGGCGGGAAGCGGGAAGGTTGGCTAACCAAATTAAGCGGGAGGTAGAATTTGCATTGGAAGAAAAGCGTCAGATATTTTTTGCTGGGAGCGGGGAGGCGGAAGAATGGTTTGATGTGACGGCACCAGGCGTTAAACATCCGCGGGGACATTTCCATCCGCGAACAATAGTGATGCGCCAAGTGGAAAATATTTTCCAGTCGATGGGGTTCTCAGTAGTTGATGGCCCGGAGCTGGAAACAGATTGGTATAATTTTGAGGCGCTTAATATCCCGAAAGACCATCCGGCGCGCGATATGCAGGATACTTTTTATGTCGAGAATCCTGCGGGTTGTTCTGATTTGGTGATGCGCACTCAAACCTCCCCGGTCCAAGTCCGTTTTATGGAAAAAAACACTCCTCCTCTGCGCATTATTGTTCCGGGCCGGGTTTTTAGGCGCGAAGCGACAGACGCGAGCCACGAATATCAGTTTTATCAGCTTGAGGGACTAATGATAGATAAGCATATCTCTGTGGCAAATTTTAAAGCAATTATAGAAGAATTTTTTAGAAGATTTTATGGTCGAAAAATAGCGACGAGGCTTAGGCCAAGCTATTTTCCTTTTACGGAGCCTAGCTTTGAATTTGATATGGAATGCGTTATCTGTAATGGCAAAGGATGTTCGGTTTGTGGCCGAATGGGATGGATTGAGGTTAGCCCTGGGGGGATGGTTAATCAGAAAGTTTTTGAGACGGCTGGTTATGCGCGAAACGAATGGCAAGGTTTTGCCTTTGGAATGGGTTTAGATAGATTGATAATGATGAAGTACAAGATAGATGATATTAGATTGTTAAGTTCGGGCGATTTGAGATTTTTGAAGCAATTCTAAGATGATTTACGAATTACGATTTAAGAAGATGGTTAAAAAAAAGAATGAGAAATGGGTGCTTCATTCTTAAATCCTAAATCTTAAATCGAAATTTTCGATAAAATAAATGAAGTATAGTTATAACTGGCTAAAAGAATATGTTCCGAAATTACCAGAGCCCAAGAAGTTGGTGGAGCTTTTGACAATGCGGGCGTTTGAAGTGGAGGGGGTGGAAGTTGTTGGTAAGGATACTGTTTTGGAGATTAAGGTTTTGTTTAATCGCGCCTTCGATTGTTTGTCGCACATTGGGATGGCGAGGGAAATAGCGGCTATCGGTGACTACCGACTACGGACTACAGACTATCGCCCAAGAGAAGACAAATCATTGAAAATAAAGGATTTTTTATCAATTGACGTGCAAGATAAGAAATTATGTCCACGATACAGCGCGCGGGTTGTTGTGGATGTAAAAATTAGCGAGTCGCCGAGGTGGATGCAGGACCGGTTGGTTGCCTGCGGCTTGCGACCGATCAATAATATCGTCGATATTACTAACTATGTGATGCTTGAAATTGGGCAGCCGATGCACGCCTTTGATTTGGATAAGTGCGATGCCAATAATACTAATAGGCATGCGAATGATGCGAATAAAAAAACTATTGTTGTGAGGCGGGCAGAGAGAGGCGAAAAAATTACTATACTTGATGGCGGCGAATATAATTTAAATGAAAACGTTCTGGTTATTGCGGACGAAGCGGAGCCGTTGGCCATCGCCGGGATTAAGGGTGGCAAGAAAGCGGAGATTGGCATTGATACAAAAGCGATTATTTTGGAAGCCGCAAATTTTGAGCTGACCGCTACGCGAAAAAACTCTAAGGCGCTTAATTTGCGCACCGACGCGTCTGTTCGTTTTGAAAACGGTCTTGATGTCAACTCGACACTACGGGCACTGGATAGGGCGGCGGAATTGATCCAAAAGATAGTGGGTGGAAAAATTGTGTCGGGGATAGCTGATAGCCAAGCCGCGAGACCAAGACGGGCCTCAACCGCCGTGGCGCACAGTTACATTGAAAGCTTGCTCGGCGTCAATATTAAATCCGGCGAAGTCGTAAATATTTTTAAACGGTTGCTTTTGCCGACGAAAGTTATAAAAAAGAAGAACGATATTTTTTACGAAGTGCTTATTCCGAGCTGGCGGAACGATCTGGCAACTGGCGAGGATTTGATCGAAGAAGTGGGACGTTTATGCGGCTACGAAAAAATTCCGGCCATAATGCCAACTAGCGTTTTGATCGCCGCCGATAAAAATGAAGAATTAATAAATGAAGATGCGGTGAAGGATATTATGGTTGGAGCCGGCTATGCCGAGGTCTATAATTATTCATTGATTTCAGAAAGCGACAAAGAGGTTTTTGGTTTGAAGGAAATGGTTGGTCCGCGGCATCCGCTTAGCCGGGAGCAGAAATATTTGAGGCCGAATCTGATTGTCGGTTTGGTCAAAAACGTAGAAAGCAATTTAAGGTATTTTGACGAGATAAGGCTTTTTGAAATTGGCAGAGTTTTTCGGCTGGAAGGTAAAAAAATCCGGGAAAAAAAGATGATTTCCGGCGTATTAGGTGCTAAAATGGAGAGGGTTAGAAAGAGGGTGGAGAAAAGCCTCTTTTCCGAAGGAAAGGGAATCATCGATCTTTTGTTGGAGAAAATGGGCGTGGCTGATGTTTGGTATGACGACTTCCTGGCAGAAACCAATGAAATGCGAATGTTCCAGCCGGCGAAAAGGGCGTTGGTGAAAACGGAAAACAAGACATTGGGTTGGCTTGGCGAAATAAATAAAACGAGCTTGTCGGTATTGGGAATCGGCGAATCGGTTTTTGCATTCGAGCTAGATTTTGAGCTGCTTAACGAACTTGTTGAGAGAGAGGTGGCGTACAGGGCGCCTTCAAAATATCCGGCAATCGTCAGGGATTTATCTCTTCTGGTCCAGCCGCAAACCAAGATAGATCAGGTTTTGGATATTATTGAAAATATCGGGGGAGCATTAATTATAGATACCGAGTTGTTTGATGTTTATGAAAAAGGGGGCCAGAAAGGTTTAGCTTTTCGGATAATTTATCAAAGCAACGAAAGAACTCTAACTGACGTGGAAGTTAACGCGTCGCAGCAAAAAATTATTAAGGCGATGGAAGAGAGAGGATGGGAAGCCAGACGATAATTCCTAATTGTCTAATTTCTAATAACGGACTTCGTCCGATATATCAGCTTCGCTGTTATAAAATTCAAAAACCCGAAATCTAACAATTAAAATTATTTAGATATCTAAGCAGGTATTAGTCATCGGATATTTTATTAGGTGAATTCAAACCACTTCGTTGTAATTTTTAACCGAGTTAAAAATTAAGAGGTAATTAGGTGAATTAGAAATTTGGATATGGCTAAAGAAAAACTACAAAAAAAAGAAAAAAAGGAGGTTGGGGTGGCGGAAAACAATGGTAATACTTCTTATGAAGCCAAAGATATTTATGTTCTGGAAGGTCTTGAGCCGGTCCGGAGGCGGCCCGGAATGTATATTGGGTCAACCGGTCCGGAGGGTCTTCATCATCTGATCTGGGAGGTGGCCGATAACTCGCTTGATGAGTTCATGGCGGGCTTTGGAAATAGAATGGTGGTTGCTTTGTTGCCGGAAAACCGAATTAGGATCGAAGATAATGGACGCGGTATTCCAGTTGATATCCATCCCCAGACCAAGAAATCAGCCCTGGAGACAGTGATGTGTACATTACATGCCGGCGGTAAGTTTGGCGGGCAAAGTTACAAAGTGGCGGGCGGTTTGCATGGAGTCGGCGTATCAGTGGTCAATGCTTTGAGTAAATGGGTGAAAGCCGAAGTTTGTCGCAATGGTTTTTTGTATGAACAGGAGTATAAAAAGGGTAAGCCAGTGGGTAGTGTTAAGAAGGGTAGTAAGTGTGACAGAACCGGTACGGCTGTAACCTTCGAGCCTGATTCAGAAGTTTTCAAAGACATTAAGTTTGATTGGGAAAAAATTTTAACTCACCTAAGACAGCAAGCCTATCTTACTAAAAGCATTACGATCGTCATGCGAGATCAGCGAGACAAGCTGGCGAGGTCTTATACTTTTCATTTCGAGGGAGGCATTGTCTCGTATGTTAAATATTTAAATAAAACTGAAGAGGTTCGGCATAACAATGTTTTTTATGTTAATAAAGAGCATGAGGAAATGACCGTTGAGGCAGCTTTTCAATATACCAGTGACCTCCAGGGGAAAGAAATTGATTTTGCCAATAATATTCATACGCCGGAGGGCGGCATGCACGCAACTGGTTTTAGGGTTGCTTTGACCAGAACTTTGAACGACTATGCCCGCAAAAACGGATTTATCAAGGATTCTGATGAAAATTTAACGGGTGACGATGTCCGGGAAGGTTTAACGGCGATAATCAGCGTAAAGTTAAGAGAGCCGCAGTTTGAGGGTCAAACTAAAGCTAAGTTGGGTAATCCAGAGGCAAGAACGGCGGTCGAATCCGTTTTGGCTGATGGTTTGCAGGAATATCTGGAAAAAAATCCCACCGATGCCAGGTCTATTATGGAAAAATGCGTTTTGGCCGCCAAAGCTAGGCAGGCGGCGAAAGCGGCCAGGGAAACTGTTATTCGCAAAGGATTGCTTGAAGGATTGGCGCTTCCTGGTAAGCTGGCAGATTGCTCAAGCCGCGAGCCGGAAAACTCGGAAATATTTATTGTTGAAGGCGACAGCGCCGGCGGTTCTTGTAAACAGGCGCGCGATAGGCATTTTCAGGCGATTTTGCCGCTCCGCGGTAAAATCATGAACGTTGAAAAGGCCAGAATGGATAAAATGCTGGCTTCCAAAGAGGTTAAGGCGATTATCATCGCCCTCGGGACAGCCATCGCCGAATCTTTCGATATCAATAAATTGAGATATCATCGGATTATCTTAACTCTTGATGCCGACGTTGATGGCTCGCACATTAGAACTCTTCTGATGACTCTTTTTTTCCGTTATTTCCCGGAAATCATTCAAGGCGGGTATCTTTATGTTGCTCAGCCGCCCTTGTATCGTCTCCAGAAGGGGAAAGAGATCAAATATGCCTATTCGGATGAGCAGAAAGAAGAAGTATTGAAAGCTCTGGGCAAGGAAGGCGTCGGAATTCAGAGATACAAAGGTTTGGGTGAGATGAACCCGAGCCAGTTGTGGGAGACGACTATGGATCCGAAAATCAGGCTGATGAAGCAAATAACGGTTGCTGATGCAGTTGAAGCCGATAAATTCTTCGATATTTTAATGGGCGATGAGGTTGCGCCACGAAAGCGTTTTATCCAAACTCACGCTAAGAAGGTGAAGAATCTGGATATTTAAACAACGATTTAAGATTTACGATTTAAGAATCATGAATGATTTAAAGGAATTTATAAAAAAAAGAAGATATTTGTTTTGGTATATTAAAGACCCGGTTAATAATCTTTCTGAAGAATCGGTCATTGAGCATATCTTGAATTATGGCGATTGGAATGATGCGCAAGAGATGATTAAAATTATGGGGATGAAAAAAGTTGCCAAAATTTTTAGGGAAAAATCAAAGAAATCACCGATGGGGAGGTGTAATTATAAGCCAAAAACAATACATTATTTCGATTTATACTTTAATAAATATGCATAAAGAGATACTGACAAAGGAACAGATTGAATTGTTGTCGTTGCTTCAGGAATTCAGCAAAGATTTTATTTTAGTCGGCGGAACAGCCATCGCGCTCCATTTGGGCCACCGGAGGTCAATTGACTTTGATTTATTTTCAAATAAGAAATTTAATAATAGAGCAATTTATCAAAAGATTAACCGTTATTGGAAAATAGATAAAACATATCTTAGTGCTGTCGGAGAATACACGTTAATGGTGAACAAAATTAAGATGACCTTTTTTGAATTCGGGCATATTATTGAAGCTGTTGAGAAATTAGATAAAATAATAAGGTTTCCCGATCTTTTGACCTTAGCGGCCATGAAATCATTTGTCTTGGGATTTAGAGGAAAGTGGAAAGACTATGTTGATTTATATTTTATTATCAGGGATTATTATTCTGTGGAGGAAATTTCAAAAAAAGCTCAAGAGATTTTTAAGGGCGAATTTAATGAAAGAATTCTGCGTGAACAGCTTGCGTATTTTGATGACATAAACTATCGCGAGGCAGTTGAATTTCTTCCGGGACTTGAAGTGAGCGAAAAAGAAATCAAAAAAAAGCTGGTGGAATTCAGTTTGGAGTAGAGCGTTTTTTATCATTATTGAACAGAAGCCGAAGGATTTCTGTGTTTTTGGTTTATGGTTTCTGCCTCCTCCCCTCAGACGAGGGGAGGATTGAGGAGGGGTGCTGAACGGTGAGCGATGTATTTGAACGCCACCCCCTCTTTTATTCTCCCCCTCAACTGAGGGGGAGAGGGCGCGTTTTTGTTTCTTGTGGATAACCAGAACAGCGGATTGACCAAAAATTTAAAATGGATTAAGATAAAAGAATGGAAGCTCAAAATAATTTTATAACCAAGAAATATCTTGATAAAAAACTTGAAGAGCAGGCGCAGATTTTGGTTGCGGCCGTCGATAACGTTTTGATTAAAAGATTAGGGGCCGCAAAAGATGAGCTTAGAAGAGATATAAATAATGTCCAAATTTTGATAGATAGTTACGTTAAGGCACAAGAAGATTTTAAACAAGAGTTTGTAATTATGAAGGAAGAGGTAAAAAGAATAAAAGATGTTTTGAGGGAAAAATTGGGAGTTGAAATTCGAGCGATTTAAAATATAGAAAATGCCTAAATAGAAACTCGCCCTGCGAGCTTTTTTGATTTTGCGCCCCAACATTAATTAAGGCGCGCAAAAAGCGAAACGGCCTTCGGCCGCCATGCCTTAATTAGTGTTGGGGTGTGCCCCGTAGAATCACGGTGTTAGCCGTAGCTCTACGGGGTGTGGATAACTAAAGTTGACTCAGGTTCT
>Ga0210049_1001492_pt1 | contig 21972 bp, 22 predicted proteins | sample CryGeyCG2014_300_2_FD_183964 | JGI IMG/M metagenome (GOLD analysis project Ga0210049, IMG submission 183964) | Groundwater microbial communities from aquifer - Crystal Geyser CG06_land_8/20/14_3.00 (SPAdes) (version 2) | ecosystem: Environmental > Aquatic > Deep subsurface > Groundwater | place... | reverse complement strand
TGTAATAGCCAGCATTAAGCGTTTGTTAGCTAATGCCCGTTTGATGTTGAACATATTATTTGGTTGTATTTTTATTTTTTAACTCTGTCTAAATTTTAACATAGTTGCTTAAAAAGCAACAGGTCTATTGAATTCTAAAAAATCTTTTGATATGAATTTTCAACAAATCAAGCTAAAGCATTGCGATGTTTTTATTTGGGTGGCGGTTTGGCGAGATGCAATTAAGTATTGGGTTTTTGCTTCGAAAGATATGAAAAACAATAAATATTATTCCAAAGGACAACACAGGGGAAATGCTGGTGAGGGTCAACTTCATTTAAATCGAGAAAATATTAAAACCTTTAAAAAATACGAGTCCAAGCCGAATCAACTACTTGAAAAAATTATCAAGGCATATAAAAAACAAAACTCTAAAAAATAAATTTTACAAAAAATCTATTTCGTCTCAAAACTTTTCACTTCATTATTATTGGAAAAGAAAGCTAAATTAGATTCTTCGTTGATTTCGAAATCTTGGGCTTGTGAAATTTCTGCGTTATAAAATTGCGAAATAATGTTTCCGTTTAAATCCAGTTTTACTAGGCGGGAATTTTTTTTGTCTAAAACGAAAAGATTTTGACTGTTTCTTTGGGTGTAAAGCTTATCAGCGAAAATTGGCGTGGCGGTTTTTTCAAGAGTAAAATTTTGTTTTTTGCCTTGGAAAAATTTCAAAATTTCGCCGTTTTGGGCAAGGAAAATATTTTCTCCGATAGTGATGCCGGAAATTTCTTTGAGGTCGATGTTATCTTTTAGCCAATTGGTTTTTTCTCCAAATCCGCCCGTAGCTCGAGGATAGCGATAAATTTGTTGATAGTTTTTATCCAAGAGATACAGATAAGTAAGATAAGTTTCAGCTAGAGAAATTTCTGCTCCGACAGGAATTGCCAAGACATTCTCTTGGAATTTTTTGGAAAGTGGACTCCAAGAAATAATTCTATTATTTTGATTCATTAGAAAAATCAGATTCAAATCATTCATCGGAAAAGCAATTTTAAGTGAAGAAAAATCAGCTGGGAAAGAATAGTTTTGCTTATCTTCAGCGTTAGTCAATTTATTTTTATCTATAAAAAATATTTTACCGTTTAAGTTTATAATTTTTACAAGATCTGCTTGGGAAAAAACTGATTGCAATTTTTCGATTCGAGAAACATTTTTATCCTGTTCTAAGGGAAGAGGATTTTCTGGCGCAATTTCTTGAAAAACCGGTTCTTCGCTAATGTTTTTGTTTTGAATCTTAGCGATAAAATAGGGGACAATCAAAAGGAGCATAATTGCCAAGGTGGCATAAATTTTTTGCGATTGATCCAGCTTGAAAAAAGTTTCTTTGATTTTTGAAAATCGTGGGCGAATTTTTTCAAAAAGACTGTCTTTTTTTGAAAGTGGAACAATCCTTTTCTCGGATTGATTATTTTTTTTCGGGATAAAGGTTTTTATCCCGAGCAATATTTTTTTGATTGCAAAAATTGAAAAGGAAAAAAGTGCTAGGAGAATGTTTTTAGTGTTAAAAATAATTTTCTTGGAAAGTAGGGCTAATTTTTCTTTATCCACAAGAGGTTCTCTTGGCTTTTTTTGCGCCGGCGGAGTTTCCGTCGGAGAAATTGGCTCTTCTTTGGCTGTTTCAATTTTGTTAAAAAACTTATAGGAAGCTATTTTTTGTTTTAGATTAGCCATTCTTTTGGTTAAAAAAGTATAAAATTTGACCAGTTTTATCCGACTAATTTCTAGGGTATTTTCCCAAAAAATATTTTTTTCCTTAAATGAATAGCTTTCTTTGATGTAAATGTGGCCGGTTTTTTTATCAATAAATTCAGCCGATTCCTTTTGCAAATCTTCCTTGATTTCTTTTACTAAAGATTTTTTTTCTTCCTCGGCCATGGGTTCTTGTTTTTGTTTCGGCGGATATTTTTTGGCAAAAGAAGCTTGGCTGAAAGCGTTGAGATCTTCATTTTTTGGGGAAACGGATTTTTTTTCCAGTAATTCTTTTTCTTCTATCCTTGCTACCAAGACAGCGGATTTTTCCAATTCATTGCCGAGCGCAGTTTTCAAAAAACGAATAAAATCTGGTGGAGAAAATTTCAACGCGCTTCGCTTTATCTCTTCTGAAGAAAAAATTTCAAAAATCGCATCGGTGGTAATGATTAGCTGATCATCTTTTTCTAATCTTCCGCTCAAAACATCGATAAAGGTTTTGAAAGGACTGGGACTGGCGATGCTTTGGGCGCCGTCAGTGATGTCAGTGAAAGCTTTTCCGCGAAGAAGAAAAGTTCGGGCATTGCCGGCTTGTGAAAGGTGAATATTATTTTTTTCAATGGCGAGGATGATAGCATTTATTTTTCCTAGCCAATTGACATTGCCGTGCTCGGCTAATTTGGCCAAGGCCAAGTTAGCTTTGTTGAGAGCGGATTCGAAACTTTCAACTGATCCGCGTTTAGTTTTGGAATAATATTCTTTTTTCAAAACGGAAACTAAATAGTTGACGATATAGGAAGAGTCAGGAGAGTCGTCGGTTATTTCCAGAATTCCCGCCAATTTGCCTAAATTTTCTTGAGCGACATTTTCCGGTTCTTGTGTAAAAATTTCTAAAAGCGTTTTAGCGCTTTCTTTTTTGCATATCAAAATATCCTCAAAAGAGGTTTCTAAAACCGAGATTTTTTTGTCCGATTTATTTTTTCCCATAACCGAATTGTTGTTGCTATAATTATAGCAACAAATGGAAAAATAGTAAAAGCTTTATTTTTTTTGTTCCTGCCTTGATAAAACATCATATTGTTGCTAGATTATAAAAGTAGTATTTTTATGTCGCCATCGTCCCCGCCTTGCGTCGACGAGCAGTCGTCTCCGCGAGTCGAGGCGGGTAGCCTGATTTATATGAATAACTATTTTATATATTTGTTAATAAGCCAAGATAAAAAGAGGACATATACCGGCTTTACTGATAATATAGAAAATAGGATAAAAAAACATAAAACTAAAGGCGTTAGAACAACAAAAAATTTTGGTGATTTCAGTTATATAATATTAGAAAAAGTTTTGCCTGATGAAAGACTTGCAAGAGAAGCTGAAAAATATTGGAAGTCTGCCTCTGGCAGGAGAAGAATAAAAGAAATATTAAAAAATAAAAAAGACTAATTATGCCGCGTTCGTCTAGCCCGGTTAGGACGTCAGGTTCTCATCCTGGAAATCATGGGTTCAAATCCCATACGCGGTACCAATAAATATAAAAAAACAAATTGAAGATGAATGGAATTTCAGATAATAAAAAACAACCCCAACGGGGGTGTTTCCGACCACGTTCCTAGATCAGGGAATCCTGACCACGCCGCCGTTCGGCGACAGTTCGGAATACAGGTCTTTGTGCCTACAATACTAGCACATTTTGGAAATATTTCAAGCGGGCTGGTGGATAACTCTAAAAAACGCTTTATTTAAGCAAAAAAAGATAAAATATTTTTGTGGAAAATATTAAAATATAAAATATGAAAAATCCATCTGAAAATTTAATTCCCAAAGAACAAGCAGAGATAATCAGTGAGAGCGATGCTAGCCGAATAAATAATTTAGGAAATATTTCTAATGACATTGAAGAGTTGAATCATTATCTTGAAAATCCAGATGCGTTGCCAAGCGTAGATGAAAAATATATTGATGATGTAAGGCAGAGACGGGACACCTTAAAACAAGACGAAAATTCTTTGTATAGTTTTTCTATTGGAAAAATAAAAAATATTCCAAATTCTAAAGTGATACTGGACTTAGTTCAAAGTGCGGATGTTTCAATTATGGATAAATATGATAAGCAAACAAATAAATTACTTCAAAACAATGTGTCAGCGACACTTATGACAGCAGAAGAAAAACAGCAATATTATGATGCACAAAGCAGAAGGGATGGCTTCGTCACATATCTGAGAGATAATTTTGGAATTAATCAAGAAGTTGGCAAAAAACTTTATGGAGAAATTGCAAGGCGACAAGAAATTAAATTGTCTAGTAACAATAAACGAGTTGGGATAGAAAGTGATGGATTGAGGATGCAAAAAGAAGATCAGAAAAGAATTGATGAAGAAAAAATAGGAGAGATAAGGAATAGACTAAACCTTCCGAATGAAGAAAATAAATCAGAAAAGCTTTATAGAGCATATACGCTTAATCCCGAAGATCTTTCAATTGAAAAATTTCAAGAACTTTTAGTCCCTATGAATATCAATGAAAAAGACCCGACCAAGGTTAATGATGGTAACGAGCTGGGCGTTTATATGTCAACAAATGAAGATATGGTTAAAGCAGCCTATTCTCACTCCGGCGATAATATCCCTAGCTTACGCATAAAAACACCAAGATATAATAATGACTATGGGATAGTAAGCGACATAAAACTACCAAGCTGTGGAGTGATAATTGAAATTGATACAAAAAACTTATCAATCAGGGAGCCGGAAATAACGCAGGCTCTCCAGGGTCACTATAATAATGAATTTGGAGGAAGAGAATGGATTGCGGATGGTATACCGCCTTCAAATTATAAGGTAAAAAAATTAATATTAAATATTGGATCTAGCGGATTAGATAAGATAGAAATCGAAGTGGATGGCTCGGACAAGCAAAAACTTAAAGAGGCGATTGAATTTATAAAAAACAAATTTAATCAAAAAAAACAAGAAGCTACTTTATATAAAAAATTTCTTGAATCTATATCCGAAAGAGAAAGGATGAGTAACAAATTTTACTTGGAATCAAAATGGAAAAAGTATAAGGAGGAAAATAGTGAAACAGAAGAAGAAATAACTAAAAACGAAACTCAATCATATGTCGAAGAAAATCTAAGAGATTTTGAAAATGTTGAAGTTAAAAAAATGTCTGAATTGCCATGTTGGGGAAAAATAAATAAATTTTTTGGCGACAAAGGAATTGCTGAAAGCGAGGTCATTATTATTGGTGATGAAGAAAAATGGAAAAGCATATATGGATCAAATGATTCTAAATCATCCCATAAACCGAAAGCTATAATATTAAAAAAAGAAATTTTTGATCAGGAAAATATTTCTGATGAAAATATGTCGTGGCTAATTCATGAAATCGGGCACATTGAATTTTATAAAGGTCTTGGAGAAAAACTGGATGAATATATGGAAGAATATCATAAAAAAGGAGAATATACTGATTCGGAAATGGAAAAATCTGCTTTTAAATTACAATTCGAGTTTTTGAAAAGTATTGGCAAAACGAAAGAAGAATGTTTGGATTTTATTAAAAAATACTTGAATAAATCTTTTAACGAAGATGAAAAAGAGGAGAAAGAAAAAGAATTAACTCAAATTGAAAAATATTTAAACAGTACTTACTAAATTTCAGGGCGAAAAGTGGGGTGTGGATTGGAAATTGGTGTGGTTTGTTTTCTTGCTAAGACTGGGATTTTTTGGTAACCTTAATCTAGCTTAATTAAAATTCTTAGACTGGATTTTCGCGAGTGCGAGAATGAGAAATTATGGAAGCGAATGAACTGTTAAAAAAATATAAGGAAAAAGTTGATCTTCGGCTCAAAGATTATTTTGATCAAAAAATAAAGGAAGCGGGCAAACTCGATTTGCTGGCTAAGCAGGCGGTCAAGATGATTGTGGATTTTACACTGGCGGGCGGAAAAAGAATTCGGCCGGCTTTGGTATATTATGGCTATTTGGCCAGTGGCGGAAAGGAAGAGGAAAAAATTATTGAAGCATCCATGGGAATCGAATTGATTCATAGTTTTCTTTTGATTCATGACGATATAATTGATCGTGATGGAATGAGACATGGCATAGAAACAGTGCATCAAAAATATAAAAAAATTGGAGAACGATTTTCACCGAAAAAAGACAATGCTCATTTTGGCAATTCGATGGCGATAGTGGTAGGGGATTTGGCTTATTCAATGGCTAACGAAATAGTTTTCAATACGAAATTTCCGCCAGAAATTATTATTCAAGCGCTGGATAAAATGCAAGATATCGTTTATGTCACAATTCCTGGTGAAATGTTGGATGTGGTGATGGAAAATCGAGGGCGAGCGATAGAAAAAGAAATTCTTCAAATGTTTGAAGGAAAAACTTCGCGCTACACTTTTGAAGGACCGCTTCATTTTGGAAGCATTCTTAGTGGGAATGCCGAAAAAATGTTGCCAGCTTTTAGTCGGTATTCTTTACCACTCGGGAAAGCTTTTCAAATTCGAGATGATATTTTGGGAATTTTTGGTTCAGAAAAAAAATTAGGTAAGCCGGTCGGATCAGATGTTTCTGAAGGCAAACAAACCCTGCTTCTCATCAGAGCGTTGAAAAAAAGCGATAGCAATCAGAAAAAAATAATTCAAAAATGTTTAGGAAAAAAAGATTTGTCAGAAAAAGAATTGGAAGAATTTAGGCAAGTGATTAGAGAAACTGGATCCCTCAAATACTGTCAAGATTTGTCGGAAAAATTTGTGGCGGAAGCACTTTCGGCACTCAAAGAAATTAAATTTAAAAATGAAGAAGCGAAATTTTTTCTGGAAGGAATTGCCGAATATATAATTAGGCGGGAGGTTTAGAAAAATTTGCAAGCTTTAGCAGGGTTGTTTTTCTTTGTTTTTTAAACTAACATTAAATCAACTGAAGAATTAATTGTTATGGAAAATAATTTAGAAAATATTCCCAACCATATCGCTATTATTCCGGACGGCAACAGAAGATGGGCGAAAAATAAAGGACTAAAACCTTGGGAGGGGCATGAAGAGGGCGCCAAAAATTTGGAAAAGCTTATTCAAGTTGCGCTTAAAAAAGGCATCAAATGTTTTTCAATGTGGGGATCTTCGATGGATAATCTTTTGAAACGACCAATATCAGAAAAAAAAGCTTTATTGGATATTTATAAAAGATATTTTCAGAGGCTTGTTACAGGCAAGGAAATTCATGAAAATGAAGCTAGGGTAAATGTGATTGGCCGATGGGAAGAACAATTTCCGGAATCATTAAAGGCAGTGATTAGAGAAGCGATCGAAAAGACCAAGCATTATAAAAAAAGAATGTTGAATTTTATGCTGGCTTATTCTGGCACGGATGATATGTTGCAAGCTATTTCTAAAATTAATAATACTTATCAGGAAGAAATAAAAATAACGCCGGAAATTTTGAAAGCCAATCTTATGACGCGGGATCTTCCGCCGGTGGATTTTATGATTCGAACGGGCGGAGAACCACATAACTCTAATGGATTTTTAATGTGGGATAGTGCTGACGCTCAACTGTATTATTCAACGGAAAATTTTCCTGATTTCAATGAAGAGAAATTTGAAGAAGCGCTCGAAGAATATGCGAGGAGAGGAAGAAGGTATGGAGAATGAAATTATCCCTAGATTTGTTTGTACTTAATAGGTATAATTAAAAATTTTTAAATTTTTAAATTTTTAATTTTATAAATAAATTCTAATTTTTTAATGTTTTAAACATTTGGAAATTTAAGAATTATTTAAAAATTACAAAATTCAAAAATTACAAAATTAAAAAGTTTATGGAACTTGTATTTACTGATCAAAACTTTGATCAAGAAGTGATGAAAAGTGACAAGCCAACGCTGGTTGATTTTTGGGCACTGTGGTGTGGACCGTGCCAAATGATGGGACCGATAATAGAAGAACTGGCCAAGGAAATGGGGGATAAATTCAAAATTGGAAAATTAAATGTAGATGAAAATTCACAAACAGCACAAAAATTTGGAATTATGTCTATTCCAACGGTTATGATTTTCAAGGGTGGGAAAATGGTTAAGCAACTAGTGGGTGTGCAATCGAAGGAAGCGCTGAAGGAAGAATTGGAAAAAGCATAAAATATTTTCTTATGAGTTTATTAAAAAAAATAATATTAACAATACTTCTTTTTTGTTGGACTTTTTTTGTTTCCGAAATATCTTTTATATTCTATTTTATGGCTGATAATGGATATAATTCAGGGTTCCCTTTATTGATATCGAACTGGATAGAGTTGGTTACAGATTTAATATTTTGGTTTGTTGTAGTGAATATTTTTTCAAATATTCTTAATAAATACGAAAAAAGTAAAAAAATATTTCTCATTTTATTTTTTATAGTTGTTCTTACTGTAGGAGAATGCCTTGCGATCAATTTTTTATATCCTAAATCTTATATCGAAAGTCATTCCTATAGTACGATGCCATTTAACTAAAAATAATATGAATATGGAGAAAATCTACGATTTAATTATTATCGGCGCTGGTCCAGCGGGACTTTCTGCTTCGATTTATGCTTCGCGTTATAAATTAGATCATTTGATTTTTGGCGTGGAACAGGGTGGGCAAATGAATGAAATTTATGATTTGGAAAATTGGCCAGGGGAGAGAAAAATTTCGGGGACTGATTTGATTTCTAAATTTGTCGAGCATGTGGAAAATTTTGGCGCAAAAATAAACCGAGAATCAGTAGCGGGAATTTCTAAATTAGAGGATGGAACTTTTCAAATAAATTGTGCAAAGAATGTTTACAAAACTCGGGCAATTATTTTGGCCATGGGAGCCAAAGCTCGCCAAATGAACATTTCTGGAGAAAAAGAATTAATCGGAAAGGGAGTTTCCTATTGTGCTACATGCGACGCCATGTTTTTTCGAGAAAAAACAATCTGTGTTGTGGGCGGAGGAAACAGCGCTGTGGTCGTGGCTTTAGAACTGGCTGATTTCGCCAAGAAAATTTATTTGATTTCCAAAGAAGAAAAAATGTCGGCTGAACCAGCCTGGCTGGAAAAAATTGCCAAAAATTCAAAAATAGAAATTATAAAAAATACCAGAGTATTGGAAATTAAAGGCACGCAAAAAGTGGAAAAAGTAGTTTTAGACAAAGCGTATAATGATCAAAATAATTTGGAAGTGGACGGCGTGTTCATCGAAGTGGGCACTGAACCCGGAGTGGAGCTGGCGCAAAAAATTGGAGTGGAAACTGATGCGCAAAATTATATCAAAGTAAAAGAAGATATGAGCACCAATGTAGCTGGAGTTTTTGCGGCGGGAGACATCACCACTGGATCAAACAAATTCCGCCAAATTCTCACGGCAAGCTCTGAAGGCGCCATCGCATCGAATAGCACATATAAGATGTTGAAGTTGAAATAATAAAGGAATTGATTTTTTGGCTATTTTATGCTAAAATAAAAGCATATGACCATTCATGATTTCATCAAAAAAAGAAAAGATTTGATTTGGTGGGTGAAGGATTATGACAGTCTCAAACCAGAATCAATTGTGGAGGCGACTTTGAATTATGGCGACTGGGATGATGTGCAAACTCTCATCAAAATTATGGGCATCAAAGAGGTGGCCAGAATTTTTCGCGAAAAATCCCAGCCATCGAAAATGGGTCGGCAGAATTATCGTCTGGAAATAAAATACTATTTTAATTTATATTTCAACCGATATGCATAAAGAAATATTATCCAAAGAACAAATAGAGCTGTTGCCATTGCTAGGATTTGCCAATCGAGGTTTCGGTTTGGTGGGTGGTACGGCTGTTGCTCTTCAAATTGGACATCGGCGTTCAATTGATTTTGATCTTTTTTCTTATAAAGAATTTAAAAATAAAGAATTACAAAAAAAGATTGAAAGATTTACAAAAATAAAAAAAACACTAGTCAATAGAAAAGGTGAATATACTTTTTTTGCCAATGATGTAAAAATTACTTTCTTTAATTTTACTTATAAAATTGAATACAAAAAGAATTTCGACCGAATAATCAAAATACCAGATCTTTTGACGCTCTCTGCGATGAAAGCTTTCGCCTTGGGGCAAAGAGCGAAATGGAAAGATTATGTTGATTTATATTTTATTATGAAAGATTTTCACACTTGCAAGGAAATTGCCAAAAAAGCTGAAGAACTTTTTGGCGGTGAATTTAATGAAAAACTATTTCGCATCCAACTGGCGTATTTGGATGATGTCAACTACGATGAAAAAGTTGAATATCTGCTAGGATTTGAAGTGGATGACGAAGTCGTCAAAAAAGCCTTGATTGAATTTAGTTTGGAGAAATAAAAAATATGTCCGAATGCCTTATCCTCAAAACCGAATATGAGAAACTCGAAAAACTCCAAAAAGAGTTTGAGTTGGAATTGGAAAAATCAATCAAATCCGGCAATCTCGAAAAAACCAAAGAATTGAAAATCGAAATTGAAGAAAAACTCAAGAGTCTCAAAGAAAAAATCACTCCCAAAAAAATCATTGCAAAATTTAGCAATCCCGAAACAACCAAAACTGAAAATAAAGACAAGGATATTGAAATTGATTTGGAGAAAGAAATTCAATGGCAGAAAGAATTCTACAAAAAACATAAACTTCCAGAATTCAACGAACACGAGGTCAAACAAATCCTTCGAATCAATAAAAAAGGAATAGAAAAAGAAATGGCACAATATGGTTATAACCAAATTCTCATTATTCCAGAAAAACTGCCAACCAGCGAAGAACTCAATGAAAAAATGACTGATGGTGATGGCTATTTTACTACTTGGCAATCAGATAATTTTAAAAACGGCGGAGGTTTTGTAGGATCTAAAACATCTGAAAGTAAAAAAACCAAAATCATTCTCACACACTCTGATCAAAATATTCTTAAAGATGAAAATACTAATCCATTTCTCAAGCAAACTCTCGGCAAAAATATTCTGCAACTTTCTGACTTAATTGAAGATGAAATCCAAGAAAAAATTCGAACAAACCAGCCGATCTCAATTAATTTTGAAACTCAAATCAATAACCAAACTAAAAAAATCCAAGCCGAAGGACTTTCCCTTAATGAATATTTAATTCTTCAAAGACAATATTTTGAAAAAAACAATCAGCAGAAACATTTAGATGAAAAAGGCTGGACTTGGCTTCCGAAATCGTGCTCTGCTTCTTGGGTCGTCCTTGCTTGCTGGAATCCGAGTGGTCGCCGGCTCTTTGTGATTGCGAGTGGTCTCGTCTATTCCAGTGGCCGTCTTGGGTGCCGTCTCTCCCGTAGTTTTGAATTAACTTAGGCTTTGGGAGCTTGAGAATTTATTTAGCAGAATAAATTTAGGATTTTGTTAAAATAAAAAACAAGTTTATTTATGAAACAATTTATTGAAAGCATACAACCAACAAAAAAAGTTGATGCGAAAAGTGACACACCTTTTGAAGATTCGGAAAATGAAAAGGAAATGATAAATCAAGAAACAGAAAAATATCGCCAAGAAGCCCAAGGATTTGTTGATTCGCATCGGAGATTTTTCACGACTTTTGCCAAAGATGTTTCTTTGAGTTTCAAAATTTCTGATGGATTTTATATTGATTTGGAAAAAGGCGAAGTGAATTTGGATAGCAAATGGTTTTCGGAAAAAGGCTTTTCCAAAGAACAAATACTTTGGGGATGTTTGCATGAACTGGAACATTTTCGTGATTTAGACGCGGATCCAAAAGGCGTGCTGAAAAATTTTGAATATATTAGAAGCCAAGCTAAAAAAACAGGTGAAATTATTTTGAAGAGATGGGAAGAAAAATATGGACAGAGTGATCCAGAATTTGTGGAAAATTTGAAAAAACAAAAACCGCTCAATCCGAAAAAAACAGATGGCAAAACAATGAATGCGGTGGAACGCTCGGCTTACAAAATTCATCATACTTTCTATAATATTTTTGATGATATAAATGACAATAATAATGTGGCGAGAAAAGCTCCCGCCTTTGAAGAAAAAGCCAATGGTGGACAAGAAACTAAAAGATTGTATCGAGAAAAACTTTTTGCTAAAACTGATTATTCCGCATTGCCAAGACATCTTCAGTTTGTCTATAAACTACTGCGGGAAGAAATGGTAAAAGATGAAGGTGTTGTGTTGAATGAAGAAGTGGCAGAAATAATGAAGCGAAAAATTGAATTTCAAGGCAGGCAACATTCGCCCAAAGAAATTGTGGATAGTTTCATCAAGCCGAAAAAAAATCGCAATACACTAGCCAGTCAAAGACATTTTGTGTTGCAAAAAACATTGGAGCCAATTTTTACAGAACTTCTGATGAAAGATTTGGCAGAGTGGGATCCAAAAAAACCTGAAAAACAAGAGGGTCAACCGCAAAAAGGAGAAGGCGAGGGAGAATCTGGCAATCCTTTTGATGAACAATATCAAGATTATGACAAAAATAATCCTGATCAAATTTCCGAAGAGGATATCAAGAATTGGATGGACAAGAATGAAGATGATAAAAAAGAGGCCAAGGCAAAAAAAGCCAAAGCGCAGGCACAAGAAAACAAAACACCGCAAGAAAAAGCTGATGAAGCACAAGCAGAGATAGACAAGTCTTGGTGTGAAAAAAATGGCATTGATCAAAATAAGTTTATAAATTTCAAAAAAATTGAAGCCCAAGTCGAGCCATACTTGCAACAACTGTCCAAACTTTGGCAAAAAATTATTTTTGGTTCCAGTCGAGAAATTAAGAGGGAAAAAGAAGGATATTTCAAAACCGGAACAGAAATGAATGTTCAAAAAGTGATTGAGGAGTGGCCGAAAATCCAAGAGAAAAAATTTGAAGATGTGCGAGTGATGGAGCGAATAGTTTCCAAAGAAAAACTGGTGCAAATGCCAGAGAGGATCAATATTCGGTTGGTGGGCGATATATCTGGATCGATGGATGAAAAGAAAAGGCATATTTTGCAACAATGTGTGGTTTTGATTTTATCATCGCTTCGCGAATTCAACACTCAACTCAATCGAACGAGATCGCAAACAAAATCCAAGTTGGAAGTGGACAGCGAAGTGTGGATTTTTGGAGATGAAGCGCAGAAAATAAAAAAATTACGAAAAGAATCTAGGATAAGTGATGAACGAATAGAGACGATTAAACTTTTTGAGAAACTGGACAATACTATTGGATATACTTATGACGATAAGGCGTTGGGAGAAATTCAAAAATCTTTTTCAGCTGAAGACTTGCAAAAAATTTCACAGAAAAAGACCATGGAAATTGTTTTTGAGATAACTGACGGTGGATCTTCTAATTCTGAAGCCTCAAAAAAAGCGGTGGACAAATTGATTGAATCGGGAGTGATAGCGAGAGCCTTTCAGATAGGCGCAGTTAGCGATGAAGACAAGAAAATTTTTGATGCAGTGTGGAATGCTGGGAGAAAAGAAAAACAGGGAGAAGTGATTGGCGAAGAAATAGCTAATTTGATTCCTGCCATAACCCAAGCTTTGAAAAAATACTTATCTGGTGTAAGATTATAATATGTCTGAATGTCAACTCCTCAAAACCGAATATGAGAAACTCGAAAAACTCCAAAAAGAGTTTGAGTTGGAATTGGAAAAATCAATCAAATCCGGCAATCTCGAAAAAACCAAAGAATTGAAAATCGAAATTGAAGAAAAACTCAAGAGTCTCAAAGAAAAAATCACTCCCAAAAAAATCATTGCAAAATTTAGCAATCCCGAAACAACCAAAACTGAAAATAAAGACAAGGATATTGAAATTGATTTGGAGAAAGAAATTCAATGGCAGAAAGAATTCTACAAAAAACATAAACTTCCAGAATTCAACGAACACGAGGTCAAACAAATCCTTCGAATCAATAAAAAAGGAATAGAAAAAGAAATGGCACAATATGGTTATAACCAAATTCTCATTATTCCAGAAAAACTGCCAACCAGCGAAGAACTCAATGAAAAAATGACTGATGGTGATGGCTATTTTACTACTTGGCAATCAGATAATTTTAAAAACGGCGGAGGTTTTGTAGGATCTAAAACATCTGAAAGTAAAAAAACCAAAATCATTCTCACACACTCTGATCAAAATATTCTTAAAGATGAAAATACTAATCCATTTCTCAAGCAAACTCTCGGCAAAAATATTCTGCAACTTTCTGACTTAATTGAAGATGAAATCCAAGAAAAAATTCGAACAAACCAGCCGATCTCAATTAATTTTGAAACTCAAATCAATAACCAAACTAAAAAAATCCAAGCCGAAGGACTTTCCCTTAATGAATATTTAATTCTTCAAAGACAATATTTTGAAAAAAACAATCAGCAGAAACATTTAGATGAAAAAGGCTGGACTTGGCTTCCGAAATCGTGCTCTGCTTCTTGGGTCGTCCTTGCTTGCTGGAATCCGAGTGGTCGCCGGCTCTTTGTGATTGCGAGTGGTCTCGTCTATTCCAGTGGCCGTCTTGGGTGCCGTCTCTCCCGTAGTTTTGAATTAACTTAGGCTTTGGATATTTTGTATTTGATTTGGTTTTTTTAATTCTTAATCTTTTGAAAAAATAATATGGAATCACAAAATTTTGAACAATGGAAAAAGGTGGAGGAAAATGTCAATGAGGCGGAAAAAAACAAACGGCAAGCTCAAAAGGCATCGCAGATGATGTATCGAGAAACAAAAATTCCAAAAGAAGAACGGCAAGAAAAATCTAAAGAGGAAATTTTGGAAAAATCTAAAAGAGGACGAGTCGCCAAAAAAGCGCTGGAAAGAGAAAATGTTTTTGAAACAGAAGCAGAGAAAATTTTGGGTGAAGAAAATTCACCGGAGCGAGAATTGGTTGAACTGCGAAAAGAAAATTTGATCAAAGCCCTTCGTTATGAAAAAGCCATTCAAATGGAAAGAAAAGGATTACTTTCAGAAAAAGTGGAAATTTTGAAAGGCTTTGACGGAGCGCCAAGCGGAGAAGAATTGGAAGCGCTAGATGAAGTCCGTGATGAATTGGGTGAAAATCAAAATTTACGAGAAAAATCACTGGAACTTAGTCCAGAAAGTTATTTCGGATTACATTTGAAACAACTCAAAGAATATAAAAAAGAACTGGAAGAGGGAAAAATTGTGGAAACTGATTATGTCAAAGAACAAATGGAAGATATCGAAGTCCATCTTCAAGCCAACAAACCAATTTTGATTTATGGCCATCTGGGAAGTGGAAAATCGGAACTGGCAATGCATACAGCCAAAAAATATTCTGGCAAAGAAGCCTTGATTATTTCTGGCTCAAAAAACATTTCTCAAGCGGAATTTTATGGACATCAGGTGCTTTCAATAGGGAAAATTAATAAAGAGGAACTTGCTGGATATGAGAGAGAAGTTGATAAAAAATATCAAAAATGGGTTAAGGAAAACGAAGAATTTCTTAAAAATCTAAGCGAAAATGAAAAAGAAGGAGAGAAGAATAGGGCTCATGATCGCATATTACAAATTTATTTAACGCAATTTAAAGATGGAACAATTTCAGATTTTTTTATGGGACCGGTCTATCAAGCGATGGAAGAAGGTCGGATAATTATCATTGATGAAGTGAATGCGATTTCGCATGAAGTACTGATTAGTTTGAATCATATTTTAACTCGCAAAGTTGGAGACAAAATTAACATTCAACAAGATAGCGGAAGAGAAATTGAAATCAAAGAAGGTTTTGGAATAATGATGACGGGAAATTTGAATCAAGGGCAGGAAAAATATGTTGACAGACAAGATATGGATCCAGCTTTTCTTTCTCGACTTCACAAAATTGAATATGATTATTTGCCACAAATAACAGAAGGAAGCTTGGAAGATGAGGCTGGAAAAGAAAATGAATTATTTCATCTTATTCTAGCCGATATTATGGACAAAAACGGAAATATGGAAATTCCCAAAGGCAGTGAACAAAAACTCTGGAATTTGGCAAAATCAGCTCGGCTTATTCAAAATGTTTTTGCCGGCAAAGAAATTGACGGGGCTTATTATTTCAAAGAAGCGGGTGGTCGTTCGACAAAATATTTCCTTCAGGAAAATGTTCTTTCTATTCGTGCTTTGGAAAATGTAATTTCGCAGTGGAAAATGGAAGGCTATGAAAAAGAATTGGACTATTATATTTGGAATAATTTCATTAAGGAAAGCACGGTAGCAACTGATCGAGCCTATCTCTATCAAATTTTGAAAGATCAATTCGGTTTTTTTCAAAGCGATGGCTGGGACAAAAATCCTGATTATGGAAATGAGGGCGTGGTCAATTCCTTTGAAATTTCCGCTCCAAAAAACAAATCAGCCAAGCGAGAATTTTTTGGTCCGCGCGAAACAGTTGAAATGGCTTTTGGCAAAGCCCCCGAGCGAACTAAGTGGCCGGAAGTTTCAAATGGGGATGAAATGGAAGATGAGAATATTATCAATCCAGAAATAATGGAAATGGAAGAATGGAATGATTTTTTGAAAAAAGAAATGGGAGATCTGAAAAATGAAATCAAAGAAGTTTGCACAATAGAAAGTTCTAATTAAATTATTTGTATAATATTTGCTTATGAAAATAGTTAAAGATAAAATTTCAGTTAATGAACTCAAGGAAATGTCGCAGAAGATGTTTGGCAATTTAGTTAAGGCGGTAGTGGATGTAGAAAAAGAAATTATGGCGGTGGATGCCGATTTGCATGCCGATGAAGAAAGACTTCTTTTAGAAAATGGTTCCGAGCAAAAAAATTTATGGGGAATAAATTTTTATCCGGAAAATTCAAAAGATGATTTTATTGAATTTGATTCAATGATAAACCTGCGTCCTTCTCAAGGAAATCGCAGTCGCGGAGTGGATGATGTGCAGGAACAAAAAAAAATCTTAAAAGTAGTTGATAAATTGGTGAAAAAATAATGGAATATTACCATAAAAATTTAGCCGGAGAAAAATGGAACAACCTTTCTTTTTTTGAGCAAATGGCCAATATTGGCAGTGAAATTGAACGAACGATAAAGTGGAAAGATAAAAAAATCGAATATTCCCGCTTAGCTTTTGAGCGAGCTTTAGAACTTTTGGATTTCACGATCGCTGATGCGAAAAATAAGACAAAGCTTAAGGAGCTTTTGCGTACGCGCGAAGCTCTGGCGGATCATTTCTTTTTCAATAATGAATATAATTCAACGGATGAAATCTGGCAAAAATATTTCTTCGCTTTTACTTGGGCAGTAAGGATAAATTTGTAAGAAAATAATAGTATGCATAAATCAATTCAGCTTTCTCGAAAAATCGGTGGACCCGCCTCGCGCTCGCCTCGATTCGACAATCAAGTCGAAGCGGGTCGAGGAGCGACCTTCGTCGCGAGTCGAGGCGGGAAAATTGAAATTAGAAGCAAAGTAAAACTTACGAAAAAAACTTTGCCGATTTTGTATACTCCAGGGGTGGCGGAAGTTTCGCGGGCGATTGCCAAGGATAAGAAGCTTTCCAAGCTTTATACGATGCGGAAAAATACGGTGGCGGTCATTTCGGATGGATCGGCGGTTTTGGGACTGGGCAATATTGGGCCAGAAGCAGCGCTTCCAGTTATGGAAGGGAAAGCTTTGTTTTTTAAGGAACTTGGTGGAGTGGATGCGATTCCGATTGTACTTTCAACACAGGATACGGAAGAAATTATAAAAACAATAAAATATCTGGCCCCAACTTTTGGCGGAATAAATTTGGAAGACATCTCAGCGCCGAGATGTTTTGAAATTGAAGAACGATTGAAAAAAGAATTAGACATTCCGGTTTTTCACGATGATCAACATGGCACAGCGATTGTGGTTTTGGCAGGACTGATTAACGCGCTTAAGGTTGTCAAAAAAGATTTGGCAAAAATAAAAATTGTCATTTCTGGCACAGGTGCGGCGGGAGTGGCGATTGCTAAGTTACTTTTGAAAGCTGGTGCTAAACATATTGTTATGCTTGACCGCATGGGGATAATTTACAAAAAAAGAAGCGGGGGACTCAATATTTCGAAAATGGAAATTGCACGCATTACTAATCCGGAAAATGTGAGGGGCAATATTCGTGATGCTCTTACGGGGTCGGATGTTTTTATTGGAGTTTCGGCACCAAATATTCTCACAGAAGAAGATATTTCCAAAATGAATAAATATGCTATTGTTTTTGCGATGGCCAATCCAATTCCGGAAATTATACCAGAACGCGCCAAAGCCGGCGGGGCGTTTATCGTAGCGACAGGACGCTCCGATTATGCCAATCAAATCAATAATGTTCTGGCTTTTCCAGGAATTTTTCGAGGAGTTTTGGATAACAATGTGAAAATTATTACTGACGAACATAAAATAAAAGTGGCTAAGGCTATTGCCAGTTTGATAAAAAATCCAAATCGTGGTAAAATAATACCAGAAGCGTTGGATAGTCGAGTGGCAAAAAAAGTCGCCAGCGTTTTTAAAAATAATAAATTACGAACTACGAAATAAACGAAATACGAAACATTGAAATTCATTTTTCGTAATTTCGTATTTCGTATTAAGTTCGTATTTCGTAAAAATATGAAGATATACAAACAAAAAATTGAGTTGCAAACCACGACTCAAATTGAATTTATCGACATCACCCAAAAAGTCGAGGCGGTGATTGAATCTTCCGGTATTCGAGAAGGACAAGTTTTGGTTTTTTCTCAACATACCACTTCTGGCATTGCGATCAATCACAATGAAGCGATGCTTATTCAGGATTTTATGCGAACACTCTATCGTATTGTGCCAGTGTCGGATCGTTATTCCCATGATCTTTTTGAACTTAATCGGGCAGTCACTTCTGATGGTAGAAGCAATGGACATTCTCATTGCAAAGCAATTCTTCTGGGGGCAAGTCAAACAGTGCCGATTGAAAAAGGAAAAATGGATCTTTCTCAAAAACAAAGCATTTTTTTTGTAGAAATGGATGGTTCAAGAAAAAGAGATTATATCGTGCAGGTTATCGGGTTATAAAAATTCCAATGGATAATTTAATCAATAATTTAATCAAAAACGGATACCTCAAGACTGATTTGATTATTGGTGCTTTTTCCGAAATAAGTCGAGTAGAATTTTTACCTAAAGATTTGGAAAGCGAATTTATGGCAGATATTGCTTTGCCGATTGGATATGGGCAAACCATCTCGCAACCGAAAACCGTGGCAATTATGTTTGAACTTTTAGAACCGGATCGTGGACACAATATCCTAGATGTTGGTTCAGGTTCTGGTTGGACGACAGCTCTTCTTTGTTATATTGTTGGATCAAAAGGCAAAGTAACGGCAGTAGAAAGAATAGAAGAACTTAGGCAATGGGGTAAAAATAATACGGCTAAATATAAAAATTATGTAAAGAATGGAGAAAAAGGCATCGCGGAATTTTATTCAATCGATGGAAAAAAAGGTTTTCCAGAGAATGCGCCGTATGATAGAATTTTAGTTAATGCTTTTGTCAAAGTTATTCCAGAAGAATTAAAAAATCAATTAAAAATCGGAGGGAAAATGATCATTCCCGTAAATGACAGTCTGGTGTATTTAGAAAAAAAAAGCGAGAATGATTTTTATAAAGAAGAATACTTGGGATTTAGTTTTGTTCCCTTGGTTTAGCGAGATGTATTTTTTTGTTTTACAAATTTAACGCCAGACATTTTATTGGAAATTGGGAATTAGAAATCAGATATTTAAAGGCTTAATAAAAAAAATTAAATTAATGAAAAAAAATATATTTATAATAATCTCTGTAATCTTTCTGCTACTCTTCGCAGGGCTTTTTTATTTTAGGCAACAAGTTTATTATTCGCAAGCAAAATTTGATGGAACTAAAACTTTTGAAATTACTAAAGGAGAAGGAAATAAGGAAGTGGCTGTAAAATTAAAAAAAGCCAATTTGATTTCGGGAGAAATTTATTTTTATTATTATGTAAAATCACAAGGACTTTCAAATAAGATAATGCCGGGGGTATATGAATTTTCCGGTGGATTAACAATTCCGGAAATTGTTCATATTATTACAAATGGAGAAGAAAAATTTATTCGAATTACTTTTCCGGAAGGTTTTAGCGCGAAACTTATGTCCAAACGCTTGAGTGAAAATAATTTAGATGGTAAAAGATTTCTTGAAATAGTCAATGCTCCAAAGGAATTCAAAAAACGCTACAACTATTTGACACCAGAAAATATCAAAACCTTGGAAGGTTATCTTTTTCCAGATACTTACTTTTTTAAAAAAGATATAAAAACAGAAGATATTATTGGGAGACTGCTGGATACTTTTAACGAGAAACTTACCGAACAAATGAAAGCAGATATCGCCAAGCAAAATAAATCTGTGGAAGAGATAATTATTATGGCAAGTATTATTGAAAAAGAAGTGCAAACCGCAGAGGATATGAAAATTGTGAGTGGAATCTTTTGGAAAAGAATTACGAGTGGGCAAAGGCTGGAAAGCGATGCCCCACTCTCATATATTTTGCAAGACAACAATGATCAGCATAGTGGAAAAGATTTAGAACTTGATTCACCTTATAATACCTATCGCAATACTGGACTTCCGCCAACCCCAATTTCTAATCCCGGAATAAATGCTATAAGCGTGGCGATTTATCCGATGGAATCAAACTATAATTTTTTTCTTACTGCGGATGTTGATGGTGGAAAGAAAGTTATTTATTCAAAAACTTTTGAAGAGCATGTGGCTAATCGGAAAAAATATGGACTGTAATATTCCACTGGCTGATCGGATTCGTCCAGAAAATCTGGAGGATTTTTTTGGGCAGGAAAAATTGATTTCAAAAAAATCTTTTTTTTCTAATGCTATAAAAAACGATAGCATCCCATCAATGATTCTTTGGGGACCTCCCGGATCAGGCAAAACTACGCTCGCGCATATTATCGCCAAAAATACCGGCGCTGAATTTATTATTTTAAGTGCTACTTCCAGTGGGAAAAAAAATTTGGCGGAAGTTGTGGCTAAGGCCAAAGATAATATACGAAAAAATAAAAAAACCATTCTTTTTATCGACGAAATTCATCGCTGGAACAAAAGCCAGCAAGATGCGCTTTTGCCCAGTGTGGAAAAAGGCCTAATTATTCTTATTGGGGCAACGACCGAAAATCCGAGTTTTGAAGTGAATGGCGCTTTGCTTTCACGCACGCGGGTTTTTGTTTTGGAAAAATTGACGGAAAAAGATTTGGAAAAAATAATTTTGCGGGCAACTAAAATTATAAACAGTGCTGACAAAAATAGAATTGAAATAACTTCAGAAGTCATAAAATTTCTAGCGTATATGTCCAATGGCGACGCGAGGACGGCGCTCAATGTTTTGGATATTTTATACTCTCAAAAAAATACCCAAGAGTCTAAACCTCCAATTGGAGGTTTAGACTCCAAAAATGGCATTGGAAAAATCTCTATTGAAAAAATAAAAGAAGTTTTTCAAAAGACGCATTTGCTTTATGATAAAAACGGCGAAGAGCATTATAATATTATTTCGGCGCTTCACAAATCAATGCGAGGGGGAGATGCTGACGCTTCGGTTTATTGGCTGGCAAGAATGTTAGAAGGCGGGGAAGACCCGCTTTACATTGCCCGTCGATTGGTGCGTTTTGCTTCGGAAGATATTGGGCTGGCGAATAATACGGCGCTAATTTTGACGAACACGGTTTTTGATGCTTGCCACAAATTGGGAATGCCGGAATGCGCTGTACATTTAACTCACTGTGTAATTTATCTTTCTAAAAGTAAAAAAGATATTACTGCTTATGAAGCGTATGAAAAAGCCAAAGCTGATGTGGAAAAATTCGGCAATCTTTCTGTTCCGCTACATATCCGAAACGCTCCGACAAAGCTGATGAAAGATTTAGGTTATGCCAAAAATTATAAATACACGCCAAAAGAGGATAGTTCAACGCAGACATATTTTCCAAAAGAGTTAGAGGGGAGGAAGTATTTATGATTTTGCACTAAAGAATTTTTAATTTTTTAATTTTTAATTTTGTAAATAAATCTTAAATCTAAATTTTTAAGGAATAGCGGCAAGAACTCCCTGTTGTTGTCCGTACTCGGACACACAGGGATGAATTGCCGCGAACTGACCATTACCTGAAGGTGTTGTATAATGGATGCATATGACGAATATCGAAACGGATATATGGCACTGGTATCATAATGTTTCAGAAACCTACTATCATATCCAACTAACCATCAAATAC
>Ga0210049_1001491_pt1 | contig 22003 bp, 19 predicted proteins | sample CryGeyCG2014_300_2_FD_183964 | JGI IMG/M metagenome (GOLD analysis project Ga0210049, IMG submission 183964) | Groundwater microbial communities from aquifer - Crystal Geyser CG06_land_8/20/14_3.00 (SPAdes) (version 2) | ecosystem: Environmental > Aquatic > Deep subsurface > Groundwater | place... | reverse complement strand
TGAAGCGACTGGAACCTCCCTATGACCTTGTCGTAAAATTGCTTTATGGATGCGGGCTTCGGCTTTTTGAATGCCTGGGGCTTCGCGTGCAATGCATGAATTTTGATGCAGGCATCGTAACAGTTCATGACGGCAAGGGACAAAAAGATCGAACCGTGCCGCTGCCCCAAACGATTCTCCCGGAACTGCGGGCTCATCTTGAGTTATTGAAAGATCTGCATCGAAGCGACTTGGATCGTGGATATGCCGGTGTGTTTTTAGTGAACGCATTGGAGCAAAAATACAAAAATGCGGCCAGGGAGTTTATATGGCACCTAAAACTGGCCAATGTTTTTTGGGATCGGAAAATGTAGTTCATCCTCTGCTCTGAGGGGTGATTTCAGGGCAAAATTTCAGGAGAGCAGCCTGATTCATGAGGAATAGTAGTGTCACATACCCCCAAAACCTTCAGACGAACCTTACTGAGATCAATGTTAATGGTATATTATCATAAAATAGGCATACTAACCCCTTGTATTGTTTATGTTAAAAATGTTATCCCCGAATCTGGTTAAGCAAAACTCAGGGAAGATAAGGATTTTTCTTTTCGGCTCTTCGCTATTTTGTGTGGGTAATATTTGTTTCTAATATCGATAAGTTATATAGTTACACGTCAATTTTAGAGCCAAAAACAGTAGGTTAATTTTTTGTGCGTAATTTGATATAACATCCTGTAATTATGGAGCTATCAGTTATTGTAGGCCCATTATGGGCTGTAAATTAACAGGCATAAATGGCTCCAAATGGTATGCATAATTTTCATTACTATCTGATTTTATTAATATCAGTAACCCACACGAAATAGCGAGGAGCCGATTTTTCTATTTCCTCCCATTGCTGTTTGAATACATAGTGCTCCGATAATTTCAGGATCAGTTTCCGAGCGGTTTTAATCACCGTTGCAGGAACATAGATAAACCAGGATCGAATCGTTTCAGGTTCTTCATCTTCACCTTGATGAGATACTCACTATGACGACTCTCCAGAAAATCCAGAAGCTCCCCGTCAAAAAAACCGCTGTCCGCCCGCACAAATATCTGGAAAATCCGCTGGGGTATCCGCTCATAACATTCCTTCAGAAATTCTACCGCACCATTGGAGGTATAAGCAGAACCGGCGCGGAACCAGTTATGCAGACACTCGCGTGTCTCCGCAATGAAGCACAACAGGGGATGATAACTCTTTTGGCCTTTCTTCTTGGGGTTATACCCTTTCTCCGCTCCCTCTTGAGAGCCGGTAACTCCAATTACCGTCGAATCCATATCCATAGTGATCCGGGGAAACCACTTCTTCGACCAGACCCGTTTCCTTGCCTCCGCATAGGCTTCGCTCAACTCATGGCAATGACCCATATTGAAACGCTTAAACAGCTTGCCAAAAGTACTCGCATCGGGAAACAACTCCCAGCCAAACAACCTCCGAATGGCCACGTCCGCCTTCAAGATGGCCAGATGGCTCAAGTGCTTCGCCCCTGCCAGAACGCCCATCATGAGCATCATGACTACATCGTCTATCGCATAATCCGCAGTAACACCACGTTTGATGGTCAGTCGCCGATCCAGTATCACAGGCAGGCCAATCTTGTCGGCAAACTTTCCCAGATTGACAAGTCCGGCATTCTTGGTCAGGTTCTTTGCTGTGTATTCGGTAGAAAATGTCTTCATCTATTGGGTGCCTCCTATAATCGTTATTTTGGAGGCAATTATAACTTAATAAACAATAAATTGTCAATAAATTTGCTAAATTAAATGGCCAGTATTAAGTAGAAAAACAAACCCGAAAATATTTACGATGAAAGAAACGCCCCGGGTCATAGCCGTGGAAATCTTGAACCGCATAGAAGAAACCGGCGCATTTGCCGAACCTCTTTTAGATGCATTCCTCTCACGTTTTCCGGCCAATCTCCCTGACAGGAGACTCCTTACCAATGTTGTCTACGGCGCCCTGAGGATGAGAGGTTGCATAGACTGGGTTATAGGACAACTCTATCGGGGTAATCCCATGGATATGGAGACAGAGCTAAAGAATATCCTGAGGGCGGGGCTATACCAGATCATGTTCACCGACAGGATCCCGGGGTTTGCCATCGTGGACGAAGCTGTCAAGGCAGCCAAGAGGTTACATCCCGCAGGATCAGGATTGGTAAATGCTATTTTGAGAAATGCCATCCGTAAGAGGGAGGAGATCGTATACCCGTCAAGGGAGGATGACCCATCCCTCTACATCTCGGTTGTTCATTCACATCCTCTCTGGCTCGTGAAGAAATGGATGGAAATGTTCGGTATTGACCGGACCATGGCGCTCTGCGCGGCAAATAATGAGATACCGCCTCTCACCTTGAGAGTAAACAGATGGAAAACAACACGGGATGAAGTGATCGAAAAGATGCACCGTGATGGATTTAACGTAAGGCCAACCGAGTTTTCCCCTGACGGGGTGATACTGTCAAATCCCGTCATACCGCTCAAGGAAATACCCTATTATCAAACAGGATGGATCTCTGTACAGGACGAAGCATCCCAGTTGATCGCCCATCTCGTCGCCCCGGAGGCGGAAATGGCCATACTTGACGTGTGTGCCGGCGTGGGAAGAAAAACCACCCATCTTGCTGAAATTATGGGCAATCAGGGTAACATAATAGCCCTTGATATAAGTAGTCATAAAGTTGAAGCGTTAAGGGATGCAGCAAAGAAATCCGGGATTACCATTGTGGATACCATGGTAGGCGATGCTACCCGTGATTTGGGAAGTATCTTCCGGGAAAAATTCGACAGGGTTCTCGTTGATGCACCCTGCTCCGGCCTCGGTACCCTGAGAAGGAATCCGGAAATAAAATGGCGTATCTCCCCGGAAGATATTAAAAACCTTGCATCTCTTCAGAAATGCCTGTTGTCGAGCGCCGCCACCTGTGTGAAAGAGGGTGGAACTCTCGTTTACAGTACCTGTACCGTCATGCCTGAGGAAAATGAGAATGTCATCGAGGATTTTCTCGGGCATCATGAATATTTTCGCCGTATGCAACCACCGGATACAATTAGTGGACGAATGATTGATGATAAAGGATTTTTCCGGACTGATCCGCATCACCACGGAACAGACGGTTTCTTTGCCGCTGTACTGAACAGGGAACGAAACAAAATAAATTGACTCCTGAGAGCCAAAATGGTAGGGGGCATAAGAAAAGAATTCAGATGGAGGCAGGTATGTTTTTAAAACAGATGGAAGTTGGTCAGATGGCGGTATTTGCTTACATTATCGGCGATCAGGAAAGCGGGGAAGGATTGGTCATTGATCCCGCGGGGGATGTTGATAGTATCATCGCCACAGCCAATAAAAACAATATAAAAATAAAATATATCGTCAACACACACGGCCATGTGGATCACACCTCGGGTAATAAGGAAATGAAAGCAAAGACAGGAGTGCCAATCGTCATTCATGAGGGTGACGCCCCAATGCTTGTCTCTACGCCGGCCACGATCCTCGCTATGTTCGGGGCAGAGCAATCCCCGCCGGCCGATATTATCGTCAAAAACGGAGATGATATCACCATGGGAAAGGTCTCTTTAAAAGTCATCCATACCCCCGGGCACTCTCCGGGAGGCATTGCCCTTTACACAGATGGGTATGTCTTCACCGGAGATACCCTCTTTGTGGAGGCTGTGGGAAGAACGGATATCCCGGGGGGGTCATGGGATGTGATGTTCCGTTCCATCCATGACAAGCTGCTTACATTACCTGCGGAAACAATGGTGTTGCCGGGACACAACTACGGGAGGATGCCGACCTCAACAATTGCGCATGAAAAAAGATACAACCCCTTTTTAAAATAGAAGAGGCAAGAGGCAGGTAATGAATAAAACAGGCATGATGGAAACAAACCTTGAAGGATTAAGATTATTCGGCAGGGGAAAGGTTCGTGACATTTATGAATTGGACTCTTACCTCCTTATTGTAGCCACCGACAGGATCTCCGCCTTTGACGTGATTATGGGGAATCCCATTCCGGGTAAAGGGGAGATACTGACCCGCATGTCCACCTTCTGGTTTAGAAAGATGGAAGATATTATGGGAAATCACCTTGTTTCCGTGGATCCGCTTACATTTCCCGATGAATGTACTCCTTACAGAGAAGACCTGTTAGGAAGAAGCATGTTGGTAAAAAAAGCAAAACCCATTCCCATAGAATGCATCGTAAGGGGATACCTGAGCGGGGGAGCCTGGAAAGACTACTGTTGGCATAAAACCGTCTCCGGTATCAGGCTCCCCGATGGATTGAAGGAATCCGCCAGACTTCCCGAACCAATCTTTACCCCCTCCACCAAGGCCCCAGAGGGGGAGCATGATGTCCCCATCAGCAGAGATGATATGGAAGACCTTATCGGTTACGAGCTTACAGAAAAGATCATTGGAACCAGTCTCGCTATTTATAGGCGGGCAGCGAGAATTGCTGCTGAAGTGGGGATCATCATCGCGGATACCAAGATGGAAATGGGCATTGTTGAGGATGAGACGATCCTCATTGATGAACTGCTTACCCCCGATTCTTCAAGATTCTGGCCCGTGGACGATTACAGGGAAGGAAGGTCGCAGAAAAGTTTCGATAAACAATTCCTGAGAGACTATCTTCTCTCCCTCAACTGGAACCAGAGGCCGCCTGCTCCGGAACTCCCCGACAAAATCATTGAAAAGACCAGGGAGAAATATGAGGAAGCCCTGAACCGCCTCGTAGGGCGTCCGGTCAGGTAAATACAGCAATATTGGCGCCGGAAAAGAAGATCATGGAAATCACCGCTGTGGAGGAAAATCAGAAAGTTATATGAAACGTTGTTACTATGAAGTGCTTGGGATCAAGAAAGATGCCCAGGAAGACGAGATAAAAAGAAACTACAGGAAACTGGCCATGCAGTACCACCCCGATAGAAACCCGGGGGATAAAAAAGCGGAGGAGAGCTTCAAGGAAGCGGCAGAGGCCTACGCGGTCTTAATGGACAGAGAAAAACGGGAGATCTACGACCGGTACGGCCATGAAGGGTTAAGTGGAGCCGGATTTAAGGGATTTTCAGGATTTGAAGACATATTTTCGAGTTTCGGTAATATCTTTGGGGATGTCTTCGGGTTCGGCAGCTCACGTTCAAGGGGGGCAACAGCGCCGCTTGATGGAGCCGATCTTCGTTATGATCTTCGCATATCATTTATGGATGCCACCTTTGGTGCCTCTACCGGCATAAAAGTAGAGAAATCTGAGAGGTGTCAAAATTGTGGGGGCACTGGCGCTACACCAGGGAAGCCCCCTGAGATATGCCGCCGCTGCCAAGGGAGAGGTCAGGTAACCCAGACCAGTGGGTTTTTCCGTATAAGCACCACCTGTCCACAGTGCCGGGGCCAGGGCAGTATTATAACTGATCCGTGCAAGGCATGTAAAGGAATGGGCAGGGTAAAAGTAGCAAAAACCGTCCATCTCAAGATACCTGCCGGGGTAGACAGCGGTTCACGTCTAAGACTGCGGGGTGAGGGAGAACAAGGAGATTTCGGAGGGGCAAATGGTGATCTTTATGTCTTTATTCATGTAGAACCTCACGAATTTTTTACAAGAAAAGATGATGATGTCCACTGCCAGATTGCCATTTCTTTTGTTCAGGCAGCCCTGGGGGCAAGCATCTCGGTGGCCACCTTAAATGGTTCTGAAAAGTTGAAGATCCCGAGAGGAACACAGAACGGCACGATACTTCGCCTGAAAGGGAAAGGAATTCCTCACCTGAAGGGATTCGGGCGTGGAGACCAGGTTGTGGAGCTGGTGGTTGCGGTACCCACCAGTCTAACCAGGAAACAGGAGGAACTCCTCAGAAAATTTGCCGAGCTAAGCGGCGAGTTAAGCGCCTAAAGTGAGATAGCGTTACAAGTGACTAAAGTTATTTAAAATGGAAGGGGGAAGGTCATGCTAAGGAGAAAAAACTGGTTTTTACTTTTGGTGACAGGTATTTTTTTCATCTCCGGTTGCGCGGTCCTGGCGGTCGGGGGCGCCGCAGTGGGGGCAGGTTCGGGAACCTACCTTTATATCAATGGGGAGTTAAAGACAGACTATTACTCTTCCTTTGAAAAGGTATGGGCTGCCTGTGAAAAAACCGTGGCAGATATGCGTGCTGTGGATGTTATGCCATATAAGGAAGTCGGCAAAGGAACAATCTCTGCTGCTATCAACGACGAAAAGGTTCAGTTCACGGTCAGTTACAAGGCAAAAGATCTCACCACTGTAGCTATACGGGTCGGACTGATAGGCAATAAGCTCTCGTCACAGCTTTTGCACGACAAAATAAGTGACAATCTTTCCCCCAAAAGCGATAAATGATCACCTCCCGGATAAACCGGAAAAAGTGACTAAAGTGAACTAAAGTGTGAAGTGACTAAAGTGTTTGATTTTCCTGTAACTTTAGGCACTTTAGCTCACTTCAAACTTCACATTTGTTCTCTGACCCGGAACCAACCGATGAAGAAGAAAATGATTGTGGGTCTCCTGTTAAGCGCTGTTCTGATTTACCTGACTGTCAGGGGGATTCGCCTTCTCGACGTTGTCGAGGGATTCAAGACCATCAAATACAGATACATCCCTCCGGTTTTGATGCTCATACTTTTGGCACAAGTACTTAGATCACTGCGGTGGGGGGTAATCTTGAGCCCTATAGAAAAGGTTGATCAACTCTCTCTTTTCTCTGTAACAAGTGTCGGTTTTTTAGCCATTGTGGCTATGCCGGCAAGGCTTGGTGAACTGGCAAGACCTTATCTCATCTCAAAAAAAAGCAACGTCAGGATGACCGCAGCCCTGGGAACTATTTTTGTGGAACGTGTCTTTGACAGTTTCACGATCCTCATCATGGCCGCTTTTGTTATTTTCTTCATACCCCTGCCCTCTTGGTTGATTGAGGCAAGTCTCTTTTTCTTTTTAATCTCTATGGCCGTGCTGGCCATGATGATCTTTATGATCGTCAAACCTGAGACGTCCTTTAAGGTCGTAAACACTATTCTCAACCGACTGCCGGATAGGTACGCCCAAAAACTTAACCATTTAATCCACCACTTTACAGATGGTTTTAAAATCATCACCTATACCAGATGCATTATCTATGTTATATTTCTGTCCGGCCTGATATGGCTGATGGGGGTTCTGGTGATCTACATCCTCTTCTTCGCCTTCGGTTTCCATCTGCCCCCTGTCGCTGCCTTTGTCCTGATGATTATTCTAATTATCGGGATTACCATACCCACAGCGCCGGGATTTATCGGAAACTGGCACTTCTTCTGCGTCCTTTCGCTCAGTCTGTTCAGCATTCCCCGAACAGATGCTTTCACCTTCGCCGTCATCTATCATTTCCTGTCCATCGGGACCACGATCATCCTGGGGTTGATATTTTTACCCTTTAATAAATTTTCCTTCTCCGGTCTCAACCTTCAGCTTCCCAGGGAACAAGAACGAGGGAAAAGCAATAGTAACCTTCCTGTTTAAGGTGGGCTTTTTGTAAAGCTCTCAGGAACCATTTTTTACTTCCAGGCCATAGCTTTTAATCTTTCTATGAAGATTGCTCCGTTCCAAACCAATAGCCTCCGCCGTCCTTGAAACATTCCCCTCGTACTCCCGCAGTTTTCTTGCGAGATACCGCTTTTCAAAATTCATCTTTGCCAGCCGGTAAGAATTTATAGCATACCACGAATCATCCCCATCAACATTTTGACTTTCGGGAACTAAGAGAGGGATATTACTGCCGGAAATTACGTCTTTTGGAGTCATAATAACCAACCGTTCAATAACATTCTTTAACTCTCTTACATTCCCAGGCCAGTTATGCTCCATTAATACAGCCAGGGCATCTTCGGTCATTGATTTCTCAGTCTCCCCTTCTTTCATAGCGAGTTCCCCCAAGAAACGACTGACTAAGAGAGGGATGTCCTCTTTCCTCTCTCTAAGGGGAGGAACTCTTAAAGGAATGACATTGAGCCGGTAGTAGAGATCCTGCCTGAATCTCCCTTCTTCCATCTCCTTTTCAAGATCCTTGTTGGTAGCGGCAAGCACCCGAACATCTGTGGCGATAAGCTTGGACCCCCCTACCCTCTCAAACTTTTTTTCCTCGAGAATCCGGAGAATCTTTGCCTGAGCCTTCAGACTCATATCGGCAATCTCATCGAGAAAAATCGTCCCCGAATTCGCCAGATCAAACTTCCCCCTCCTTTTTTCTGTAGCTCCGGTAAAGGCCCCCTTTTCGTGACCAAAAAGCTCGCTTTCTATCAATTCTTCCGGTATGGCAGCACAATTGACCTCAATAAACGGTTTGCCTGCCCTTTTGCTCTGACGATGTATTGACCTGGCAACGAGTTCCTTTCCCGTGCCATTTTCCCCCATGATTAAAATCCAGGCATTGGTCGGGGCTACAAGACCAATCATCTCTCTTAATTCTAAGGTCGGCCCACTGTTACCGGTAAGTTCGTACTCCTGGGTAACTTTCTGTTTTAATAATATATTCTCCTCTTCTAAACGGACCATGTCCGAGACATGATTGGCAATGAGGATTACCTTTTCCAGGGAGAGGGGTTTTTCAATAAAGTCAAAAGCCCCGATCTTCGTTGCCTTGACCGCCGTTTCAATTGTCCCATGGCCCGAAATCATTACTACCCTTATCTCGGGATTTTCAGACTTAATTATTTTGAGCGTCTCAATTCCATCGATCCCCGGAAGCCATATGTCGAGGAAGACAAGAAAGGGGAGATCCTCTTTGATAATCTTCAGCGCTTCCTCCCCTCTCCCTGCCGTCAGGACATCGTACCCCTCATCGCTTAGAACAGCTCCCAGAGACTGACAGATACTCTCCTCGTCATCTACAATCAGTATTGTTTTATGCATAAGATTCTAAAATGCCTAAAGTTTGAAGTGAGCTAAAGTGCCCTTTTTGTTTAATAGAGACATTTTTTTCATCGGCCAACTCATATCATAACTACCGCATCTTTCATAGCTCTTTTTGGGCCAGCCGTTTACCAGAAAAATGTATTGACAGATAATGAGACCATATGTATTCTTAAGAGAGAAGAGTGGGGTTGTAGCTCAGCTGGGAGAGCGCATGACTGGCAGTCATGAGGTCAGGGGTTCGATCCCCCTCAGCTCCACCAGGGAAAATCAGGGGGTTAGTGGGAATCGCTAACCCCTTTAGTGATAAAGCACTGGTCGAGTTCGAAAAAGGCTCCCATAAGAAACCGATGATAGCATCGCTATCAAACGGACAGGATGGTAACTTACACATTTATCGTAAACCCAAGTCCCGAGCAGATCAGGCAAATCATCGCTTTGTACCGCATGCAGGGGTGGTGGTCGCAGGAAGTTGACGACGATGACATGGTTGTGCGTATTGCCGCAGGCAGCCATTGCTTCCTTGTCGCCGTGGAAGGAGGCGAAATTATCGGCATGGGCAGGGCCATCAGCGACAGGACAAGCGATGCCTATATTCAGGATGTAACCGTTCATCACTCTCACAGAGGCCGAGGAATAGGCGCAAATATCCTGAAAAAGATAGTTGCGCGCCTGCATGCAGACGGCCTGCAGTGGATAGGTCTGATTGCAGAGAAAGGCTCCTCTGACTTTTACCGTCACCTTGGATTTAACCAGATGCCGGACGCAACCCCCATGCTCTTAAAAAAATGACCACAGAATTAAAACCTCTAAAACCTTCCGATTATCATCATCTGAAACTATTCGTCAACGGCCAGAGTAACAAACTGGCCGCTTATTCCCTCCCCTCTATCATCGTGTGGAGTAACGACATATATCAGCCGTTTTATGCCGTAGAAGATAATACCCTCATCTTCTGTACTGAATCAACCAAGCGCCCCGATAATCGTCATCTGATCCTTCCCTTTTCTCCTGACCAAGAGTTTTCACCACGAGATCTCCATAACCTTGCAATCCGATTAGGATTTACAGAATACCGGTTTATACCGGAAGACTATATAGAAGGGCAAGGCCTTCCAGAGGTCGAACCATACTTTGAAGTGATCGAGCAAAGGGAATATGAAGACTATGTCTTCCTCACAAAAGACCTTACCCAGCTCAAGGGCCGGCGGTATGCAAAGAAGAGGAATCTCATCCACCAGTTTACCAGGGCTTACCTTGAGACCGGCAGGGTAGAGATAGAAAAAATTTCTCCGAGGAATGCCGGGGATTGTCTCGATTTTCTCGAAAAGTGGTGTGAAGATTATCACTGTGAAAGTGATCAGGAAGAAAATCTGGCCTGTGAAAAAAAGGCGGCGATCAATATGCTCAATAATATAGAACTACTCGAAGTGGATGGACTTCTCGTCCGCTTTGATGGCCTCGTAAGCGCCTTTGGTGTGCGTATACATCTAACTGATAACATGGCTGTTCTGATCTTTGAGAAGGCCTTTTCTCATATTAAAGGACTCTACCAGTTCCTGGACTGTGAATGTGCCAGGCAACTTTTCACGGGATATGAATACATTAACAAGGAAAGCGATATGGGGATTGACGGTCTTGCACAGGCTAAACAGTCCTACCATCCCATCATGCGGCTAAAGTCTTATCGCCTTAAAACGAGATAGATCTTTTTCAGGCAAGGAAGCCTATTTCCCTGGCGTAAGCGAACTGCCTGGGCCAGGGGATATGCGGATGGGCTTTATCAAAAACCCCCGCTCCTACAAGCCTTAGCGATTCCGCATCAACAGCCACCGGATGATACCCCCCTACAAAACCCACATCTGGAAATATCACAGGATTTTCCCCGCCAAGACAGTCGCATTCCGTGGTTATGTTGAGCAGGGCGCTGATGATGACGCTCCTGTCTTTGATAAGTTTCCATACTGCCGCTGCCGTCTCCACCATTTTCTCCTGAAAAACCGTATCATCGGTATCCCATAAGATTTTGAGGGCAACTTCGGGACAGAGGGCAATACACTGGGCACAACCGATGCACGTTTTAAGATCATATGTGGGGTAGCCGTCATCGGCCAACCGCGCTGCACCGGCAGGACAGGAATCGCAGCAGACACTACACTGGACGCATTTGTCCCGTATAAGAACGGGATGGACGTCTGCGTGCATCCGCTGTTTCTGGGCACGTGATGCAAAGCCCATGGAAATATTCTTGATGGCGCCTCCGAAACCGGCTGCCAGATGCCCCTTGAAGTGAGAAAAGATCACGAATCCGTCGGTCTTTTCCACCACCGAGGCAACCTGGACTGTTTCAAAATGCTTGAATCCCGCCGGTATATCCACCACGTCCCTGCCATCCATGCCATCGGCGACCACAATGGGGCAGCCGAGGTATTCTTCTGTATAGCCATGTTCTGCCGCCGTTTTTAATGTATCTTTCCCTGTGCGTCGCCCTCCGGCATAGAGGACTGTCGTGTCGAAGACAAAGGGATGCGTTCCCTGTTTCCGAAGCCGGCGCACAATTTCCCTGGCATAAACCGACGGCAGGAAACTCCGGTTCCCCCGTTCCCCCCAGTGCAGTTTGATCCCCACCTTATCCCCTTTGCTAAAAGGCGGTTTTAATTGATAGAGAAGAACACGAAGAGATTTTACATATCCCTCCAGTGGACCGCTGATTTTCTGGAACAGGACATCAGTCATCTTAAATTCCTTCCTTCCTCACCCAATCCTCTGGCGAGAAATTTTCCTCTCATGAATGGTCTATTGACGGAGGTAGTGATAACGGTTATATACAATATTACCCCCCTTGTCGGCAAATAATGTTTTTATCAAAGAAGGGAACACCCATGACGGGTTTAAGACTTTTTATCAGCAACCGTCTGGAGATGCTGGCGGAAAAACTGGCGAAGATCCTATCTGTTCCCCTGGCATCCCCTTTTGAAAAGGAAATTATTGTGGTCCAGAGCAGCGGAATGGAGCGCTGGATTTCTCTAAGACTTGCCCGGCATTATGGTATCTGCGCCAACTACAGATTTCCCTTTCCCAGAACAGCGGTGAATGAAATCTTTAGCGCCGTCATTCCGGAATTTAAGGAAAATCCCTCCTTTGAACCCGAGATCATGAGATGGAAGGTAATGAAGCTCCTCCCGTCCTGTATCACGAGGAAAGGTTTCGAAAACCTCAAAAATTATCTCGAAGATGACAGTACAAATCTGAAGCTCTTCCAGCTCGCAGAGCGGATTGCTGCTGTCTTCGATCAGTACCTGATCTTTCGTCCGGAAATGATAATGGAATGGGAGAGAGGCAAGGTTGGAAAAAACGATGAGCGCTGGCAGGCTGAACTCTGGTCCGGCCACGACGGAGCGTGGCCCTCCATCATTCGGAGGGACGCGCTCTGTCGCGTCCGTCGAGAGCTGGCAAGGCCCAAAGAAGTCTCTCATCCTGCGGCACACAGAGAGTCCTTCCTCCAAAAGATTCAGGAACCATCCACAACATTAACAAATCTACCCGAGCGGATTTCCCTCTTCGGCATCTCATTCCTGCCCTATTTTCACCTGGAGATATTTGAAGAAATATCACGGCATATAGAGGTCAACCTCTTCCTCATAAACCCTTCACGCGAGTTCTGGGGGTATATCCGATCAGACCGGGAGATAGTCAGGAAATTAGAGAAGGTCAAGACCGGCAAGGGGCAGGAAAAACTTTCCCCGGAAGAATTATACCTCGAAAAGGGAAACAGCCTCCTGGCCTCCCTGGGGACGATGGGCCGGGATTTTTTTGCCTTTATTTCGGACTTTCATGCCGAGGAAGAAGACCTCTTTGTGGAACCGGGACAGGAGAATATGCTTACCTCCCTCCAGTCCGATATTCTCAACCTCCGGGACAGGGGCCAGGAGGGAAACAATAAAACTACCGTGGATCCGAACGACAGATCAATACAGATACACTCCTGTCACAGTCCCATGCGTGAGGTCGAGGCGCTCTACGACAACCTTCTCGCGATGTTTGAGGAGGACCAACAACTGCTGCCCGGAGATATCCTGGTCATGGCGCCGGATATTGAGACGTATGCCCCCTTTATCCAGGCGGTCTTCGACATGCCCGGGGAGGTCCCTTCGGTCAGAGGCGAATCCCGGCGGATACCATTCGGCATTGCTGACAGGAGCGCCAGAAGAGAAAGCACGATAATTGATGCCTTCCTCAAAATCATCGCTCTCTTCGGGAGCCGCTTCGGGGCATCGCAGGTCCTTTCAGTTCTTGAAATATCACCGGTACGTGAAAAATTCGGCCTGTCGGAAGAGGATCTGGAACTGATACGGCACTGGGTAGCAGAAATCAGGATACGATGGGGACTTGACGGGGAGAACCGCCGTCAGATGGGACTCCCCGATTTTTCGGAAAACACGTGGAAAGCCGGTCTGAACCGTCTTCTCCTCGGCTATGCCATGCCCGGAAAGAACGAGCATCTGTTTAACGGAATCCTACCCTATGATCATCTTGAGGGGAGCGAGACCCTTCTTCTGGGAAAGTTTCTCGAATATACGAATCGGCTCTTCTCCCATGTCACGGCCCTCGGCCGCTCGCGTACCCTCAACGAATGGTCGCAAACCCTTACCGGCCTCCTCAACAGTTTCTTCCTCACCGATGAAACGACAGAGAGAGAAATCCAGGCGCTACGGCGGGCCATCCGGAATCTTGGGGATCAACAGGCGCTGTCTGGTTTCGATGAGGTGGTTGAAGTAGAAGTCATCAAGTCGTACCTGAGAAATTATGTTGAAAGAGAGGGATTTGGCTTTGGTTTCATGACCGGTGGCGTCACTTTCTGCACCATGCTTCCCATGCGGAGCATACCCTTCAAGATAATCTACCTCCTCGGAATGAATAACGAAGATTATCCACGACGGTCAAAGGCCCTCGGGTTTGATTTAATGGCAAGATACCCCAGGCCAGGAGATCGGTCACGGCGAAATGACGACCGTTATCTCTTCCTCGAAGCGATTCTTTCCGCCAGAAAGAGGTTAGTAATAAGTTACATCGGACAGAGTATTGATGACAACAGCCTCATCCCACCGTCTGTCCTCATAAGTGAACTTCTCGATTACATTGAACAGGGTTTTGAACTGCCCGGGGAGAAGGGGGGGGGAATTTCGGATCGCCTGGTAACGACGCATCGCCTCCAGGCTTTCAACCCTGAGTATTTTAGAGGGAAAGACAAACTGTTCAGCTATTCCGAAGAGAACCTCAGGGCGGCCCGCTGCTGCCTCGAACCACGTCAGGAAACAGCGAGGTTCATTACCACAGGACTTTCTGAACCCCCTGAAGAATGGAAGACCGTTGAGTTGGTTAATTTAGTCAACTTCTTCAGAAATCCGGCCGGCTTTCTCCTGAAAAGACGTCTACAGATGAGCCTTGAGGAAGGGTATACGACCCCGACCCTCATCGAGGAACGTGAATCCTTTGATGTAAAGGGTCTCGAAAGATACACCCTTGAAGAGATGCTTGTGGAAAAAGGGCTTTCCGGAAGGGATACAAGGGACTTATTCTCCGTCGTTAGGGCATCAGGACAACTCCCCCATGGTAAGGTCGGCGAATATCGTTACTACAGCCTGACCCCCGGGGTACGTGAATTTGTCGACAGGATACAGCGATACCTTGCGGGAGGCGGGCTTCGCCCCCTTGATATTAATCTGGATATTGCCGGATTCAAGCTGAGAGGCCAGATCGTCTCCCTCTCTGCCGAGGGGCTGATCCACTGGCGCTATGCGAAGTTGAAGGCCAAAGATCATCTGAGGATGTGGATCTATCACCTCGCTCTGAACGGGGTGGCGCCTCGGGAATATCCCCGTCGCAGTTTCCTCCTGGGACAGGATGAGGTGTGGGAATATGCACCGGTGGAAAAATATGAAGAGATACTTGAAGGTCTCCTGCATAAGTACTGGATAGGATTGTCAAATCCTCTAAAATTTTTTCCTGAGACCTCCTGGGCGTATGCCCGACAGGTCTTCAAAAAGGGGGGGGAACGGGAAGAGGGGATACATTCTGCAAGGAAGGTTTGGATGGGTTCTGATGATAAACACGGAAAACCAGGCGAATGCGAGGATCCCAGTTACCGGGTCTGCTTTGGGAAGGCCAACCCCCTTGACGCAGAATTTCAACAGTTAGCAGAAGAGATTTTTGGAACGCTTTTTATGCACCAGGAGGGACGGACCTCCAAATGATGGAGGGCCACGCTCCGTCGTGGCCGAAGTTACTCTGGACGTGACAGAGCACGTCCCTCCTTTAACCGGTAATAAGGTCGCCAGCATATCCCTAAATAAATATTTCCTCTTGCATCTCTATTGATTTTCGTTTAACGAAGATAAAAGTGCTATATGCCAACTTTCCGATTTATGTGGGGCAAATGTAACTATTCAGCCACTAAGACACCAAGGCACTAAGATTACAGAATTATTCTCTTAATACCCCTTTTTATGAAGGACACATTGAAATTAATCTACTGCTTTTTTTGCAATGCGTTCTTCCTTTTCAGATAAGGGGGTAAAACTCATATCTATTCTTTGTGTCTTGGTGCCTTGGTGGCTACCTGAACAGTTACGGGCAAATAAGGAATTTTAATGGGTTAAAGAGGTAACGGCGCACTCATGAAAAGAAGATTCCCCCCCTGGTTGAGGCAGGGGTTTCCCGCTCCGGCAACCATGCACGAGATGAAATGCCTCCTGGAAGATATGCATCTGCACACCATTTGTGAAAGTGCCGGATGTCCGAATATGGGAGAATGCTTTTCCAGAAAAACAGCAACGTTTCTTATCTTAGGAGATGTTTGTACAAGAAGTTGTACCTTTTGCGCGGTTAAAAAGGGAATTCCGCTGCCTGTTGATGATACAGAACCACAGCGCCTTTTCGAGGCGTCGCAAAAACTTGGCCTGCAATACATCGTGGTAACCTCGGTCACCAGGGATGACCTTGCTGACGGTGGCGCTTCCCAGTTTGTAAAGGTCGTGGAAACGCTTCATAAACAGGGAAACGGGGTTACTATTGAAGTCCTCATCCCGGATTTTCGCGGTTCTTCTGAAGCCTTGAGGTCTCTGGTAAAATCGAAACCCCAGGTGATCAACCACAATGTGGAAACGGTTCCCCGTCTATATAGCAAGGTCAGGCCGGAAGCTTCCTACAGGCGCTCCTTAGAACTACTATCAGAGATAAAGCGCTTAGATCCAACAATTACTACCAAGAGCGGTTTTATGGTCGGCCTGGGAGAGACCGGGGACGAACTTTGCGGAGTTATGGATGACCTGCGGAAGGCAAACTGTGATCTCCTCACCATTGGCCAGTATCTGCAACCATCTTCACAACACCATCCGGTGGCGGCATTCGTCTCGCCGGAAGAATTTTTATCTTATGAACACAGAGGTATGGAAATGGGGTTTGCCGGTGTTGCCTCCGCCCCGCTGGTAAGGAGTTCCTTCAAGGCTGCCGAACTTTACGCGAAGACAAAGAAGTAATGGTTCACCGCAGAGACGCAAAGGACGCTGAGGTTAAGTTTTGTATTGCTTTCCGTTGAGAGGACGGAAAGCAATACATCCTGAAGAAAATTGCCATCGAGGTGTGAAAATGTCCGAAAAGAGAAACCGTATTGCGATCATTGGTGGGGGGCCGGGTGGATATGTGGCCGCCATTTGTGCGGCTCAACTCGGCGGAGAGGTAACTCTCATTGAAAAGGATAGATTGGGGGGAACCTGTCTGAATCGGGGATGCATCCCCACCAAATCCTTGCTTCAATCTGCAGGGGTCTTACGTCAGATAGAACGTGCGGATACCTTCGGTATCTCGATAGAAAATCTTTCCTTTGATTATGCGAAGATGCGCAGGCGAAAGGAAAAAGTTGTGCAACAACTGTTGAAGGGCATCGGGTTTCTGATGAAGAAAAATAATATCTCCGTTATCAGTGGAACCGGCACGATTGTCGAACCGGGGATGGTAAAGGTCGCCGGCAGTGAAAAAATGATAGAAGCGGATAAAATAATAATTGCCACCGGTTCAGAACCTGCCTCAATTCCGATCGCGGGAGCCGATAGGAAAGGTGTTATCTCCAGCGATGAGGCGATAGACATGGAAGAACTGCCCGAAAGCATGATTATTATTGGCGGCGGTGTAATCGGGGTTGAGTTCGCCCAGCTCTTTTGCCGCCTAAAGACAAGGGTTGCAGTTATCGAAATGATGCCCCGGTTATTACCCACCGAGGATGCAGAGATCGCCCTGATCTTAGAAAGAAAATTAACCCGGGAAGGAGTTGCTGTTTACACCGATGCCACCGTAAAGGAAATCGGAACAAATGAAAAAGGAGAAAAGGTTGTTACTTTCAGTTTTAAAGGTGAAGAAAAAAGGCTGGTTGCCGGCAAGGTTTTAATCGCCGTGGGGCGGCGCCCCTGCACTGAAAATCTGGGTCTGGAAAAGCTATCCCTTCCTCTCAAGAAAGACCGCATTGTGGTAAACAACCGGATGGAGACAGATATAGAGAACATCTATGCGATCGGAGACGTGGTGGGGGATGTCATGCTGGCCCACAAGTCTATGGCCGAGGGAAGGTGCGCAGCCCAAAATGCAATGGGTATTGTCTCAGAAATGGACTATCGGGCGGTTCCCCGCTGCGTCTATACTTCACCGGAGGTAGCGGCGGTGGGATTGACCGAGAGAGAGGCAAGGGAAAAATACGGTGATATCAAGATCGGTAAGTTCCCCTTTAGAGCTAACGGGAAGGCTCTGATATTAGATGAAACGGACGGTATGGTAAAGTTTATCGTTGAGCCTCGATATGGGGAAGTACTTGGAGTAGGAATCATTGGTCCTCATGCAACCGAAATGATTGGAGAAGCCGCCTTGGGGATAAAACTGGAAGCCTCCTTTAATGATTTTGCCTCATCTATTCATGCCCATCCCACCCTCTCAGAGGGTTTAATGGAGGCCGCCCTAACAGTGGAGGGAAAATCTCTCCATATTTAACCGGCAGCCGGCTGAAGTATCCCCGTTACCGTTGTTCTTTCGATTGTCCGGCTCCTATCATCCCCAAAGGGCATCATGAAGCCCTGAAGTGCGGACAATCCTCCGGGAAACGGCGGCGCGAAAAACATCTTCTCTTCCCCAGATTGTCACCTTCCTTTTTGCCCTCGTAATGCCCGTATAGATAAGTTCCCGTGTCAGCACGGGTGATTCCCTGTCAGACAAAATAAGGACGATCCTGTCAAATTCCGATCCCTGGCTTTTATGAACGGTCATGGCATAGACTGTCTCATGTTCCGGCAGTCTCGAGGGAGATAATTTTCTCCAGGCGCCGCCGGCATCACGGAAGAAGGCATACAGTTCGTTGTCCCCTTCAGGCAGAATAATACCGATGTCTCCATTGAATAACCTCAGATTATAGTCGTTGCGGGTAATCATGACCGGGCGCCCCCGGTACCAGCGTGTGTCTGGTCTGATCAGGTTTTCACGGCGGAGAATCTCTTCAACGAGAAGATTCAATGCCGCTGCGCCGAAGGGACCATGCCTGAGGGCACAGAGGATGCGAAACCCGTCGAATAGATCAAATATTTCTTCAATATTAGTTTTTAAATCAATGGCTTGCAAATAATCTTTAAAGTTATTTATAAGCTTTTCACTAAGCGCCGGAGTGAGGATGTCCGGCCGGGGTAATTCCGACCATTGGATGTCCCCGTAAGCGCCGGATTTCAGGAGGGCAAGGGCACGGTCGCCATCTCCCCCGTTCACCGCAGAGGCAAGATGACCGATACCGCTTTCCTCTCCAAAACGATAGTTCTTTTGCAGTTGGACAAGACTGTCACAGATCACCGGCGACTCTCCCGGATGGGAGACGACCTGGATGCCATTACGTGTATATTTTTTCAACTCATCAGAAAATCCCCGGGAAAAGGCATCCAAAGACCCCGTTCCGCAGATATCGCCGAGGACGGCGCCTGCCTCTACCGAGGCCAGTTGGTCCTTATCGCCCAGGAGAATGAGCCTTGCCGTCCCCGGCATCGCCTGGACAAGCTTGGACATCAGGGGAAGGTCAACCATGGAGGCCTCATCCACAATAACCACATCAACGGGAAGAGGATTTCCGGAATTGTAGAAAAAGTAAGGCGAATCTGGAATAGTCGAGAGCAGGCGATGGATGGTGGTCGCCTTTTCGGGAATGGCCGCCCTCACAGACTCAGGACAACGCAGCGTCTCCCTGGTTTTTTTGATGGCCTCTTCAAGCCGGGCGGCGGCCTTTCCCGTCGGTGCGGCAAGGGCGATCCGCAACATCTTCCCCTTGCTCTGCTCGAGGAGGAGGGCCATGATCTTTGCCACGGTAGTGGTCTTTCCCGTCCCGGGACTCCCGGAGATTACGGAGAAACCGTTCCATAGAGACGTGATGGCGGCGACTCTCTGCCAGTCGGTACCATCATCGGGAAGAGGGGGAAAGAGGCGATCCAGCCCATCCTTCAGGAGGGCAGGACCAATACCGGCCTCATCCGCAAATATCTGCGGCTTACCGTTTCTGTTGCCGGTGCGGTCCCTGATGAAATCGGCCAGTTTTTTTTCATAGTCCCAGTAACGATACAGGTAGAGACGCGACCGCCCGTCGAGGATGAGGGGCCTGTAGTCGCCGGGTTTCCCCAGCACGCCACTCGCCTCGAGTACCCGTCGCCACTGGGAAAGTGAGGGACAGGTTAGAGGATATCCTTCCAACTCACCACCTGTCAGCGGCCTCCCCTCGAAGGATGAGAGATCGAGGCAGATATGCCCTTCCCTCGTGCCCCTGCTGACCAGCGCCGCAGTTAGAAAGACCTCCGGCGCATCATGGCCCGCAAGTTCCGTCATCAAACGGGCAAAGTGGAGGTCAAGTTCAGAAAATGTTCTCATTCCCTCTCCTTCTCTCCCTCATCCCACGGCGATAAGTTCTCTTGTCAATGCCGTGATCAGTTCTGCCGAATATTGCTAACAACAAGGAAATCTTTGGTTTTTCGTGTTTAAATTGAACCAGGTCATCACGGCATAGAAAGTTAAAAAATACACCTCGGATTTAAGCCGACTCGGTAAGATTAAGTTTGCGAATAAAAAAACTTACGGAGGAGGCAGAAAACCGATGCAATTAGATACTATCACAGAGTTTTTAAATATCCAAAATTATAAAGCGGTATAAGTTACAAGGGGCGGATATCAGAACGGCGCGGAGCGCCACAGGAACACGCAAAAATCAGCCGCGAGTATAACGAGTCGGCTGGATTGCCTGGGTGGCCTTTTCTTAATTAATGCTAAGTTGTATCTTAACGGCTTCTTCAACCTTGTGCATATCTGCCTCAGAAAGAATGCCAGCGCGGTTAAAAAGCCTTAACTTGCTTACAGTGGCCAATTGATCCGCCATGGCCTTGCTCTCTTTGCCTTCAAAAGCCACCAGTGCCTCACTGGGATAGAGACGATCTGTTTTGCTGGTAAGAGGAATAACTTGAACTCTATTGAGGAATTTGTTTGATGCATCATTGCTGATGATAACGGCAGGACGCTTCTTTTTGATTTCCCCACCAACAGAAGGATCGAAATTGACCCACCAGACTTCACATCGTTTCATGATCCGTGTCCTTAAAGGTAATTTCGGCCCAATCTAATGCTTCATTCTCCCGATTTTTGTCTTTTGCCATCTCGGCATAGGCCGATTCATAATTGGGGCGCACAACGTGAGGACGGACTATCTCCTGGACAAATCTACTAATTTTGCGGGGTCCTATGATTTTATGGAGTCCGGTATATACTTCTTCATCTACGGTTATGGTTAATTTCTTCTGCATGGCACACCTCCTTTATACGTGTATTGTACGTATAGTTGCTCGGCATGTCAATAAAAAAAGTAACTATTCAGCCACCAAGGCACAAAGACCCAAAGAGAAGATGGATATAAATTGAATAACGGAGTTTTCTCATTAATTTCAATGTGCCATGCATTAAAAAGGCTATTATAAAGAATTAATCCTATAATCTTGGTGCCTTTGTGGCAAGATACCTGAGTAGTTACTAAAAAAATGGCCGATTAGTCAGAAAAGAATGGTTCTTTTTTCATGAGGCTAACGACGCTAATCAGCCGCGCGAGGTACGAGCATCGGCTGGAGCGCTATATTGGGCCGCGTATTCAGACAAAGGTTTAATCTTTATTATTATTTTACCAAGAGTACGTTCTGCAACTTCCGTATCGTGAGCAGCTTGAGCACGCAACCAATAGCCGTTGGATAAACCAAAGAATCGGCACAGCCGTAAATCAGTATCAGCCGTGATCGAACGTTTACCTGCAACAATCTCACTGATACGCTGAGCGGGAACGTCAATTTCCTTGGCCAAACGATACTGGCTAATAACCATAGGTTTGAGAAACTCTTCCAAGAGGATCTCGCCTGGAGTGATAGGTTTAAGTTTGCTCATAATAGATTCTCCTTAGTGGTAATCAACGATTTCCACATTTTCTGCACCTGCATCCGTCCAACAAAAGCAGACGCGCCACTGATCGTTAATACGAATACTGTATTGCCCGGAACGATCACCCATGAGCGCTTCAAGGTGGTTGCCGGGCGGCACTTTCAAATCTTCAATCCGATTAGCGATCTCAAGCTGTCTAAGCTTACGTCGCGCAACATTAGCAATATTCACGAACCGCCTGACACGCTGGCCTTTTGAGAGTGCTTCAGTGTATTCACATTTGAATGATCTGATCATGTATTACATAATAACGCATAGCATGATTAACGTCAAGCATGATTGTGGAGGGTCGGGATAGAAATGCGGCGCGCTCAACCTTAGGCGAAGGCTTGGCTGTTTCGGCGTTTCCGCTTTTCGTGCCCGTTTAGCCTTCTCCATATCCAACGTTTCCACAGGCCTCCCTATCATCCCGGACAGTCGGTTTTCCCGAATCCGGTTGGCAGTCATGGCATTCCCCCTCACAGCCTTCCCAACGTACCGGAGGCTAAAGCGCTCACTTGCATACACCCCTCAATACGCAGTTTACTGCAAGGC
>Ga0210049_1001484_pt1 | contig 22032 bp, 17 predicted proteins | sample CryGeyCG2014_300_2_FD_183964 | JGI IMG/M metagenome (GOLD analysis project Ga0210049, IMG submission 183964) | Groundwater microbial communities from aquifer - Crystal Geyser CG06_land_8/20/14_3.00 (SPAdes) (version 2) | ecosystem: Environmental > Aquatic > Deep subsurface > Groundwater | place... | reverse complement strand
CAAAAAGATAATTTCCCAAAAATGATCTTTCGTACTTTTTAGAAGTTGCTTTAAACATAGGTTTTATGCATGTTTAATTGATTTAAGCTACTTCTATTGTACCACTTTTTAATGTAAAAATACAGGGAGTTCTTCAGGGGTTTCATTAATACTCTCTTTATTATAGCACAATTCCAGTTTAATTTCTAATATCTAAACTCTAAATCCTAAATAATACTAAAATTCAAATATTTTATTAATTTTTAATTTTTGTAATTTTTAATTTTATAAATAAATCTAGTTCTTAATTTACAATGATCAATTTACAATTTACAATAAATTTTCAATTATCTAAATTTTCAATTGCCGGACTCTCAGTTTTGCCATTACAGGTATTGATAATCTTTTGAAAAATCATTACAAGCTCTTGACATTCCTTCCAGAGAATTGCTATGTCATCTCTTTTATCAGGCTCACTCTTTACTAACATTCGCAACCAATATTTAGTCTCTTGGGTTTCTTTCTTGCAAATAAATATCTTATTTTTAAAATCCTTCTTGGAACTGGCATTATTAGCTTCACAATAATTAGCACCAATGCTTGTTCCGGAGCGCATTATCTGATTTATTAGTGGTCTTGTTATTGGCGTTTGCGCTATTTCCCTACAAAGATCAATTATATTTTCGCCAAATACCGCTGTTCTGTCTTCTAAATTATATTTATCTATACATTGTTTCATTGAAAATTGATCATTGATTGAAAATTGTGAATTGAAAATTGAAAATTCCTATAACTGTCCCGCAATATTATAAATCGGCATAATCACGGAAACTGCCAGAAAGCCGACGGCGACACCGATGATGACCATCAGAACCGGTTCAATCAGAGTGGAGAGGTTTTTGGCCATATTTGTGGCTTCTCCTTCATAAAATTTCGCCACTTGCGTCAGAACCAAATCAATCTGTCCGGATTCTTCGCCGATTTTCACCATCTGCGTCACGATGGACGGAATTTGATTGGGAAATTTGTGCAAAACAACACTCATTGTGCCACCGATGCGCACTTCGTCGGCCGCTTTCAGAAAAATAGCTTTATACACCACATTATCAATCACAGAACTGACAATCGTCAGCGCCTGGATGATTGGAATGCCACCCACCAAAAGCACCGCCAAATTGTCCGCGAAACGCGCGATATACAAATATTGATAGATGCGGCCAAAGATTGGCAATTTGATTTTTATCTGATCCCACTCTTTGGAACCTTCTTCTGATCCGATATAATAGATTAGTCCGCCAAAAAAACCGATAATCATAACCAAAATCGCCCACCAATATTGACTCATAAAATCACTGAGACTGATAACGATTTGGGTATACCAGGGAATTTCAATGCCATCCATACTTTTTATCATCAAAGTCAATTTAGGCACAATGAAAGTGACCACAATGAAGGCAATGACAAAAAACACCACCATCACGATCAGCGGATACATCATTGCCGACTTGACCTTGGTAGTCAGGTTATAATTTTTTTCAATATTGTCAGCGATATATTCCACTGATTTTCGCAAGTTACCGGAAACCTCGCCCGCCCGCACAATGTTGATGGCCAGGTTGGAAAAAACACCCTTGTGTTTTTTCATCGCGTCGGAAAGTGGCAAGCCGTCTTGGATGTCATCCACCAGTTCCGAAATTATGCCTTGAAAATATTCATTTTCCATCTGATCTTTGATGGCTGAGAGAGACACGATGATGGGCACTTTGGCTTCGATGAGAATGGCTAATTGCCGAAAGAAAATCATCAGCTCTTTGCTGTCAACCTTATCAAAATATTTCAGAAATGTTTTTTCCAATGTTTCAGATTCTTTTTCTGTTTTGATGGACAAAGGAAACAATCCATTTTTCTGCAACAACTCCACAGCGGCATCGCTGCTGGTTGCGTCAATCGCCCCCTCTTTTATTTCCCCATTTTTATTTTTCGCCTTGAAAAAAAATCTCATTTTATTTACCCCGTTAAATTTCCCCTAGGCACCTGCCGGCTGGCAGGCAAGGATTATTTAACTGGGGTTACTTTTATTTTTACTTTTATTTAAAATTTAAAATTTAAAATTTAAAATTTTTACCTACTCTTATTATACACCAAAAAAATCGAAAGAAGAAACAAATTAGTTGAGCAATTTCTGAAAACTACTTGGCTCCTTGGCAAAAGAAAGCGCGGTGTCCAGTGAAACCGTTCCGCGTCTCACTAGTTCAGCTAGTGACCTGTCCATAGAAACCATTCCCTGTTCAAAACTAGTTTCAATCACATTATCTATTTGATAGGCCTTGTCTTCGCGAATCAAATTTTCAATGGCGTGATTCTTGATCATAATTTCCACTGCCGGCGTTCGGCCACCATCGACTTTCGTAATCAAGCGCTGTGACACCACGCCAATCAAAACATTGGCCAGTTGCGACCGGATTTGATTTTGCTGATGCGACGGAAAAACATCAATAATTCGATCCACCGTTTGCGCGCTGTCATTGGTGTGCAAAGTGGCAAAAATCAAATGGCCGGTTTCAGCGCCTGTCATCGCGATGCTGATACTTTCAAAATCCCGCAATTCACCCACCAAAACAACATTGGCATCCTCGCGAAAAACCGATTTCAACGCCGATTCAAAACTCTTGGCGTCTTGATAGACTTCGCGTTGGTTAATGATACATTTGTCTTGTTCATAGATATATTCAATCGGATCTTCAATTGTGATGATATGTTTTTCCTGCGTGTGATTTATTTCCTGAATGAGCGCCGCCAGCGTGGTTGACTTGCCGTGTCCCACCGGGCCCACTACCAAAACCAAGCCTTGTTTGAATTTGGTAAAATCATAGAGCGATTCTGGCAAACCCAGTTCCTCCAGTCGCTTGATGTCTTTGGGAATAAGACGCATCGCCACGCTCACATAGCCTTGTTGAAAAAAAACATTGACTCTGAAGCGAACTTTGTCTTCGAAATTGTATGACAAATCCAATTGTCCATCGGCCAAAAATTTCTTTTTATTATCCTCCCCCATCAAAACATCTGACATATCTTGGGTATCTGTCGGAGTGAGAATCGCTTCTTCGCTCAATGGAATCAATCGTCCATCAATTCGCAAGGTCGGATGCCGACCAACTACCAAATGCAGATCGGAAGCGCCCTGCTGTCCAACCAATCGCATCAAGCTCTTTATTTTCTGTTCGATGTGTATTGTCGTCATAGGATTTTTTATTTGTTATTTTTATTTTTTAGGTAAATACATTTTTATTTTTTCCAAAACTCCCGACGGCGTAAAATGAGATTTGATCAAATAGTCCGAAGCGCCCAGACCCAAGCCCTGCGCGACCTCTTCTTTCTGGCTTAGATTAGTCAAGAGAATCACAGGGATACTTTTCAATCTATCCTGTTCCTTAATCTTTTTTAAAACTTCCATACCATCGACATAGGGCATCAAAATATCCAATAAAATCAAGTCTGGATTGCACTGCGGATCTTCCAGTTTTTTCAACGCTTCTTTGCCGTCATTGGCTCCGACAACTTCAAAACCTTCCAGTGACAACTTCGTTTGATAAATATCCATCACAAAAGAATCATCCTCCACAATCATAATCGTTTGGTTTGCCATACTGTTTTAAATTAATATTTACACAATTTAAAGCTCTTCCTCCAGCGCGCTTTTGCCCTCAGTCACTCTTTCAATTTCTTCCATTGTCGTCAAACCCTTGAGCGCTTTCAGAATGCCGTCTTGCCTGATGGTCAGGATGCCGGATTTGTCCCGCTCCGCTCCCAGCAAAATCTCGCTGCCCCTTTTCTCTATAATAATGGTTTTCATTGATTCTGTCACCTGCACAACTTCAAAAATCGCCAACCGGCCGACCAGTCCCGTCCCACTGCAGGCATTGCAACCGGCACCTTTGGAAAAAATGACGCCCTTGGACAAATCCAAATCGTATTTAGCCAATTCTTCTTTGGATATGCTTTCAATTTCTTTCAAAACTCCGGCTTTGAAAGATTCAGAAACTTGCACTTCACTTTTGCAATTTTCACAAATTCGTCTGACCAAGCGTTGGGACATAACCAACCTCAATGATGAAGCCAAAAGAAATGGCTCGATGCCCATATCAATCAGCCGGGGTATTGATCCAACAGCTGTGTTGGTGTGCAAAGTTGAAAACATCAAATGACCCGTCAAAGCCGCGTGAACCGCCAGTTCGGCCGTTTCTGCGTCGCGAATTTCTCCGACCATAATGATGTTCGGGTCCTGGCGCAAAATTGTCCGCAGACCTGAAGCAAAGGTGTAGCCGATTTCCGGTTTTATCTGACTCTGATTCAATCCTTCGATATTATATTCTATGGGATCTTCCAGCGTGATGATATTTCGCTCATCATTATTCAAGATTTTTAGCATTCCATATAGCGTAGTAGACTTTCCAGAACCGGTCGGTCCAGTCATTAGAATCATACCGTAAGTTTCCATAATGGATTTTCGCATATTTTCCAAAGCAGAACCAATAAGTCCCATCGATTCAATGTCGGCCACGCCTTTAGTTTTATCCAGAATTCTCATTACAATTTTTTCACCGTCAATAACCGGCAAAGTAGAAACGCGAAAATCTATGGAATTTCCATTATGCTCCAGCTTGAACCGACCGTCCTGCGGTTTTCTTTTTTCATCTATTTTCAAATTGGACAGAATTTTTATTCTGGAAATCACCACCGGCCCGATTTCTTTGGGAATGGTCAAGCTCATATGCAAAAGACCATCCACTCGAAATCTCACGCGATAATCTTTTTCCATCGGCTCAATATGGATGTCACTAGCATGGCCTTCGATGGCATGGCTAATAATAACTTGCACCAGCTTTGCAACGGGAGCTTCTTTTAAAATCTGCTCCTTGCTTTTTTCCGTATTTTCTTCTTCAGAGGTGTTATCAAATTTTATGTCACCGGCAAATGATTTGACCGCTTCCATTACAACTTCCGTAGAGCCGGCATAGAGTTCAAATAATTCATCAAAAACTTTTTCCGAAACTAGATAGGCGCTGATTTCCTTTTTTTCTTTTTCCGCGATAAAACGCAGCGTGTTAAGCGCGTTCATATCATGCGGATCAACCATGGCAACTTTTATTATGCTGCCATCAGCTTCGAAGGCCGCAATTTTATTTTTTTTCGCCACTTCCTCCGGGATAACGCCAATAATATGCCGATCTATATTTTTCGGAGTTTCGCTTAAATAGGCGATTCCCATAGCCGCCGCCCTGGCTGAAATGCCATCTCCCTTCAGTACGGTTGCATCTGTTTTTTTAACATCATTCTTCATAATTATATGAATCTAAAGAGCAAACAGATTAGCTCTGCCTCGCGAACCGACTTCAACTTTGGAAACATCTGTCGTGTTTTTATTTATTTCATCAACCACACTCATATCAAACTTCCCTTCTCCGAATATTTCATTATTAATACCCACAATTGATTCTATCTTGGGCAAATAATTAAGACCTATCGCCATATTGGCTTGCAACAATTCATTTTCATTGCCACTGCGCTGTATTTCCAAAGATGTTATCTCATTAAATCTTTTAAATTTATTCAGAGAAATAACAAAATTTCTGATTTTTGCATATTCGCCCACGACAGTTATGCTTGCGCTCAAATTTTTAGCGGAAGTTTTTTTCGGCAACATAGCGAACATCTGTTCCGGAGAAAGATTAGCATTGACAAATTCTTCTTCGAAGACGACCTGCTCTTGCAGATCCGCTTTGGTCTCCAATCCAAGGCTCAGCATAGAAACGCCATTGGCCGCCGCAATTGAATTGATGCTGCTGATAACTTCCTCTTCCCGTTTATTTTCCGGCAAATATTGAACCAGGGTGTTCTGCTGATCGCTAGTGAAGCTCAATTGCTGCACAAGCTTATTCGCATTGTCAGTTTTATTTTTAATGTCAGTTAATTTATCTTCCGCCACAGTTAAACGATTTCTAGCCGCATCCGCGTCTGAATAGGCCGGCGCAATGACCCAGATAGCTAAATACATAACCGTGACAATTACTAGCGGCAGGATTAAAATTTTTAGTTTCATAATATTTTAGCAACTCAATGCTTGAGTTATTTTAAGGGATTATTTGACTTTTAAATCCAATAAGAAATTAATCTTGCCTTCACTCGATAGATCCATCTTTCCTACGGTCACATCAGAGAAAACATCCGAGTTTTTGAAGCTCAGAACCTGCCTGGCTACAGAATCATAGCTATCCGTCACACAGCTCAATTTGAGACTGCCGGCAGTCTTGTCTTGACTATATGAGTCTATATAGACGCCAGCCACAAGACTGTCTTCAACGGCGCGCAAAACATTAAACGCCACCGGACTCTTGCTTTGTTCAACCAAATCTTCAGCCAAAAATATTCTGTTCTGCAAATCAACCACTTCTTTATTTTTGCCACTGGTCAATTCTTTATATTTTTCATCATAAGCAGTCTTGGCGGCAACTTCTTTTTTTTCAATATCGTTTTTCCATAATAGCAAGGCTCCCACCGCGCCCAAAGCAATTACAAGAATCGAAATACTGGATATTAAGCCATATTTATTAGCCGATTGCGCCGGATTATTGGGTTGCGTTGTTTGTCCGGTGGATAAGTTTATATTCGCCATAATATTATTTTTTTTATTTTATCCAGTCGATCGCAACCGACTGGATTTTAAATTATTCAAAAAAATTAGTGATCCTCTATGCCACTCAAAGCCAACCCGATTGCCACAGAAAACTGGCCGCCAATCTCTCGCACCCTCGTTTCCAGTTTTTTATCATATTCAATCCGACTCAGAGGATTGCCGACGGTTGTTTTGACATTCAACGCCCTGGAAAAATATTCATCCAAACCGGAAAGTGCCGCCGTGCCGCCGGAAAGGATTATGCCATCCAATGCCGTTTTAGACTCGCCCTTATAATATGAACTCAAAACTCTGGCAACTTCTCCAATAATCAGATCAACTATCGGAAAACTTACATTAGATTCACTGTCCAGAAAATTTTTCCCGGAAACCTTTAGTTTATCCGCCCTCTCTGCGTCTATGTTCATACTTTTGGCTATGGTTTTAGTTATATCCTTGCCCCCGGCATCAATATTTCGATTGGCCTTGATTATACCCTTTTCCACTAAAATAATATTGCAGACTCGCGCGCCAATATCAATTATAATGAAATTGCCTTGATCATTGCCAATCAGCGACCTGACCAAAGAAAAGCTTTCTATTTCAATAGTCTTGAGTGAACGACCAATCTCGCTAGCCAGCCTTTCGTATCTGATAACTTTATTTTTGGGCGCCGCTACCAGCAAGACTTGCATTCGCTCCGCATCGTTTTTTTCTGTCTTATTGTCAACCGCCCCCGCAGCAGCCGAATTTTGCGCTAGCAATGTTTTGATTGAAGCTTGCTTATTTATAATATCCCAGCTTAAGACAACTTCCTCCAGTGCTATGGGTATATATTTATGCGCTTCAAATCTGACTGCCTGATCCAAATCATTTTTATCCATCTTGGGAAATTCGATCAGCGTTATTAGGCCGCCAAAAGCAGGAATAGAAAAACAAACATTCGCATTTGTCATTTTCGATTCCTTAATCATTCTTTTCAGATATTGCGGTAAAACGGTTTCGAAATAGGCCGCCTTCAAATCATTATCCCTCACCAGACCCTCAACAAACGCCCATGCGTAGTTGGTCAGGACGGGCTTGTTCCCATCGATCTTCAACTCAACCATTTTTATACCGGAAGTTCCTATGTCAATTCCAATAAATCTTTTTTTTCCAAATCCAAACATAGTTTTTTTATTTTTATATTTCTAAAACTGGACACGCTATTATTTTACCACATTTTATAAAAAACATCTACAAGGAAAAGTGGAAAGTTATCCACACCCACCCGCAACGCTTCGCCCGCCTGCTTCGTTATGCAAAGCATTTCGGGCAGGCGTAACGATGCGGGCGGGGCCGAAATGGCAAAAACAATTAGATACTTAAATTCTACGCGGATTTGACATAGAACTACTTTAAAAATACACTTGTATAAGATAGTATTATAATCCAAATATTATGCGCAATTCCCTCACTATCCTGCCACATCAGCTGGCCGGACAAAAATTGACTAATCACGCCAAACAAGCCCTTATTGAATCCGGGAATTTAGCTCGGAAATTTGGACATGCCGAAATCGATAATATTCATCTGCTCTATGCTATTTATCTTAATCAGGGCAGCTTGGGCAGCAATATATTAAAAGATTTTGGCGTCAAAGAGACTGATTTTAAAAAATTGTTAGAACAAAAACGAGATACAAATGCGAAAAATGTGAAAAAAAACCAACTGCTTCCGTCCAACCGGCTTAAAAAAACTTTTACCAGCGCCTATGCTATCGCTAAAAAACTTAATTATCCCTTCGTTGGCACAGAGCATATGATTCACGCCATCATTAACTCAGATGATGCCGCAATAACCAACTTCCTATCTAATATTAATTTAAAATCCACCCCGAAATCCCTTGTGGCGCTTTTCGATCCAGCTCAGCTTTCCAATATCCCCAAAATTTTTGATATTCCGGACATTTCTCTTGGCAAGCCCTCTGGCAAAAAATCATCTACCACACCCTTTATCAGTAAATTTTGCATTGATATCAACAAAGAGGTGCATAAAAAGAACGAATTAATCATTGGTCGAGAAATAGAAATCCAAAGAATGATTAATATTTTGGGCAGAAAAAATAAAAATAATCCCATCCTAGTCGGCGAAGCGGGTGTTGGAAAAACTGCCTTGGTTTCCGGACTAGCACACCGCATAAACTCCGGTGCAGTTCCGCCAGCTCTCTATCGCAAGAAAATAATGGGCTTAGATGTCGCCCAATTGATTGCCGGCACGAGTTTCCGCGGAGAATTCGAGACTCGCTTGAAAGAAATCATCAAAGAAGCTTCCGCTCATCGAAATATTATAATTTTTATTGATGAAATTCACACTATCGTCGGCGCCGGCAATCTGAGCGGCGGACTTGATTTGGCGAACATCTTGAAACCAGCACTGGCGCGCGGAGAGTTGCAAATTATTGGCGCCACAACTTTTGAAGAATACAAAAAATATATTGAAAAAGACGCCGCGCTGGAACGAAGATTCCAACTAATTCAAGTGGAAGAACCCAGCAAAAACGAAGCTGAAAAAATTCTATTGGGCATCCGAAAAGATTATGAAAAATTCCACAATGTTTCCATTTCCGATGAAGCGATTAAATTAGCTGTGGAACTCAGCGTCCGCTATATTCAAAACAGATTCCTGCCCGACAAGGCCATTGATGTTATTGATGAGGCCGCTTCCAATATCCGATCAAAACATAGGGTTTCTGACTTTTTGTATCAGATTGGAAAATTAGAAGACAAAAAACTCGCCTTTTTGGAGGAAAAAGAAAAACTAGTCGGCCAGGAAGATTATGAAAAAGCCATCAAGCTGCGCAGCCAAGAAAAAGAAATTGAGCAGCAGATAAAACTTCTGCAAAAAAAACAAAGCGCTGTTGAATCTGATTATCCGGTCAACATCACCGCGGCTGATGTCATTGAAACAATCGCCAAAATTTCTAAAATTCCGGTGGAAAAACTTTCCGCCGATTCCGGCAGTAAAATAAAAAATATTAAGAAAGTTCTTAACTCGCAGATTGTTGGACAAAAAGAAGCGATTGAAAAACTAGCCAGCGCCCTTTTACGCTCACAATCCGGCGTCAGCAATCCTGACCGCCCGCTTGGCTCTTTTCTTTTCCTCGGCCCAACTGGCGTCGGCAAAACCATGACAGCCAAAGTTTTAGCGCAAGAATTTTTTGACAATCCCAAAGCGCTCATTCGAATTGATATGAGCGAACTGATGGAGCGCCACAATGTCGCCTCGCTCATCGGTTCGCCAGCCGGCTACATTGGCTATGGCGAAGGCGGAAAATTGACCGAAAAAGTGCGCCGGAATCCCTATTCGGTCATCCTGTTTGACGAAATTGAAAAAGCCCATCCGGATGTTTTCAATATTCTTTTGCAAATTTTGGAAGATGGCAATCTCACAGACGCCGAAGGACTGCGTGTTGATTTTAAAAATACTATTGTCATCCTGACTTCCAACATTGGCACAGCTGATTTTACCAATGCCTCCAAACTCGGTTTTGAATCAACCGACAAAAACTCTGCTGTTTCCAAAAAATTTAATGAAATCAAAGACCACACCATCAAAGAGCTAGAAAAAAGAATGCGCCCGGAACTTTTGAACCGCCTGGATCATATTTTGGTTTTCAATTCGCTGGGAGAGGCGGAGATTAAGAAAATTACCAAGAAAGAACTTAAAAAATTAGCCGATCGCTTAGCTAAACAAAAAATTAGCCTTGCTTTTAACGCCGCCGCCATTAACTTTATTGCCAAAAAAAGCCTCGCTTGGAACCAAGGCGCCCGTCTGATTCGCAAAAATATCCAAGAACTTTTGGAAAATCCGATTTCGGAGATGATAATTTATAATCGAGTGAAAAATGGGAAAATTAGTGCGAATGTCAAAAATAATTCGATAAAACTGATTTAACCGTTTCCCAGGCCTAAAGCTCGGCTTTTCGAGAACGCAAAAAGAAAATGCCTAAAGCCAAGCTTTTCGAGCCCACTCAAAAGCTCAGCTTTAGGAACAATCTTTTTTAGCGTATCAAAAAGCTGAGCTTTAATAACCACTCTTTAGAAATTAATTCTTTGAACATCTTTCAACCCATAAAAAATTTTATCCTCGACACTCTCTTCCCCATCTCCTGCCTCTCTTGCGGCCGTGACAACTTTTGGCTTTGCGCAGATTGTCTGAAAAATATAGAATTATTATCTTTCCAGGTTTGTCCCAAATGCGAAGATGAGATCACCGACAGCGGCCGAGTTTGCCGCGACTGCCGGCCGCAAAATCTAGATGCGCTGCTTGTAGCCTCAAAATACAAGGAAAATAATATCAGCAAACTAGTACATTTATATAAATATAGATTTGTTGAAGATTTGCATGTTCCGCTGGGAAAAATTCTGGTCAAAACGCTTCTGAAATCGCAGTTGCCTCTTCCGGACATTTTGCTGCCCGTCCCATTGCATCCCCGCCGCCTGCGCTGGCGCGGATTTAATCAATCCCAACTCTTGGCAAACTATATCAGTAAAAACTTGACGCCCGGACTTGAAGTTCCTGTTGCGGAAAATTTATTGCAACGGAAAAAATATACTCCGCCGCAAATGAAAATAAAAAAATATTCGCAGCGCCTGTATAATTTGCGCGAAGCTTTTGTCGCTACCAAGCCGGAAGAAATCAAAAACAAAACCATCCTGCTCGTCGATGACATCGCCACCACCGGCGCCACTCTCTTTGAATGCGCCAAAGTCTTGAAACAAAACGGCGCCAAAAAAGTTTTCGCCGTTGTGATTGCCAGGCAAGAAATTATCTAACCCTCAAAAGTAGAGACGGATTGCAATCCGTCTCTACGCATTGTTTTTGTTGCATAATTAATTACTGAATTAATTCAGTAATTTGTTCAGTAACTAGTTACTGAACAACTTTTCTACCAACTCACCACCAAGCTCGCCGGCACGCTGGTCTTGTTGCCGGCTCTGTCGTAAGCTGAGATGGTGATGGTTTGCGCACCTTTGGCGGCGTAGGCTGGAATAACTATTTGTGGTTGTTTAGTTCTAATGAATCGACCGGCGATAAGCACCCGGTAATAATCAATTTTGTCGTTATCATTTCCGGTCCAAGCTAAGGTAGAACCATGATGTTTAATGTAGAGCGGTGAGGCGGTGAAGATGGTGGGTTTTTCGGTGTCCACTTCAATCTTTTCTTTCTGACTGGACAGTAAGGTGCCGAACTGGTCATATTGCCTGATCTTCAAACTGCCCAAGAAACTTTTTTTGAGTTTAAGAACCTTGCTCCAAGCACCAGAAGCATTAGCCTCAATGGTTTTCCAGAGCTTGTTATTTTTATATATTTTGACTAGGCCGTTAGCCAGGCGTGAATCTTGGCCTTGGAGTTTGAGTTTTTTCTCCTTGGCGTAGATCTTGTCTTTGAATTTGCTGACTGCGCGGTTGATTTTGACTTCTACAGAGTTCAAAGAGACTTTGTTTTCTTCCGGTGCGATGGAAAAAGTCAGATTTGCTTCAGCTAATTCGTTGCCGATAGTATCTTGGCATTTGAGGTAGAAATTGTAGGTAGTGCCTGGAGCTAGATTGGTAATCAAAGTGCTGTGACTGGTATTGTTAGTAGAATCAAAGCTGGTCATAGAAGCATAGCCTGTGCCTTGCGTAGTGGCATATTTGCAAGTGACAGTTTCATTGGTGGTTAAAGTTAGATTTGTGGATGTAGTGGTGACAGGTAAGGCTTGGTCGTTGGGAGTGAGGTTGGAGAGAGTTGGGTTTTGCGTGTCTATCGTAAAAGTGTTGTTAGCTGGAGAGGCATCTTCATTAGTCGCTGTATCAATGGCTTTGACAGAGAAGGTGTGTTCACCTTCTGTGAGATTAGTGTAATTTTTAGGGGTGGTGCAGGTGGCGTAGGCTTCCTCGTCTATTTTACACTGAAAGATTGCTGTTTCGCTGGCAGAGAACGCGAATGTCGCTGAGTTAGTATTGATCAGCGTATCCGGATTGGAACTGATGGTGGTGTTGGGAACGGTGGTATCAATGATGTATGTTCTGGATTTTATGCTTTCTGAATTCTCGTTTCTGTCGCGGGAAAAGTATTTGAAGACTGTTGTAGCGTTATCCGGCATGCTGATCGAAGTTAAATATTGAGCTGAACTGATTGTTGGATCAGTGCCGTCTAGCGTGTAGTATGTTTTGTCACAACCAACGCCAGACCCGTCATCACAAGTCAGAGCTATTGATTGGACGCTGGTATATGTTCCGGCTGTAGTGTTGTTGGAAGTGGTTGGAGCAGTAGAGTCTTGGAATTCGTAGGCGCCGATGTCTGGAGTTGGGCCGCTGGGGACGGGATTGCCGGCGTAGTCAGTGATAAGCCCGACAGGAGTGCCGGCGTTGATGGCGGGGGAACTATTCTGCAGATTAAAATTGGAGACGGAAATAAATAATGGGTTGTCACTAAGATTACTAGGCGCATAAGTGACTCCTGAAGTTGAAACTTCTCCACCCCTTACGATAGAGTTAGTCATATTAACATCAGGATTGCCACCACTAGCTCCAGCGGCAACTATTTCTTCATTTTCAAGTCCTGAATTCCAAAAGATCGAATTCTTTATATTAACTGTCTGATTAAATCCACTTGTGCCGTCTTCGTTTATATAAATTCCATCAACAGTGCCGCTTGTGACTGCATCATTATTATATGCTGTATTATTATACCAGTTAATATCCATGGCCGATTTAGCTGTTGGGAGTAAATAGAAATATGCCGTGTTACCATAATAAAGCACTCCTGCAGACCCGATATTATCGTTAATAATTGAATTTTTAATACTTGATGTTCCCCACCCTTGATAATAAAAAGCACTTCTATATCCAATATTATTGTAGATATGAACATCACTAATATCTGTTGAAAAACCATCCACCACATCAACACCGTTCACAATAGTAATCGCACCAAAAATACCAAAATTAGTAGTGTTGTCGTGTATGCTTATATCTCCGCTTAAAACAAATGGGCTATTGTAAATTCCGCCTGAACCAAGTGCCGTTGCAGCAATTAAACCATAGTCGACTGAAACTGAGGTGTTATCGCAATTTTTTATTTCGAGAGTGCCCGATATATTAGCCGCTCCATTATAGTTAATTATTCCAATATTAGATCCGCCATTTCCCGTCATTACATTATCAATATTATCAAATGTGTTGCTACCAGACATTGTAAAAATCTCATCATATGGTGAAACTGCCGGCTCTACTTTAATTACTCCGTAACTCGGTTTAATTGTGCCACTTATTGTAATATCTTTAAATATATTAGTGCCGTTTATTACTATGTTTCCCCGATGAAAAATTATCCCATTAAACTGATATGCATCGCCGTAGGTAACTGTCCAATCATGCATATTAATATTGGTAATTGTAAGATTAATGTCATCACTGTTAGCACTAATAAAACCTCCTTCAAGAGCAGTCACATTTGCCATATTTGCCTTATATGCTATATTATCAACTTCAATATCTTGTAAGACAAAATTAGCTGCCCAGGCATGGCTATTTATATGGAATCTAATTAAACCATTAAATGAAGTTAAACTACCAAAATTAGTCACCTGTTTCATTTGAATATTAGTAAATCTCAAATTGCTCCAAGTTACTGTAGAGCCGTTGGCTAATTGGCTAAAAAGAAAAGGAGGGCCGCCATCTGTCCTTTTATGATTTCTAAAAGTTATTCCTCGAAAACTATAACTAACTCCCGTGTCATTTGCCCTAAAAAGATACCAGTTGCCACTACCATCATCTTCCGGGTCTGAATCTCCTGAAATAAAACAATTTGCCGGATCGTTATTTTCTGAATGAATAGAAACGCTTCCACCCGTTTTCGGAGAGGCAAATTCCAATCTCGTTGCATATACTAACGAAAAGTCATCTGTCGGGTCTAAAATAATTTCATCATCGGTCGTCCCCGATAATGAATTTACTGCTGATAAAATTGAAGTGTAAGCATTCGTCCACGAACTACCATCAGTATTATTCCCCGCTGCATAAGTTCCCCCTGGCACAGAAACATAGATTGTTGCCGCACTCACTCTCCCCGCCCCGCCCAAAAACAAAAAACCGGCAAAAAAGAAAACTAGCACTAGTTTGCTTGCCCTGAGCTTGTCGAATGGGAAAAAAGCTTTGTGGGAAAATAATAATTTTAAGCTCTTTCTAAGAGAGAGAGAGAGAGAGAGTTGCTTTCATCGGTTTTCATTTTTTTTGATTATATATTTTTAAGATTATTAAGTCCCCTTTGCGTATGTCATTATTATACCACAGCTATCTATTTTTGTATTTTTTTCTTTCTGTATTTTTCAAAAAATTTCCACCCGTAACGACCTTTCTTCCAGTTTTCCTTTCCAAATCAAGCCGGGCACTTTTAGCAATACCTCCTCCTCTTTTGCTCGCCATTTTATTCTCTCCCAGACCCTTAGCTTTTATTGTTTCCGCAATTTGTCTGGTAGAAAATTCAGCTAAGCCCGTGAAAATTAATTCTGCTTCACTCATATGATCACGCAAATTTTGAGCCTTTAAACCTTTCAAATTTTTATGTTCTTTTACCGTTAATTCAGACCACTCCTGATGAATAATGTTCGTCAAAATTGCAAATTCTTCTTTTTCTTCAACACCACTTTCTTTCCAATAATCAGTCAGCTTATTTCTGGTTTCTTGACCCATCATGCGTTGCTGAATCCATTTTTCACTGCGCCCATATTTTTTCCAATTTTCTCTAGCACGATTCAAAGATTTTTCCGGATCAGCCAATTCTTGAATTCTTTCATGTCCAACCTTAGCAAGCCAAAGTTTAAAAGGCTCGGCATTCGGTGAAGGAATGGACTGAATAATTCTAAAAATGGTTTCTGCATTAGCAATATCAGTAACGCGCATTTTGCCATCAGTAGCTACCATTTTGAAACCGTTACATTTTGTAACGGTTTCGCTAGAGCCTTCATCAATTAGGCGTTTTTTTAGCACGCGCCAATATACCGCCGGATTTTCACTCTCCGACAAGACCCCGACAACATCAACTACAGAGAAATACCAAGTTTCCGTTTTTTCATCATAATGACGACGAATTTTAAATTTTTTAAAAATTGCGATTTTATTGTCCATACATTTTTATTTTTATAACCCGCAAAACACTACCTTTATTATATCACACAATCGAAATTGACCAACAATAAATTTTTCAAACATATTTAATTATACTACGAATAAATCAATGTTTATTCGTGCTATACTACGAATAAATTCAAACTGTTTTTATACACAAAAAATACGGCCAATCAAGACCGTATTTTTTGTAATTCATACAGAAAAAATTAATTTCTAGTTCCAATTTCTTCCCGTAATTTTCGCAAAATATTCGCTGCTTCTTCTTTGCCGCCCAGACCAAAAGCCAAGCCTCCAGCCAAAGTTAGCATTGCTACGATTCCGATGAAAATCGTGTTCACAAGTGACGCTGCGATTCCCAGTTGCAATAGCGCTGCCAAAACACCAAAGATGATGATGGCCCATTTGGAAATGGTTGCTAGCATCGTTGCTGACATGACGCCCGCCGCCTTAGTGCTGCCTTTCACAATGCTGTAGACAAAATTTCCCACCAACACTACAATGGCTAAGATAATAACTGCCACTACAACATTTGGAATGTAGAGCAATATGCTGTTTAAAAATGCCGTGACTTGCGTCAATTGCAAAATATCTGTCGCTGCCATCAAAAAAACTAAAATCAAAAACCATTTAGTTAATCCGCCCAAAAAAGCAGCCACATTCGCACTGATACCCACTTCGCTGAACCAGTGTCCCCAGCCAATTTTTTGCATGGCATGATCAACTTTGATGGCTTTGATCAATTTTTCTACAACTTTACCCAAAGAAACTGCAATAATCCAACCGGCAACAAACACTATGACAGCTCCAATAAGCGCCGGCAAAAAACCGGCGAAAGACTCCCAAACGCCTATTAGAGACATTGCTATCGCTTCTCCCCAAGTTTGTACTCCATTCATATGTATCACCTGCCTTTCTAGTTTACCCCGTCGCTCGACACAGTCATTCGAGAATGACATGTCTCGTGAGCGACTGGGATTTTTTTATACCCCTAGTCTAAATATCCAAATTCTTCACACTTTTAGCATGTGTTTGAATAAATCTTCTTCTTGGTTCAACTTCCGAACCCATCAAAACATCAAACATCTTGTCAGCCGCCTCAGCATCTTCAACGGTCACTTGCAACATCAAGCGATTGACCGGATCCATAGTGGTGTCCCATAGCTGTTCCGGATTCATTTCTCCAAGACCTTTATATCTCTGAATATTGATGCTCAGCGCTTTTTCTTCCGATGGCTGCTCTGCATTATCTTCATCAGTTTCCATCACTACCGCAAAATCTTGCGTTTCATCCAATGCCTCAAGATCTTCTTTGGCTGCGCATTTTTTTGTTTTAGACAAAATTTCTTTAATTTTTGCGACGGCCGCATTTTTTTCTTCTTCCGTAAAAACATATTGCACTTGCTTGCCTTTTTGAATTCTATAGAGCGGAGACTGGGCGATATAAATAAATCCACTGCGAATCAATGGTTCATAGTAACGATAGAAAAAAGTCAAAAGCAAAGTTCGAATGTGCGAACCATCGACATCGGCATCAGCCATGATAATGATCCGGTGGTATCTTAATTTATCAATATTAAAACTTTCTCCTATTCCAGCTCCCAAAGCAATGATGATTGGTTTCAATGTATCGGATTTCACCACTTTGTCTAAAGTGGTTTTTTCCACATTCACCAATTTTCCTCGCAATGGCAAAATAGCCTGAAATTTTCGGTCTCGACCTTGCTTGGCCGAACCGCCAGCGGAGTCTCCCTCTACGATATATAATTCCGTTTCCGCCGGATTTCGCGAAGAACAATCTGCCAGTTTTCCCGGCAAAGTCATGCCTTCCAGAGCGCCTTTGCGAATCACCGCATCCTTAGCCGCCCGCGCCGCAATTCTTGCTTTGCTGGTTAACAAACATTTTCCAATAATAGCCTTAGCATTGTTGGGATGTGATTCCAAATAGTCTGCCAAAGCTTCCGCTGTCACGCTGGAAACCACTCCGCGCATTTCACTATTGCCCAATTTCGCCTTCGTCTGTCCTTCAAATTGCGGATTGCGCAATTTCACACTAATAACCGCCGTCAAACCTTCTTGCAAATCTTCGGCAGTGAAATTTTCTTCTTTTTCCTTCAGAATATTATTTTTCCGCATGTAAGCATTGATGACTCGCGTCAAGGCGGTGCGAAAACCAACCTCGTGCATTCCGCCTTCCGGCGTGAAAATATTGTTGGCGAAAGAAAAAACATGCTCTTTGTAACTATCTGTATATTGCAAAGCGATTTCCACCACCGTGTCTGTCGTGTCGTCTTTTTTCTCCACATAAAATGGCAATTCATTCTTGACCTCCTTGCCTCTATTCAAAAATTTGATAAACGAAGTCAGTCCGCCGTCAAAAAGAAAGCCATACGCTCGCTCCCCGCCTCGCGTCGACGAGTGGTCGTCTCCACGAGTCGAGGCGGGTTTCCCTTTTTCTCGTTCGTCATAAACTTTGATATTCACGCCCTTGGTCAGAAAGGCTTGGTGCCGGACATAGCCCAGAATTTTTTCCCAGCTATATTTTATTTCCGGAAAAATTTGCGGATCAGCTTGAAAAGAAATCGTCGTTCCAGTTTTGGTTGATTTGCCAGTCACTTTCGGCTCCTTGGATTTTGGCACGCCCCTTTCAAATTCCATTTCATAGACTTTTCCGTCCCGACGTACCTGCGCGCAAGTCCAAACAGATAGGGCATTCACTACGGAAACACCCACACCATGCAGACCACCGGAAATCTTGTAACCATTACCGCCAAATTTTCCTCCGGCATGCAAAACTGTCAACACTGTTTCCAGAGTTGATTTTTTTGTTTGCGGATGTTTTTCTACCGGAATTCCACGGCCATCATCGGAAATTTCCACCAAGTTATCAGGCAAAAGTTTAATAATAATATCCTTGCCATAGCCCGCCATCGCTTCATCAATAGAATTGTTGATAACTTCCCAAACAAGATGATGCAGACCTTCTGTCGAAGTTCCGCCAATATACATACCCGGTCTTTTTCTGACCGGCTCCAATCCTTCCAAAACCTGGATGGACTTGGCAGTATATTCTCCGTCGTCTTTAATCTTTTTTTCTTTTTCAACTGACATAACTGTCTGAACCGCATGATTATCACTGATTTCTCTGATTACACTGATTAAAAATCTGTGTAATCATATCCCTTCAGTGCCAATCAGTGGTTCTGATTTTAATCTTTAGACACAAAATACAACTCAATTATAAAAATTCCCGCTAACAACAATAGTCCATCCCACCAAATCAGAATGCGCAAGCTTTGCAGAATCAAGAGTCCAATAGCAAAGCAGGCTAACAAAATGCCTTGGCGAAAGCTCAAGCCGATTATGTAGTGCGCGGCCTCAGCGTTTACACTTTTTTTCCGCAACCTCAGCAAGAATAAATTGAAAATCCCGCTGAGCACAAAAAAAAGACTAAAATAAAAAAAGAGCTTGCCAGCCAGGCCTGTTGAATCTGGATCAACAAGCATAACCACAAAAACAAACGCACCAAATGATAACAAGGTTACAAGGCGTATTCCCCAGATATAAGCTTTTAATGTCATATTTAGGCTATTATTCTACCTTTCCATTATATCGCAAATCCGACCGGTGCGCAAGAAACCCTATTGCCCCCAATTACTCATCATAATCCCCAAGTCTTGCGAGTTGACTTTGCCATCCTAATTTACATCGGCGGGAGAAGCAGTGATGGTTTTTAACCAGTCGGTGGTGAGTTGGATAAAATTGGTGAGATTGTAAGTTGTGACTGATGTGCAAGATTGGGATTCTATTAGGGCTGGTTTGGTCGTTGTAGTTCCACAACTATTGGCATCAGCGCAAGTGCGGGTGTGGGATTGGGAACTGTTGGTGCAAGTTGACCAAGCGCTCCAGGTGAAGCAAGCCCAGGATTCGGTGCAAGTGGGATATGGAGGGGTAACAACCCCCGTAGGCATTTTATTCCAAATCTGAACATCATCCAACCAAAATGTCCAATTGCCTGAAGTTGTATGTCCATCTATCGTTCGAGCAAAGACCGGACCCTTATAATAACCTGGAGTAACAACTGCAATTCTATTAAAATCTTCTGCCTGGGCTATATTTTCTTGATTAATTTTAGCATCAGAGGCGGCATAACTGCCATTGTTGTCTCGCCACACTCTGAATGATCCGTCAGCCGTGCCAAGTGATGAAGGCATTTTGACTTCAATAGTATATTCGTGCCATTGATTGTCTTTCAAAAAAATACTGTCACCCCATTTGGGCGTAGTTTTATACCAAAAATGCCAACTACCTCCGTTCACCCATCCCGCACCAAATGTTGCTTCTATGCCGCTACTATTGCCTCCCCTCATTCTAAAGTGATTTGCTCCACCCGAAACAACTCCAACACCATCACTAACATAATCTGTTGCTTCTCCTTCCCAGTCCACCGGAAATTTTGCGGCGTATTTTATAAAAAGATCATCGCCATAATTCATCGTGTTTCTTCCGAAGATATTTGTAAAATCAGATACAAAAAATGAATCGGTGTCATTATCATTAAGTATGTGACCATTGGGATCCATACTTCTCACAGCGAAAGAACCCTTAAATGGATTATTCGAGTCCAAGGTAAATCTATCTTTTTTACCGGATATGTCCTGAATAAAACCTCTCTCTAAATAATGACCCCATATCGCCTCGTCTGAATTTCCGGTTTCTTCAAAATCTGCACAAATTTTCAGTCCCTCTGGCATCGGACTTGGACAGCTGGCCTTTGCAACAGATGAAAAACCAGTTAACCCCAAAAATAGCGCGCAGAAGATAATTATTTTTTTTGTCATTTTTTTGTATATATTTAAAGTTTTTTATTTATTTTTTTAACTCTTTTATTATACCATCTTTCAACAAAAAAATAGACTGCCTGTGGATAATTAATGGATCGATTCGACTTTTCAAAAATAGCCAAAAAAAACCGTTCTTTCTAAAAAAACGGTTTTTATATCTTTTCAAATGTTATCCCGACGGGGGGAATATCGTCACTCATTTGTTTAAATGTATTTTTTAATAATTATTGCGCCGACGCTTCAGCCTGAATTTGAGCTTGAGCTTGCTCACTTCGTTGAAAATAATAGGTGCTGATAACTGTTCCCACCGCGCAGCCAAAGGCGTATAGCAAAACCAGTTGCCAGTTGTTAATATCATCAACTATTCTTTGCAACACATAGTACCAAATCAGGATATTGACCATAGTCACCATGCCACTAGCCAAAACTCGGGTTTCCACCACCATTTTGGTCCACAGCGTAGCTATAATCATCTCCAAAACTCCGATAAAAAATAGTGCCATATATTTGATAATTAATGATTATTGCTCTTTTTGTTAATGTTCGATTTTGCCCAAATAAAAAGCCGTTTTTACGACTATTTACGCCCTTTCTTCAGGCCACATACCATTTTAGCAGAAATTTAAGGATGGGTCAAATGAAGGCTTTTTTTATAAACAAAAACGGCCTTATAGCCGTTTTTTGTTAGCGGGCATCTCGAGTTAAGTACCCGACACATACAAGCAGTATAAGGGTTTTCTGAACATTTGGAAAGGGTTGAATTTGAGGTGTTTGGGTCGGGGTTTAATTCGAGAAATGAGACAAATGAGACACGAGACAGCCATTGTCTCATTTTGAGGAATAAGACAGTGCAATGTCCCATTATAGAACTAGAAGGCCTTAAAATAGGATATTTGGCCAGTTTCGGGATCCTGGACGACATTCTCAATTCTACGCTTGGTACCAAGGAACATTTCCTCATCTAGCGAGTAAACCAGCCTTAGCCCTCTTCCTCTATATTCCAGACTGCAAAAAAGATAAGTCATAAATGAGCCGGTAAACCGATAGCGCCGAACGCAAGTTTCCAGCTGATCATCAAGCTCCGCCTCATAGCCTTTCCAAGAACGCAGATTGGGAAAGGTTTCAATCCAATATCCGGCGGTAAACCTGAGCAACGAAATGATTTCTTTCTTAGCTGACAGGTTGCCTTTTTGCGCAATTCTGACCAGCGCGATACTGATGACATTCCTTATCTTTCTGTCTTCAGAATCTTGCGGGGATATGAAGGCGTAAAGCTTATGTTTGTGCTTTTTGAGCACCAAGTTTACTTCTTTGCGGCTGCGATACCACTTCAGTGCCTGCCATTGTTTTTTTGTCTTGCTGTGCTTGGATGCCCATCTTT
>Ga0210049_1001483_pt1 | contig 22049 bp, 21 predicted proteins | sample CryGeyCG2014_300_2_FD_183964 | JGI IMG/M metagenome (GOLD analysis project Ga0210049, IMG submission 183964) | Groundwater microbial communities from aquifer - Crystal Geyser CG06_land_8/20/14_3.00 (SPAdes) (version 2) | ecosystem: Environmental > Aquatic > Deep subsurface > Groundwater | place... | reverse complement strand
AATTTTATCTCAACCTCAAAACTTCCAGATTTCGCGGAACATTTGTTTCAACGCGATTGAGTTTGTAAAGTGCTGAAGCTAAGTCAAGTGATTTTGAAACCTCGCCGTGATTTACGATTATTCTTTTCGGGCATGGGTTAATATTATTAAAATAAGACATTATTTCATTCCGTCCTGCATGCGGAGAAAGCCCGTTGAACAAGACGACTTTCATTTTAACTTCAATCTCTCTTTTTGTGTTTTCATCCTCGACAATTACTCTGTTCGCACCTTCCTGTAATTGTCTTCCTAAAGAACCAGGGCCCTGATAACAGCTTAGCAACATCAAATTATTTTTATTATCTGCAAAATTTTTGAAATATTCCACAGATGCTCCTCCCTGTAACATACCAGAAGTTGCGATGACAATGCACGGACCCCCCTCAATAACTTGTTTTCTTTCTTGTGCAGAACCGACGCGTGAGAAGACATCTGACAAGAAGGGGTTTTTATCTGCGAAAATTTGTGAACGTATTTTGTTGCTTAGAAAATCAGGATATGCAGTATGTATTGCATTAATGTCCCAAATCATTCCGTCGATATAAATCGGGACTTTTGGGAGTTCTCTGGTTCGCATTGCTTCTTCCATTCTTAACAAAGTTTCCTGTGCATGCCCAAGCCCTAATTCTGGAAGTAAAACTTTTCCACCATTACTTATTGTTTCTTTTACCATTTTAATGAACTGCTCTTCTGTTTCACGTCGTGGGGGAAGCACGTCTGACTTTGAACCATAAGTTGATTCTGTTATAACTGTTTCTACACGAGGGAAATTGCACACAGCAGGGTCGAGCAATCTTGTTCTTGCATATTTGTAATCGCCCATGTATAAAAGATTGTGTGCGCCGTTTCCAATATTTAGATGAATTAAGGAACCCCCAAGAACATGTCCTGAATTATAAAATGTCAGGCGAATATCAGGAGCAATGTCTGTAACTTCATTGTAATTTATGCATATGCTGTGTTTTACCATTTCTTTAATATCTTTTGAATCAAATAATGGTGTCGCTGCTTGTTTATATGCAACGCCGATAAAATCAAGAGATAGCAAGGAAGAAATATCTCTCGTCGGTAAAGTCATATAGCATGGACCTTTGTAACCCATTTTGTAAAGATAAGGCAGCAGACCAACATGGTCCAAATGTGCGTGACTTATTATGATTGCATCAATTTGAGAAATGTCAAATTCAGGGACATTAAAAATTGGAAATCTTTCCTGCCCTTGTGAAGCAACATCAACACCACAATCAAGAAGAATTTTTGAATTTGGTGTTTGCAATAACAAGCAACTTCTTCCTACCTGTCTTGCACCTCCAAGAAATCCAAGACGAATCCATATATCTGATTTTTCAGGATTCCATTCTTTGTAAATTTTCTGCCCGACTTCATTAAGAAATTTCCGTCTGTAATTATTATTTGCATAAAGAACTTCACGAATGTTTTCTGTTATTTGCGACTTTATTGCAGGTGAACGCTGGACTTGGGGGGTCCATAAAATTTCTTTTTTTATTTCATCTAAAATTGAACCCTGTTTTCCAATAACTAAACCAGGTTTTTTTGCTTCAATTATGACTACGCTTCTTTGAGAATCAAAAATGACATTTGTAATCTCTGCGGCGCTTGGAATAAATTCTTTTATCTTTTTTTCAACTACTTCTTTATCTGGAAGAATTTTTGTGTCTGCGCGGAGCTCAATTCTTTTTTTTACTTCATTAACTATTTCTTTTATTGTTCTTTCGCCTTCTCTGAAAAATTTTTCATTGTCTGTATAAAGAACGATATTTGCTCCTTCAAAGTTCGCTTCTGTGATTTTGTCTTGTATTTTTTCTGTAACTGTTTTCAAGATGTCCATTTTATAATAGAATTATTTGTCGTCTTCATAAGAAGGTTTGATTGTCTGCTCCACCACTTTTTTAATTCCATCTTTTGTTATTGTAAAAATATCAATTCCATAACCAGAACCAATGTCTCTTTGTGTGGAGGATTTTAGTGCTTCTTTCGCGAGTTCAATTCCTTCCTGAATTGTCGGGTTTTTTTTGTATTGTCTTTCAAGAAGTCCGAGAACATACGGCATTCCAGAGCCAACACTTGCATCATAATCTTTAATTTCCATGATGGCTCCGTCGGGCATAATATTAAACAAAGCAGTTGTTTCATCTTCATTAAACCCTGCAAGTAAAAATCCTGCTTGCTGAGGAATCATTGACGGCTGTCTTATTCCTGAATAATTTATATTTGCCAAAAGTGAAGCAGCGTGTTTTACAGACGGGCGGCACTTTGAGCGAAGTTCTTTTAATTTTAATTCTGCGACAAGAAGTTTCGGAACTCTATGAATATCAGATGAGACCCCGCATCCAGAAATTACTAAATAATCATTAATTTGCAAAACTTTTTCTGCTCTTTTATCCAATACAATAGAATGCCCGCCTGTTGCCTGCCTGTCAGCAGCCATTACAACTCCGTCTTTGCAGACAATTCCGAGTATTGTTGTCCCTGTTTTCAAAATTGAATCTTTTAATTCTTGATCCATTTTATTTTTTCAGAAAATAATTCTTGAGAATTACTGATTTAATTTAGAAAAGGGGTTATTTAAATTTTTCGGATGTTGCGAAAATCTGTAATGTCGTTTTCCAAAAACCTTAAATATCGCCTTCCCTTCTGTTTCCTATGACTCCAAAAGAATGCAAATTTTCTTATAGTGATTTAGATGATAGTTTAATAATTTCCTGCAGAGAAGAAAACGAAAATGTAAAACAAAGATTTTCTCTCGGAAATTTTATTTTTAATCTTACAGGCAGGGGAAAAATTGTCGGAGTTCAAATTTTAAATTCATCAGATGTTCTGTCTGATTATAATCTAAACCCTGAATTATTACGGGAAATAAAAAATATAAATCTGCTCGTTGCAAAAAAAGATGATTGTTTAATGATTGCATTAATTTTCACATTTCAAAATCAAGTCGGAAAAATTTCACTCCCAATAATGAATTTAACAGCAAACCAAATCAGATAAATTTATCCTGATAATATTTTCTTAAACTTTTTTCAAATCTTTTGTAATTCATATTTTTGTGATAACCATTTAAAATCATCAGAGGAATTTTGCCCAAAGCCAAAACAAGAACTACAAAAGTTCCGTCGCTGAGTTCATAATTAATTCCATAATGTTTTTCTCCTCTTTCATTTTCCCTCAATTCTATTGTCTTAATTAATTCAAATTTTGGAAAAGTTTCTCTTAACAAATCCTAATCTGTTGCTTTTTCCATAAGAGAAAACTCAAAATGAGAATGCCGAATAAAATTATCAAAAGAATAATCTCTGATTTTATCAACAATCTTTTTTATCTCACTCTCATTTTTATAAATAGCAAGAATTTTTGTCTTCATTAACTTTATAATGAAATCTAATTTTTAAATTCTCTTTTATAGATTATATAATTCAAATTTTCACACCCTTAATTTTCCACTTTCCGTTTTCCTGCACGACTTTTCCGTCGAGGATTATTTTTGCTTTTTTCATCTCTTTGACAATATCCCAGTGAATTGCTGAGTCGTTTCCTCCGTTGTTTTCTTTGTAAGCCATTCCAAGTGCGAGGTGAATTGTTCCGCCTATTTTTTCGTCAAATAATAAGTTCTTTGTGAATTTGTTTATTTTTGGATTGCAACCAATTCCAAATTCTCCGACATAAGATGCGTTCTCGTCGGTGTTTAGCATTTCTTTTAAAAAATCCTCGTTTTTTGTTGCGTACGCTTCAATTACTTTTCCATTTTCAAATTTGAGTTCAATATCAGTAACTTCTTTTCCGTCGCGGATTGCAGGATAATCAAATTTTATCCAGCCATTCAAACTCTCGCGAACAGGCGCCATGAAAACTTCTCCGCCGGGCATGTTTTCCTCTCCCTTGTCAGCGACGGCATTTTTGCCTGAAATTGAAAATTTCAAATCAACTCCTTCACCGAGCAAATGAACTTGCTTTCCTTTTTCAAAAATTTCTTTTATTTTTTCAAATTGTTTTCCTAATTTTTTCCAATCCTGCAAACATGCATTGTAAACAAAATTTTCATATTCTGTTAAGGACATTTCTGCTTCTTGTGCAAGTGCCTGGCAGGGATATGCAATTGTGCATCTGTGAATTTTTGGTTTTTCATTGCAAATATAATCTGAAATCGAATGCGTGACCTTTCCTCTTGCTGTTATTTTTTTCGGGTCGCAATTTGTTAATTCCCGAGTGTTTGAATCAGAAGATATTCCTATATATTTATCTACTTTTTTCACGACATCCATAAACTCTTCTGGAAATTTTTCAATTTGTTCTTTTATTGCGTACTTGTAAAAAAAATCAGAAACATTCGGAAGATTAAAACGAACAATTGGATGTGCTTTTTGCAAAATTATTTCCTTGTAAAGTTCGACGAGAAATGGAATTGATTCTTCTCTTCCTGAAATCATAACTTTTTCTCCTGATTTTACAAATACAGAATATCTCACTGCGAGTTGTGCAAGTTTTTGTGTTCGTAAGTCAGTGGGCATTTTATTTTTTTAGAAATCTTAAGGCGACTTCAAACCATCACTTCAATTATTCAGACAAAAAAGAATTTATAAATTTATGGGCTTTCTATTTTACTCTCCCCGTTTTCCTTTTTAAATCTGATTACATTCTCGACAAATCCTTCAATCTTTTGCTCGTGACTGACTATTATTAATTGCTTTACATTTAATTGCTGTAAAACATCACGCATTTTGTCAAGTTGCTGTTCTGAAAATCCGTCTGTTGGCTCGTCGAGAATTACAATATCTTTTGTTTTTATTTTGCTCATCAAAGAATTTATAACTTGATTAAGTGCAAGGCGATATGCAAGAGCAATTGCTGTTCTCTCGCCACCAGAAAGGTAAGCATAATCAATTTCATAATCCTGCTGTTCAATTATCGGTGTGAAATCTTCGTCGAGAGAAACATGAAATGTTTCTGATACCAGCATGTTAAACCACTCCTCAAAAAGTTTTGAGAATTCAGAACGGAGTTTTATCATCACATTTTTTTCAACGTGAGAAATGATTGGAATGAATTTTTGAGTCAACCAATTTTCAAGTTCTCCTAAATAAAGCAAGTTCTTTTTTATTTCTTCTGTTTCAAAAATTCTTTTTTCAAGATCATTTATAGAGGACAAATAGAATTCAATTTCTTTTTTCAGTTCTGCGAGTTTTATCTCTAATTGCTTTTCTTTATTAAGTGCTAACTCTAATTCTTGTTTTTTTGATTCAAAAATTTTATCAAATCTGCCCAAATCGAAAAGAGAAACTTTCAGGGTGTTTAACTGCGAAGAAAGAATTTCAATATCTTTTTCAAAAGTAGAGATTATCTTTTGAAAATACTCAATTTTATCTTCTTTATCTTTTATTTCCTCTAATCGTAATTTTACAAAATTAAGCTCCTGAAGTTTTTTTTCTTTTTCATATAATTTAGAATCTATTTCAGAAATTTTTTTCCTTATCTCATTTCTTGAATTTTCAAGTTCATTAATTTTTTCCTTGTTTGAAAAGGTTTCAGAATGAGTTTTATTGAGAACATTTGCCCTATAAACAGCGTCGACATTTTGATGACAGGTAGGACAGACTTCAAGATTTGACATTTTTTTTTCAAGAGAAAAATTTTCCTCATTTTTCAGATTAAGCGAAGAAATTATTGAAGCAAAAGAGATTGAATTTTCATTTAATTTTTCTTTTTCTTTTTTTAATTTATCAATTTCATCAAGCAGATTATTAATCTGGGATTCATCAAATGTGATTGTTTTTAATTTTCCTAATTGAATTTTCAAATCTGAAACTGAATGTTTATTTGACTGAATTGCCTCGTGTTTGTGAAGAATCATTATTTTTGTCTTGTCAATTTCCTGCTGGATTTTAATTTTTTCCTCGATTTTTTTGGAAAGATTTTCTTTTTCTTCTTGGATTAAAAGTCGTTTTTGTTTTTGTGATGAAAATAAATCTTCAGTTTCTAAATGCTCATTTTTAATTTCCCTGAGTTTTGTTTCTCTTGTCAAAAGTGTTTTCTTGTCTTCCTCAAGATTCAATGTCATTCCTTCTTTCAGGCGTTTTTCCTCGCGGATTTTCGTGACAACAATTGAAATATTTTCAAGAACTTTTTTATATTTATCAATTCCAAAAACATGGCGCAAGGTGTTCAGACGTGTTTGGGAATCCTGAAGGACAATTTGCTTCATTTCCTCCTGAGGTATATAAACAGTAAATTTGTAAAGTAAATTTTGTTTTTTTGCAAATTCTTTTGGATAATCAAGAAGTTCAAGAACAATATCTTTTAACTCAGAAACAGAAATTTCTTTTTTTTCTCCGTCGATAATTATAGAACAAGAATCCTGGCTGATTGTTTTTCCACGTTTTAAATTTCTCTCAATTATTATTTCTTTTCCATCTAATTCAAATTCAAGAAGGACGCTTCCATGATTTTTATTATTTTTCAAAAGAGAATGCCCTCGCTGTCCTGGTTGTAAACCGAATAAAGCAAATTCAATTCCAAGAAGAATTGATGTCTTTCCTGCACCAATATCTCCTGACAAAAGAGTAGAACCCTCTGGGAAATTTATTTCCTGGTTTTCATAACTTCTTATATTATTGAGTATTATTTTTTTTAATTCCATTAGAATTTCAAAATCCTCCTCGCCCCTTCAATAATCCGTGAATTAAATGTTTCTGTCTTTTCATCTTCTTGTTTTTCAATTGAAAGAGAATTCAACAATGAAGGAATTAAGGAATTGAGTTCGTTAGGATTTTCATCAGAATATTTTTTTATTGTTTCCTCCTCGATATTTTCAGATTCAATTATTTCAACATCAAGTTCAATTTCTCTTGTTTTTAAATCGTGTGTATTTTTCAAGACAAAATAAGCCCCTTTGTTTCCTGCAAACTCTTCTATTTTTTTAAAATTTATATCAGAATGCTTGCTGTTTTCAAGATCCCCTTTTATTCGCAGAAGAACAATTTTATCTTCTATGTCAGACAATTCAATCTCTGAAATTATTTTGTCTGTCGCTGTAACTGCATTTTTTATGTTAAAATTAAAAGAGACGACATCCTTCATTTTTAGTTCTACTTTTTGAAGAGATTTTAATGACTCTGTGTCAACAATGTAAAAACTTCCGTGATTTAAATCTTCTAATTCCTGAAAATTATTTGGAAAAACAGGGCCCGGATAGACGAAATTTTGGTATTGGAAATCAATGTGCAAATGCCCGAGCGCATAGTAGTCTGCTTTTGGGATTAATTCTGTTTCAAGTGAATCAATTGGCAGAGAACCTTTTGCCTTGTCAATAGTTGTGTGAAGCATGAAAATTTTGAACATCCCTGGGGAATCATTGAATTTTATTTTTCGTAATTCGGGAATTTCAAGCCCTGATTTTTTTCCAGGATAACCATAAATTGCTGTTCCGCGATACAAAGTCGGATTGAGCGTTATTTTCTCCTCTGTTTTTTCTGCATCAAAAACATTTATGCAAAAACCTGATTTTTCCAAAACATCCAAAAAAGTTTTTCCAGAAACAGAATAATCATGCGAACCAGCGACGATAAAGCAAGGTATTTTTGCTTCATTTAATTTTCTGAAAACTCCGAATGTATCTTTTAAAATTTCAATCGAAGGATATGCAGAATCAAATAAATCGCCTGCGATTAAAACAAAGTCAAGTTTTTTTTCAATGCAAATATCAATTGCTTTCTGAAATGACTGAAAATTTAATTCCTGCATTGGCTGTTGCTTCCAACCCCCAAGATGAACATCAGACATATGCGCAAATCTTACCATAAAATTTTAGAGATAAGGTGTATATAAAATTGATTGTGATAAAATTAAATAGTATAAATTAGTAAAGAGAGGATGATTCAATTAATGAAATTTACTTATTTATTAGATATAAAGAAAATTAGAGAAGAACTTAGTGATTTATGAAATAAATATCAAAAAATTTTAAATGATAAAAATTCAAATTGGAAAGAACTCAATGAAGCCCGTGCGATTTTATATCTGACAGGGAATATATATTGCGAACAGATTGCCGTTGATGCAATTAAAAAAAGATTACCCTTGTTAAAACAGCCACTTCAGTTATCTGAATTTTTTCAATTAATTGATTCAAATTCTGAAAAAGTTAATGGATTAAGACAGGATGAATTATTTAGGAAATTAGAAGAATATTATAAAATAATAAAAGAATATAAAAATAAATATTCTGAAGGAAAGTTTTATCTTGATGAAGAAAAATTTATTGAATTATATAATAAATTTAATCCAGATAAAGATTTGAAGATTGGATACAAAGGAGAATTTGACGAGAGGAGTTTAGGGTTTATGAAGTAATTTCCCAAACACAAAGTTCCTCAAAAAATAATTTTTCACATCCGATTTGCTTTTTGTTCCAGTCCAACCAATTAATTCCTTTTGTCAGGGAACTTGTAATTAAAAATATTTTTCCTTTGCTAGTCAAATGATTTTTTGCCTGCTGTAAAAATCTATTGATGATTTCGCATCCGTTTTTTCCACCTGTCGTCGCTGTTTGCGAATCACATGGTTCTCGTACGTCTTTAGGAAGATAAGGCGGATTAAAAATTATAAGATGAAATTTTCCAGAAATATTTTCAAACAAATCAGAATGAATACAATTAAATCCTAATGAATTACAATGTGCAACTGCTTTGTCGTCGATATCTGATGAGAAGATGTTTTCTTTTTTTATCCCAAGATTAAAAATCGTTTGAAGATGAATTCCAGAACCAGCCCCAATTTCCAAAACTTTTAGTTCAGAATTTTTTTCTAACAATTTGGGGATTTCTTTTTTTAAAATTTCAGATATTAAGTAAGAATCTTCAGCTGGTTGATAAATCTTAGACATTTTAATTGATAAGATTATTAAAAAATCTCATCATTTCTTCTTTAAACAGAAAAATCGCGATTATAGAACCAAATAAAATTACTAAAAGAATTATTATCAAAATTATATTTATCTTGTTTTTAGATTTTTCATAAACAGAAACGGGTTGCATTAGTTTTTGCTCAACAATAGTTTTTTGAATTGGTATTTTTTGTACTGCAGCTGCTGCTTCTTCAATATCTTCTTTTAAATAACCTGCATTAAAAAGAGTCATCATGGCTCTTTTCAGGGATTCTCCCCTGACTAATCCAGATTCTAATGCACTGACTAATCCTGGTTTCATTTTAAGGTTATTTCTTGGCTGTCGTGAAGAAGATGGCAGTTTTTTCCTGCGACATATCCCATTTCTTTTGCAAGTTCAATCATTGGGGTTAGTTGCTGAGTTGAACCGTGTGAAGGGATTATATGCTCTGGATTAACAATAGAAATTATGTCGCGCAAATCTTCCCTCCCCCCGTGTCCTGAAACATGAACATCGTCGAATATTCTGACTCCTATTTTTTTTAATCTCTTGTCAAGATTTTCCTTGTTTGCAATATTTACAGGGACGGGAATTGTCTTTGAAGAAAAAATAACATTGTCTCCTTGTTTAAATTCAAAAGGAAGTTTTCCCCTTGACAATCTGTCGAGAATGCTCCCTGGTTCTCCCTGATGTCCTGTGCAAATCACAAGTGATTTTTCTTTATTTTTGCTTACTTGTTTTAAAATTGATTCTACTTGTCGCTTGTAACTTCCGAGGGTGATTTTATTTTTGAACGGGCAAATTCCAACTTCTTTTGCAGATGAAATATATTTGTTCATGCTTCTCCCAATAACATAAACTTTTCTCCCGAGTTTTTCTGAAAAATCAACTATTGATTTTATTCGTGCTATGTGCGACGAGAAAGTTGAAACAAAAACTGCGTTTTTTTCATTTTTTATTGTGAGGAGCACTTCTTCAACTAATGCCCGCGCGACTTTTTCGCTCGGTGTTTTTTTGTTGTCGCCTGAATAAAGAGAATCAACTATCAGAACCTTTACTCCTTGTTTTGCTATTCTTTTTAATGCCTGATAATTTGGAGGAAGCCCGAGAACAGGAGTGTTATCAATTTTGAAATCATTTGCATAAAGAACAATTCCTTCTGGAGTGTGCAATGCAATCATTGATGTTTGCAATGTTGAATGCGTGATGTTTATGAATTCTGCCCTGTAGTTTCTTTTTTTTCCTTTTACTATGAATGTAGAATTTGGATTGACAGGAGAAATTTTATTTGGAATTTTTATTTTTGCGTCTTCCATTATTTTTTTTAGAACAGAAATTGTGAATGGTGTTCCGACGACAGGGGCGTTGTAACGATAACTTGTATAAGGGACTGCTCCGATGTGGTCAAGGTGGGCGTGTCCTAAAAGTATTGCCCGAATTTTATTTCTTAGCCCTAATTTTTGTACAAAAACATCATCTGGTAATGCACCATTGTTTCGCAGTTTTTTTTCAGTATATTCCTGATGCGTGCTGTTTTCTTCTTCCTGCATCTCAACAATCGCAGGCATGTAAAAACCAGCATCAAATATAATAGCGTCGTCTGCAAGTTCAACTACAGTCATGTTTTTCCCAACTTCATTATATCCACCAATTGTATGTATCTTCATTTCTATTTCACTTCTTTTATAGAAAAACCAATTATAGTTTAAATATGTTTTTAGGAAGATTTTTATTTGCTTGTTTGTTTATATTTTATGAAATCCCTCAAACCTTCAATGAAAGAAAACAAGAGATATCTTTTGATAAGAGGAAAAAATCTTAAACAAAATCTTGAGAAAGCAATTTTGGATTTTGTTGGTGTGTTGGGATTTTCTAAATGTGGATTGAGTTGGGTGAAATCAGATTCAAATTCTGCAGTGATTTGCATTAATCGGGAGATGGTTGATTCTGTTCGTGCGTCGCTGTGTGTGTTTCCTGAAAAGATGGAAGTTCTGAAAGTCAGTGGGACACTTAAAGGATTGGAGAGGAAATAATATTCTATTCATTCTAAAACTTTTTATATTATTGATTTCTTGAATTCATAAGCGAGGGTGCCGGAGAACTTATGCCTCAACTCAAATCAGGGCGACACGGAAGTTCGTTGAAACATTCGGGTCAAACGTTTTCCCACTCCGCAAAATAACTTCAGCGAGGGTGCCGGAGTGGTCAAACGGGCTGGACTTAAGTGTATCTGAAGGGGTAAAATTCTGATGATGCAAAGAAATCCAGTAGCTTAGTGCTTGCGCAGGTTCGAATCCTGTCCCTCGCATTTTTTTAAAAAAATGACACCATCTGCGAGTAGTCGGTTTATTTTAAATACCCTAAAATCATAAATAATTTGTAGGAGGCATAACTTCGGTTATGTTAGATATTTCGGTATCTTTCTCCTACACTATTTTTCACTTACTAATAATTGTAGAAATTGTTTTTATATTAAAATACTCATTAACATAATCAAAGCGAAAATTAAAACAAACCAACCGAAATTAATTTTTTTTGAAATTTTCATTAATGCAGAAATTGTTGCAAGCCCAAATACAAAAGATGAAAGAAGCCCGATGAGTGAAGCAGAAGTTACAACCTGCTTAAAATCAGAAAAGTTTAAAATTATATTCCCAAACAAAACAATTGGTAAAGACATTAAAAAACTCAATCTAAGTGCTGTTGTGTCGTTGAATTTTTTTAATAATAAAGTTGAAATTGTAATTCCAGAACGAGAAATCCCGGGAAGTGAAGACAATCCCTGCATTAAACCCAATAGAATTCCGTCGCTGTTTTGCAAATGAATTTCTTTTTTTAATCCGTGCGAAGAAATTTTAATTTGCAAAAAACCTGTTATTAAAAGTAAAATAGCAATAAAAAAAGAAATTGTTTTTCCTGTGATTTCTAATTGCGATTCAAAAGAAGTTAAAGTTTTCAAAATTATTAATCCAATAATTCCTGAAATCAGCGTCGTTATAATTAAAAAATTTAAAATGTTTTTTGTTTCCTTGTCTTCTTTTTTATAATTGAATAATGATTTTGTTAATTGCAAAACATCTTTTCTAAAATAAATTAGTGCTGCGAAAAAAGTTCCGAGGTGCAAAAATAATGCTATGTGAATAAGTTCTGAAATATCTGTGATTTTAAAAAAATTTGAATTTATTAAAGTTATAATTCCACTTGAACTAATTGGTAACCATTCTGTAATTCCCTGAATTGCCCCGAGGAGGAGTTGAATTAAGATTTGGTTCATAAGATAAATAGAAAACAGAAATTAAAAACTTAACTATATGTGAATTTTCCGTCGAGAAAAATTTTATGGAAATTATTTTTGTTTTAACGAAATATTTATAAACCTAATTTTTTTTAGATAACCACTTAAAAAATTATAATTAATATGGCAAAAGAAAAACCAAACATGAATATTGTTTTTGTCGGGCATGTTGATGCTGGAAAATCAACAATAGTCGGACAACTTATGTTCCAGAGTGGTGCTGTTTCTGAACAAGAAATGAAAAAGCTTCGTGAAGAGGCAGAAAAACATGGTAAATCTGGTTTTGAGTTTGCTTATATTATGGATAAAATTAAAGAAGAAAGAGAAAGAGGAGTTACAATTGATTTGGCTTATAAGAAAATTATGACAAATAAATGGCAGATTACAATTATCGATGCGCCAGGACACAGGGATTTTGTCAAGAATATGATTACTGGTGCTTCACAAGCTGATTGTGCTTTCTTGGTTATTGCTGCACCTGCTGGTGTTCAACCACAAACCACAGAACACTTATGGTTGTTAAGAACAATGGGTGTGAAAAGCTTATGTATCGCGGTTAACAAAATGGATGCTGTTGGATATAAAGAAGAAAAATTCAATTCAGTTAAAGAAGATGTTGGAAAATTATTAAAAGGTGTTGGGATTAATCCAGACACAACTACTTTTATTGCATGCTCTGGTTTGAAAGGAGATAATATTAAAAATAAATCAAAAAACATGGACTGGTACAAGGGACCAACAATTTACGAACAATTTGATTTGTTCCCTGCTCCTGAACTACCAACAAATCTTGCAATGAGAATGCCTGTTCAAGATGTTTATGAAATTACAGGTATTGGAACTGTTCCTGTTGGAAAAATTGAAACAGGTATTATGAAAGTCGGACAGAAAGTCAAGGTTCTTCCTGGAAGAACAGGACAAGGTGTTGAAGGAGAAGTTAAGACAATTGAAATGCATCATGAAACATTAACCCAGGCAGATGCAGGAGATAATGTTGGAGTTAATATTCGTGGGGTTGGAAAAAAAGACATTGCTCGTGGAGATGTTATCTGCGACGCTGCTAACCCTATTCCAGTTGTGGAAGAATTTGAAGCAACAATTACAGTAATTAATCATCCAACTGTTTTGGCAAAGGGTTATACTCCTGTTTTCCATGTTCATACTGCTCAGGTTCCATGTCAATTCATAGAATTAATTGCTCAAATAAATCCTGCAACAGGTGAAGTTGTTAAAGAGCACCCTGATTTTTTAAAGAATGGTGATACTGCAAAAGTTAAAATTAAACCACAAGGTAACTTGTGTTTGGAAACCCAGAAGGATAATCCATTCATGAGTAGATTTGCAGTTCGCGACGCTGGTGCTACTGTTGCTGCTGGAATGTGCACAGCAATTACTAAAAAGAAATAATTCTTGGGAATTTTCATATGAATTCTTTATGGGATAAAAGTGTCGATAGGAAAAAGAATGGATGCGGAAAGTTGGCGAAAAAATTAAGAGAATATTTTGAAACTGAAAATAAGGGTTTGTATTCTAAGGAAGATTATGATGAAGCAGTTAGAAAATATGTTTGTGGAGTGGTGAGGGGAAAAATTCCAAATCCATTTTAGCTTTCAGAAAAACTTTTAAACTGCTTTTTTCAATAATTATCAGTAGAAAAATATCGATTATTTATAATCATATTCACAATCACATTCATTAGCTTATTGCTTTTAGTTGGTAGTAGATATTTTTCTAGAAATCATAAGATTTCAAAAAATTAAATCGGAGAAGAAAATGGCAAAAATTAGTCCAGTATCAATAAAATATTTGATACATGCGAGTTTTTCAGCAGAAGGTGCGCTGGAGAAACCAGATATTATCGGAGCGATTTTCGGACAGACAGAGGGCTTGCTCGGAAGTGATCTTGAAATGCGCGAACTTCAGAAAGAAGGAAAAATCGGGAGAATTGAAGTTGACCTAGAAAGAAAAGACAGACGAACAAGCGGAATGATTAAAATTCCGACAGCACTTGACCAGTCAGAAACAACTTTAATTGCTGCCGCTGTTGAAACAATTGACAGAATCGGACCTTGCGACGCGAATATTGAAGTTGAAAGAATTGAAGATGTTCGAGGAAGCAAGAGAGATTACATTGTGGAAAGAGCAAAAAAATTAATGGGACAGATAGAGGGCTCGACTGATTCACGGGAAATTTCAAACACCATCAAGGACTCTGCACGAATTGCAGGTGTTCAGGAATATGGTGCGAGCAAATTACCTTATGGAGATTTATCTGATAGAGAATTAATTGTTGTGGAAGGCAGGGCAGATGTGCTTAATCTTTTGCGTGCTGGTGTCAAAAATGTAATTGCAATGAATGGAACAAAATTACCTCCTGAAATCAGAGAATTAAGCAAAGAAAAAGAAATTACTCTTTTTGTCGACGGAGACAGAGGGGGAAAATTGATTGCACAAAATGTTATGGATAACGCGAATGTTAGGTATATTATAAGTGCGCCAGATGGAAAAGAAGTTGAAGAACTAATGGGAAAAGAAATTCTAATGTGTCTTCGCAGGAAAATTTCACCAAATGAATTTTTTTCAAGAAGCAATGGTTACAGAGAAAATATTCATGAAATAAAAGAAACCAAAGAAGTTGAGATTGACAGGGAAAAACTGAAAAAAATTTCAGGCAAGAACAAGGGATCTGGAAAAGCGATTTTATTAGATTCCAACTTTGAAGAAATAAAGCAAATCTCTGCAAAGACACTTGGAAGTTTTCTAAAAAGGGGTAACGACTCCCCTATTTTTATTATTGTCGACGGGAATGTAACTGGTTCTACAATTGAAACTGCAGAAAATTCGCATGTTCAGGTAATTGTTGCAAATAATTTTTCAGCAACAAGTAACAAAATTAAATTATTAAGTTTATAATTATTCTAATCTCGAGGGAAACCTCGGGGTTTTTTGTTTTAAGAATATGAAAAATAATTCTTCACTCCTGTCACTAACAGCAAGTATTTATGACGTAACTACAAAATTACAACAACAATAAACTTTATAAAGAAGTTATGATGTAAATTATTAAGCAAAAAACAAGGTTTTTTGTGTAATTAAATTTAAAATGACAAACATGAGAGCGAAAAACCTTAGTGTTTTTTTCCTTGCAGTTGCGACTTTCTTATTTTCAGTTGCTTTTGTTAGTGCTGCTCCTCTTGCAAATGTCAACAATGTTGAAATTGATGGATTGCCTGCACTTAATAACGACGTGAGTGTTGTTGCAGGTGACACAATTACTATCAAAGTTTTTTTTGAAGCATTAAAAGATGCATCTGACGTTAGAGTAAAAGCAGAACTTGAAGGCGACAAGATTGACGTAAGCGACAAGACAACTCGGTTTGATGTTGAAGATGGTTTTAATTATAAGAAAACACTCTCTATCAAGATTCCTAATGAATTGAAGGATGAAGTTAGTAATGCGTTTAATCTTGAATTAACTATCTGGAACAGCGACCATAAAACAGTTAAAGAACTGACTTTCTTAATTCAGAGACCAGCTTATAGTGCAGATGTTATGGCTATAACAACAGACCAAAAAGTCAGAGCAGGTGACACACTTCCAGTGGATGTTTCTGTTAAGAATGTTGGTTACAATGAACTTGAGGACTTGTATGTCAAGTTATCTATCCCTAAATTAGGAATAGAAAAGACAGCTTACTTCGGAGATGTTGTAGCACGAGAGTGTTATGACGAAGAGGGCTACTGCAATGAAGATGACGAGGATGTAATTAAAGGTCGTTTCTTTTTGAAGATTCCTTACGATGCTCCAGCAGGTGTCTACGATCTTGTTGCTGATGTAGAGAACTATGACTTGGACGAAAGTGAATCAATTCAAATTATAATTGAAAACGACTTTTCAGAAAGTAATGTGATTGCAACTGAATTGAGCAAGAACTTTGCAACTAATGTTGATGCAGAGTATTTCTTGATTATTGCAAATCCAACTGACAGCTTGAAAGTTTACAGAATAGTTGTTGGTTCAACTGGCGGACTTTCAACAAGTGCTGACGCGGGCGTTGTGGCTGTTCCTGCTGGTTCAAGCAGAACAGTAAAAGTTATTGCAAACGCAGACTCACAGGGAACATACAACTTTGATGTGAATGTTTTCTCTGGCGAGAAACTTGTAAGCACAACAAAACTGAAAGCAAATGTGTCAGGCACTTCATTTACATCACCCGTCGCTGTATTAACAATCATTCTTGCAATTATCTTTTTAGTATTGCTTGTTATATTGATTGTTTTGCTTGGAAAGAAACCTGAAAAACAAGAAGAATTCGGAGAGAGTTATTACTAATTTTCTTTTTAATTTTATTTTTTATTTTATTTAACTTTCTCCTTTTTATTTTTAAATAAACCTCACAAAAATAAAACCTGGAATTTTTTCTTTAACAATTAGTTCGTTTTTGATTTGTTGGAATTTGACAAGTGATTGCATATATGAATTGCCCACAGGAGCGACGAGGATTCCTTTTTCTTTTAATTGCTCAACTAATTTATCTGGAATTTTTTCAAGTGCCGCACTGATTAAGATTCTATCAAGAGGTTTTTCTTCATCCAAACCATCTGCTCCGTTTTTGTTGTAAACTTTGATATTTTTATAACTCCGCAGATTATTTCTTGAGCGTTCTGCAAGTTCTTTTATTATTTCTACTCCAAAAACTTTTCCGTCGTTTGGCTTACTAGACGAATGAGTGTAAATCTCTGATTTACTCTTTTCTCCGACGAGCTCTGAAAGCAAAGCAAGAACATAACCGCATCCAGAACCAATTTCCAGAACTTTTTGGTTTTTTCTGACATCTAAAAGTGAAAACATGGTTGCAATTGTGTATGGCTGGGAAATCGTCTGCCCCTCGCCAATCGGCAGTGCAGTATCTTCATAAGCACGAGGTTTTAATTTTTCAGGAACAAATTTCTCGCGTGGAACTTTTGAAAAAACATTTAGAATTTTTTTTGAAAATCCTTTTTTCTTGAGGGAGAATAAAAGTTCAGATTTTTGCATTTTATAATTTCAAACTTATAATTTTACTCACACCGTCGTGCATACTAACACCATATAAACTCGTGGCGTTTGTAATGATTTCATCGTTGTGGGTGATTACAATGTATTGTCCTTTTTGCATGTATTTTTTCAAAAGTCCTGCAAGACGTTCTGAATTTTTTTTGTCAAGTGCAGCGTCGATTTCATCAAGAATATAAAAATAATAAGGATTTAATTCCTGAATTGCAAAAATCAGCGAGAGTGCGACGAGGGTTTGCTCGCCTCCTGAAAGTGATTTGACGTCGAAATATTTCCCGTGTCCGGTTTTGACAATAATTCCGACTCCGCCTTCAAATGGCTCTTTACGATTTTCAAGTTCAAGTGAAACAGTTCCTTTTGTACTGAGCTGCATGAAATTACGAGAAAAGATTTCATTGAGTTCATTCAGTGTTTTCAAAAAAGTTTTTTTCTTTTTGATATCTATTTCATTAATTATTTTCATTATCCCTTGTTTTTCTTTTGATATTATTTCTACTTTTTCTTTTATTATATCATATTCTTTTTTTACAGAATCATAAACTTCTAAAGAACGAAGATTAACACTTCCGATTCTTGAAAGAATCTCCTGAATTTTTGTTAATTTTTCTACAAGTGTGTCGCGGTTTGATTTTATTATTTCCACGTCGCTGAAAGTGAGCATTTCTGTTTCGAGGTTACTAACTTCTGCACCAACTCTTGCTTTGCTTATCTTAAATTCATTTATCGCCTGTTCCAAATTATAAACAATATTCTGCTGGTTTGCTTTTTCTTTTTCTCTCTCGCGGATTTGCACGTGAATAAAATCTCTTTCTGAAATTAATTTCCTAAATTTTTCTCCGAGGGCTTCTTCTTGTTTTTTCTTTTTCTCAAGAACATTCTCGTTTTCTTCAATATCTTTTTTCAATATTGAGAACTCATCTTTCACATCTTCTTCTTCACGACATAATTGCTTAAATGAAATTTTAAGCCGTTCAAGTTCTCTTTGCTTGAAAGAAATTTCTGAATTAATCGTCTCTTCTGAAAGCAAAGAAATCTCCTGAACTTCAATTCTAGCTGTTTCATATTTTTGCTCAATGTTTAAATTTTCTTCAAAATTTTTTTCAAGGTTCTTTTTTCTTTTCTCAAATTCTAAGACCTCCTTTTTTGTTTTATCTATCTTTTCCTGAAGATTTTTTATCTGTTCTTTTTTCCCATTTATACTTGCTAATTTTATTATATCTGACTCGCGTTTTGAAATTTCAGAAGACATCTGCTCTATATCCTGCTGAAGAATCTTTCTCTTATCATATATTGAATTCAATTCTTTATCTGCATTTTCAATTTCTCTTTGCAATTTTTCAATTTTGGGGTTTGTTTCTCTTGTAATTAAATCCAAATGTTCGTCTGTTATTTTGCTTTTACAAACAGGACAAATATCTATTTTGGAAATTTTCTCGAGCAATTTTTTTTGATTTTCTATATCATGTTCGTCGGTGTGTGTGGTTTTTTCAAGTTCTATTTCTCGTTTATTAAGAATTTGCAAGGCCTCTTTTTTTTCAGAGAGTATTTTTTTTAATTCTTCAAGTTTAAGAGAATTTGATTTAGTATCAAAAAGTTCAAGTGAAAGTGATTTAATTTCCTGGAAAAGAAAATCAGATTCAGTTGTAAAATTTGAAAGAAAATTTTTCTTATCGTCAAGCCGTTCTCTTACTGCGCGAAGTTCTGATTTAATCATGTAAAATTTTTTTCTCTGCTCCTCGAGTTTTTCAAGTTCTTGTTTTTTTGATGAGATATCCTTTGATTTTTTTGAAGCAGAAGGCGTTTCTTTTTGAAGATTTTTTATTTCAAGTTCATGCTCGCGTATTGATTCATTAAAAGATATTTTCTGACGGGAGATTTCTGCTATTTTTTTTTCTTCATTGTTATAACTGACTTCTAAGCCAGCGAGAAGAGCACGAATATCTGCAATTTCCCGATTCAATTTTTCCTGTTCAAAACCTGTTGATTTTTGAATTGTCAAATTTATATTTTCTATTCTTGATTCAAAACTCTTTATTGCAGAAGATAAATCAGAGATTATTTTTTTTGTTTTTTCTATCTCTTTCAAACGGGAAGAAATTTCAGAATTTATTTTTTCGAGTTCTTTTTGCTTTTTTGTCAGGTCAGAATAAATTATGCTTGCCTTGAATTTTTTGGAATCATTTTCTAATTTTTTAAATCGTAATGCCTGTTGTCGCTCTTTTTCTAAATTGTTCAAATAAGCAGTTCTTTCTCGCAAAATTGCTGAAATCTCTTTTAATTTCTCATCTGTTTTTTGAAGTTCTCTCAGAGATTTTTCTTTTCGTGATTCATAAATTGAAATTCCAGAAACTTCCTCGATGATTTTGCGTCTTTCTTCTGGTTGCATTCTCACGAGATTTTGAATTTCGCCCTGGAGAATTATATTGTATCCATTCGGGTCAATTCCTGCCTGAGCCAAAAGTCCGAGGACATCTTGTCTTGTTCTTGTTTCATTATTTATCTTGTAAATGCTTTGTCCGTTTTTTCTGACTATTCTTTTAATTGAGATTTCTTTCTCGTCTATGGAAAAAATTTTTTCTGAATTATCGAAGACGATTTCCACACTTGCTTCTTTTGCAGGTGACGCGACTTTGCTTCCCAAGAAAATTAAATTGCTGGCTTTTGCAGCGCGCATTGATTTTACACTTAAACGCCCGAGGACAAAACACAGTGCATCAGAAATATTTGACTTTCCAGAACCATTAGGGCCTAAAATAACATTTATTCCCTGTGTAAATGGTAATTCTGTTTTTCTTGGAAAACTTTTGAAACCATACATCACCAATTTTTTTATGTAAGCCATTGATAGAAATATAAAGAGAGATTTTTAAAAGTTTAGAAGTAATTTCAAACCAACTTCCTCTGTCCCAAATTTTCTTTTGCTTTTTTCCAGGTTATCCATGTTTTTCTGAAGATTCCATCTTTGGAATATTTTTCAGCATATTTTTGAAGAAACCTTTGGGTTGCTGGATCTGAGGTGTAACCAGAACCAATTTCATTCCCGTATTTTTTTCTTAGTCTATCCATTTCTTTTTCTCTTTGACTTTTTGCAAGAATTGATGCTGCTGAAACAGCGACGTGATTTCTGTCTGCCTTGTGTTCGCATGAAATTTCCAGATTAGAGATTTCTTTTATTTTTGGAATCAAATAGTCCTTCCATTTAATCAAAGAGGTTGAAGGACAATCAAGAACAATTTTTATTTTTTCTTCTGTCTTGTTTAATTTGTTTATTATTTTTGCGCACGCGATTGCTTCTACCTCATTTAATTTTATTCCCTCTGCCTGTTTTTTTTCTATTTCTTCAGGAGAAATAATTATTATCTCAAATTCAGTGATTATTTTTTTTATTTTTTCTGCGAGAAATTCACGACGTTTTGGAGTTAATTCTTTTGAATCTTTTACACCTAATTTTTTTAATTCCTTTTCTTGTTCATTGTCAATTAAAACTCCTGCGAGAATCATCGGGCCAATTACTGGCCCACGCCCAGCATCATCAACACCTATTTTTAACATTTTAATATTAGAAAAAGTTTATATAAAAAGATTGTTGTTGAATTGCAAGCCCGGATCGCGTAGTTCGCTTTGCTCTCGACTTCATCGAACACGACCGCATATTTGAAGCCCGGATCGCGTAGTTCGCTTTGCTCTCGACTTCATCGAACACGACCGCATATTTGAAGCCCGGATCGCGTAATGGTATCGCACAAGACTGGAAATCTTGACCCTTTGGGTATCTGAGTTCGATTCTCAGTCCGGGCGTTTAGTTTTTATATTCTTAATTTTATAATTTATTAGCCCTTATAGTTTAGTGGATAGAACGCATCGTTGCGGTCGATGTGACCCAGGTTCAAGTCCTGGTAAGGGCGTGCCTTCATCGCATAGCGGTAGTGCAGCGGACTCGAACTCCGCGCCCATTGGGCATCCAGGTTCAACTCCTGGTGAAGGCGTTTTTAATTTTTGTGAGTTGAACCATTAGGTTTCGTTCGAAACTGAAATTTCGGACGACGGAGAATGCAGTGACCCACAAATCCTGGTGAAGGCGTTCGGAAAAACTTAAAAGCCGTCGGAAATTTAATCTATTATAGCAGGGTGGAGAATGAAAATAAAAAATTTAGATGAAAAAGAATTGGGATATATGTTTGGATTATTTGAAGGAGATGGCTATAAATACCATGATAAAAAATGCCGTCGTTACCAAGTTGAATTCTATTTAAATTCTATTAAAGATAAAGGGATTGTAAATTATCTAATAAATTTATTAGAGAAGATTGAATTAAATCCGAATAAATATTTAGACAAAAGATATAATTGTATAAGAGTAAGAGTATATTCAAAAGAATTATTTGAGATATTAAAGAAAAACGTTGCTCTCAAAAATAGAAATAAGAAATTTAAATTAGGATTTATTTCTGGAATGATTGATTCAGAAGGACATGTGAATAAGGAAAAATCATATATTATGATAGTTAGCACAGACAAAGGAACTCTTGAAAAATGCTCTGAAATTTTATCAAATATGGGTCTTTCTTCAAATGTAAGCAAGAGAACCCTTAGTAAAAAAGACAAAAAATTTTCATATAGAATTTACGTTCCCGTTAGTTTTAAAAACAAAGCGCATCTTTCAATTAAGACTAAGAGACTCCAATCATAGCAGGGTGGAGCAGATCTTTCAAGTTCTTTGAATTTGAAGGAGTTCAATCTGGAGTGCTCGTCGGGCCCATAA
>Ga0210049_1001481_pt1 | contig 22058 bp, 20 predicted proteins | sample CryGeyCG2014_300_2_FD_183964 | JGI IMG/M metagenome (GOLD analysis project Ga0210049, IMG submission 183964) | Groundwater microbial communities from aquifer - Crystal Geyser CG06_land_8/20/14_3.00 (SPAdes) (version 2) | ecosystem: Environmental > Aquatic > Deep subsurface > Groundwater | place... | reverse complement strand
CCTTAAGCTATGTTACGCCGCTTCAAGCGCTATCGGGCCAGAAGGAGGTGATTTTAAACCAACGAAAACAAAATCTTGCAACAGCTAGCATGCTGCGTTATACTGCTTGGAAAGCAAGCCGTTCTTTGTCGCTTCCAGCGGTTGCAGCCGTAGACGGCATCCCGTTTACGGGAGAAGTAGTAATGCAACCCGCCTGAGGTCAAACTCGCTGAAAGATTCCGATCTCATGTTTCAAAAATTCTTTCCTTCCCATATCCAGTTTCTTTATCAGCTCATTGTCAGTAAACACTCTTTCTATGGCCGGGATGATGTCGCATTCCCTGTTAACAACTATTACACCCTTACCATCCTCATAAGGAGAAACATGGTCCATGCCGCCATTCCTTAATTTAAAAATTACGACTGGCTTATCAAGCAACATAGCCTCAACACCCGCAGTCGAAAATTCCGTAATGACAGCATCGCTGTTGACCATAATGGCGTATATATCAAAATTACTCCTAAATGCAGCAATATTGGAAGCTGTATTAAGCCTTTTAATCAATTCCGTTTTTTCTTTCTCTTCAATATCACCATGATGAAACTTCACTAAAAATTGTATGTTTGTTAATTTATTTGCAGCGGCTATTAGCTTTAGCAATATACGGATCGGATCGCCGTAATTATCCAAAACCGTGAGGTCGCTTGCATAAGTGGTATCTGCATAAAAAACTATTTTTCTTCCCGGATCAAGCCTGAATTTTTTACAAAATGCCCGCCTGTCGGCACCAGCCTTTTTTCTGGCAAGCACATCGGTTATAGGATTACCTGTTATTACTATCCTGTCTGATGGTATATTTCTTTTCAGGTAAAAATTTTTCCCGCTTTCACCCCATACTATTAATTTATCGCTGCGCGGCAACGGCATATACGGATGATTGGTAAACACACCGGGTTGATAACGCATAGTAACAAGATTCATTTTTTTTGCCACAGAAGTAAATGACTTGTTATAAGTCGCATCATCCCATGGCATCAGAAAAAAATTTATCTTATACTTATTAATTATGTATTCTACGTATGAAATTTCCAGCAAGATGCCCGGGAAAAGCTCAAAATATGTGTTCTGCAGTTCCTCGGATATCACATTCCAGAATTTAACCCCTCTCCATATAAAATACTCATCAGGCGATATACTATCAATAAATTTCTGCCAGCATCGGGATGAAAAATACTTTGCCGGTTTTTCTTTGTTGTATTTTAAATTAAAAAATGTAACCCTATTCTTAAAAACGTTACGTAAAAAATTAACCTGCCGTAAATCTTTCAACGGCGGTTGCGGCAAAAACACCTGCCAATTAGACCCGCCAAATAGCCGTTCCACCAGGCTGTAATACCCCTTATAGGTATCAAAATATAATCTTATTTCAGTCCGGTTAAGGCTGTCAGTTCTTCTATATCTACAGGCTGCGATTGACAGGCATCTGTTTATAACAGCCCAAATCGCATCCCGTAAAACCGATGTGACAGCCCCCGACAAACGGGCCGGCGGCTTATGAACGCCTGACGCCTCAAACCAATGCGTCGTATATGGTTTCGGCGATATTTCCACTTTTTTAAACTTACCCCCCCTATCTGATACAAAACTCAAAAATATTTTACTTATCACGCTTTTATCGTCAAAAATAACAATTTCATCCGCAAATTCTTTTTCCACAACGCGCTGTATAAAAAGTATATTTTTAAAAATTCTTATAAAAAAATCGCACATCGGCATTCTGACAAGTTCACCTAACGAATACCCCTCATTTAGGGTTAGATCTTCCCCTTTAGGTCTGTACCAATTTTCAACAAACCCTAATGCGTCTTTTTCTATACTCATACAGTCTTCATAGGACAAATAATCCGCATACCCTTTAAGCGAAACGTGCTCTGTTACCGGAAAATCTTTAAGCCACACGTCTAACTGGATCAAAACAATCTGGCTGTTTTTTTCTTCTTTAATAACAGCGGGGATGGATTCCTGAGAACCGTCTATGCATAATATAACTTTTTTCATGATCCCAATCGGGCCTTCTCCTTATTCAAAATACCCATAATTATCACGTCTTTACGTTTTTTATCTTTATATACAAAATTTCTTAGCCTACCCTCTTTCCTGAATCCAATTCTTCTGTAAAACCTCGATGCTTTATCATTGTCTTCAAATACTTCCAGTTTTAAGGTATGAAGGCCTGCTATATTAAAAGCCAGTCCCAGAATTATTTTTCCCAGCGACAATGTGCTGCATAATGACTTAGAATAAGGATTGCGATAAATGCCCAGATACGCGTTTTTGTTGCAAAGATCAACTCTGTCTAAAATTATAACGCCTATATATTCCTCATTTTTATTTTTTATCACCCAGCAGAATTTGCAGCTTTTCTCTCCTAGCTTATTAACAAACTCCGCATGCTCCCTGGCAGAAATAATGTGGCTTTTATACATCCATTTTTTAATGCTGCTGTTATTTCTCCACGCCCTGACCATCTCCGTTTCTTTTGGCGTAAGATTTATAAAATTTTTGAGGGTCACGCCTTCTTTAAGTTTGATATTTTTTTTAAGGTTTGGCATAACTTATCTAGCTTGTTAGCAATTCTTTTTGCTTTATATTCTTGTTTATTTCCATGAGAACAGGTTCTTTTTCCACTATTTTCAATATGTCTTTCATGAGGAATATGTTTTTCTTCTGGAATAATTTTTTGTAAATCTCTCTGACAAGCCTCAAATCCGCCTTTTTATCTACTGTCCAACGCAAATAAGACAAATCCTTATTGTTCTTTACGCTGTACATATTAAACAAATCCGGGTGTTCATAAATATAAGAGGTAACGTGCTCTCTCTGGTAATTTTTTTTGGCTTTCTTCCATACCTGCTCTAAAGCTTCTCTGGAAATCACCTCTGTATCGAATCCTCTCGGATAGGTGCGCTCTATCACATTACTTGCTCCGCTAAAATGTTTTATATTTTTTAAATAACAGCTGATCGCCTTGTCGGTGATTTTATAATCTATCAACGGGCAATCGCCTGTTATCCTAACTGCCACATCAGCATTATAAAGTTTAACGGCCTGATAATACCTGTCAAGGACATCCTTTTCACTGCCTCTGTAAAAATTTATGCCTTGTTTTTCGCAAAAATCCGCTATAATATCGTCTTTTCTGTCTACACTTGTAGCAATAACAATTTTATTTATAAGTTTACTGCGGCTAAGGCGGGTTACGATGTGCCAAAGCATCGGCTTGCCCATTATTTCCATCATGACTTTACCGTATAAACGGGTCGAACCCATGCGGGCCTGTATTATAACCACTATATTTTTTGTTTTAAGCCTGCTCATTTTATGCCTTTTATAACCGTACATGTATGCCGCGTCCGACAAGATAAAGCTTAATATCCATAGGCGTAATCTGGGTAAAATGAAAAATACTGGCTGCTGCCAATGCAGAGGCTTTCCCGTTAACCAAGGCATCAAACATATTTTCAAAATTACCGGCTCCCCCGGAAGCTATAACCGGTATGGAAACCTCCTGGCTCACCTTTGCTATAAGCTCAATATCATATCCGTGCATGGAGCCGTCGCGGTCAATAGAAGTTAAAAGAATTTCGCCTGCCCCGAGTTTTTCCATTTCCACGGCAAACGCTACCGGGTCTTTACCGGTAGGGCTGGTGCCGCTGTTTATAAACACCTCGTATTTGCCTGCGTTATTTATTTTCACATCTATGGAAACAACTACGCACTGGGACCCGAAATTTGACGAAGCATCCATTATTAACTCAGGGTTCGTGACTGCCGCGCTATTGATTGCAACTTTATCTGCCCCGCATTTAAGAAGAGTTTTCACGTCTTCTACTGTACGCACGCCGCCGCCTACTGTCAGCGGCATAAAACATTCATCGGCAAAATTGTCAATCAGTTCAAAATCCGGTCTCCTGTTCTCAAGGGTGGCTGAAATATCCATAAACATCAATTCATCCACCTCTCTTAAACTGTATACCTTCAAAGACTGCATTAAGCTGCCCACCCTGCGCCAGCTGTCAAATCCTAAGCCCTTTACCAGCCCAAAATTTTTGTACAGCAGCGTGGGTATAATACGTGTCTTTATCATAATGCGGCAGAGAAAAAATTATCCAAAAGTTTTAACCCAAAACGCAGGCTCTTTTCCGGATGAAACTGCACTCCAAAAATGTTGTCTTTCTGTACGGCTGAAATAAAATTACCGCAGTAAGCAGTCAAAGCCAAAACATCCTGGTTGCGCCTTGGGACAAAATGATAACTGTGTGTAAAATAAAAATCCTTCCCGGCAGGAATATTCTTAAATAAAGCTGATGCCCTGCATGTATTCACCTCGTTCCATCCGACATGAGGTATCTTTTCGCCCATGGTTTTCGGTAAAAACTTGACTACTTCACCCTCTATCCAGCCCAAACCGGACGCCTTCTCTCCCTCGAATCCTGTTTCAGCTAAAAGCTGCATCCCCAGGCAAATACCCAGAAATGGAATTCTGTTTTCAATGACCTGCCTGGCAAGAATTTTATCCAGGCCTTTCTGGCGGAGGTTGCGCACACCTATGGCAAAAGAACCAACTCCCGGCAGAATTATGCTGGTCGCTGTTTCAAAATCACTCTCTTTATCAGTTACTAAAGGCCTCTCTCCGACCTCCTCAACTGCCCGGACAACTGAATCAATATTACCCATATCATAATCAACAATAGCAACTCTGCTCATAAAATATTTCAGGTTATCAAACGTTATCGTAATTTATTTTGGTAAGATTACCATACCCGTCTTTCACCAGATTACCCCTGGAATCACAGACAAAAAGTTTTTTATTGGTAAACCGGTCGCATGTTTTTATAAATTCTTCAAGCGGCATATCTATATCCTTAAGTATATCATCCAAAGAACAACCAAGATATTCCCACGGAAATTTTCCATCGCACTTTTTTACCAGTTCCAGCGCTTGTTCGCGCGAAATACGGCCCCGGCGCAGGTGCAAACACACTAAATCTGTGGCTCTTCCAAAACCATATTTAAGAAATTTGAAATAATCGTGAATCCCTGTCTGGCAATTATCCAGATTTTCATAGTTTACCACTGAACCCTCTACAATCTTGGCATATGTTTCAAATCCATAGGCCTGGGCAATAAGTGCATTGCCATAACCATCCCACGGTATGTAATACCCTAGAAATATGCCGGTAACCCCTGCTCTGCTAAGTTCTTCATCTGTAGGATAAGTATATTGAATAAGATGTTTTTTCTCTATGCCGGACTGCCCTATCAAATCAGACACACGCAAACCCAGCAAACCACCAAACTCCTCAAGCCATCTTCTTGTTAAAACTTTATTTTCTGAATCAGCTGCAGGGCCGCCGTATTCGTTTTGCGAATTCTCACCCCAGATAATTAAAGGTATATTAAATTGCGCTGCAACGCGTACCGGTATCGTAAAAATTGCGACATGTTCCGGCCAGGATATATCGCCGACCTGGATCAAAGCTAATTTATTAATCCTCCTGCGGATTACGGGATTCATGGTAACTTCAACGTAATCCACTCCGAGCCTTTTGATATTTTCTATATTCCGCCTGCCAAGGGCTGAAAGTTTATCTGTAGTAGCAGTGACACACAAAGGATTCATCCCAAGCTCCAGCATCTTAATGGTCTGAAAAGTACTATCCTTGCCGCCTGAAACCGGCACCAGACAGTCATAATTACTGCCGTTTTTAGAGCGACGCTGCTCCAGAATAGAAACCAGATCTAATTTTCTCTTAGCCCAGTCAACTTCTTTTCTTTTTTCGTATGAGCGGCATGCGTTACATATCCCCTCATTGTCAATAAATAAATCGGGTTTTGTTTCAGGCATAACACAACGTTTACAATATTTAATCATTCTTGCTGCCCCCTTTTTGTTAAATACTTTTCTTCTCAAGTAAAAACATACTATCTGCTTTATCGCTTTTTACGTATTTATATTTTTTCTCCTTAGCAATTTTTAAATCCTCAAATCTGTCCAGATATAGCCTGCAAAAATCCGTCTTCCACAAAAGGTTGTTGTTACCGCGGTAATTTATCTCTGTATAGCCCTTTGCAAAATATTCGAAACCGCATATATATCTTTTGGAGCAACGGTATATTTCATCCAAAGCCATGTTTATGTCATTGGGAGACACGTGAATAAGGACGCCTGCGGTAAAAACCAGATCAAAATAGTTATTCTTAAACGGGATATCAAAAGCAGAGCCTTTTATTATGTTAATATCTTTTGTAATTTTCTTGGCTTTTTCAACCGCGTAGGCCTGCACATCAATGCCGTAAAGCTCTTTAAACCCGAGGTTTTGAAGGCAATTCAGCTGATTTCCCACGTTACAGCCGACTTCAAGAACTGTTTCTATATTTTTTCTAACAGGTATTAAAAAATCTTTCAACATTTGGCTACGTGACACACCCCACGTATCTATATAAAATTTATCAAGGGCTTTTGGCAAAAATATATTTCTGTTTGTATACTTCCTGCCGAAATCTCCATTCCATGTTTTAACCTGATGAGTCTTGCCTGATTTCATAATACCCCCATTAAGCAGCCATATTAAGTTTTAAAGGAGTGCCTTTTTTAATGTTACCCCTGGCCTTCTTGCCCAGAATAACATCCAGATATTTTGGTTTAAGCCCGTCTGCCGGCCTTATTGATTTTATATTTTCCGTGGTAAATTTCTGGCCTTTTGCTATATCTTTTACTGCAAATAAAGAGCGCCTAAAAAATCTCCCTTTCTTCTCTTCATCAGTAAATCCATAACGCACGCCCCCCATAGCCTTTTCAGCAATTCTTACATTGGAAACCAGATCTTTCAGTTCATCGGGCTCTATTGAGAAAAAACTATCCGGTGTTTTTATTTTTCTTGAAAGAGTAATATGTTTTTCTATCATCTGTACGCCAAAAGGCACGGCGCTTACTGATATGGCTATGCCCATAGTATGGTCTGAAAGCCCTACGGGGCAATTAAACATCTTTTTCATATCGGGTATTGTTCTCAGGTTCATATCCTCCGGCTTCGCAGGATAACTGCTGACGCATTTTAATAAAATCACCTGCTTTGCGCCGCCCTGCCTTGCGGCTGCCACTGCCTCTTTTATCTCTGAAACAGTAGCCATTCCTGTGGACAATATAAGGGGTTTTTTAGTGGCTGCCGCGTATCTTATCAGAGGCAAATCCACCAGTTCGAATGACGCAATTTTATGAAAAGGAACGTTGATCTTTTCCAAAAAATCCACAGAGCTTTCATCAAAGGCTGTGGAAAAAAAAACAATGCCTAAATCATCAGCCAGGGCTTTTAATTTTTTAAACCAGCTCCACGGAGTATATGCCTGTTTATACAAATCATACAGTGTTTGGCCGCCCCACTTGGGGTGCTTAATCCTGAAATACTTATTATCCACATCTATAGTCAGTGTATCAGGCGTATAGGTTTGAAACTTTATGGCATCTGCCCCGCATTCCTTCGCCTTTTTGACTAGCGCAGCCGCTCTGCTGAAACTTTTACCGTGGTTGGCAGAAACCTCTGCCACTATAAAACAGCGGCCTTCTTTTGTTAACAAATTCGAACTATAATTTTTGAGCATAAGTAATTAACCTCAGCGCTTTTAAAATACCCAGGCTATAGCATGGGTAGAGCTTATTGTATATCTCATCGACGCTAACAGCTCCGGATACATCCACAAACTCTTCCACCAATACTTCTCCCGAATCTATTTTCTCTTCCATAACATGAGCGGCGACGCTTGCCTTGAATTCTTTATCTTTTAAAGCCCTTCCGACAGGATTTGAACCCTTATATTTATAAAGATATGGGTGAATATTCACAGCACCCAGTCTGGGAAGCCTTAAAAGCTGCGGTTTTACTATCTGGCGCCCGTGAACACTTAAAAGAAGATCGACATTAGTTAACGATTTAATAAATCTTTTATCGTCTATGCTGTCATAAACAGGAATCCCCAAAGATTTTAATATAACCACGAGTTCCTTAGAATAGCCCACGGCCGCTAAAACCTCGCACCCCGCAGCCATTGCAGTAATAACACCGATAAGGCCTGCTTGCCTGCCCCCCATAAAAGCTAATTTTAGAGTACGTTTATTTTCCATTATGCTTGCCTATAATTGGCTGATTAATTCATCAAATATATTTCTTGGGCCAACAAAATTCATCAGTCTGTTTCCGTTTTTGCTGCTTAATTCTCTTTGTTTATACGGTAAAAATTTTTCTACTCCTTTTGATATCTTATCCAATACACTTGCATCTCTGCCGCAGCCGGCATATTCTACAAAACCGGCTTTATCCCAATATTTAATATTATGCAACTGATTATCAGCTACCCCAACAGCTACGGTAGGGACACCAACCTTTGCAAGTTCGTACAATGTCTGTCCTCCGGCAGAAACCGCTATGTCTGAATCAAGCATTGCCTTCAGCATTTTTCTCGCAGACAGATTATATTTAAAAGATGTGTTTTTATATTTACCATTGCTGATAACGTCTGCATTTTTAAAGCCTGAACTTATTATTACTTTCTTATGCAATCCAGGAAAATCATCAACTAATCTTTTAAGAACTTTGAGCGTCATTCCGCGCGCATCATCTCCTCCGAATGTTATCATTATATCCTGAGCTTTTTTTCTTATACTTTTCTTCGGAATATCCCAAAATGCCTTTCTCAATGGGGTGTATTCGGTGCCCAACAGATAAACAACGCCTTTTCTTTTTGGATAAGAAAGCCTGCCTGCTGCGAGGCTTCCGTTTATCACAATCCCTTTGGGATAATCTATTCTTTTATTATCATCCAGGTACGCGCACAATTTAGCTGTTTTGGAAATACGTTTATAGAAATCCAGATTTGCCAAATATGAATCGATAATAGCTATATCCGCTCCCCGGGCAAGATTCTCTGCGCAAGGGCCTTTAAACCAATTCATAATTTTATATCCCTTGAATTTTAAGGCATCTTTGACTGAAGAATCAGCATTAACAATAAACTCGGGCATCACGTTTTTTTCCTTGAATGCCTCACATATGGCCATACACCGCATTATATGGCCAAGCCCTATTCCATTGCCGCCTTCTGTAAATATCAAAACTTTCATTTGGATAAAATTTTGTTTATAACTCTTATTACCTCATGAATATCGCGGTCTTTTAAGCCGGGATATATGGGAATGCTCACTGCCTCTCTGTAAAAATTTTCCGCATTGGGGCACTCCATATTTAAATAACCAAGCCTCTGATAAAACGGCTGCTTATACACCGGTATATAATGAACCTGAACGCCTAATCCGGCTTTTCTCAATAATGAAAATATCTCCCTTTTTTTATTCTTATATTTGCCCTTAAACCTCAGGCAGTACAAATGATATGCCGAACAGGCATAATCTTTTTCCGCAGGGGTATCAAAATAAGGGCTGTCTTTGAAAAATCTGTCATAAATTTCGGCTATTTTTCTTCTTTTTTGGATAAAGGCATCTATTTTTTTTAACTGTGATAACCCCAGGGCGGCCTGGATATCAGTCATTCTATAATTGTAGCCTAAAAATTGCATTTCATGATACCATTCGCCGTCAGCGTTATTGACAAAATCCTTTTTTACTATGCCGTGGCTTCTCAACGCAAGTAATTTTTCGTATAATTCCTTTTTGTTTGTCAAAATAGACCCGCCCTCGCCTGTAGTTATGGCCTTGACCGGATGAAAACTCAAGATTGTCATATCGGAATATTTACAAGAGCCGATTTTTGTGCCTCTATATTTTGCCCCAAGCGCATGAGCTGCGTCTTCAATTATCATCAAGTTGTGTTTTCGGGCAATCTTATGAATCTCTTCCAAATCACATGGATGGCCTGCAAAATGAACAGGCAATATAACTTTTGTCTTATCGGTAATTTTTTTGCTTATCTGATCTGGATTTATGTTTACCGTGTCGTAATCGATATCCGCAAATACAGGCCTGGCGCCTGTATACAAGACAGCGTTGGATGTTGCTAAAAACGTGATTGGGGATGTTATCGCTTCGTCGCCCTTATTCAACCCGGCTGCAATACAGGCTAAATGCAAAGCCGCAGTACCTGAAGAAACAGCTACAGCGTATTTTGCGCTGCAATATTTTGCGAGCGATTCTTCAAATCTCTGGACCATAGGCCCCTGAGCAATCCAATCGCTCTTTAAAACCTTGACAACTTCCTTAATGTCGTTTTTGTCAACAGATTGCCTGCCGTAAGGGATATTTTTCATACCATTTTCTTTAACCGGTCTTCAGTCAGCCACTGTTTATTATTATCGCTTGTATAACCTTTAAACCCAAGGCCGAGATATTTACCTTTTTTCTTTTCACCGTTTTCCACGACCTTAGGATAAACAATAAACCTGTCTTTATATTCATAGCTGTGAATCCCGTCATCCGGTGATAACAGGCTCTCGTGCAGTTTCTCTCCGGGCCTTATCCCTATAATCTTATGTTTGCAGCCAGGGCATATTGCATTTGCAAGGTCTGTAATCTTCATGCTGGGTATTTTAGGGACAAAAATCTCCCCGCCGTTCATCATCTCAAGGCTGCTCAATACAAATTCTACGCCCTGCTCAAGCGTTATCCAAAAACGTGTCATATCCTTGTCTGTTATGGGGACGGTTCCTTTTTGCGCGCAGGCTTTAAAAAACGGAACTACGCTGCCGCGCGAACCAAACACATTGCCGTATCTTACAACGCTGAACTTAGTGCCGTTTAAAGACGAATAATTGTTTGCGGCGATAAACATCTTTTCAGCGCAAAGCTTGGTTGCCCCGTAAAGATTTACAGGATTTACCGCCTTGTCAGTGCTAAGCGCCAGGACCTTTTTAACATTATTATCTATGGCAACATTTATAATATTTTCCGCGCCGAACACATTTGTCCTGACTGCCTCAAAAGGATTGTATTCAGCGGTAGGCACAATCTTCAGGGCTGCCGCGTGAATAACTATATCCACGCCGTTAAATGCCCTGTGCAGCCTGTCAGAATCCCTTACATCGCCAATAAAGTACCTGATACTTTCGTATTTTTCCTCGATAAAAACGCTCTTCATCTCATACTGCTTCATCTCATCCCTGCTGAAGATGATAAGTTTTTTAGGCTTATATTTTGATAACACTATCTCTGTAAATTTTTTTCCAAAAGAACCGGTTCCACCTGTAACCAGAATTGTTTTGCCGTTTAGCATTTTATCGCTCCTTTTTTAAATGAGTTGTTCATATAATTTATCGTATGTATTTGCGACGTCCGAAATCAAAAACTTTTCCATAATCTTTTTCCTGGCGTTTACGCCTAAATTGGCTGCGCGCTGGGGATTTTGTAAAAGGAAAAAAAGATTGTCAGCCAAAGTTTTTATATCGTCGCGCTCAAAAAGCAAGCCGTCGATTTCATGACTGATAAAATGGTCAGTAACGCCGCTTATACGGTTAACGACTACGGGCAAAGCGCAGGACATCGCTTCTAAAAGCGCGTTTGATAACCCCTCTCTTCTGGAGGACATCATAAAAATATCCGAGGCGCGAAAATAATCTTCTATATTTTGCGCTTTTTCAATCAGGCCTATTCTATCTGCCAAGCTGTTTTTTTTGATATCGTCCTGAATGAAATTTACCAGGCTGTGCGATATTTCAAAATAATCCGAATTCTTCGCCCCCACTACTAACAGGTAAGGGTCTGCTCTGTATTCATTTATTAATTTTTTCCAGGAGTCATACAACAAATCAATGCCCTTATCTAATGAAAAAAAACCTACGGTAATGATAATTTTTTTATCAATCGGCAGCCGCAATTTAAAACGCAACCTGTCCTTCTCTTCTTTGGAACCAACAGGCGAAAACCTATTTGTGTCAACGCCGTTCGGTATCTCCTGTAAAGGCCTGTTTTTCAGCCTGGACGCCTTAAAAGCCGCTGTAATGCCTGGACTGACGCTTATATAGACATCGGCGCGTTTATAAAATTCGTACTGTATCCTGCCAAACCTGCGCCTCTCAACCGACAAAGGATCATCATCGCCAAGCGACGTCAATTTAATAACTATTTTCTTTTTGAACAGCCTGGCCAGCGCTACAAAAACCATGCTCTTGCTTGAAAATCCATGAAGATGAATAACGCCGATCCTATTTTTAATCCGCAAAAAAATCTTTAATATTTTAAAAACACATGCAATTTTTGAAAAAGCGCTTGCGGGATTAATGTAAACCCTGTAAATGTTGCCCCATGGCTTTTCTTCCTCACGAGATAATGAACTGTCCCTTAAAGTGGTGATAACCAGGTATTCTCTTTTATTCTCAGGCAATGCCCCGAGCAAACTGCTGCATTGTAAGCCCGCGCCTGTTATTTCCGGCAGAAAAGACCCGGTCACCATGCAGACACCGTTCATTTTTTTCAACGCTATATCCATGTATATTACAGAAATTTTCTCAGGTTATTTTTCAAAATGTCAAACGACGTTCCCGCATTTATTCTTTTCAAAGCGTAACGGTCAAATAACCCGGGAGGCGCAATATTATCTCCGCTGACCATGCTAAACGCATACATATACCCAGACTGCTTCACCATATCCTTTATCTTTTCATTAAAATCTTTTTTAGTCCCGTTCGGATAAGCAAAACCATGGATCTGCCTGCCTAACAGGGCTTCGAGTTTTCTCTTTGATTCCCTAATCTCCCTTTCTGCCGCGTCAAAAGTAATTTTCGTTAAGATAGGGTGAGAGCAGGTATGGCTTCCAAAACTTATTCCGTTTTTAGCCATTTCTTTTATTTGAACTGAATCAAGATAGCAATCCGCCGGAAAAAGAGATCCGTCCGCCTCAAGACACTCTGCTAAATCTTCCATGATGGCTTTGCTTTCGTCCTGTTGTTTTGATTTCATTTTTTCTATAATTGCTGACTTGGCCTTTTGCCTGTCGCGCGGGCTGCGCAAGCGAAACGCGCCCAAACCAGGCAGTTTTATCAGATCCTTGCCGCTACTATCAATCATAAAAGCGATTTTATCAGTCCACAGGCTGAAATGCCTGTCTTCCACGCAGTTAACAGTCAGAAATACTGCGGCAGGCAGTTTTAACTGCCTTAAAACCGGGTATGCATTATGATAAAGATCACTGTATCCGTCGTCAAAGGTTATCAGAAATTTTATCCCTTTGCCAAAATCCATTTTTTTTATAGCATCCGCCAGGCCTTCCGCGGATATAACCTCTCCATACCTTGAAATAAACTCCAGTTCCTGCTTGAATATGCCAGGCGAACCGTTATTCATAGAATTAAAAAAAGGCGTAACACCTTCTTCTATTATTCTGTGATAACATATGGCTATCAGCCTTGCTGTGTCAGTATTTCTCATAGTGAATAAAAAATCTAAGGCATACTCCAAAAAAACGGCGCGTACCCCAAAAATATCCGGGCCTCATGAATAAAAGCGCCGAAAATAGGCTTTTTAAAGCCTGGGAATAACATCTTTTTCTCACATAAGCTTCAGCGGCGGTCAGATAAAAATTAAGCTCTGAAGCGGTTTTTAATCTTTTGTATTCATTAAATTTGCCTGAATAAAATATCTTTTCTATAATCATGCGGTGGCCGGCAAGCATTTCTGAAGTATCTTTATGGGCATTATCATCATGCAGATGATAATGCAATAACGGCTCTTTGATATAACCTACCCTGTGTTTATAAGCCATCCTAAGCCATAAATCCCAGTCTTCGCCGACACGTATAGACTTGTCAAAAAGCCCTGCCTCTATTAATGCGGATTTTTTAGCCATAACCGAAGAGGTGATAATAAAACATTTATACAGAAGTTTCTCAAAGATATCCCCTCCGGCCATGTACATCATTTTTGACTGCAATATGCTGCTGCCTCTGTTCTGGTAAATGAAGAATGAATCAGTAAAAGAAAGCGTCATTTCCGCATCAAGCGTCATCGCCTTTAACTGCAATTCCAGTTTATTATTCTGCCATCTGTCGTCATCATCAATAAATGCAATATAATCTGCCCTGGAATTCATAATTCCCAGATTCCTGGCCTCTGAAACACCTTTATGCTCCTGATAAAGGTATATGATTTTATCGCCGGTATTTCTTGTTTTTATAAAATCTGTTATCGTTTCCCGCGTATTATCTGTAGAGCCGTCATCTGCCGCTATAATCTCATAATCGCAAAAAGTCTGAGCCAGGATATCATCCAGGCATCCGCAAAGCCCGGACGCGTGGTTATAAGTGGGCAAAACTATGGATAAGCACGGCTTTGTCATAATTTAAAAAAATCACTCAAAGCTATTTTAACCAGGTTTTTCCTGCTGCTATAAGCGGATTCTGCCAAAAAGCATCCGTGCGTGCACCCTTCGGAGCAATTTTTGCGGGCGTCCTGATTTTGCGGCTTTAATTCGCACGCGCTTAAAAACCCGTTACTCTGCATCACAAGAATTTTCTTTCCGGCCTCGCAGGCAATCGGCCATTTTTTGCGCTTAAAAAACGATTCTCTCTGTATTTTAAGCAGGCTGTTTTCTATCCTGGAATTAAGCAGTGATTTTATGTAAGCAAGCGGCGCCGAATGAGCCTGGCTTCTCCTCCTGTAGCGCAGCGATAATTTAACGGCATAATCATCAAATGCTTCCAGCTCATTGCAACCCAGCGCTGTTAATTCCTTGGGGACATCGCCTCTAATCAACTCAAAATAATGAAAATCCGCGTCAAACGTATTAAAAAAATGTTCGCCTAATTCTTTCAGTTCGCCAATATTTATGGCGCAGATAGTTGTGGCTATATTAATCCGCAGGTTTTTATGCCTGGCCCTGATCTTCAATAACCTGTTAAAAGTGTCCTCTGCTTTATCAAAAACCCCGTCTATGCCCCTTATTTTATCGTGCGTAGTTTTAAAGCCGTCTATTGAGCACGCTATGTTTATTACCGCCCCGGAATTATCAGAGGCTATCTTTTCAACGCATGCAAGCGTGTCTTCCGCTAAAAGGCCGTTGGTCGGTATTGAAATATTGCTGACTCCGTTATTATTAACAAAAATCTTAACAACCCTGTCTAAATCTTTTCTCAAAAAAGGCTCGCCGCCTGAAATCATCAGCCGCCTGAAAGAAGGCAAGCCTTTGGAAATACTCTCTATCTGCTCCAGGGAAATATCCGCGCCTTTATTGAGATTGGGTTGATAAAAACAAGTCAGGCACTTTCCGTTGCACCTGGAGGTGCAAAAAAATATTAAAGTATCCAGGCTGCCTTTGGTTATTTTCATATGATTGCACGACCCTGGCTGACTAATCTCTTCACGCCTATTAATAACACTATAGCTATAAAAGATTCGGCGATCAGCATAGACAAACAGGCTCCGCTATAACCGAGTTTCTGGATAAATAATGCGTTTAAAAAAATATTTAGACCTGTGCCTGCGATACCGGTGAAATAAATTATTTTATATTTCCTTAACGTAAAAGCAAAATATTCCAAAACCGGCCTTATAAAAAACGGCATCAATAATACAGCCAATATTTTCACAACATTCCCGGACTGGGCAAATTCTTCCCCCAAAAGAAATACTATTAACGGCTTTGAAGCAAAAAACAGCAAAAACACAAACGGCAGGCTGATAAGAAACAGAAAAATGACCGAACGGTTAAATGAATTTGAAAAATTACTTGCGGATGTCTTGACAAAACGCGAAATTGTAGGCAGCATGGCTGTGGTAAACGTAAATGGAATCACTAATATAGGCTCTATGATACGCTGTCCGGCGGCAAAAATTCCAGTCGCAACGCTGTCTGTCATCTTTGACAGCATCACTACGCTGATCCTGAAATTTACAGTCTGAAAAAGCGCTAAAAAAGCTATCGGCGCACTGACCTTAAGCAGCTTCCACCAAAGAGCGCGGTCAAAGGCAACCCTGAATTTTATAAACTTTCTGCGCAACAGGAAAATATTGAAAAAAAACGTAACAAAACTTGCCAATAAAAATATCTGTGCCGCAACAATCAAATTGTTTTTAAAATAATCTATGAAAATAACCACTAAAGAAAATTTAATAAGCCCTTCCAGCGCCATAGATAAGGCGGACACGGACATTTTTTCAAAAATATTAAACACAGCCCTGAATGTGCTGGAAAAAGAATCCAAAATCAAGGCTGAAGATAATATCAATATCATATTCACCATCTGGTTCTCTTCATGAAACATGAACGAAACCAAAATTATAAAACAATACACAACCAGGGATAGAACAATCTTTAATGAAACAATATTGTTAAAATACTTTTTTAACTTTTTATCGATTTCTCCTGAAACATCGCGCACCATAATCACGCTGATCCCAAAATCAGTCAGAAAATCAAAAATATACACAAAAGATATGGCGTACGATAATAAACCGAATTGGCTAACGCCCAGGCAGCGCGCCAATAAAAGAAACGTAATAAATGAAAATATCTTGTAAATGCCCTGAGAGGTAATCAGAAATAAAAAATTTTTGATTATACTTTTCATATCGCGCCCAGTATTATTGAGATTTTAGTTTTTTCAGGTAATCGGAGAAAAATGCGTATAAACTTATTATTAAAAATGACATGATACAGGCTATAAGCATTTTTCTTGGGATCTGCTTCGATTCTTTTGCTCCGTAAACAGCAGGGTCTAAAATTTTTATCATGGGCTTATTAGGCGTAAGGCTAAGTTCTGTGTTAATTTTATCGAGATTGACAACTGCGAAATTTGCGATTTTTTCCGTAAGTAACGGATCTGTGCCGTTAACATTTACATAAATTCCGTTCTGCATCTTTGTGGTTTCTAATTTATGCCTGAAACCTGGTTTTTTATCCAGGTTGAATTCTCTTCTTATATCCGCAGACATGCGCCGGGAATTTAAAAGAGTTATAACGATATCACTGGAGGAATTTGCCGCAAACCCTGAAATCCCTAAAAATTTTCCTATCCCTTCCGTAAATTGCTGGGGCTGCGTTATTTCTGTTGAAAGAAGTGTGACTGTGGATACATAGCTGACAGGCTGCACAGATACAAAAACAAATGTGAGAACAGCGGAAACTATCATAACCATAATAATAGCTTTCCAGATTTTTTTATAAATATTTATATAGTATAAAAGATTAAAATCGTAATTCATAATATCTCCTTTCGGTATTATACCTTTTCTGCCATAATATAAATGGTGCCTCCGACTCTAAATATGTTTAAAATAAAATTAATAACGCCTTTTAGCGCGGAAAAAACAACGCTTTTTTCTATAAGGCCCCTGGCTTCCTCCTGCCTTTGGCAAATACCGGCATCATCCAAAGGCCTGCCTTTTTTAAAAATCCTTAAAATCTCCCTTAACATCAAACTCTCGGTCCTCGCTTTTTTTATCTTAAAATTATGCTTTTTCAAAAGCGACGCCAAATTTCCGGCTGTAAAATAAAAAAGGTGCTCTTTATGAAACACCCCCCATCTCTTGCCCAGAATTATCCTGGTGATGTCGTTGTAATTAGGAGTTGTTATATAAATAATACCGCCCGGCCTGACTATATGCTCTATTTTGCTCACAATCGCTTCCGGGTCTGAAACATGCTCCATAACCCCGGACAAAGTGGCAATGTCATATCTATCTTTGTCCAATTCCAGAAATGCCGCGTCCCCTTCGATGACTTCAAGCCCTTTTGACGCGGCAAGTTTTATCGCTTCTTCTGCAATCTCTGTCCCGTCTGCCTGCCAGCCCCTGTTAGCGGCGGACAGCATAAAATCTCCTGCCCCGCACCCGATGTCAATAATACGGTTGTTTTTCCTGTATTTTTCAAAATCATCCAGTATCTCTTCGTAACGTAATTTTGTTATTGGCGAGATCTCATCTGAATATGTGCTGTGGCCGTAATATTCGTAAAGGGCTTTTATGGCTTCTTCATTAAGATCATTCCCTAAAAATACAGTGCCGCAGTCAAGGCATCTAAAAATATAGATATCTTCTCTTTTAAAGACACGACGTATTTTACCGGATTCGCAAAAACGGCAGTTTTTAAGCACAGCTTCACCCATCGTTATCTTACCGCCGCCACAGCTAAAACAGTAACCAACACTTGAGATGTAAAGGAAAACGCGTCTTTAAATATAAGCCCTGTGGGAGTCTTATATTTAAATATCTCCGGCACTATTATGGTATCGCCCCGTTCTATTTTCATGGCCTGTGTAAATTTACCAATCGCTTCGCCGCTGGGCTTAATTATGAAAATGCCTTTTTTATCCACATTTTTGGTAAACCCGCCGGCCTTATTAATATAATAATCTATCCCCTTGCCTTCTATAAATGTGACTGCATTCGGCGCGTAGACATTGCCTATCACCTGTACAGATGAAGGCACTAAAGGTATTGCTATGGAATCCCCGTCCTCCAGCTCAACATCATTGGCGCTGCCTTCAAATTTATCAAGCGTGTCTACTTTGATAACAACCCTGCCGATAAGATCAGCCGATTCCATTGCCTGCAGTTGTTTTTGCCTGTACTTTATCATCTCTCTTCTTGCGGTAGACAGGGAATCCGACAGATTTATGGCCAAGGACGATTCTTCTTTAAGTATGGCCTCCTGCTCTGAATCGACAAATTTCTTTATCATCTGGCGCTGATATTTTTCTACAGAACGCCTGATAAATATCACCCCCGGTAAAAACGCCTTATCCGTAAAACCCCCGGCGCGTTTAATTACGGCGCTTAAACGTTCGCCCGGGGCAGCCATATATTTGCCAGGGAAAACCACCTGCCCTGAAATATCTATCTCTCTTGTGCCGAGCCATTTTGTTTCCTCGCGTATGAAGATCTGATCGCCTTCCTGCAGATAGAGGTCTGATTCCTTTGTGCGCGGGTCAAAAATACTCGCCAAATCAACGGTTATAACCTGCGGCTCTTTGCCTATGACCCTGCGGTACAGTTCGGCGTTTCTTAGTGTGGCGGTTTTCTTTAAACCGCTCGCCCTGAATATCAAATCGCTTATACGCATGTTATCCGTAAGCTCATATTCCCCGGGCCTGTAAACAGCGCCTTCTATCCTTACAAAAAACGTCGGGATGACCTCTGACTTTGTGAATATATAAAGCCTGTCCCACTCCTTCAGCTCTATATTTTCTGTTTCATCCTTGCTCAAAAGCCTTCCCAGGTTGATGGGTATTATTTCTCTTGTTTTGTCGTCACGGAAACGCGAAAGCTCCGCGCGATCAAGATATGCCCCTTGCGTAACGCCCTCTGCTTCGTCTATAAGATCCTCTATTTTCATTCCCGGTTTCAATTCATAATCTCCCTGCCTTTGCACATTTCCGGCTATGCTGACATAATTATGCCTTACCGGGGCAACTGCCGAGATCATGACAAGATCTCCGTCCTGCAGCATTATGTTTGAAGATGTATTTTTAAGGGCCTGCGCATTCTCAAAATCCAGATCAAAAACAATCTTACGTTCATGATCCTTTATCCTTTCGACCTGAATCCTCTGCAGATACCCTACCGCTGAAATGCCGCCTGCTGTCTCAAGGAGTTCGTTCATTGATATATTATTGCCTTTAAGCTCGTATATGGCAGGCCGCTTTACATTTCCGGCAATGCCGACAACAGAACCTATCGGCGCCACAAAAATACTGTCCCCTGAATCAAGCTTAAAATCCTGGGACTTGTCGCCTTTCAGCAAATAGTCGTAAAAATCTATCGCCTCTTCTGTCTTATTTGCCCTTGTCAATTTTATCCTTCTCAATGTACCTATCTTGCTCGGGCCTGAAACCTGATACAGCAAATCAAAAACCGTGGCTAAAGAACTGACCATATAAGCGCCCGGTTTCTTTGCCTCACCCAAAATAAATACTTTTATCGAGCGCAATTTTCCCATGCTCACATTAATCTGAAAATTGGTATAGAATTTGCCGAGGTTTTCTTCTATTAGTTTCTTGGCCTCGGAAAACTTGACGCCCCACAAAGATAAAGGCCCTACCTGTGGCAGTATAACCTTTCCCTCGCCGTCAATATCCAATTCCAGCTTTTGCTGGATATTGCCCCACAGATTTATTATTAGTTTATCCCCTGGCCCCAAAACATAATCATCGCTTACGGGTATTGTCGATAACTCGGTGTACATGCCTTCGTCAAACTGGGATCTTGGGCTTTCGCCTAATAATTTATTCTGCAGCATACCGAACCTTGCCTGGGTTTTATCGTCTTTTCCTGTTTCATCAGATTCTTCTTTTTCTTCTTCTTTTTCTCCGATTCTCCTTATCTGCGGCTTTTCAGGAAACAGGTCATAACCAAATTGCTTTATCGCCTTTGATACGGCTATGGGTATTTCCCTGGAAAACATTTTTTCGATGTCAGATGACATGTCTTTTTCAGACATATACTGCCAATCCGGATTAAACCTGTCGCCGTCATAAGGAGAAGAAACGTCTTCTTTTGAATAATTATCCTTGTTAAAAACCCTTATCCTGAATTTTCTCCCGTCATTCGGGCTTATCAATACCTTCCATTCATCTTCGGGCTTTATGGTCTGCTTTATATACCTGAATTTTTTGCCGGTATAGGGATCTGTTATAACAGCTCCGGACGCTATACTGTCCATATCCATTCTTGCCTTAAATTCCCTTTTTTCATACGGAGAAACGATATTGACATATTCCGGCTCCTGCTTCAGGGCATTTCTCATCGCGATTTCGCGCGGAATAAACGCCGTGCCGTCATAAGGACATATCACTTCTTCGGTGCCTTTACGCATTTCATCCGTAACATCAGCATCCGGCACCTGAAATTCCTTTTCGCATACAGGGCAGATAAAGGTGTGCCAAGAATCCTCAGGGACATCCTGCTCGTCTGCACCGTCTTTTACCCTGTCCTGCTTGGACATATCTTTCATTTTTGTCCTGACCATCTGCTCTAACTCTACAGAATTTTGAGCAAAAGCAGGAAGAGCTGAATTAACTGTAAACGCAAAAATAATTATTAGTGCTAATATTCGTCTGGTCATAAGCGCCTCCGCTTTTTAGAATTTTATGTTTGCCTCGGCTTCAAATATATTATTATATGCCTTGGTTCCTGATACATTTTCAAAATTTCTGTATTCCTGCCTTTTAAGCATCAGCCTGGCTGATTTTGAACCCGACAGGTAAAAAATGCCGTCTATGGCTACCTCGTATTTATCTTCGGGGTATGCAAGAGTACGGCCGTGCTGTTCATAATCAAACTCACCGCCCAGCGTAAAACTTTCAAAATAGTCCTGATTTTCTGAAAAATTCCTTGAAATACGCATAAACAGATCCTGCGCGTCGCCGCCCATATGATGGCCTATGATGTTGCCCTTATATTTGTAGCCTGTGGTATATATACCGTGGGTATACCAGGCTGCGTCGTTACGCGCGTATTCCATCCTGTAATCCAGGCTGCGCATATTAAACAGGTCGGAAACAAAAAGGCCTGCAAGAAAACCAGGGGATTCATTTTCCCATGGCGCAAATTTATCCTCGCCTGCCCATTCTCCATAAAACTGAAGATTGTCAAATATGTTTAATTTAAAATCAACCGATGAAAGCTGGTTTGAGGCGTTTTTGCTTACATCCTGGCTGAGTTCGCCTCTGGCCCAGAAGATATCCCAATAATTCTTAACCCCAAGGTGGGGCCTGCCCTCGCCGCCGAATATCGCGGTGCGAGAAAATCCCAAAGTAAGCCTGTCGTACGGAGCGCACTCCAGCCTCAACCCGCCAAGATTTGCGCGCGGGTAATCCCTTTTCTTGTCAAGCTGCGCCACAAAAAAATCAACATTCCATTTCCCGAGTTTTTCCCAGGGCAGCATAAATGGATGCGCGCTTTTAATCTTTACTAGATCCAAAGGATATGTATTGTCAGACAAAAGCATCGAACCGTGATACCCCGGCCCCCACCATAAAGTATCACGCCCGGCTTCAATTTCTATATTCCAATATGACAATTTTACATAACCGGTCTCTATGTAAAAATCCTTTGTGTCTTTGGCAAACTTAATAGCAGGCT
>Ga0210049_1001471_pt1 | contig 22095 bp, 14 predicted proteins | sample CryGeyCG2014_300_2_FD_183964 | JGI IMG/M metagenome (GOLD analysis project Ga0210049, IMG submission 183964) | Groundwater microbial communities from aquifer - Crystal Geyser CG06_land_8/20/14_3.00 (SPAdes) (version 2) | ecosystem: Environmental > Aquatic > Deep subsurface > Groundwater | place... | reverse complement strand
GCTTTTCAGGATCAATCTTTATAAGGGCGAGATCTGTCTTGGGATCCCTCCCGACCATCTTCGCCGTGTATTCCTTTTCATCTGCAAGTTTCACCTTTATCTCGTCTGTTTGATCCACTACGTGGTTGTTGGTGAGGATATAGCCTTCCTTATCAATGATAAAACCGGTGCCCAGGCTCTGCTGCCTGAATTGTTTGGGAAGCTGATCGCCAAAAAACCGCTCGAAAAAATCCTTGAAAGGATCATTTTGTCCGAACGGCCCTCCGAAAGGAACCATGCCCCTTCCCTTGCTTCTTACAGTCTTTACCATACTGACATTCACAACCGAAGGGCTTACGTCCTTTGCAAGCTGTGAAAAGGAGCCAGGGAATTTATCCCCTGCCTCTGCCGCGCCGGCTGATATGCCAAGCGGCGCCGGCAGAACTCCCGCAATCGCGGAAAACACGAAAAACATGATCGCGGAAAAAATAATCCATTTCCTTACTGAACTCTTCCTGTCTGTTTTCATAACTACCTCCTCTTTCTTGATATGTTATCATAAAATACACAAACATTCTCTATGAACTCAAAAATCCGGGGTAGGTGCGGCTTCAGCCGCATGGGAACCGTGCGCCCTGCGCCTGAAGGCGCACCTACAGAAGCTGATTCCTGGTCTGCGCAAAGCCATCCCCCCAATCATTGAGTTGATACAATATTCTCTACCTGGGCTTGACCTGGACATATCCGGCCCTGCCGCTTCTGTGATCTACGGCGAGAAATGTTATCCTCTGATCCTGTCCCAGAGACATCACCCTCTCGGCAAGATCCTTTAGACCACGTATCCTTGCTCCGTCCATCTGAAGGAGCATATCGTTCAACTCAAAACCAGCCTTTTGCATGGGTCCGTCCGCTTCAAGCCAAGTAAGGGCGACTCCACCGGAAGAACCGCTCTTGTCTCTAGCGCCCTCATTCTGCTTGAGTTCCCTTGCCTCGATTCCAAGTCTTTCCCTTAATACTGAAAGATAACCCTTAGCCCCCTCTTCCCTTCTATCTATCTTTATATTGAGTTCCTGTTCACGGCCTTCCCTTACAATGACGATCTTTTCTTCAGCACCGACCGGGGTCACAGCGGCCTCGTTAAGGAGACTTGTTGCGTCCGCTATCTCTCGACCCTTGAAGCTGATGACGACATCACCCCTCTTTAGTCCTGCCTTCTCTCCGGGGCCACCCGCCGCGACGTCTGCGACAAGCGCTCCCCTCTTAGCCTTGAGTTTGAAATATTTTGCAAGCTCAGGCGTGATATCCTGAACGCTCACCCCCAGCCATCCGTGCTCCACCTTTCCCTTTGAGATAAGCTCCCTTGCTATGCGGAGCGCCATGTTGCTTGGAATCGCAAACCCTATCCCTTCATATCCGCCGGACTGAGAGACTATGGCCGCATTTATCCCTATCACCTCGCCTTTAAGGTTAAGAAGCGGCCCTCCGCTGTTACCCGGGTTAATTGCGGCATCCGTCTGGAGAAAGTCCTGGTAGCTGCTCGGATCAAGTATGCCCCTTCTGTGCTTTGCGCTTATTATTCCCTGAGTCACTGTCTGATCAAGCCCTCTCGGATGACCTATTGCAACAACCCAGTGGCCCACCTCAACAGAGTCGGAATCCCCAAAGACTACGGCAGGAAGATTGCCCCCGGTAGTTATCTTTATGACCGCTAAATCCGTCTTGGCTTCAATACCAACAAGTTCCGCCTTGTGCGATGTACCGTCCGCAAGGAGGATCGTCATATCGTCGGCTCCTGCCACAAGATGATGATTTGTGAGGATATGGCCTTCCGCATCCATTATCACTCCTGTCCCAAGACCTCTGTATTCCTTCTTGACCTTGCGCCTCAGTCCGGGAGCGTTAAAGAAATACTGGAAAAAAGGATCATCCTCAAAAGGAAACATCGGAGTGATAACTTCCTTGCTCTGGATTACATCAATGTGAACCACAGCCGGAATCGTCTCTCTGGCAACCTTAGCTATGACGGTTGTGAGATCAACGCACTGGCCCTGCTCCACAGCAGGTGCGCTCACAGTCGGCAGGAAAAACAAAAAGCCTAATGCCACTAGAAACCCAAATACCTTTTCTTTATTCATGTCCCCTGCCCCATATAATTTTCGACCCAAACGTTCATGGCAGCAATATTTTGTCACCCCCGAGCATGAAAATCGCCTTTCCCACAGATAAGACATAAGACCTCTTTTACTGCCCCCTGACCCCCGATCCCTGCCCCCTGGCTTTATATGAAAATACATCGTCATACCCGCATAACCTGCCCCGGACCCCTATCCGGGAGCCGGTATCCAGTCCTTTATGGCTGGATTCCGGATCAAGTCCGGAATGACATCTGGCATTTTCATGCTTCGTTGTGCTCCTTGCAGCGCATGGGGTTGGTGAGGGTGTTTTCATGGTAATATAAGAGGCAAACTTTGCAGGAACCTTTCCCGAACATTACATTTTTGAAATGTTTCTATTTTTGTGAGTTATCCGTAAGTGGGAAGAGTGCGGTTGAAACCGCACATGCCGGCTGGCACAAGAAAATCTCAAATCTTTTGGGCGAATCCCCCATGCTCTGTTTGGGCACAACGAAGCATGAAAATCACCCCCCACCCCTCCGTGGCCTCCTACTTTGTTACCGCTTTTGGATTCGGCAGGATGACAGTAAAGATCGAGCCTCCTTCCGGGAGACTTGCTACTTCCACCCTCCCGCCGTGGGCCTCCATCACCGCCTTCACAAGGCTTAATCCCAATCCGAGACCTTTTTCGCTTCTGCTTCTGTCGCCACGGTAAAGGCGGTCCCATATCCTGGGAAGCTCTCCCTGCTCGATCCCTGTTCCATTGTCTCTAACGGAAATCTTCACCTCCGCGTTATCGCCTTGAGCCTCTATGCTTACGGTTCCTCCAGTAGGCGTGTATTTAATGGCATTATCCACCAGATTGGCAAGAACCCTGGCCATACGTGAATCATCGGCGCTTGCAATAAGATCTTCGGGGCATGATACAGACATTCGTATGCCTTTTTCTTCGGCCACATATCCGTAGAGATCAACCACCCTTTCAATAAGCTCTGAGACCTTGATATCTCTTATATCGAGCTTCATTACGCCTGTTTCCGCCTCGGATATATCAAGAAGAGTGTTGAGCATTGTAAGGATTCTGTCGGATTCCTCCACGCAGTCGGCAAGGACATCCCTGCATTTTTCAGGTTCCTCGTCACGTTCAAGGGCAAGCTCGGCCATGCCCCTAAACCTTGTCATAGGCGTTCTAAGGTCATGGGCCACGTTATCAAGAGACTGGCGCATGGCGGTCACCAGCGCATCTATCTTTTCGACCATGGCGTTAAAAAGCCGCGCCAGTTCCTCCAGTTCATCGCCGGTCTGGGGGACCGGGACCCTCGCGTCCATCCTGCCGGCCCCTATTGAACGTATTGTGGCAACAAGGCTTCGCACAGGCGCAAGAGCCCTGTAACCCAGAAAAGCGCCCCCCATGAATCCCACCAGGATAAGAGGAACCATGACCGCCGCAAAGACGCCCCGGAAGTGACTCAGCACCGCGTCCCTCTCCTCGGTGCTTTTCCCTATCTGAATGATGTAGCCTCCCGGAGCGCTTCTGGTTGCAACCTCAAGAAAGGACTTGTTATACCTTGAAGGAAGCCTCTCGATCCGACCATCCGCACCTGTCTTCAAAGCCGGCTCATCTAACCTTGCAAGATCAAACTCACTCCACTGCGACGGTATTGAAAGGAAGAGAGTCGCCCCATCCGCCCCCGCTAGACGAATGAAAAAGGAAGGCGATTTTTCAAATTTCTTGACAGATCCCGCCTCCTTTCTAAGCCCTTCCAGCCCCGAGGCCTCAAAGAGGTTCAAAAGCTCCTCCAACTTAATTCTGATGGACTCATGATCCTGTCCGGCAAGAGAGGATGAAAGGGCGAAATAGGCGATAGAGAAGAGAAGAAGGGAACTCAGTATGAAGATAGAGGAATACCAGACCGTGAGCCTCAGCGCCACGGTCCTTCTTATCCTTTTAAGGGGTCCTGAGGACATAGCCGACTCCCCTTATGGTGTGAATCAGTTTTGGATCAAAGCCCCTGTCAATCTTGTTTCTCAGCCTGCACACAAGCACATCAACCACATTGGTCTGGGGATCGAAACTGTAGTCCCATATCCTTTCAAGTATCATGGTCTTGGATACCACCCGGCCTCCATTGCGCATAAGATACTCGAGCAGGGCAAACTCCCTTGGCTGGAGTTCAATATCTACTCCCCCCCTTATAACCTTCCTGGTCATGATATCCAGGGAAAGGTCGCCGGCAGAGAGCCTTGAGCTTTCAATACTCTTTGAAGCCCTCCTTATAAGACCTCTGATACGTGCCAGAAGCTCCGAGAAATAGAATGGCTTTGTAAGATAATCATCCCCTCCCACCTGCAGGCCCTTAACCCTGTCATCCACCGATCTCTTGGCGCTAAGGATAAGAACAGGCGTATCCTTTCCTCTCCTTCTCATCTCTTCAATCAGGCTGAGGCCATCCATACCGGGGAGCATCAGATCAATAACGGCTGCATCATAAGGCCCCGTCAGGGCAAAATGAAGCCCGTCGGTTCCATCCGGGGCGTGATCAACCGCAAACCCCTCTTCCCTCAGGCCCTTGGCCACAAATGACGCTATCTTCCTGTCATCCTCAACAAGGAGTATCCTCATATCGAAAAACCCTTTTCACTCGGTCTATGATACATATTTCCACAAGAACCTCTTACAGAAAGACTCCGGCAGAAGCGATACTACCTTGACAATCAGCATAACAACTATGACCGCATAGGCAACCCTTGCTAAAAGGATTCCGGCAAGATGTCCGCCTATGGTCATTATGAGCAATGTATCCTCAATCAGGCTGTGTGCAAGCCCCATAAGGGTAAGGCAGAAAAAGACATCCTTTGGCCCTATCTCTCCCGACCTTGCCTCGTGGATTATCAGGCCTCCTCCGTATGCCACACCCAAGGTCAGGCCTATGACGGTTATGGCGGATGCCTTCGGCCCTATGCCAAGGAGCCTTAGAATGGGCCTGAGCATTATATCAATTAAACGGATAGCCCCTATGGCCCTAAGGATTCTCATCATGGCAACAAGAGCAGCTATTATGACGAGTATCCACAAAAGCCTCGTCGCCTCTGACAGCATCCAGCCTAAAATCCCCCGGTACTGCGGCGACCCCTGCCCGCCAAGCATTATGGACGCAGGCTCTTGAAATAGATCAAGACTTGAAAAAGCCAGGTTGAGAATCATCCCCAGTAAGAGCGCTGAACCCACACGGGATATGCCCTGAAAAAGGGCTCGCGCGCCTGACTTCTGAGCGATTCGAAGCTCCACCGGCAGCGTATGCGCGACAAGAACCATTACACCCAGCACAGTCGCCTGAGCGGCGGTGAGGGTCGCAGTGGCAGGTGAAAGCATCACTATAATCCCGCCATAGATATTGTTCAGCATCGCGGTCGCCCAGACAAGCCCCATCTCCGGAGGAAGACCCACGATGAGCATAACAGGGGAAAGAGGCATGGCCACATAGCGTATCACATCAAATTCATTTAATATTTTCACAACAACAATCACCGGGATCATTATCCGGCAAAGTGAAAACCACAGTGACAACACCGCCTTCGAATAATCTAAGATACCCTTTCTGATATTTACCGTATTAAGACCTTTTTTCATCCTGGTCCTTATACCTGGCAAGACCCTTTCTCACTCCATTATTAACCGCAAGGGCGATGGTCGTAACTACTAACAGCCATGCCCGGGCAGGGCACAACGAAAGATGAAAATCACCCCCACCCCTCCCTCCCCCGTCGAGGGGGAGGGAATAATGACGCCGCACAACCTTCCTCCCCCGTGGATGACGAGGGAATAATGCCGCCTCATCCCGATGTTTCGACGGTAAAGGGAGAGGGGTGATGGCAAGGGGTATTATAAAACCGTCAATCCATCGGGAAGCGATATCTCCCCTCCGGTCACGGCGCCTATCCGGCCCGCCTTCATCATCACTTTCTCAAAAACACTATAGTTAAATCTCTCAAGGGGGATAAGACCCATTCTTGTTGCGGCGTGGAGACGCCTTTCGCTAAGAAGTATCCGCAGGATTTCGGCCCCCTTCTCCTCCCTGACTCCCTTCCGCCCCAGACAGCCGAGAGCATCATCAAAGCCTAAGCGGTCTCCGGGTACAAGGCCCGGAGTTCCTTTCAGAAAGTTGATAATCCTTGCCGTTACAAAAAGTGTGTAAAGGCAATCCCTCTCCGCGCGGCTTTCGGCACCTGCCATGGCAGTTGACCTTGCCCTGATAAAATCGGCTTCGGTCATCCCCCGGACTTCGGACGCAAGCCTTGAGCCCGGCGCCGGGTAGTATATGGAAGGCCCTAAAAGGAGAGGCATCCTGGCAAGCAATCCCATCGTTTCGCAAATGGATTCAAGGTCTTCGTTCGGAAGCCCTATTATCTGATAGGCCGTTATCATAAAGCCAAGATATCTCGCCCATGAAACCACATCGCTGAATCTGGCGGTTGAATGCGGTCTGTCCAGATCAGACAGGATGTTTTGGTTTCCGCTTACAAGCGAGATATTGATACTCCTGAATCCGGCCCCCCACATGGCCTCAAGCACCTCTCTATCCAGGGTATCGTATGATATCCCGTTCATAGCGAGTAGCCTTACCTCCACCGGCGCGAACCCTTTTCCTATCATATTAAGAAGTTTTAGAAAATTGTCTCTCTTATACGCAAGGTTGTCGTCTTCAAAGTCAAAGACCCTGTACCCTTCATCAAAGCGGTGCCTCATCTCGCGGAAAACATCCTCAGGTCTCCGCGTCCTGTATTTCCAGCCAAATACCGAGTGTACCGAACAAAAGGCGCATCGGTTAGGGCACCCCCTTGATGTCATGACCATGCACATCGGACGCTTCTCGTAGAGATAGCTTTCATTCTTGAGATCTGAAAGCTCCGCCCACGGAATCTCATCAAGCGGATAGGGATCGCCCTTTGCATTGAATTTGAGCGCCCCATCTTTTTTGAAGCCCAGATTGGGAACGGTTTCAGGCCCCATGCCGTTTTTCATGGCTCTTACAAGTTCAACCAGGGGCCTTTCCCCTTCCCCCCTTATCACATAGTCAACTGAAGGGTCGGCAAGCAGCGATTCAGGACAGGCGGAGGCATGACCTCCGCCCATTACTACAGGCACGTCTAAGAGGGACTTTATCTCACAAGCGCAGGCAAGCGCCTCTTTAAAGTAGGGGCTGAAAAGGCATGAAATGCCGACCAGGTCAGGCTTGCAGTCAGCAACTTTTCCCGCTGCGCTTTTCGGATCGGCCCCGAAGCGAAAGTAGTTATGAAAGCTGCAAAATGGACTTGAATCAGGGCTGTCGTAATAATCCGATAGATATGAAAGCTCCTCCGGAACAGGTATCGTCCTTCTGCCATGACCATGGTGGAAATCTATTACCTTTACATCAACGCCTGGCAGATGCTTCCTGACCGCGGCCTTGAGCAAGCATAACCCAAGCGGCTGATGCCTGACCTCTGTATCGTAGAAGTCCTCAATGGGAGGCTGAAGCAGCACCACTCTCATCGGCTTGATTTGAATCCTCTTCTCATTTTCAGCATGCTTTGCCATGACTCTAGTGGAGAGCTTATCGTTCTGTCAGAGCAGAGATGAGACAGAGTAACTCGACAGGGAGACTGACGCGTTTCCCGTTACCGACCTTTAAGAAGCGACCTCATGAACTGGCTGGTTGTATAAATCTGAAGCTTCTGGCTCCTTAGCTTAGCGTTTCTTAGATTATGGACGCAGGAGTTGCACTCGGTTAACACGATCTCAGCCCCCACCTCTTCCGCCTCCTTTAGACGCCTCCTTGCCATGCCGATCGAGTTCGCGGCATAGGCCCCTCTTACACCGCCGCCCGCTCCGCAACAGAGGCTGTTAACTCTATTATGCGGCATCTCCACAAACCTGGGCGCGATCTTCTTTATGGTTTCCCTGGGCTCCTCATAGATGCCCATGTGTCTTCCAAGATCGCAAGGATCATGGTAGGTCACCACCTTATCCGTCTTGACGCCTGGATCAATCCTGCTCAGAAACTGTGAAAGGTGCATGAATTCAATGCCCGCATCCCTCAAGGGCGCATAGGCTGGTTTGCCGACAAAGGTCCTCAGGCAATAGGGGCATCCTGTGATAACCTTCTTTGCGCCGGTGGCAAGGATTGCCTCGATGTTTCGCTCTGCAAGATCCCTGTTCATATCAAAGCCGAGGTCTTCCAGCACCCCCGTACAGCAGGATTCCTCGATAAGGGTAAAGTCCACCTTCAGGATATCAAGAAGATCAAGGGTCTCCTCTGTCGCCTCATCCTCCCTGAAGGCTCCGACGCAGCCCATGAAATAGCCATATTCGGCTTTCTTTCCGAGCTTACGCCCGAAGTCAGGGAAATCATCCTCGCCGTATATATTGGAGTGAGATGACAAAACATCCTTCATGCCGCTGAAAGCCGGATGACAGGAGCCCGCAGCCACCATGTCCCTGCGGGCGGCCTTTATTATTTCAGGCGGATTGACGCCTGAAGGGCAGTTCTTTGCGCAGCTACCGCAGGTGGTGCACTGAAACAGGGTCTCGATCAATTCATCACTCAGGGGGACGGTTCCATCCATCACCTCCTTGAGCACCAGCATCTTTCCCCTCGCGTTGTATGAAGGCCGCATGGTGAGGCCGAAGATCGGGCACACCGCCTGGCAGAATCCGCAGCTTGAGCACCTTAGCACCTGGTCGCGGAAGAGTTCTTCAAAACCGAATTTCCTGGACATTTCATCGTCTCCTGTTTCTCATGGGCCGCCGGCATCTATAGATGCCGACTCGTATTATCTTTTTATGAAAATACATCGTCGTACCGGCGAGGCAGGTATCCAGATTTTTATACCTGGATTCCGGATCGAATCCTAAATGACGTGCGGCATTTTCATCCTTCGTTGTGCCTTACCCGGGCATGACCGTTTATATGAAAATGCCCCTTCCCGTTATCCCTTCCCCTTTACCGTCGAAACGTCGGGATGAGGCGGTATTATTCCCTCCCCCTCGACGGGGGAGGGAGGGGTGGGGGTGATTTTCATCCTTCGTTGTGCCCTACCCGGGCATGACCGTTAGAAAGGTCCTGAACTCCGGGTTTCTTATATCCCTGGCACTGGGATTTGGGTTGCGAACATAGCCCGTCTTAGTTTTCAAGGGCCATCTTCCCGGGATTGAGGATATTATTGGGATCAAAGACCTTCTTTATGGCCCTCATCATGGTCATGCTCAGATCACTGTGCTCCTGATTCATGAAGCGTGCCTTGGCAAGGCCGATTCCATGCTCGCCTGTGAGGGTGCCCCCAAGCTCCAGCACCTTTTGAAAAAGCTCAGCCGATGCCTCCTCCACCCTCTTCACCTCGTCTGCGTTGGTGCCGTCAAAGCTCACGACCGGATGGAGGTTCCCGTCTCCGGCATGGCCGACCGTGGGGATTTTAAGATCGTATTTTTTGGCCAGATCGGCAATGATTCTGAGCATCTTTGAGACATTGGACATGGGTACGGCCAGGTCTTCCACAAAGAGGTTGTTGTTGATCCTGGCCATGACTCCGTAGGCGGATTTGCGGGCGGTCCACAGGGCATCGGCCTCGCTCTTATCAGCGGCCCTTTTGACCGAGGTTGCCTTGTTCCTTTCAAAGATACGGAGGATCTTTTCAAGCTGGAACTCGGTCTCCTCCCTTGTGTAGCCGTCTGTTTCAGCAACCAGTATGGCCTCAACCTCCGGGAGATTTAGATCCGTGTTCTGGTTTATCGCCTTGAGGGTCTGCTGATCCACTATCTCAAGGGCGCTTGGTATGATGCCTGAGTGCATTATATCGCTTACGGCCCTGCCGGCGTCCTCAAGGTCCTCAAAAAGAGCCATGGCGGTTGAGGTAAGCGGAGGCTTTGGGCTTATCTTGAGGGTTATCTCCGTTATCACTCCAAGGGTTCCCTCAGAGCCCACCAGGAGCTTGGTGAGGTCATAGCCTGAAACGCTCTTCATGCACCTGGAACCGGTTCTCAGTATCCGCCCTCCCGCGAGCACCACCTCCAAGGCGAGCACGTAGTCCTTAGTTGTTCCATACTTTGCGCCCTTGATGCCTCCGGCGTTTGTGGCAACATTGCCGCCGAGGGTACACACGGAGCCGCTTGCAGGATCAGGCGGGAAAAAAAAGCCCTCCTTCGAGAGCACCTTGTCGAGGCTTGCATATACGACTCCGGGCTGTACAACCGCAAGCCTGTCAACGATATTGACCTCAAGGATTCTGTTCATGCGGCCCAGATCCATTACAAGACCTCCCCTTTCGGGGATCGTGAGCCCAGCAAGAGAAGTCCCTGCGCCTCTGGGCACAACCGGAATCCGCTCCCTGTCTGCAAATTCAAGGATCTTTGCTACCTGCTCCGTAGTCTCAGGCCAGACTGCCGCATCAGGTCTCCTCTTGAATTCGGACGCATCCTTTGAATAGCTTATGAGATCAATGAGGCTGTCGGTAAATCCGTTTTGCCCCACTATATCTTTCAATCTTTCCTTCACTGCTCTATCCATTATCCTATACCTTCTCTCCAGGTCACTTTATTACACAGCCTTACCCATCGGCCTCTGATCTACATAACATTTTCAGGCATGACCGTTTATATGAAAATGCCCCTTCCCTTCATTCCTTTCCCATTACCGTCGAAACGTCGGGATGCAGCGGCATTATTCCCTCACCATCCATGGGGGAGGAAGGGGGTGATTTGCATGCTTCGTTAAGCCTTACCCGGGCATGGGGGTTTATATGAAAATACATCGTCATACCGGCGGATGCCGGTATCCATTCTTTTACATCTGGATTCCGGATCGAGTCCGGAATGACGTACGGTATTTTCATCTTTCATTGTGCCCAATTCGAGCATGGGGGTTTATATGAAAATGCCCCTTCCTTTAATCCCTCCCCCTCGACGGGGGAGGGAGGGGTGGGGGTGATTTTTCATCCTTCATTGTGCCCCATTCGAGCATGGGGGTTACTTCACGAAAGGCGAGATCAGATTCCCGGAGGGATCAAAACTTAAGGATACCCTCTCCTCCCCCACCTCGACATCAGCTCGTCCATCAATATCAGCCAGGCAGCCCTCAGAGGCCCACAGGGTGTTTAACTCCAGGGTGTTCTTAATATGCACGATCCTTAAATCCTCCAGGCTGTATGGCCTGAGCGTCATAAGGGCCGCTTCTATTGCCTCTCTGTCCGTCTCATAAGCAAGCGGAATCTTCCCTGATTCAGGGCAGCAGGCTGTAAGGCAGTTAATGGCTGTAACCTTGAAGTCAATCTTGTCAACGAGCCTTCTGAGCGAAAAATCCGCCTGGCCTATGCCCAGCGCGCTTCCCTCGCTTCCGGGAGTAAGGTCTCTGACAAAAATCCTTGTTATTCTCGGAAGAGGTCTCCTGGCCCCGTAAGCGCAGACATCCCTTCCCACAACGTTCGGATCTATCCCTTCTCCGCTGATATCCTTACCCATCTCGTCTATGATTAGAAGATCCGCCTCCTCTATGGGAATCAGCGGCAGACAAGCCCTGGCCTCCTTGAGAAGCTCGCTTTCAACCGCCTCTATCTCATCGGCAGCCGCTGCCCTTATCATGCAGGTCTTGTGGTCCTGGTTTTCGACAAGACCCACTCCGAAAAGAACCTTCGCCCTTCTGATCAATTCCTTGCCTGCCGTGCTGATAATTTTGTACTGATCCCTGACCACGGAGAGCCGGTGGTAGTGCTCCGCGCCCTTCTGATTTCCAAGCCCTATGGCAATCATCTTGATAAGGCCGCTTTCAGTGGCGCCTATGAAGTTCGTGTGGGGTTTAATGCGGTTTATAAGGACAATGGCGTCTGCCTCGTATGCCAGGCGATCCAGAAAAAGAGGTATCCCGTCAGCCTCACCCATGGAAACAACCTCCATGGTAGCCTTAACCGGCGCGCCTACGGTCTCCTCCGTTATTCCCCTGAGGCCCAGAACCTCCTTTTGGCCCTCGGCCGTAGCACCCCCATGGGAACCCATAGCAGGCGTGATAAAGGGCTTCATGCCGGCGGCCTTGAGCCTCCTTACGACCTCGGCAACAACTTTGGCCAGATCGGTAATCCCCCTGCTTCCGACCGCCACTGCCACGGTAAGACCCGGCTTTAAAGCGACCTTCTGCTTTAGCGCTTCCCACTCATTCTCCAACTCTGAAACCGGATCAATCGCTGGAGGCACAAAATACCTCTGCCGCAGGACCCGCATGGCCGGAAGATCCTTGTATCGCTTTTCAGCCAAACCCATACAAACCTCCTGTCTAGCTTTAATGCAGCAAGCTTGATTTGTTTTTAACCATCAGGAAACCTGCCTCTCTTTGCACCAAAAAACATTTTTTGGTAACTTGAGCTTATCAGGCCAGACATGGCATTCTGTCAAGTCCAATTCTACCCCTCTGAAGGCGCTCTCAAAAAGTACGGTTGAAAGCGCACCTACCAGTAAAGATTATATTGACTTGACGCTTTCGTTACATTACTAATGCGGATACCCGCAACCAAGATTTCAGTGTGCAGCAGGTTGAAATTGCAGATAAAGATGTCGAACTTTTCTTGTTTTTTGTTACAGAAAGCTTTGGAATAAGGCACTAACAGCCATGCCCAAATGGGGCACAACGAAAGATGAAAATCACCCCCACCCCTCCCTCCCCCGTCGAGGGGGAGGAGTGAAGCGAAGGGGGATTTTCATATAAACATTTACCGTGAAAATACACCCCCCACCCCGACCCTCCCCCGCGCCGGGGGGAGGGGGAAATCATGGACGCCGAGTTCACAGAGGGGATGACCGCGCCCTCCCCCGCGCGGGGGAGGGAAATCCTCAACCTCCTAGAGTATAGAGCCGGGGAGGATTTTCATTAGCGAGGGCGACAAAATATTTCTGTCATGGACATTGGTTAAGCAATAGCCAGCTTTTCATAAAGGAATCTTCATAATGGAACAACAGCCTATCTCTGAAGGAACACTTCTCTGGAAGCCGTCTGAAAATCGCAGCAAAGAGGCTAATGTGACAGCCTTTATCACATGGCTCAAAGATAACAAAGGGCTTGATTTTGATAAATACGAAGAACTGTGGAACTGGTCCGTTACAGGTATTGAGGAGTTCTGGGCCTGCCTGTGGGAGTATTTCAATATAGCCGCAGCCAGAAGCTATGAAAAGGTCCTCTCAAGCCGAAGCATGCCGGGCGCTCGGTTTTTCGAAGGCTCCGAGATAAACTACGCCGAGCATGTATTCCGGAACATGACTTCCGCACGGCCCGCGCTCCTTTTCCAATCCGAGATAAGGCCCCTGACGGAAGTTTCTTGGCAGGAACTCTACAGCGACACGGCCTCGATAGCCGCATCGCTTCGATCCATGGGGGTCGGGAAAGGCGACAGGGTGGTCGCCTACATGCCCAATATCCCTGAAACCATAAAGGCCTTCCTCGCCTGCGCCTCCATCGGAGCGGTCTGGTCGAGCTGCTCGCCTGACTTTGGAATAAGGAGCGTAACAGACCGCTTCAAACAGATTGAACCCAAGGTCTTATTTGCCGTGGACGGATATCAGTACGGAGGAAAGACCTTTGACTGTCTTCCGGCAATAACCGAGATAAGAAAAGGCATCCCAAGCCTCAAAGTGACGGTACTGGTTCCATACGTAAGTAAGCCATCTGCCGAAGGGCTTAAGGAGGGTTTGGTCGCCTGGCAGGATATCCTGGGAAAGAAGGCCGAGCTTGAATACGAACATGTCCCATTCAACCATCCCATCTGGGTAGTCTATTCATCAGGAACAACAGGGCTTCCAAAGGGACTAGTACACGGGCAGGGCGGCATTCTCCTTGAATTCATGAAGTTTCTTTCCCTCCACGTTGATATAAAGCCCGGCGACAGGTTCTTCTGGTTCAGCACCACCGGCTGGGTCATGTGGAACATCCTTCAGGGAGGGCTTCTGGTGGGAGCAACACCGGTACTATATGATGGAAGTCCTGGTTATCCAAACATGGATGTGCTCTGGGACATGGCCGAGAAGGCGCGTATAAATGTCTTCGGAACAAGCGCCGCCTTCATAACCGCCTGCATGAACTCCGGTCTCGAACCAGGGAAGAAATACAAGCTGACGAACTTGAAGACCATCGGGTCAACCGGGTCACCTCTTTCACCGGAGGGTTTCCGGTGGGTTTATGAGAAGGTTAAAGACGACTTGCTGCTTGCGTCGGTAAGCGGCGGCACGGACCCATGCTCGGCCTTTCTCGGCTCATGCCCCACCCTTCCAGTGTACGCGGGAGAACTCCAATGCAGGTGTCTGGGGGTAAAGGCCCAGGCATTCGACGAAGCCGGAAATGCCCTAATCGGGGAGGTAGGCGAGCTTGTGATCACTGAGCCTCTCCCCTCCATGCCCCTTTATCTCTGGAACGATAATGATAACAAGAGATATATTGAAAGCTACTTTGAGATGTATCCGGGCGTATGGAGGCACGGGGACTGGGTCAAGATAACCGAAAGGGGAGGCGCCGTGGTCCTTGGAAGATCCGATTCAACCCTCAAGCGCATGGGAGTGCGCATGGGAAGCAGCGAGATCTACGCAGCAGTTGAAGAACTCCCTGAGATAGCCGACAGCCTGATAGTAGGTTATAATCTCCCCAACGGGGATTACAGGATGCCGCTGTTTGTCGTTTTGAAGGCCGGAGCCGTATTGGATGAAGGGATGAAGGAGAAGATCCGGAAAAAGATCAGGTCCGCGCTTTCGCCAAGACACGTTCCCGACGATATACACCAGGTGGCTGAGATTCCAAAGACACTTAATGCAAAAAAACTGGAGGTACCCGTAAAAAAGATACTTTCCGGCATACCGGTTGAAAAGGCAGTCAACATTGACTCCATGAGCAATCCAGCGGCAATGGGTTATTTTGTCGAGTTGGCAAAAAGACAAGGCGCCGGCCAAAAGCCGGTATAGCGGCTGGGAAATATGGTATAGGGACTTGAAAGGAGGTGAAACCGGCAAAGCGGCTGTATTTGCTTTTTCGTCACACAAAACCTAACCCCAATAGATAAGGAGATCACTCAAATGGGCAAGAAAGTATTGTTGATTATCGCAGTAGTGGTTATGGCTCTATGCCTGGCTGCTCCGGGTATGGCGGCAGACAAGGTGGTGAAATGGAAGGTGCAGGGTTTTGTTCCGGCAGGTATGCTCTTCCATGAGTCTCTCGTCAGGCTCGCTGATACGGTAAAGGAAGTCACAGGCGGTCGCATGGTATGGGATGTCTTTCCGGCAGGCGCCCTGGTGCCTCCGTTCGAAGGGCTGAAGGCGGTAAGTGACGGCGTCTATGATGCTAATTACGGATACACTGGCCAGTGGGTAGGAAAGATTCCCGTAGCCCCTCTTTTCACTTCCGCCCCGGGCGGTCTAGCTCCATTTGACATGCAGATGTGGCTTGAGCATGGAGGAGGACACGAACTTCATCAGGAGATGTATGATCGCACCGGCTACAAGGTAAAGGCGTTCGAATGCGCTCCGATCTCCATGGAGATTTATATGTGGGCCAAAAAGCCCATGGCCAAGCTGGATGACTGGAAGGGCATGAAGATCCGTATGATGCCTCTCATGGGAGATGTACTCTCAAAGAACGGGTTGTCAGTAGTATTCATGCCTGCTGGAGAGATCATGCCTAATCTTCAAAGGGGTGTTCTGGACGCAGCCGAATACAGCATCCCTGCATTCGACAAGACCCTCGGCATCTGGGAGATCTGCAAATATATGCACCTTCCCGGCATCCACCAGCCAACATCACATATAGAGCTGGTAGTGGGCAAGAAGTCATGGGAGAAGGTCCCTGATGATCTAAAGATCCTTGTTGAGGCGGCCATCTGGAAGAGCAGGCTCAGGGACTGGCTCTGGATGGAATCAAAGAACATAGAGGCGATGGACTTCTTTAAGGAGAAGGGCATAACCATCGTGCAGCTTGAGGAAGAGACCTCAAAGACCATGATGAAGTGGGCCAATGAATATCTGGATGAGAAATCCGCAAAGGACGAATTCTTCGGAAAGGTCTGGAACTCCCAGAAGGCCTTCGGTCAAAAGTGGTTCCCCTACAGCAAGGCATTCTCTCTGCCGCGCTAAAGGTTTTCTTTTCGGTCATGCCTTTTGGGGCACAACGAAGCATGAAAATCACCCCCACCCCTCCCTCCCCCGTCGAGGGGGAGGGAATAATCCCGGCGCATCCCGAAGTCTCGATGGTAAAGGGGGAGGAGGGGTAAAGGGAAGGGGCGGAATCAGGCTAAGGACAGAAACGAGATGGAAAAGTTCTTCGCAGTAATTGACAGAATCAGCGAGTGGATGGGGAAGCTCGCAAGCTTCATGATGGCAGGGCTTGTTTTTGCCATCTGCTACGATGTCTTCATGCGTTATGTCTTCAGCAAGCCCACTTACTGGGCCTTTGAATTGACCTACATGGTTTACGGGGCCTATTCCGCGATGGGTGTTGCTTACTGCCTTCTGTTAAATTCCCATGTACGCATGGACATGCTTTATTCAAAGCTATCCGACAGGGGAAAGGCCTGGATGGATGTGGTGGGTTATGTGCTGCTCTTCTTCCCATTCATGATTGTCCTCACTTACAAATGCGGTGACCACGCCTACTGGGCATGGGCATCGGGCGAAGGTTCCTCCGTAAGCGTCTGGCGGCCGCAGTTGTGGCCTTTTAAGTTTGCCATAATGCTCGGGTTTATAATGCTCATCCTCCAGGGAATAGTTAATTTCCTCAAAACCCTTGGTGTGGCAGTTAAGGGAGGTCGCCAATGAGTCCTGAACTGACCACCATCTTGATGCTCCTGAGCCTCTTTATACTGCTTCTGGGATTTCCACTGGCCTTCGGCATAGGGACCATGGGGCTTCTTTTCGGTTACCTCACCGGCGGTAATGCATTCCTCTATATGCTGCCCCAGAGGGTTATGAACGGAACGCTTTCCGAATATATACTTGCGGCCGTTCCACTGTTTATCTTCATGGGTGCCATGATGCAGTCCTCTGGTGTCGCGGAAAAGGCCTTCTACACGCTCCAGAGGTGGATGGCCGGTCTGCGCGGAGGCCTTGGAGTCGCTACGATTGTGCTGGCAATGATATTTGCAGCCTGCGTGGGGGTAGTAGGCGCCTCGGAGACGGCCATAGGTCTGCTGGCCATCCCCACCATGCTCAAGGCAAACTATTCCAAGGACCTTGCAAGCGGCGTGGTATGCGCGGGAGGCACCCTTGGCATTCTGATCCCCCCGAGCGTGATGCTGATACTCTATGCGCCCATGGCAGGAGTTTCAGTCGTTGACATGTACGCGGGGGCCTTTATCCCGGGGCTTCTCCTGGGTGGTTTTTACATCCTTTACATCCTATTGCGCGCGGCCATCTTTCCAAGCACAGCTCCAAATCTTCCAAAAGAGATGTCTTTGAAATTCTTCAGCAGGGAGTCTCTAAGAGACGGCTTCAAGTATCTGCTCCCTCCGGTAGGCATGGTCTTTCTGGTGCTGGGATCTCTTTTCTTCGGCGTAGCATCTCCCACGGAGGCAGGAGCCGTGGGATCGCTCGGGGCGATCGGGCTGGGTTTCCTGTACAGGACAATATCCTGGAAGTCCTTCAAGGATAACTGTTACCTCACCCTGCGCATCACCGCCATGATAATCTTTATCGCCATTGCCTCAAACATCTTCACGGGCGCATTTCTTAACGCGGGCTGCGGCCAGGTGATTACGGATTTTCTCATGGGTATGGGACTCGGCAGATGGGGCATATATATCGTCCTCATGATGATTATCATAGTGCTCGGCTGTTTTATAGACTGGATAGGCATATTGATGATAATGGTTCCCATATTCGCGCCCATCCTCTTCAACCTCCAGTTTGATCCTCTCTGGGTAGGCCTTGTTGTATGCGTGAGCCTGCAGATATCTTTCCTTTCACCGCCCTTTGCCTACTCCATCTTTTACCTCAAGGGAATCGCCCCAGAGCTTGACCTCAAGGACATCTACAAGGGCGTCATTCCTTTTGTGGGAATACAGCTTTTTGTTACAGCTCTCTGTATTATTTTCCCGGCCGTCACTTTGTGGCTGCCGAAGGTCCTTTCGGGCCATTAGAACCGGACAAAGATTAAGACCGAGTGTTGGGTCGCCCTGATTTATGGAACTACTCCCATCTCCACCTTTTTTGAATATCTCCCTTACCCCGGTCTCCCCCGTCGAGGGGAGGCAATAATCTGAGGGAGCATTTTCATATAAGGAACATGCTATTTACTCGCAGGAGAAGAAAATGAAGTTTGAAGACATAAAGACCGTTTCAGTCCTCGGCGCGGGGATCATGGGGCATGGAATAGCGCAGAGCTTTCTCATGGGAGGATACCCTGTGCGCCTCTATGACATCAAGGATGCCATCCTCGATGGAGCCAGGGCACACATCACCCAAAATATGGAGCTATTCAGCAGGAACGGATTGATCCGGCAGGAAGATATCGCTCCATCTCTTGAGAGGCTCTCAACAACAACAGACCTCAGCGACGCCGTGAAAGGATGTCAATTTATCACCGAGGCCGCTCCTGAGAATCTTGACCTCAAGCAGTCTATTTTCGCCTCGGTTGAAGAAGCCTGCCAGGAAGATGCAATTATCGCCAGTAACACCTCTTCCCTGACCCTGGCACAGATTGGAGTAAGGGTTCAGGCCAAAGAACGTCTGGTTACCACCCACTGGTTTAATCCGCCGCACATTGTTCCGACGGTCGAGGTGGTGCGCTCAGACTGGACAAGCGATGAGACCTTCAATGTCACCCACGATCTGCTCCTCAAGATCAGAAAGCTGCCGATAAAGATCAATAAAGAGATTCCCGGCTTTCTCATCAACAGGATACAGATGGCCATGGTTCGGGAGATTCTTGACCTCTATGAGCAGGGAATAGCGAGCCCGGAGGATATTGACAAGGCGGTAAAAGGGAGTATCGGATTCCGGCTCGCAAGCATCGGGCCTCTTTTGACCATTGACCTCGGGGGGCTCAAATTGTGGCTCAAGGTATGCGAAAACCTCTTCCCTCTAATCTCTAATTCCAAAGAGCCGCCGGGAGTACTGACAAGGCTTGCGGAAAAAGGCCATGACGGCATAAAGAGCGGAAAAGGATTTTACGACTACACAAATGAGTTCTCAAAGGAAACTCTGGATGAGACAATCAGGCGAAGGGACAGGGAGTTTTTAAACAGGCTCAAGGACCTCTACTGGGAAAGCCTCTGAGCAGGAGGGTTATTTCCAAGGCAGCGGAGTCTTCCTGGAGTGAAGATATGAGGACAGCAGCCTAATTTTTTCTTGACACCAAACCGGCGCTTGGGTAGGGTGCCGGCGACGCTCGAAAAGCGTAACAACAGGATAAATTTCTTTTGCAAGGTTATGTAAGGCAAGGCCATCCCAACCTGGGACGGCCTTTTTTATTTTTATCCTTCGTTGTGCCCCCCAGGGCACGGCGGTTTATATGAAACTACATCGTCATACCGGCGTAGGCCGGTATCCAGTCTTTTACACCTGGATTCCGGATCGGGTCAGGAATGACGTGCGGTATTTTCATCTTTCGTTGTGCCCCATTCGGGCATGACCGTTTATATGGAAATGCCCCTTCTCTTTACCGTAGAAACGTCGGGATGCGGCGGCAGTATTCCCTCCCCCTCGACGGGGGAGGGGGGGGTGGGGGTGCTTTTCATCTTTTGTTGAGCCCCTTTCAGGGCATGACCGTTAATGTGGAGGATATACAATGATTACAAGACTAGTTGTTATCGGAGGATATTTTCTGGTGGTCCTCGCGATAGGGTTCCTGGCCCGCACAAGGATCAAAGCAACACCTGAGACCTATTTTCTTGCCGACAGAAGCCTCGGCACACTTGTTCTACTGGGAACCATGGCCGCTACCAATTTTTCCGCCTTTACCATCTTCGGTACCTCGGGCGCAGGCTACAGAGACGGCTATGCCTTTTTCCCAATCATGGGATTTGGAACCGGCTTCATGGCGCTTACCTTCTGGATCATCGGGAAAAAGGCATGGCAAATAGGGAAGGAAAGAAGCATCCTCACACCACCGGAACTTGTCAAAAGCCTCTATGGAAGCCCATTTCTCTCCGTGATTGTATCGGTAGTGATGATTGTTTTTACCATTCCCTATCTTGCCCTTCAGCCCATGGCGGCCGGCTACGCCCTGGAGGAACTTCTGGGTCTGCCCTATTTTTACGGCTGCGCCCTCGTTACTGCTCTTATGGTCGCCTACACATTCCGTGGAGGGTTGAAAGCAGTAGCATGGACCGATCTTTTTCAGGGATTTGTCATGGTCTCACTTCTGGTTGCCGCCTTTGTGCTGGTATCAAGGCACCACGGAGGATTCGTGGAAGCCCAGGTGAAGGCCCTGTCATCCGCCCCGGAACTCTTCTCACGGCCCGGCGCCCGGGGGACCTATACGATCGGAATATGGATGAGCTACATGATGCTTTGGTTTTTCTGCGATCCCATGTTCCCTCAGCTATTTCAGCGCTTCTTCTCGGCAGGCTCGGTTACGGCCTTGAAACGCACCATGCTGTGGTATCCGACCGTATGCACCTTCATCTTCTTCATACCCATCAGCATAGGAGTCATGGGAAGACTCTCCTTTCCGGACCTGACAGGGAAGACCGCAGACCGAATACTTCCTATGGTAATGAATGCCATAGGAGGAGATCTGATGGCCGCCCTGGTAATCACTGCGGGCCTTGCCGCCCTTATGTCCACCATGGATTCCCAGCTTTTAACCCTCAGTTCGCTTTTCACCAGAGATATCCTCCCCGCGATCTCCAGGCAAACGGTCGCGACAAGCCTTCCAGGAAGGATTTTTGTCATTGCACTTGCCCTTGCGGGTCTCGCCCTTGCATATAAACCGCCTGCAACCATCCTCCAGATAGCCACCCAGACCTTCACCGGCCTTGCCGTGCTTTTTCCGACCGTTCTCTTCGGGCTGTATCTCAGGAAGGTTTATGCCTCAGCAGCTATCCTTTCTATTATTGCCGGAGAAGGGCTGCTCATCTTGTTATATTCAGGGCTCCTGCCGGGTGGCTTTTTTCTCCCTGTTGTATGGGTGATGGCCGCAACATTCGCTGTCTATCTGTTGGCCCACGTATCCCTGTGTATCAGAGATGGATCAATTGCCGGTCTTGTCCCAGGCCGCCTGTCAAGAAGCTATTACTCATTATCCTTCCTGGCCATATTCATCCTGGGAACGGATTTTTGGGCCTGGAACCACGCAGGCGCCACAACAGGCGGTATCCCTTTATGGGTTTTCTATTTTGTGGCGCTCTCAGCGGGCCAGACAATCCTGATGTCCCTGATGACAAAAACGGCAGGAGCGGAAGATTAGCCTTCGTCCATGCTTTCTTCATCAATAAGGACAGAGCGTATGAGCTCAAAAATCATGTCCTGATCCGCGCAAAGCCATTCCCCCAATGATTTAGCTGATACGACAAAGCCCAAAATAATATCGGCATTGATTCTCTAGGCCGAATAGGTTTACTATGTCTAATTAGAATCGTCTATTTTGGAGATCGGGAAGTTTTGAGATTTTTTTCCTGCCGGATGGAGGGTCTTATTTCCTGATTTGTTTACACGTTTTGGAGAAACACCATGAACATCCATACCGAACTGACACAGGAGCAGATCAAAGAGATCATCTGCAGTCAACTGCCTGGTCTTATGGAACAGGATCCCAGAATAAAAGAATTCGTCCTTCGAGTGACAAGAACGCGATACGCCGACAGGGACGAGACCTCAGACCGTTTTGACCGCATTCTACAACAGCTTAGAGAGGATAGAGAAAAACAAACCAGGGAATGGGATGCAGCTATCAAGCGTTGGGAGGAGAATGATCGCAAATGGGATGAGGCGGTCAAGCGTTGGGAGGAGAATGATCGCAAATGGGATGAGGCGGTCAAGCGCTGGGAAGAAAATGATAAGAAGTGGGCC
>Ga0210049_1001468_pt1 | contig 22106 bp, 17 predicted proteins | sample CryGeyCG2014_300_2_FD_183964 | JGI IMG/M metagenome (GOLD analysis project Ga0210049, IMG submission 183964) | Groundwater microbial communities from aquifer - Crystal Geyser CG06_land_8/20/14_3.00 (SPAdes) (version 2) | ecosystem: Environmental > Aquatic > Deep subsurface > Groundwater | place... | reverse complement strand
CTTCTGGGATGAAGGCCTAGAGAAATCAAGTGTTAAAAGCGCATTTAGAAAGTGCTGGAGACCCGAAGCCGAGCGAGCTTGCCATGGCCAGGGTGAATCCGTCAGAAATGATGGAGGAGGCCCGAACCCGTGAGCCGTGCAATACTCTGGGATGAGCTGTGGTAAGAAGTGAAAAGCTAATCGAGCTCGGTAATAGCTGGTTCTCCCCGAAATAGCTTTACGGCTAGCCTCTCGTTAAATAATAATATCTCGGAGGTAGAGCACTGGATGGAATTACGTGGGTTTTACCTAGTCTTTCCAACCAAACTCCGAATGCCGAGATATTCAACGAGGGAGTCAGAACCTGGGCGCTAAGGTCCAGGCTCAAAAGGGAAAAAGCCCAGACCTTCATCTAAGGTCCCTAAATTTGAGCTAAGTGGTAAAGGAAGTGGAACTCCTTTGATAGTTAGAAGGTGAGCTTAGAGGTAGCTATCCTTTAAAGAGTGTGTAACAGCTCACTAATTGAGGAGCTCTGCGCCGAAAATTTAACGGGGCTTAAGCTCAATACCGAAGATAAGGATGCGCCACTTTAGTGGTGCGTGGTAGGGGAGCATCCGGCACTTTGTGAAGTCCCGATGTAAATCGGAATGGAAGGTGCCGGAGTGAGAATGTTGGCATAAGTAACCACAATCCGTCTGAAACCGACGGACACCGAAAACCTAAGGTTTCCTTGGCAATGGCAATCAACCAAGGGTTAGGCGGGCCTAAAACAAACCCGAAAGGGGTAGTTGATGGACAGCCGGTTAATATTCCGGCCCCTCTTCACTTTTCTGAAAAGTGACGGAGTCTTGTAGTTTGAAGGATTATTGGATTTCCGAGGGAGAATTTTCTCCCGTTTCAAATGAAAGGACTTCCTAGAAAAGCTTCTAAGGCTAAAAGTGAAGGGTCCGTACTAAAACCAACACAGGTAGGTTGGTGTAAATGCACCAAGGTGAACGAGTGAAACCTCCTGAAGGAACTCGGCAAAAAAGCGGCCGTAACTTCGGAATATGGCCTTCCCGCCCTCTATGCTCGTGACTGAGATTGTCTAATTTTATTATACTTTTTAACATAAGTAAGATAGATAACTTTAGTGATGGGCTTAGAGGGCGGGACGCAGCGAAAGTTTCCCTGGGAACTGTTTACCAAAAACACAGGTCTCTGCTCAACTCGTAAGAGGATGTATAGGGGCTGAAGCCTGACCAGTGCTGGAACGTCAAACTTGAGGGTTCCACTTTCTGGTGGAGCTCATTGGGTGAAGCGCCAGTAAACGTCGGCGATAACTATAATCGTCCAAAGGTAGCGTAATCCCTTGCCAGGTAATTTCTGGCCCGCATGAAAGGCTTAATCACTGGGGAACTGTCTCCAGGAGGTGCTCGGTGAAAATGCAATACCGGTGAAGATGCCGGTTACCTACGGCTAGACGGAAAGACCCTGGCAGCTTTACTGTAGGGTAGTATTGGATTTTGGGATTGGATGCGTAGTGTAGCGGGGAGGCTTTGATGCTCGTCTCTCGGGACGAGTGGAGCCGTCAATGAAACACCCGTCTTTCAATCTCTCAGTTCTAACCTCGCCTTTGAAGCGGGAAACAGTGCTACTTGGGCAGTTTAAGTGGGGCGCTTGCCTCCAAAAAAGTAACGGAGGCGTCTATAAGGTCGGCTAGCTCCGGATGGAAATCGGAGTGATCGGGCAAAGCCACAAGCCGGCTTTACTGCAAGGCGGATATGCCGCGCAGTTGGGAAACCAGAGCTTAGTGAACCGACCCTGGTTAGTAGAACCGGGGAAGATCATCAGACAAAAGTTACGCCAGGGATAACAGGCTGGTAGGGCCCGCGAGTTCACATCTACGGCCCTGTTCGGCACCTCGATGTCGGCTCATCACATCCTGGGGGTGGAGAAGCTCCCAAGGGTTTGGCTGTTCGCCAATTAAAGTGGTACGCGAGCTGGGTTCAAACCGTCAAAAAGAACCTTTAAAATATCGAGTAACACACGGCGGAAATCGTGAGCAATTGCGATTGAAAAAACCGACTCATATCGGTAAATTCCTATTTTGACATTTAACCTGTCGCATGATAGGATAATACCGAGGGAAGCGAGCACTCAAAGCGTTGAGTGCTTCGCCCCGTAGAGACTTTCTTGATTAAATCAAGATAATAGAGGAATGTCCTTTATTATACGTCGGTCCCCAGATTATATCCGGGTGATGGTATAGTCCATACATTTAGTAATAAATGATTAATGCGTGAGACAGGTTGGTCCCTATCTACCGTAGGCGTTGAGTCTTGAGGGGAGTTGGCAGTAGTACGAGAGGATCCTGCTGAACCAACCTCTGGTCTACCAGCTGTTCCGCCAGGAGCATCGCTGGGTAGCTAAGTTGGGAAGGGATAAGAGCTGAAAGCATCTAAGCTCGAAGCCCACCCCAAGATTAGGACTCATAGACTGGTCAGAGATTATGACCTTGATAGGACACAGGTGGAAGCTCAGTAATGAGTTAAGCCGAGTGCTACTAATAGTTTTTAAATCTCTTACCCTTTCAAGTTTTGCTCTGCAAAATTTAGAAGGGCTTAGCAAATAATTAGTAACTGTAATTGAAAGACGTTTTGGTGGCGGTTATGCTGGGGTTGTTCCACCTGTTCCCATTCCGAACACAGAAGTGAAATACCTCAAGGCCGATGATAGTGAGTTTTCTTGCGAAAGTAGGTAGCCGCCGCCAAAGCGCCTTTTTAATTTGGATAAAGGAAAACTTTGGTATATCAAATTAAAGTTTGCTATAATGAGCTAATATTATGAAATTTACTTCAAAAACAAAAAATTTGTTGATTTTGATTGTTTTGATTTTAATTATTTTATCTTTGAATTTTTGGCAAGATGGAGTTAAGAATTTTTTTTATTTAATATCTCAACCCATTCAAAGAGTTTTATGGCAGGCCGGAGATAAAACTTCTGATTTTTTTGCTTCGTTTCACAGCCGAAATTATTTTCAGAAAGAAATAGAAAAATTAAGGTTAGAAAAACAAAAACTGTTATCAGAAATTACTTCTTTAAAAGAATTAAAAAGAGAAAACGAAATTTTAAGAGAGGCATTGGGGCTCGGCCTTCAAGAGGAATTCAAGCTTACTTTAGTTGAGGTAATCGCTAAAGATGTTTCCCAGGATTTTATTTTAGTTAACAAGGGTCAAAAAGATGGAATTGTAAAGAATCTACCCCTAATAACCGAGGAGAAGGTTCTTTGCGGCAGAATCAGCAAGGTTTACCAAAATTTCTCAAAGGTAGAGCTTTTAACTAACAAAGAAAACTCTTTTGATGTCAAAATTTCAGACAGAGAGATTTCTGGAGTAGCTGAAGGAAAAGGGGGGTTGAAACTTTTTTTAAAGCTAATTCCTCAAGATAAAGAGTTAAAAGAAGGAGATATTTTGGTCACCACTGCCCTGGGAGCAACTTACCCCGCTGGTCTTTTGGTAGGCAAGATTTTGAACATTAAAAGAAGCGATATTGAACCTTTTCAAACAGCAGAAGTTAACCCTTTTTTCGATATTAACAATTTAGATAAATTATTTATTATCACCGAGTTCTAATCTAAAAGATGAAAAAAATCTTGAGCTTTATTATACTTTTCTATGTTTTAGCTATTTTGGAAACCACTTTTTTTCCCCATTTTAAAACCTTTTCTTCTTCAATAATCAACCTGATTTTAATTGTCGTTGTCTTAATTAATCTTTTTGAAAAGACTCAGGAAAATTCGGGTGTTTTTGCCGCTCTAATTGGCGGGGTCTTCTGGGATATCTTTTCAGAAAGACCCTTTGGTTTTTATACTCTAATTTTGTTAGCAATTGCCCTTTTTATTAAGTTGATTTTGAAAAAATATGTTCGTATTCCAAACATCAAAAGAACCAAAAGAGTTTAGAGATAGAAAAATCAAGACATTTTGGCGAGAAATAGAACCTCAAGAAATTCTTTTAGATTCTTTAGCTCAAAAAAAAGACATTAGGATTTCAGAAAAGAAAATGGAGGTGCCTCTTTCCCAAAAAATGCTCAAGGTTCTTTTTGCTGTTTTTTTTATTTCAATTTTTTTTCTCTTGGCTAAAAGTTTCCAGCTTCAAATTTTGGAACGAAATCAATTTTTAGCTCAAGCTCAAGAAAACAAGTTCATAATTGCTTCTCTTGGGGCAGAAAGAGGAGTAATTTATGACCGCAATTTAAATCAATTGCTTTTTAATAGACCCGCCTATAATTTAATTTGCCAAAAATCCCAACTCCCCAAAGAAGAAAGAGAGAAAGAAGGGGTCTTGAAACAGCTCTCTCAAATCTTGGAAGAAGATTTAGAAAGTTTAAAAATAAAAATATCAGAAACTCAAGATGCTGAAGTTTTAATATCTCAAAACCTTTCCCACCAGACCTTGATTGTATTGGAAACAAAAATTAAAGAATGGCCTGGTTTTCAAGTCAGGCAAAATTCAAAAAGAGATTATCAAGCTCAAGCTTTTTCCCATCTTTTGGGCTACACCGGAAAAATAACAGCTCCTGAATTAAAGGAAGATTTAAATTATTCAATTTTCGATTGGACCGGAAAACAAGGTCTGGAAAAATCCTATGAGAAAATTTTGAGAAAAAATCCGGGCAAGTTGAGAATCGAGAGAGACGCTTTGGGAAAAGAAATTTCTAAAGAAATTGTTGCCTTACCAGAATCCGGCAAAAGTTTGGTTTTATGGTTAGATTCGGATTTACAAATAAGATTGAGTGAGGTTTTAGAAAGAAAATTAAAAGAGCTTGGGGTTGAAAAGGGAGCAGCGGTAGTTTTAGAGCCAGATAGCGGAGGAGTCCTGGCTTTGGTTTCTCTTCCTGATTTCAATAATAATTTATTTAATACGGGGTCAGACCCGGAAGCTCTTCAATATCTTTTAGAAGACCCTCTTAGTCTTAACCCTCTTTTTAACAGAGCTATTTCTGGTCAGTATTTAATGGGTTCTACTATTAAACCTTTAATTGCTTCAGCTGCTTTGGAAGAAAAAATAATTTCGCCCCAGACAAACATTAATTGTCAGGGTGAAATTGTGATTGAGAATCCCTGGTATGACCCTGACCATCCAGAATTGGGACAAGAAGCATGGGTTTATCATGATTGGACAGTCCATGGTTGGACTGATTTGAGAAAAGCTATTGCTCAATCTTGCAATATTTATTTTTATACAGTGGGGGGAGGATATGGCGAGCAAGAAGGTTTAGGACCTTCAAGAATTAAAGATTATCTTCAACTTTTTGGTTGGGGGGAGAGAACCGGCATTGACTTACCAGAAGAAACCTCGGGCTTCATTCCTGACCCGGCCTGGAAAGAAAGAGTTAAAGAAGAAAAATGGTGGGATGGCGATACCTATCATTTATCAATTGGTCAGGGGGATATTTTAGCTACCCCTTTACAAATAGCTGCAGCTTTTTCAGCTATTGCCAATGGTGGTAAATTATATCAACCTCAAGTAGTAAAAGAAATTTTAGATAGCGAAAAAAATCCAGTTCAAGAAATAACACCCAAAATTTTAAGAGAAAATTTTGTTGATGAAAAAAATCTTCAAATCGTCAGAGAGGGAATGAGAGAAGCAGTAACATATGGCTCATCGGTTAGTTTAAATGATTTGCCGGTCAAAGCTGCCGCTAAAACCGGAACTGCCCAAACCTCTCAAATAGATTACTATCATCACTGGGTAACGGTTTTTGCTCCCTATGAAAATCCTCAAATAGTTTTAACCATTGTTATTGAAAGTGTTAAAGGGGTTCAGTTTGCCGCCTTGCCGGTGGCTAAAGAAGTTTTAAATTGGTATTTCAGCCAAAGTCGATGAAGATTTATCTTCATCTCGACCCTTCGCTCGCTTTCGCTCGCTCGGGTAAATGAAAAAATTGTTTGATTTCCCTAAATTAATAAAAAGTTTTGAAGTAGCTTTTCAAGGTTTGAAAATCGCTTTGCGAGAACAAACTTTTCGAATTTTTGCTTTGGTAACTTTACTGGTTGTAATTTTGATGATTGTTTTTCAAATTCCTCTTCACCAAAAATTGATGTTAATTTTAATTATTACTTTTGCTCTTGCTTTAGAATTAATAAATTCTCAAATAGAAAGAATGCTTAATGTTTTCTGCCCTATCCATCATCCCGAAGTAAAACTCATCAAAGATATTAGTGCCGGAGCCGTCCTTCTGGTCTCAATCGGCGCTCTAATAATCGGCCTTCTAATCTTCTTGCCTCATTTTTTGAACTTTTTTGGGAAATAGGGTAAAATTAAGAAATGCCAACTATTGAGGAATTAAGGAAAATTCGTTTAAAAAAGCTTAAAAATATTGAAAAAGCCGGACTTTTGGCTTATCCCGAAAAGACCAAAAGAACCCATAAAATAACTGAGGTTTTAAAGAGTTTTGGAAAACTTACTCGCTCCAAAAAAGAAGTAATTTTGGTGGGCAGGATTAGAACTTTTAGGGAACATGGTGGCTCGACTTTTCTGCACTTTGAAGATGGAACGGGAAAAATCCAGGCCTATTTTAAAAAAGATAGAATAGGGGAGAGGGGTTATAAGTTTTTCTTGGAAAACTTTGACATCGGTGATTTTATTGAAATTCGGGGAACATTGTTCAAAACTAAAAAGGGAGAAAAGACAATTTTAGCTGATGACTTTAAAATGCTGGCCAAATCCCTTTTACCCTTACCGGAAAAATGGCAGGGATTAAAAGACATTGAAGAAAGATATAGAAAGAGATGTTTAGATTTAATCTTTAATTCCGAAGTAAAAAAGAGATTTGAAATAAGGTCAAAAATTATAAAAGAAATTAGAGGTTTTTTAGAAAAAGAAGGATTTTTGGAGGTTGAAACCCCGATTTTGCAGCCAATTTACGGAGGAGCCAAAGCCAAACCTTTTAAAACTTATCTCAATGCTTTAAATTTAGATTTGTATTTGAGAATTTCACCAGAATTGTATTTAAAGCGGCTTTTGGTTGGTGGCTTTGAAAAAATTTATGAAATTGGCCGTTGTTTTAGAAATGAGGGAATGGATAAATCCCACAATCCAGACTTTACTATGCTGGAGTTTTATTGGGCTTTTGCTGATTATAAAGATTTGATGAAATTAACCGAGAGATTATTTGAGAATTTAGTCAAGAAAATTTACAAAAAATTAGAAATTACTTATGACGGCAAGAAAATTAATTTTAAAACCCCCTGGTCGAGAATTGAGTTTAATCAAATTTTGAGAAAATATACTAAAATCAATTTAGAAGATATTCATCAAAATGCTCTGGCAAAAGAGGCAAAAAAATTGGGAATTAAAATTGAGAAAGGAGAGGGGAAAGCTGAAATCGCTGATAAAATTTACAAAAAATTCTGCCAGCCCAAAATCTGGCAGCCTACTTTTCTCATTAATCACCCCCTGGGAGCTTTTCCTTTAGCCAAAGCTCTTGAGAAAAATCCTCAAAAATTAGCCAATTTTCAGTTAGTAGTGGCTGGCTGGGAATTAATAAATGCTTTCTCAGAATTAAATAATCCAATTGAGCAGAGAAAAAGATTTGAAGAACAGGAAAAACTTTTCAAAAAAGGGTTAAAAGAGGCTCAGAGAATGGACAAAGATTTTCTGGAAGCCCTGGAACAGGGAATGCCTCCAGCTGCTGGTTTTGGTCTGGGAATAGATAGATTAACCGCTTTACTTACTAATTCCCATTCTTTGAGAGAAGTGATTTTGTTCCCGGCAATGCGACCAAAATAATCGCTCCCAAGCTGGTTTAAAGGGTCTTCGGGCAGATTGCCTCGGGTGACACACAGTGATTCGCTCGGATATCTTGCTTATCTTAATTACGAGGTGTCCCCCTCAGCAACTACCCTCAGACCTATATCTTTTTATGCTTGATATAAAGTTTATCAGAGAAAATCCTGAAAAAGTCAAAGAAGGTTGTCGGAAAAAACAAGCCAAAGTTGATATTGACCGGCTTTTGGAATTGGACGAAAAAAGAAAGACAATGCTTCAAACAATTGAAAAATTGAAGGCAGAACAGAATATAATTAGTACTGAAAGCGCTGTAACAGAGGAAGAAGATAAAAAAAGCAAATTAATTATAGCCGGACAAGAAAATAAAGAAAAGATAAAACGTTTAGAACCGGAGTTGAAAAACATAGAAAAGGAATTTCAAGAACTGCTAGCCCGGATACCTAATTTACCTCAAGATGATGTTCCCGAAGGCAAAGATGAAAAAGACAATGTGGTTTTAAGAAAATGGGGCAAGAAACCCAAATTTACTTTTAAGCCAAAGGATTATTTAGAGCTCGCCGAGAATTTAGACATTATTGATGTTAAGAGAGCAGCCAAGGTTTCGGGAACAAGGTTTGGCTATTTAAAAAATGAAGCGGTTTTGCTCGAATGGGCTTTAATAAATTTGGCTTTTGATACTTTAATTGATGAGGGTTTTATCCCTATAGTGCCGCCGGTAATGATAAAACCAGAGATGGCCAGGGGAATGGGATATTTAGAACAATTAGGAGAGGAGGCCTATTATTGGGAAAAAGACAAACTATATTTAGTCGGCACTGCTGAACAAAGTATTGGCACTATGCATTCTGAAGAACTTTTTAGCCAGGCTGAATTACCTAAAAGATATGTTGGTTTCTCTACTTGTTTTCGAAGAGAGGCCGGCTCTTACGGAAAAGATACTCGAGGAATTTTTAGAGTCCATCAATTTGATAAAGTTGAAATGTTTAGTTTCTGCCAGCCAAAGGAATCAAAAAAAGAACATCAATTTTTCTTAGATTTAGAAGAAAAACTAATCCAAAAATTGAAAATTCCTTATCAAGTAGTTCAGGTTTGCACTGGAGACCTCTCTTTTCCTTCTGCTGTCACCTATGATATTGAATCCTGGTTCCCTTCAGAAAACCGATATAGAGAAACTCATTCCACTTCTAATTGCAGCGATTTTCAGACCAGAAGACTTAATATTCGCTACAAAACAGAAAGAGGGCAATTAAATTTTGTTCACACCCTAAATGGAACTGCCTTCGCTATTGGCCGAACCTTAATTGCCATTATTGAAAATTATCAAACAAAAGATGGAAAAATCGAAGTTCCAAAAGTATTACAAAAGTATTTACCCTTCAAAGAAATTCCATGGAGGAAAAGAAAATTTCAATTAAAAAGTTAAAAACAAATTACAAAATAGAGGGACAAGGTCAAGCCCTTTTAATTTTGCACGGTTGGGGAGGAAGCTCTAACTCCTGGCAAAAAGTTGGCAAAAAGTTGGCTGATAAAGGTTATAGGGTTATTATTCCCGATCTTCCGGGATTTGGTAAAAGCCAGGCGCCTTTTAAGCCCTGGGGAGTAGAGGGTTATGTAAAATGGTTAAATGATGTTTTGAACAAATTAAAAATCAAAAAAATTTTTTTACTTTCTCATTCTTTTGGTGGAAGAATAGCCATTGAATTTGCAGCTACTTATCCCCACAAATTGAAAAAACTTATTTTGTGTTCAACCCCCGGGGTTAAATTTAATCCTACCCTGAGGCAAATGATAGCTATGGAAATAGCCCGGGTTGGAAACCTAATTTTTAAACCTAAAATTTTCCATCCTCTTAAAAATAAAGGTAGATTGCTTTTTTATTTTATTTTACGCCAAAGAGATTATTTAACTTCTAATGAGATAATGAGAGAGGTTTTTCGAAAGGTGGTAGCCAAAAATCTTACCCCTTATCTTTCTCAAATTCAAACCCCTACTTTGATAATTTGGGGAAGGAAAGATAAATTGGTGCCTTTAAGGTGCGGAAAATTAATGGCCGAGAAAATTCCGAATTCGAAGTTGGAAATTTTACCCAATGTCGCCCACGGTGTTCATTTACAAGATCCAGAGAACCTGATAAAAATAATTTTAAAATTTCTAAATTCTCAAGGAAATTCTAACTAAAAATGAAGTTTTTATTTTTATTTCTTTGGTTGGCTATAATTTCAAAAAAGCTCTCTTTTTGGATTTGGCTCTGGCAATTAAAAGAATATCATCTGGGCCGGTTTTTAGCTCATTTTCAGACTGCCAAAGGAAAGGAATTAATTATTAATCAATTATTAACTGTCAAATTATTTTTAATTTTAGGTCTATTTTTTTATTTTCCAATTTTCTTTCCAATTTTAATTTTAGTCTACTTCCTTGAAACTCTTTTCACTTTCCGCCATCTTTTAAAAAGAACCTTTAAATTTCCTGTTTTCACCAAAAAAGCTCTCTTTCTTTTGTTTTTTGGCTTTTGCTTAATTGTCCTTATTTTTGGTAGTTTTTGGAAAAAACCTCTTTCTGAATTCACAATCTTTCTTTTAATTTCTGATATTTTGGCTCTGGGAATTTTTTCGGGATTGGTTTTGTTTTTTCAACCCTTAACTTTTTTTTGGCAAAGAATCATTATTCAAAAAGCTAAAAGAAAACGAGAAAAATTCAAAGATTTAATCTCTATTGGCATTACTGGTTCTTATGGTAAAACTTCAACTAAAGAATTTTTGGCTGAAATTTTGTCTGAGAAATATAAAGTTCTGAAAACAAAAGAACATCAAAATTCAGAAGTAGGAATATCACTTTGTATTTTGAAGGAATTAAAACCCGAACACCATGTTTTTGTTTGTGAAATGGGAGCCTATCAAAGAGGCGGCATAAGACTTTTGTCCAGTATTGTCAAACCAAAAATCGGAATTTTAACCGGCCTAAACGAACAGCATATGGCAACTTTCGGCTCCCAGGAAAACATTATTAAAACAAAATTTGAATTGATTGAATCTTTACCAAATAATGGGTTGGCAATTTTTAATGGTAATGATAAAAATTGCCACGAACTTTATAATCGGAGATCCGATGTCCGAAAGTTGGAAATCGGGGCTCGAAGAAGAAATAAGTTAGATATTTGGGCTGAAAACATTGCAGTAGAAAAAGAATCTCTTTCTTTTAAAGTATTTTGTCGGGATGGGGAAGAAGCAGATTTTAAATTAAACTTAATTGGAACTCAAAATGTTGAAAATATTCTGTTGGCTGCTTGTTGCGCAAAGGAATTGGGAATGAATTTAAAAGAAATTGCCGGGGCCTGTCAAAAAATTAAACCTCAAGAAAAAACAATGAAACTCAAAAGGGGAAAGGGTGATATTACTATAATTGATGATTCTTATTCAGCCAATCCTCAAGGAGTAATTTCTGCTTTAGATTATTTGAAAATTTATTCCGGTAAAAAAATAATTATTATACCCTGTTTAATTGAATTGGGTCCGGCCTCAAAGGAAGTTCATAAAAGAATAGGGGAGAAGATCGGTCAGGTTTGCGATTTAGCAATCATTACAACCGAAGATAGGTTTAAAGAGATAAAAGAAGAGGCAATAGGAAAAGGAATGAAGGAAGAAAATATTTTATTTATAGAAAATCCCCAAAAGATTTTTGAGAAAGTAAGAGAATTTTCTAATGAGGATGATGTTATCCTTTTGGAAGGGAGAATACCTAACCAGTTACTTAATTTATTGATTCGGTGAGTCTAACCCAGTCTTCCAGTTTTAAATTTTCGGGTCTTAAACTGGGTTGAATTTTATTTTTCAAAAGCCAATCTTTGACTATTTTTTTATCAATTTTTAAACCCTGAGAAAGACTGTTGAGCAACTGCTTTCTGGGAGTAGAAAAACCAGCTTTTACTATTCTGAAAAATAACTTAGAATCAATTCCGGGAAATTTAGGACAGATTTTTGAAATTTTTAGAATAGCTCCATCAACTTTAGGGGAAGGCCAAAAAGATTTTTTTGAGATATATCCTAAAATGTCAGGTTTTCCATAAAATTGAACAGCGATCGCCAGGATATTTAAATGAGGCAGTTTGGCACAAATTCTCTGAGCTATTTCTTTTTGAACCACTAAAATCATCTGTTGAGGAGGAATTTCTGATTCTAAGAATTTTCTAATAGTAGGGGAGACAATATGAAAAGGAAGGGAAGCTGTTATCTGATACTTTTTTGATTTTAAATTGAGAGAATTAAGATTGAGTTTTAAAATATCACCTTTAATCACTTCAATATTTTTAATCTCTTTAATTGTCTCTTTTAGAATTTCTACCATTTTGAGGTCTTTTTCAACTGCAATAACTTTTTTTGTCCTTTTAGCCAGTTCAGCAGTTAGAACACCAATTCCCGGACCAATTTCTAAAACAGGTAGATTCAATATAAGTTCGGCAATAATTTTTTTTATTATTTTTTTATCAATTAAAAAATTTTGGCCCAATTTCTTTAAAGCCTGGGTCTGGTGTTGCTTCAATAATTTCCGAATAGTCTTTTTTGAAGTTAAATCCATTTTAAATCTTTCTATAATTAATATATAATAAAATTGAAAGTTATGGAAACTAAAGAAATCAATCTAAAAGACGTCTGGGAAACTTTCCTTTCCGACATTTCCGACAAAACTTTTTTAGAGTCTTGGAATTGGGGAGAATTTCAAAAAAAAATGGGAAATAAAATCTGGCGGTTTGGGGTTTTTGAAAATGAAGACTTGATTTCCATTGCTTTAATTATAAAAATTGCTGCCAAAAGAGGGACTTTTTTGTTTATGCCACACGGACCGGTTATAAAATGTCAAATGTCAAATCTCAAATGTCAAATCTTAGAAGAATTATTAAGAAGGTTAAAAGATATTGTCAAGCAAGAAAAGTGTAGTTTTATTAGAATAGGACCGATTTGGGAAAAAAACGAAGAGAATATAAGGATTTTTAAAAAACTGGGTTTTAAAGAAGCGCCAATTCATATTCATCCAGAATTAACCTGGCAATTAGATATTACAAGGCCAGAAGAAGAACTTTTAATGGGGATGAGAAAAACTACTCGCTATTTAATTCGCCAGGGAATGAAAAATAAAGATATTGAAATTGTAAAAAGTAAAAGTTCAAAAGATATTGAAATTTTTAATGAACTCTATCAAAAAACAGTCAATCGCCATCATTTTGTGCCTTTTTCCTTAAATTACTTAATGAATGAGTTTTTGGCTTTTTTACCGGACGACCAAATTGTTATTTTCCTCGGCAGATATAAAAAGGAAATAATATCTTCAGCTATCATAATTTTCTGGCAGGGAATTGCTTTTTACCATCAGGGGGCTTCATCTTTAAAATATCCAAAGGTTCCGGTATCTTATTTACTCCAATGGGAAACAATCAAAGAAGCTAAAAAAAGGAGTTGTAAAACTTATAATTTCTGGGGAATTGCTCCCGAGAACAGCCCAAAACACCCCTGGGCTGGTCTTACTTTATTTAAAATGGGCTTCGGAGGCCAGAAAAAAGAATATTTAAAAACCCAAGATTTGCCTCAGGGCGGCGGGTGGGTGTCGTCTAAAAAATATTACTTAACTTATACTTTTGAAAAATTAAGAAAAATCAAAAGGGGGCTTTAGGAAATGTGATATATTATACATTCTTTATGAAAAAAAGTCAAGGGTTTAAAAGACCTTATCAAGTTAAGAAGAAAAAATCTATTTTAAAAAGTAGGTTTTTTTGGCTCTTTGTTTTGATTCTAATAGCAGGTTTTGCTATTTTCTATCTTCTGATTTTTTCGCCTGTTTTCCAAATAAAAGAAATTAAAATAGTCAATTCCCATAAGGTCTCAATTACAGAACTTCAAGAGTTAGTTAAAAATCAAGTTAAGCATCAATGGGTCTTAGGATTCTTAAGTTCCAAAAGTATATTTTTATTTAAAAGCAATAAAGTAAAAGAAATAATTTTAGAACAATTTCCTCAAATCGCTGAAGTCAATTTGGTCAAAGAATTTCCTAAAACATTAGAGGTAACAATAAAAGAGAGGGTGGCTGTTGGAATTTACTGTCGGGCAGAAAATTGTTTTTTTATTGACAGAGAGGGAATTATTTTTGAGAAAAGTTCTCAAGGGTCAAACTTGGTAATTAAATCAAATATAGCAGGAGAAGAACCAGCTTTAGGAAATAGGGTAGTCGATGAACTTCGTTCATCTTCACCCTTCGCTAAAGCTCGGGTAATTGAAAAAGAAAATCTTGATATAATTTTAGAAATCAAAAATAAACTAAAAAGAATTCTTCAAATAGATATTGAAGAATTTATTATTTCTGAAGATAAATTAACTGTCCGGACTTCCCAAGGATGGGAGATTTATTTTGACCCCAAAGGAGATATAAGTTGGCAACTGACAGAATTAATTTTGGTTTTAGAAAAACAAATTCCTCTTCAAGAAAGAGAAAAATTGGAATACATCGATTTAAGATTCAGCCGGGTTTATTACAAATATCGTTAATCAACCCCACACCACTTTTGCAAAACAAAAGTTAAGCAATACTATGGCAAAAGTGGTGCGGGGTCAATCTGATAGACGAAGATTGAATAGCCGATTTTAGCAACAGGTTGATAAAAACTTAACCATTGATAATAGCCGGTGGGCTGTTCAAAGCCCGGACCGGGTTCACCCCGGCCACCCTGCAAAAAGGTGACTGAAACCGCTAAATAACTTCCTTTAGGTAATTCTTTTGGGTCTTTTTGCCCCCACCAAGGGGCAAATTTTTCTTTTAAATAATACTTAGCATCACCGCCGCCAAAATAATCAATATAGATTTTATCTATATTTTTTTCATCAACCCAGTTTTTTAATCTTTTTAAATCCTGACCCCAATCAAGATTAGAATTAACAGTATAAATATAACCCCTGTCAGGTCCTCCGGCTATTTCATTAAAATAGGCAAGGAAATGAGGATAAACAGAAATTACTGAAACAACCTGCCAGAAAACAAGAAGGCCTAAAATTAAATGTCTTATCTTTACAAATGGTGGTTTTAACCAATGTATTGTTAGGGCCGATACTAAAACTATAGTAAAGGGAAAAACTGGCAATAAGTGGCGAACCCCGATATTAAGATTGCTTTTTAAACTCACCAGCCAATAAATTCCAATAAACAAAATCATAGCAAACCCAGTAAAGTGGGATTTTACCCAGTCTTTGGTTCGCCGAAAAGCATTTACCCAAAATGGCCTCTTTACTAACCAAGCTGCATATAAAAGTGCAATTATAGTTAAAATATGAAAAGTTAGAGGCTCTTTTAATAAATAAACTGTGGGGAAATAATTTTTCCGGCCGGCAGCTGAAATCTCTCCCAGAAAATAGGTTGTATGGCCGGTAGAGCTTCTATTAACAGCCAATAATAACCCTAGAAGATATTGTCCAAAAGGTTTTAATATTGGATTTGAGACCATCCAAATATTAAGGGTAGCTAAAGGTTTGGGAATTGCAGTGGTGGAGAGGAGAAATTGAGTATCTCGGACTTGCCGTTCCGCCCGATACTCTAATACATGATATTGATAAATAGGCCAAACTATAAATACCATGCCAATTATTCCTACTAATAAAGCGAGGCCAAGATATTTTAAGATATTAAATATATATTTTCTTCCATTTTTCAAGCTGGCATAAACTAAGGTGATAATGGCGAAAAATGGTATGAGTAAGATTAAAGAAAATTTTAAAAGCATTGCCACTCCAAATGTTAAACCAGCTAAAATTATATTTTTCTTTGTAGGATTTTTTAAAAATTTTAACCAGAAATAAGTAGCAATTACTACTCCCAGGGCAGCTCCAACGTCGGTGGTGACTAATCTTCCATGAGCAAGAAAGGTAGGCGAAAAAGAAAATAAAAATAGAGAGAGCAGGGCGGTTTTATTACCAAAAAGCTCTCTTGCCCAAAAGAAAAGAAACCAGCCTAAAAAGATTAAAAGGAAAATCATTGGCAATCTTGACCAGAGTAAAATTTGGTCAGGATTATTACCCGAGTAATACAGAAATTGAGAGGCAAATTCAAATTGATGCCACCAAACAGGATTGTCATCTTGAACCCAAGAAGGATGATCTTTCGGAAAATTAAGCCTCGCACCAGAAACTTCGTTTCGGTACGGGGTGAAATTTAAAAACAAAAGAGGAAGGCCGGCTAAATCTTTAATTAGAGGAGGATGTTCAGGGTTAAGCCTCATATCCCTCTGGGTTAAATAAGAATAACCAGCGGCGATATGAGCTGTTTCGTCAAAAGTAAGGGAGTCATCACGAATACTAAAAATAGCCATTAAAAACATTGCCAAAAGCAATATCCCGGCAATAATATAGGTAGAACGATTTGACATAATTACGTTAAATTATTTAAAAAATCCACTTAAATATCAAAGCAAAACTTAATTCCATAATTTTAGAGAAAATAACGATAGCCAGAATTCCCCCTAGAATTATTAATAATATTTTTATTTTATTACTCATTTAAGTTTTTATTCTATTTCGTAGATATTTAAACCATTTTTTTCTTTAATTAATCCCTGGGGGAATTTTTCCTGAAGTTCATTCAATAACTTTCCATCATAGATTGGTATAATTACTGTTTTTTTATGGTCTATTCTAATCTGGTCCAGATTCTCAGCGGCTAGATAGGTTGAGCGTGGTTGGCCAAATTTGGTAGTTTCAATAAAAATAGGAGTTTGGGCTGGAATTGAAATTCCATAGAGGGGTACCCCTAATTCATTGACAATGACATATTTTTGGGTTTCAGTTGGTAAAGAATTCAAATAATTTCCAATTTCTACATAATCTGCTGAAAAAGCATTTCTTACTTCAGGATGCCTGCCCCATTTATTAAAGTATTTATCAAATTCAACGACCCCTGTCATCAAAAGGAAAAGAAAGATAGCAGTAAAAACTAATCTTTTGCGCTTTGTATTTTTATCAAACCACTGGTAGATTTTCCAGCCGCCAAACCCAGCGAAAATATAAACCACCGGAATTACTCCAATCGTTCGCAAAGCGTGGGGAATGCCTTCATAAGTTAGAATACCGGGCAGGAGCATTATAAAGAACCAACTGATCAATGAACAATGAACAATGAACAATGAACAACTTTTATTCCTAAGAGAAAATATAAATTCTTTTATTGAAAAGATAATACCGATTAAAAACAATATTCCGACTGGCCAAAAAAGCTCAGGTGCGCCTGAAAAATTGTGGCGCCAGTTAGAGTCACCACGAAAATTGAACATTCCGAGATGCAAAATTAAAGATTTACCAAATTCTTTGATTGGATTTTCAGCAGCAAAGATTGAGATTGGCGCTGCTCGACCAATAAAATCTTGGGGATTTTTGAGAAAATAGATACCAATTGGCAAAGCCAAAATCAAAGTAAAAAGTAAAAGGTAAGAGGTAAAAAGTAGGAATTTTTTTTGAAGATTTTGCTTTTTGTAAATCAGCCACCAACAGAATAAAATCAGAGGAAGTAATAGAACAATAAACCGATAAGAAGTATAAGTATAAAAACCCAGTCCAAATAATATACCAGAAATGATAAAATTTAAAATCTTCTTTTCCCTGAACCCTTTGAACAAAAAGTAGAAAGAAAAAACTAAAATAAAGGGAAGCAAAATTGCCCGAAAGCCGATCCGGGAAAAATTTGTATGCCAGAAAGAAATAGCTAAGAAAAAACTGGATAGGAGAGCAATATAACAAGATTTTCCCTCGTTATATTGAGCGAATAGTTCTTTTGTTAAAAGATATAATCCAAGAACGGTTAAAATTCCTATTATTGCTGAAACCAACCTAAAAGAAAAAATACTCGTTCCAAAAATAGAAAAACTTAAAGAAATTAGATTAATATAAAGCCCTTCTCTGCCGTTGTTTTCATGATAAAAGATTTTCCCGGGAGAAGTAAGGGCTTCGTTCCCGTTGATGGCTTCATCAGGATAAAGCCCCGGAGGAATAGAATTGAGTTGCCAAAGCCTAAAAAAACCTGCTAAAGCCAGTATTACTAAGAGACAAATAAATAATTTTAAATTCTTTTTCATCTTATTTGATTTTAACATATCTTAGAAAAAGTAATATGTGGAAAAACCCTTGTATTATATTAAGCTTGATTAGCAATCAAGGGTCTTGACTGCTAATATGGGTTTGCTATAATGAAAATACTATGGAGATAACCGACAGACAAGGGCAAATACTGAATACAATAATTGAAGAATACATTATAAGGGCTCAGCCAATCAGCTCAAAATTCCTTGAAAAAAGGTATAATTTTGGGATTTGTCCGGCTACTATTAGAATCGAGATGCAAAAATTAACTGACCAGGGATATCTCTGGCAACGCCATACTTCAGCCGGTAGAATGCCTACCGACAAAGCTTATAGATGTTTTGTTGACAATCTATTGGAGGAAAAAGTTTCTGATTTTGACGAAGTTTTTGAAATTAAAAAAATTCTTAGAGGAGAAAAAGGGGATATCTTCAATTTTGCCATGGACCTGGCAAAATTTTTAGCCACCGCTTCTTCAAATTTTGCTGTTTTACACATTTTAAGAAAAAATTTCTTTTGGAAAGAAGGCTGGGGAAAACTATTGAAAGAACCGGAATTTGAAGATAGAAAGTTTATTTCTAATTTCACTAAATTTCTGGAGAACTTTGAAAAGGGGATTGAAGAGCTTAACATTAATTCAGAAATTAAAATTTATATAGGTAGAGAAAATCCCTTCCCAAGAGCCAAAGATTTTAGTATAATAATTTCTAAATGCCATTTACCGCAAAAAGAAGAAGGGAGGCTGGCAATTTTAGGTCCTAAAAGAATGGCTTACCAAAAAAATATTAGCTTGTTAAATTCTTTAGCTGAAATATTGGAAAACTTCTAAAATGGAACAAAAGAGAAAGGAGACAACCTTAGAAGATTTAAAAAAAATCTTAGAAAAATGCCAAAAAGAAAAAGCAGAATATTTAGCTGGCTGGCAACGTTCAAGAGCTGATTTTTTAAATTATAAAAAGGAGGAAATGGAAAGAATTTCTGAGATTTTGAAATATGCCGGGGAGGAGCTGGTTCTCAAAATCCTGCCTATTTTAGATAGTTTTGAAGAAGCTCAAAAGAAATTGCCTGAAAATTTAAAAAATGACGGGTGTATTCAAGGAATCTTCCAAATCAAAACCCAAATTCAAAATCTTCTGAAAAGCCAGGGGGTAGAAGAAATAAAATGTCTTGGAAAAAAATTTGACCCGAATTTTCAGGAAGCAGTTGAGGAGGTAGAGAAAAAAGAAGTGGAGTCAGGAAGAGTGATAGAAGAAATTCAAAAAGGTTACACGCTTCATGGCAAGGTCATAAGACCTGCCAAAGTAAAGGTCGCCAAATAAAATGTCCGATGTCTAATTACTTAATATCTAATCAATCTCTAATGCCTAAATACCTAATTTTAGTCATTAGAAATTGGTCATTAGGAATTTTATGAGCAAGATAATAGGTATTGATTTAGGTACAACTTTTTCAGCGATGGCTGTAATTGAAGCCGGAGAACCCAAGATTATTGAGAATAAAGAAGGAGCCAGAACAACTCCTTCGGTTGTTGCCATTGGTAAATCAGCAGAAAGATTGGTGGGAATCTTGGCCAGAAGACAGCAAATTACCAATCCTACAAATACCATCTTTTCAATAAAAAGATTGATGGGTCGCCGCTTTTCTGATTCAGTGGTTCAACGAGATAAAAAACTTTTACCTTATGAAATAAAAGAAAGGTCAGACGGAGGAGTAGAAGTAAAAATGGGAGAAAAATGGTACACCCCCCCAGAAGTTTCAGCCCAGATACTCCAAAAGTTAAAACAAGACGCTGAAGACAAATTGGGCGAGAAAATTGAAGAGGCTGTTATTACCTGTCCTGCTTATTTTGATGACTCTCAGAGAAAAGCCACTAAAGTAGCTGGGGAGATTGCCGGTTTTAAGGTTAAATTAGTTATTAATGAACCAACAGCAGCTGCTTTAGCTTATGGATTAACCAAAAAGAAAGACCAACAAATTCTTGTCTATGATTTTGGTGGAGGTACTTTTGACGTATCAATTCTTGATATTAGTGAAGATGCTATTGACGTTATAGCCACCGGTGGCGATACCCATCTCGGGGGAGATGATTTTGACCAAAAAATAATGGATTGGTTGGTTTCTCAATTTAAAAAAGACCAGGGTATTGACTTGTCTAAAGATCAATTAGCTTTACAAAGATTAAAAGAAACTGCCGAAAAAGCGAAAATTGAGCTCTCTACCACCTTAGAAACTGAAATTAATCTTCCATTTATTACCTCTGGCGTCTCTGGTCCCAAACACCTTTATTACAAACTCAACCGAGCCCAACTGGAAAACTTAGTCAAAGATTATATTGATAAATCAATTGAACTAGTTCAACAAACCATCGAAGGAGCTAGAGAAGTTAAAGAGAAAAAACTTACCATTAAAGATATTGATGAAATAATTTTGGTTGGCGGCCAGACCAGAATGCCGAAAATCCAAGAAGAAATTAAAAAACTTTTCGGCAAAGAAGCTTACAAGGACATCAACCCTGATGAAGTGGTGGCAGTTGGAGCGGCAGTAGAAGCGGGAATTTTGCAGGGAGAGATGAAAGAAATTTTACTTTTAGATGCCACTCCTTTATCTTTAGGGATTGAAACTTTAGGTGGGGTAAATACTTTTTTGATGCCTAAAAATACTACCTACCCCCATGCCAAAACCCAGATTTTTTCAACAGCAGCTGATGGTCAAACTTCGGTAGAAATCCATATTTTACAGGGAGAAAGACCAATGGCTAGTAATAACAAAACCCTGGGAAGGTTTATTTTAGATGGCATTCCGCCAGCTCCCCGGGGTATTCCCCAAATTGAAGTAACTTTTGACATAGATGCTAATGGAATTTTGAATGTTACTGCTAAAGACAAAGCTACCGGAAAAAGCCAATCAATTACGGTTGAAGGTTCCTGTGGTTTATCTAAAGAAGAGATTGAGAGAATGAAAAAAGAAGCAGAACTTCATACTGAAGAGGATAGAAAGAAAAAAGAATTAATCGAAGTAAAAAATACAGCCGATGCCTTGATTTATACTGCTGAAAAAAGCTTAAAAGAAGCCGGAGATAAAATATCAGCTGATTCAAAAAAAGAAATTAAGGAGAGAATTACTGCCTTGAAAAAAATTAAAGATTCAGATAATATAGAAGAAATTAAGGCAAAAACTAGCGAGTTGTCTCAAAGTATTCAGAAAATAGGCGCAGAATTGTATAGGGCTGCCGGCCCTAAAGAAAAAGAAGGGAAAGAGAAACCAGATGAAGAGTCTCGGGGACCTGAAGAAGGGAAATACAAAGAAACTCAATGAATCTTCGATTCATTTCGACCTTCGATGAATTAAAAATTCTTCTCGGTAAATAAATATGAACGATTACTATCAAATTTTAGGTATATCAAAAAATGCCTCTCCCGAAGAGGTCAGAAATGCCTATCATAAGCTTGCCCGCAAATATCATCCTCACAAAGGAGGAGATGAAAAAAAGTTTAAAGAGATAAACGAGGCCTATCAAATTCTTTCAGATAAGGAAAAGAGGGCTCAATATGACAGTTTTGGCCAAGTCTTTGAAGGAGGGGGACCGGAAACTGGCTTTGATTTTAGTTGGGCTTGGGGAAAACCAGGTTTTGATTTTGGCTCTGATTTTGGAGAAATGGGAGGTCTGGAAGAAATGATGGAAGAAATTTTCGGTTTCGGCCCCCAAAAGAGAAAGAGAGATTTAAAAAGAGGGAAAGACATTAAAATTGATTTAGAAATTCCCTTAGAAGCAACTCTAAAAGACCAAGAAAAAGAAATTACTTTATATAAACAAATTATCTGTTCTCGTTGTCAAGGCAAGGGAGCTGAACCAGGAACTAAAATCAAGGAATGTTTTTCTTGTCGGGGAACAGGACAAGTCCAACAAATTAGAAAAACATTTTTTGGTTCTTTCACCAGATATACTATCTGTCCAGAATGCAAAGGAGAAGGCTATCTACCTGAAAAACCCTGTAATGTCTGTCGAGGAGAAGGAAGAGTTATGGGAGAAGAAAAAATCAAAATTTTCATTCCAGCCGGCATAGATAACAATCAGGGTTTAAAAATTAAAGAAGGGGGAGATGCTGGCAGAATGGGAGGCAAGAAAGGAGATTTATATGTTAGAATTTTAATCAAACCTCATCCAATCTTTGAAAGAAAAGGAGATGATTTGCTTTTAAAAACTTCTATTTCTTTTTCTCAGGCTGTTCTGGGCGATGAGATTGAAATGCCA
>Ga0210049_1001464_pt1 | contig 22127 bp, 20 predicted proteins | sample CryGeyCG2014_300_2_FD_183964 | JGI IMG/M metagenome (GOLD analysis project Ga0210049, IMG submission 183964) | Groundwater microbial communities from aquifer - Crystal Geyser CG06_land_8/20/14_3.00 (SPAdes) (version 2) | ecosystem: Environmental > Aquatic > Deep subsurface > Groundwater | place... | reverse complement strand
GCCATTGTTTGGAATGCCGCGATCGGGACCATTTTATTTTTATTCACTGCAATTTTTCTTTCATGGTATCTTAACCAATTTGGAACGGCGGGAGTTTTTACAACCTTGTCCTTAGTCCCCATTTTCATTAAAAGATTAAGCCCGATTGAAGAAATCAAAAAATCTCAGAGAAAGGCGCAATTATTAAGAAATCGTCTTCTTTTTGATGATGACGTGGCTTTGTTGGAGTTGAGAATCAAAAGGATTTTCCAAAAAACAAAAGGCAGCCATGGTTTATTCATGAAAATAATGAAACCCGTTGCCGCTCCTTTCTGGCTGCCCCCGAAAGTCGGCTGGCAGGTGGCGAAATTCGGGGTAAAGATGGCTAAAAAACCGATAGACAAATTTATTTCGAAACCTCAGGAAAAAGTCGTTAACGAAATTAAAACAGAGGACTTTAAAAAAATGATGGTTGCCGCCGCCAAAAAAATCGTTGTGCATCAGGAGGAAATAAACAAAATAAACGTTTTCCCCGTGGCGGACAAAGATACGGGTTATAATTTGGCGGCTACTTTATTGGGGATTGAGGGGACAATCTCCCAAAGAAATTACCAAACCCTTAGAGAGTTGACCAAAGACATCAAAGAGGCGGCGATGATTAACGCCAGGGGAAACGCCGGAATGATTTACACGGGTTATCTGATTGAAGTTCTGGACAGAGTGAAACATTTGGAAACGATAGATGCCTTTCATTTGGCTCTGGCGATGCGAAGAGGGATAAAAGCGGCAAGATCCTCCATTGCGGAACCCGTGGAAGGAACGATTTTGGACACGGTAAAAGCCGCCGGAGAAAGAGCTTATGAAGTCGCCAAATTTAAAGATCCCGCCCTCGGCAAACAGGAAAAAAACATAATTAAAATGCTGGAGGAAGCTCAGAAGAGCTCGGATATCGCCCTTAAAGAAACAAAAGAAAAATTACAAGTTTTAAAGGAAAACGACGTGGTTGATGCCGGGGCCCTGGGTTTCGTCAAAATCTTAGAGGCCTGGGTTGAAAGCCTGAAAGAAGTTGAAGTAGCCAGCCCCATTTTTTCGCCGGAAACAGAAGAGAAGCTAAAATACAGAGTCGAAGAGGATAAATCCTCTTCTTCACCCTTCGCTGCAGCTCGGGTATACGAAGTGGTGCTGAGCTTCAGAAAAAATAAAGAAATTAGCGCAGAAGATTTAAAAAATGAATTGTCTTCTTTGGGCGACAGTTTGGAGATTCTGGAACTGGAAGACAAAATCAAACTTCATATTCATACGAACGAGCCGGAGCTTGTTCGAGAAAAATTCAGGCACTTGCCGGAGTTTGAATCAAGGGTCGAAGAGCTTTTATGCTCTTCTTCACCCTTCGCTGCGGCTCGGGCGATTGAAGACATGGAACATTCGGGCCTGGCAGGCGATGAATCTAAAGATTCATCTTCACCTACCCGAGCGCAGCGAAGGGTGGAAAAGAACAGAATGTTCTTTGATTCGCCTCGCCGCGCGCTCGGCTTGGTGGTTGATGAAGTTTCCGATTTACCGAAAGAATTTTTAGAAAAATATAATATTGAAGAAGTGCCTTTTACGACCAGGTTTCCGGACGGAGAATTCATCACTTCAAAAGAAGATATTTATCAGAAAATGAAAGAAGCTTTGGCAACCGGGCGCCATTTGCCCACTACTGCCGCCCCTTCGTTCAAAAATTTCCTTTCGGTTTATCAAAACGCTCTGAAAAATTTTGAAAAAATTTTGGTGATCACCATTTCTTCGAAGCTTTCCGGCGCTTACAGTTCGGCCAGAATCGCCCGTTCCGTTTTCAAAAAACCGGAAAAGCTTGATATCTTCGTTTTCGACTGTTTTACCGCCGAAGTCGGCGAAGGTCTGGCCGCGATAAAAACGCAGGAATTGATTTCCCAGGGCAAAACGACCGAAGAGATTGTGGAAAAACTGAAAGAATTTTGTCCAAAGATTACTTTATTGGCCTGCATAGACGATTTTAAATACGTAGTCAGGGGAGGAAGAGTCAGATTGCCAAAAATATTCATTGGACCTACCTCGTTCATCCAGAAATTGGGAATCAGGTTTTTGGTGGGTTTGAAAAACGGAAAGGTCAAATTCTTCGGGGCGAGTTTGGGGAAAGACAAGGCGAGAATCCTGGCCGAAGAGATTGATCTGCAAAGACGAGGCGGAGCTATCCAGGTGGCCATAGCCCACGCCGATAATTTGAAAGAAGCCCAGAAACTTAAAACCGAACTGGAAAAAAGGCCCCAAATAAAAGTTTTATACATTTCTTCGGTATCGCCGGTGGTGGCAACCCATACGGGGCCCGGGGCGCTTCTCGCGGCCTTTCATCCGATTGACAAATAAGTTTTTTTTGTTAGAATTAAATCAGTCCGTGAAAATTGCGGACACTTTTATTAACAAATAACAACCCATATCGGAGATGGGTCGGAAGAACCCTCTGGTTCTTCCGTATAGGAAAACAGCCGGGCTTTGCCCGCGTTAGAAACCGAGGGTTTCTAAAGAGCGAGCGTAAGCGAGCGACTAAACTTTGTAATACCTATGGACATAAAAAATTTTGCATCGGCCATCGCCCAAATTGCCGAAGAAAAAGGCATTTCAGCGGAAAAGGTTTTGGAAACCATTGAGATGGCCATCGCCGCCGCTTACAAAAAGGATTACGGCAAAAAAGGCCAAATAATCAAAGCCAAGCTTGATTCGGAATCTGGCGATGTTAAGTTTTGGCAGGTGAAATTGGCGGTTGCAAAATCAATGATTTATTCCGAAGAAGAATTGAAAAAGCTCGCGGAGAAAGCCGCAATTTCTCAAAGGCCAGTTTCCGTCGAGAATGAATTCTCGGAAGAAGAAATCAAAGGCGAAAAGAAAGTTCGTTTTAACCCCGAGAAGCATATTATGCTCGAGGACGCAAAAAAGATAAAACCGAAAATAAAAGCGGGCGAAGAGTTTGAAACGCCTTTGGAACCTCAGAAAGATTACGGGAGAATTGCCGCCCAGACGGCAAAACAAGTAATTCTCCAGCGAATCAGGGAAGCGGAAAAAGAAAGCATATTCTCTGAATATAAATCCAAGGAAGGAGAAATAATTTCCGGTATCGTCCAGAGGATCGAGGGCAGAAACGTCTTTTTGGACATAGGCAAGACATTGGGCGTTTTGCCGAGAGAAGAGCAGGTTATGGGAGAATTTTACCGCCCCGGCCAGCGGCTTAAAGCATACGTTTTGAAAGTTGATGAAACCCCTAAGGGCCCAATAATTTTTTTATCAAGAGCTTATCCAAAATTGATTTCAAAGCTTTTTGAATTAGAGGTGCCTGAAATTTCTTCCGGCCAGGTCCAGATAAAATCAATTGCCAGAGAGGCTGGTTCGAGGTCGAAAATTGCGGTGGCGACCGAAGCGGATGGAGTAGATCCGATAGGAAGCTGTTTTCCGGGCAGAACTTTAATTCTAATGGAGGATTTCAGTTATAAACCCATTGTTCAACTATCAAAAGGAGAAGTAGTTTTCACTCATTTAGGGAACCGAGAAATAATCTCAAAAACTTTTAAAAGGATATGGAATGGAACTACTTTAAAATTTGAAGTTTTTGGAATTCACCAGAATTTAGAAGTTACTAAAGAACATCCGTTGCTTTTTACCCTTGGCTACGACCAAAAAAAAGAATTTAAAGAAGCTTCGAGAATTAAAAAAGGCTATTTAGCAATCCCTACTTTAGAAAATGTAGTATTTGATAAAACTATTTATCATTTCGAAAAAGAAAAAGATTTTTTATGGGTTTTGGGAATATATTTAGCTGAGGGTTCTTTGGATCGCGCGGAGGTTAATTTCACCCTCTCTAAACAAGAAAAAGATAAAGCATTAAAGATAAAAGATATAATGGAAAAATATGGGGGCAAGGTTTATATTAGAGAATCTAACTGTCGCCCTTCAGTTTTAGATATTAAATTATTTGGAGAATATTGGAGAAAAATATTCAAAGAATTGGGCGGAGAGTATTGCGATAGAAAAAAAATAAATTCAAGATTAATGTTTTTAAGCCCAAAATTACAACTCGAAATTTTCAAAGGGTGGAAAGATGGAGATGGTTATTTTGATAAGAAAAGAAACCGAACTATAATAGTTACAACCTCAGAGAATCTTCTATGGCAGATGTATCATATTTTACTTAGAAATAAAATTAGAGCCAATATGCAAAAACGAAAAGACCGAGAGGGTCGAAAAGATGCTTATCAATTGGAAATCGCCAATAATAAGACGAGAGATTATCGGGGATTTTTTCGAGGTGATTATTATTTTTCACGCATCAGAAAAATAGAAAGAGGACCTTGTTCTTCGGGCCGCCAGGTTTACAACCTTGAGGTAGGGGATGATAATTCCTATATAGCTTACTCAGTGGCAGCACATAATTGTGTCGGCCAAAAAGGAACGAGAGTAATGGCCGTGATAAACGAACTGGGCGGAGAAAAAATCGATATTATCGAATATTCGCCAGAACCCGAAAGGTATATTGCCAACGCCTTATCCCCCGCCAAAGTTTTAGAAGTAAAAATTCTGCCGAAAAATAAAGCCCAGGCCGTTGTTCCCGAAGACCAATTGTCTTTGGCCATCGGCAAAGACGGCCAAAACGTCAGATTAGCGGCGAAATTAACGGGCTGGAAAATAGACGTTAAGGGTCCGGAAGAGGAAAAAAAACAAGAAGTCGAAGAAACAAAAAAAATAAAAAAACCAAGAAAAAAACCCAAAAATAAAATATGATTTTTATTCCAATCATCGCTTCAATAGTTTCTTTAATTTTTGCTTATTTTTTAATTCAGGAAGTGAACAAATCTTCGGCGGGAACGGGGAAAATGATTGAGATAGCCCAGGCCATAAAAGAGGGAGCCGTGGCTTTTCTAAAAAGACAATACAGAACCATCGGCATCGTGGCCGTAATTTTATTTTTTATTCTTTTTGCAACCTTGGGGATAAAATCCGCCTTAGGTTTTTTAATCGGAGCCCTGGCTTCCGCCCTTTCCGGTTTTATCGGAATGATGGTTTCGACTAAAGCCAATGTCAGGGTGGCGGAAATTGCGAAACTTGGGTTAAAACGGGCTCTTAATTTGTCTTTTAAGGGAGGTTCCGTAACCGGATTTTTAGTGGTAGGGTTGGGACTCTTTTCGGTTTCCGTGTTTTATCTTTTAACCCAGGATTTGAAAGCTTTAATTGCTTTGGGTTTCGGAGGCAGTTTAATTTCAGTTTTCGCGAGACTGGGCGGGGGAATTTACACTAAGGCCGCCGATGTCGGGGCCGACTTGGTCGGCAAAGTAGAAAAAGGAATTCCCGAAGACGACCCGAGGAATCCGGCGGTCATCGCCGACCAAGTCGGAGACAACGTCGGTGATTGCGCCGGCATGGCAGCCGACCTTTTCGAGACTTACGTAGTAACGATAATAGCGGCAATGGTTTTGGGAGGACTTATTTTTCCCAATTTGCCCGAAGCCATATTTTTGCCCTTAATTTTAGGTTCGATCGCCATTTTAGCTTCGATTATTTCAACTTTTTTCGTCAGGCTTCCAAAAAATCAATCGGTTATTTCCGCTCTTTACAAAGGGCTTTTGGGAGCCGGAATTTTATCGGCCATCGGGTTTTTGCCCGTGATTTTGCAAGTGAGCAAGGATTTCAAAATGTCGCCCCTGAGTCTTTATTTACCGGCGCTAATCGGTCTTTTGATTGCCGCCGGCATGTTTTTAATTACGGAATTTTTTACTTCCAAAAAATACTCTCCGGTTCAATCCATTGCGAAGGCTTCCCAGTCGGGCCACGGCACCAACATAATTGCCGGTTTGGCCGTTGGGATGAAATCGACAATCCTGCCGGTTATTTTAATTTCAGCGGGAATTTTAATCAGCTTTTCTAGCGGAGGATTGTACGGTTTGGCGCTTTCGGCTTTGGCGATGCTTTCTTTAAGCGGCCTGATCATCGCGTTGGATTCTTACGGTCCTATAACCGACAATGCCGCCGGTATTTCTGAGATGGCGGGCCTTCCGGAAGAAACAAGGGCCATAACCGATGCTTTGGATTCCATCGGCAATACGACTAAGGCGGTGACCAAAGGCTACGCGATAGCTTCGGCGGGATTGGCCGCCCTGGTTTTATTTTCCGCTTTTAATCAGGAGTTGTCGGATTACGGCGCAAAAGTAAAATTTATGCTGGACGATCCGAGGCTTCTAGTCGGGCTTTTTGCCGGCGGAGTCGTCGCTTATTATTTCGTGGCCCTGGCCATGGAATCGGTAGGGAAAGCCGCGGGAAAGGTGGTTGAAGAAGTGAGGAGACAATTTAAGGAAATTCCGGGGCTTATGGCTGGTTTGGCCAAACCGGATTATTCCAAATGCGTTGATATTGTAACGAAATCCGCTTTAAGGGAAATGATAGTCCCCGCCTTATTGCCGGTTGTTTTTCCGATTTTAATCGGCAAAATCTTGGGGCCGGAAGCTTTGGGCGGTCTTTTAATAGGTTCAATCATCGTGGGAATATTCTTAGCCATACAAATGACTTCCGGGGGAGCCGCTTGGGATAATGCAAAAAAATATATTGAAGAAGGAAACTTGGGAGGCAAGGGTTCTTTCGCCCATCAGTCAGCCGTTACCGGCGACACAGTGGGAGACCCTTATAAAGATACGGCAGGGCCCGCCATAAACCCCATGATAAAAATCCTTAATATTGTCGCCCTTTTGATAGTGGGATTTCTGATTTAATAAAAAAACAGTTTTTCGGGTAAAAAGTCAAAATTTGATTTTCAGAAAATTTGATATATAATTATTCTATGAACTTGATTCCGACGGTTATAGAAAAATCGCAATATGGAGAAAGGGCATATGATATTTATTCCCGTCTTTTGAAAGACAGGATTATATTTTTGGCCGGTCCCATCACGGACATTGTGGCAAACTCGATCATTGCCCAGATGCTTTTTTTGGCGTCGAAAGACCCGAATAAAGGCATCCAGATTTACATTAATACTCCGGGCGGGTCGGTTACGGCGGGCATGGCGATTTATGATACGATGCAGTATGTAAAACCGGACATTTCCACGGTTTGCATAGGTCTTGCGGCCTCTATGGGCGCTACTTTGTTGGCGGCGGGAAAGGAAGGAAAACGTTTTGCCCTGCCCAACTCCCAGATTTTGCTCCATCAGGTAGCCGGGGGCGTGACGGGAGCCGCGGTAGAAATCGAAATCACGGCGAAACAGATTGTTAAGATAAAAGAAAAATTAAACAAGATTTTAGCCAAACATACCGGCCAGCCTTTGGAAAAAATTGAGAGAGATACCGACAGAGATTTCTATCTTTCCGCCGAAGAAGCGAAAGAGTACGGACTAATCGACGTGGTGATTAAGCCGAAATCTTGATAAATGAAAAAGTTTTGGAATTCAAAAAAGTTTTGGCTGATTTTTGCCCTAATTGGAATAGGGCTTTTTATTTGGTTTTTCTGGCCTTCCGCCAAAATTCGATGGGGAGTTCCCGAAGAAATTAAAAATTCCGCCGGAACTCAGACAGAAATTAACAAATCGGTTTCTTCCGTCTATCGATACGATTTCCAAAAACAAGAGTATCTTTCCGACGAAGGACAAAGCTGGCAAAACTCGGACCTTGTTCGTTTTATTTACGATTTGGCTCCCGCAGGTTCAACATTAGAAAAATGTTATTATTTTCTTTATGACAATTTGAAAAAAGAAATGACGGGAGGGGGCCAGAGAAAATGCAATTCAAATCTGACAATTACGGTCGGAGAAAATAAAAATTGCTCCTCGCAGAGCGAAAACGCCTGCACTTTATACGCATATGCGGTGGATAATTCAGGAATTCAGGGCGAGATGGCAACGGTCACTTATCACATTGATTGGGAATCTCCCAAAGTAGGAAAAGTTTCCAAGCAGGATGGCATCTTCCGGGCCGAAGTTTCGGATAATATTAAAGTGGGATATTGCTGGCTTTATCTTAATAATAAAAATGTGGGGTCAATGAAAATAGAAAATAGTTTGGCTGTTTTAGAATATCTTGTCTCCGATAAAGAATCCTATGCCGCTTTTATAAGATGCGCCGACCAATATGATTCGGGAAGAGCGGGATATCTTAACTTAGCTTTCGGAGAGTCAGCCGAGTTTATGATTCCGGTAAACCATCCTCCCCAGATTTCTTTCTGCAGGGTTTCTCCTACTCAAGGGGGTATCCAGACTGATTTTCAATTCAGCGCGGCGGTCTCGGATTCTGACGGAGACAGTCTTTCTTATAATTGGGATTTTGGAGACGGGAAAAGCTCCGACGAAGAAAATCCCATTCATCAATATTTTTCTCCCGGAACTTACACGCCAAAAATCACTGTTTCCGACGGAAAAGGAGAAGAGGTTAGCTGCTCCACCGCTTGGGCGGTTGTCTCTAAAGAATAACTTGTGATATTATTAATTAATGGTTAAAAAATTTTTAAAGATTTCTCTATTTGCCGGAATTTTGGGTTTTTTCATTTTTGGAGCAGGTTTTTCTTTTGCCGTAAGTGCGCCGACCGGTCTGACTCCCTGCGGCGGAGAGCAGCCCTTAGCTGTTATGCTTGATTGGGACGATGCGGCAGTCCATCATTATGAATTGTATTACAAGAAAACGGATGAAACCAACTGGCAAGACAGGTATCCTTCGATATCTCAATATCAGGTAACGGGTTTGTCGCCCGGCCAGAATTACGAATGGTATGTGGTAAGCTGCGGCAATGCCGAATGCAGCGACAAGGCCCAGAGCGGAGCCTGTTCTTTTATCACTCAGCAATTGGCTCCTCCGCCCGGCGATGGCAACGGCGGCAACGGCGGCGATAACAGTCCCGTAGATTTGACTAATCCCTTGCAAGCCAAAACTTTACAGGAAGCGATTGACGCTTTTGTTAAATTCCTTTTTTATCTTGCGATGGCAGTGGCTCCGATTTTAATAGTTTACGCGGGTTTCTTGATTCTTACGGCCGGCGGCGACGCGACAAAAATAAAAAAAGCAAGACAAATAATTTTGTGGACCTTGATAGCGGTGGCTATCATTCTATTTGCTAAAGGTTTTCCCGCTCTGATAAAAGGGGCTTTGGGAGGATAGTTTCTAAAATTTCTAATTTCTAAATCCTAATTTCTAAACTACCCGCCCCTGAGGGCGATAGTCGAAGAGAACCTAGTTCTCTTCTTTTGCCTCGCTTTGCTCGGCGTTTGACGTTTTTTAAAAATTTTGCTAAAATGTAATTGTCCTTATGATTAACCAATTTACGAACCCCGTTAGAAGTTTGTCTTTACGCGATAAAGATAGCCAATTTCAGACGATCCTATTAAATTTCATTGATAGGTTTGTTTGTTCAGCGCAGAAAAATTTTATTGAAATTTTTCTGTCCAAGACTTCTAACGGGGCAAGCTTAAACCATGAATCAAATTATCCTACTAATAATAGGCATTATTGTATTGGCGGCGGGATCATTTTTGGGTTACTACGCCAGGCAATCGATTGCCCAAAAACAAGCCGGAACCTTAGAGGCCAAACTTCAGAAAAAAGTCTTAAAAGCGAAACAGGATTCTGACGTAATCCTGGCCGAAGCCAAACAAAAAGCTCAAGAATTTTTAGAATCAACTAAGAGGGCGGTAGAAAACAGGCGCGAAGAGGTTTACAAAACCGAGCAGCTTTTGCTGAGGAGAGAAAACATTTTAGACCAGAAACTTTCCAATTTTGAAAGAACTCAGAGAGAATTCGAGGCCAAAGTGGAAAGATTAAGGGCGATAAAGGAAAGTCTGGAAGGTTTAAGGCAGGAAGCCATAACAAATTTAGAAAAGATTGCCAAACTTCCGCGGGAAGAAGCAAAAAAAGAACTTCTTCTGAACCTGGAGAAAGAATATCAACAGGAGATTTTAGAAAAACTCAGGGGACTGGAAAAAGAAGGGTGGGAAAAATACGAAAACAGGGCCAAAGAGTTGCTGGCAACGGCTATCCAAAAATTCGGTTTGAGCCAGGCCCAGGAAATCACAACCACCTCTTTGAATTTGCCCTCGGAAGACATTAAAGGCAAGATAATCGGAAAAGAGGGAAGAAACATCAGAACCTTGGAAAAATTAACCGGAGTGGAAATAATCGTAGACGAGACTCCGGAATCGGTAGTCATTTCCGGGTTTGATCCCGTCCGCCGGCAAATTGCGAAAGTCGCTCTTGAAAAATTAATCCAGGACGGAAGAATACAGCCCGCCAGAATTGAGGAACAAGTTCAAATAGCCGAAAAAGAAATAGTGAAACAGATCAAGGATGCGGGAGAGACGGCAGTTTACGACGTGGGGCTTATCGGCCTTGAACCCAAATTGGTTCAGTTGTTGGGAAGATTGAAATTCAGAACGAGTTTCGGCCAAAACGTTTTGCTCCATTCGATTGAAGTGGCTCATCTGGCTTCAGCTTTGGCCTCGGAAATCGGGGCGGATCCTTTAATCTGTAAAAAAGCCGGCCTTCTCCATGATATCGGCAAAGCGGTTGATCACCAGGTTGAGGGTTCTCATGTCGATATTGGAATCAAGATTTTGGAGAAATTCGGAGTGGAAAAAGAAGTGATATCCGCCATGAAATCGCATCATGAGGAATATCCGGCCGAAACCATTGAGGCGACCTTGGTGCAGACGGCGGATCAAATTTCGGGAGCCAGGCCCGGAGCGAGAAAAGACACTCTGGAAAATTATCTGAAAAGGCTGGGAGAATTGGAGAGCATCGCTTTGCGATTCCCGGGAGTGGAAAAGGCCTGGGCTTTGCAGGCAGGCAGGGAAATAAGGGTTTTTGTAAAACCCGAGACGATTGACGACTTATCGGCCAGAAATTTAGCCAAATCCATTGCCAGCAGTATTCAGGAAGAATTGAAATACCCGGGAGAAATCAAGGTTAACGTGATCAGGGAATTAAGGGTGACGGAATACGCTAAGTAAAAATTTCTAATTACTAATGTTTAATCGAAACCCCGCCAGAATATATTCTGGCGGGGTTTGCGTTGGAGCGGGATATGGGAATCGAACCCATCTTTTCACCTTGGAAGGGTGACGTTGAGCCGCTCAACTAATCCCGCATCGGGGCACTGGGATTCGAACCCAGACTAAATCCTCCCAAAGGACTCGTGCTACCATTACACCATACCCCGTTAATTTTAGTACGGGGCAAGAAGGACTCGCCTGCCCCGTAGTGAGCTTCGCTCTACTACCGGGGTGCTACCGTTGCACTATGCCCCGTTCGCGCTTATTTTAATAAAAATTACACTTTTGGTCAATATTTTAAGCGAAGAGGATAAATCCTCTTCTTTACCTTTCGTTGCGGCTCGGGTGTATGATATACTAAATCAATGAATTCCATTCATTTCATTTCTCACTAATGTTCAAAAATCAATGAATCTTAAAGGATTTTGCGAACAATTGAATGTTTCCTCCCAATGTCGGAAATACGGTTTGTCTCTCTGGCAGTGTCCTCAGTTTCTTTTTTTAGTGATGGGATTGATTATCATTGGTTCCAGCCTGACCGTCTATGCCATCGGAAACAGATTTATTGAAGACCCTACATTGGTGGCCTTGCTCGTGCTTTTTATTTCCGCCATTTTGTTTGTTGTAGCCACTATTATTACCCGGAGTTTCGAAAGACTGGCGGAAGCCAGCCGCATGAAATCGGAATTCGTCAGCGTTGTTTCCCATCAGCTTCGTTCCCCTCTTTCCAATTTAAAATGGGTTATTGAATTTTTGATGTCGGGGAGGGTCGGTTCGGTCACCGAGAAACAGTTGGAATATTTCAAAATATTAAAGGAAAACGGCGACAGGATGACAGAATTGGTTTCGGATTTGCTGATCGTTTCCCGAATCGAACAGGGAAGATTGCCGCTGAAAAAAGAAAAAATCTCCCTGGATGATCTGGTCGGAGAAGTAATCAGAGAGATGGAAATTTTCGCCCGGGCCTCAAACGTAGAAATAGATTCAAAATCGGAAAAAAATCTGCCCCCAATTGTTACCGACTATTTCCAATTGAAATTGGTGATTGTGAATCTTTTGGACAACGCCATCCGCTACGTCAAAGGAAAAGGAAGGGTGGAAATAATATTGGAAAAAAAGAATAAAAATTTGCATTTTGAAGTTAAGGACAACGGAGTCGGCATCCCCCAGGATGATAAAAAATATATTTTTCAGAAGTTTTTCCGGTCGGGGAACGTTCTGCGGCATCAAACCAAAGGCTCGGGATTGGGTTTGTATATCGCCAAATCAATTGTCGAAAAATTAGGAGGGAAAATCGGATTTTCAAGCCGGGAAGGCGTTGGGTCGACTTTCTGGTTTAATCTGCCAGTTAAACAATAAGAAATTATATATGAAAACAATATTATTTGTTGAAGACGAGTCTGTTCTTCAAAAAACTTTCGGAGAAGTTTTGAAACAAGAAGGGTATGAGGTAATTTCTGCCTTAGACGGCCAAATCGGTTTAAGATTGGCGAAAGAAAAGAAGCCGGATTTGATCTTGCTCGATTTGATCTTGCCCAAAATTCACGGCTTTGATGTTCTGAAAAAACTCAAAGAAGACAAGGAAACCCAGGAAATTCCGGTGATTGTTTTGACCAATCTTGAAGGGATAGGCGACGTGGATAAAGCTCTCGAGTTGGGAGCAACCACTTATTTGGTAAAGGCCCAATACACCCTTGAAGAGGTGGTCGAAAAAATTAAAAAAGCCCTAGGGAAATGACCAAGTCAGGTCGCGGCACGCGCGAATTATTTCTGATGTCGCCTTTCGGGCGAGCGCGCTAACGCCGCTCCTTAACAACCCTCGGTTTTTAATATTTTTCCTACACGGAAGAACCGGAGGGTTCTTCCGACCCATCTCCAATGCGGGATGTTAATTATAAAGTACTTATAAAAATATGAGGGTAGAACCGCAACAATTAAAAGCCTTTCTTTTGGACGCCAAATTGGTTACCGAAGAGCAATTCGACGGGGCCGCAAAGATTGCCCAAGATTCCAATCAAAGAGTGGGAGATGTTTTAGTTTCCCAAGGAATCATTCCCCAGGAAGATCTGATCAAATTGGAGGCATATATTTTGGGGATTCCGTTCGTCAATTTGGAAAAAGAGAAAATTGAAGATGAAATTTTAAAGATGATTCCCGAGCCCATAGCCCGTTCGAATAACATCGTCGCTTTCAGAAAAAAAGGAAACGAGCTGGAGGTGGCGATGCTCGACCCCGAAGATTTGAGAACGATCGAATTCATTAAAAAAACGGCCAATCTTAAAATCTTACCCAGATTGACCACTCCCGAAAGCATTAAAAACGTCTTGAGGCAATATCAACAAACTTTGGAAGTCGAATTCGGAGAAATCATAAAAAAAGAGGCCGGAGTGATAAAACCGATAAAGGAAGAAGAAACAGTGGAAACGGGAGAAGACCTCAGGAAAGCGGCCGAAGAATTGCCGGTAATTAAAATTGTCGATACTTTATTGAAACACGCCATCTTGCAGAGAGCTTCGGACGTTCATATTGAGCCCACGGAAAAAGAAGTTCTGGTCCGTTATCGAATCGATGGAATTTTGAGAGACGCCATGACTCTGCCCAGATTAGCCGCCTCGGGAATCGTCGCCAGGATAAAAGTCCTTTCCAATCTGAAACTTGACGAACACAGGCTTCCCCAGGACGGACGTTTTAAGGTTGAAGCCGAGGATTACAAATATTCAATAAGAGTTTCAGTTTTGCCGGTTTTCGACGGCGAAAAAATCGTAATGAGGCTTCTGCCGGAAACCGCCAAAGCTTTTACCTTGGAGCAAATAGGGTTAAGAGGAGATGCGTTGGAAACCATTCAGGATAATTTAAGGAAACCGGTAGGTATGCTTTTAGTAACCGGTCCCACCGGTTCCGGGAAAACCACTACCCTATACGCAATGATGGAAATTTTAAATACCCCCGGCGTAAACATTTCAACGGTTGAAGATCCTATTGAATATAGGATGCCCAGAGTTAATCAGACTCAGGTTAATCCCAAAATCGGCCTGACTTTTGCTTCGGGGTTGAGATCTCTGGTCAGACAAGACCCGGACATACTTATGGTCGGAGAAATCCGAGACAGCGAAACCGCAGGCTTGGCGATTAACGCCGCCTTAACCGGGCATTTGGTTCTTTCAACTTTGCATACTAATTCCGCTTCAGGCTCCCTGCCCCGGCTGATCGATATGGGAGCCGAACCCTTTTTAATCTCCTCGACCTTAAATTGCATTTTAGCTCAAAGGCTGGTGAGGAGATTATCTGAGGAAAAGACAAAATACATCCTGAAAGATTCCGAACTTAAAAACATAGCCAAATATTGCGATTTGGACAGGATTTTGAAAATTTTGAAAGAAGAAAAATTGGTGAAACCGAAAACTGCCTGGAAGAGCATCGAATTCTTCAGACCCCCCTCGAAGATGAGCAAAGAAAGTCCGGAGGGCTACCGGGGGAGAATCGGAATTTATGAAGTTTTACCGGTTACCGAAACCATAAAAGAATTAATCGTAAGACAGGCAAATTCCGACCAAATTCAGGCCCAGGCCCAAAAAGAAGGAATGAGGACGATGATCGAAGACGGATTTATAAAAGCCGCCCAGGGAATAACCAGCATCGAAGAAGTATTAAGGGTAATTGTAGAGTAATAAATCCGAAGCACGAAATCCGAAATCCGAAACAAATTCAAATGGATAAAATTAAAAATTCAAAACAATACGATTTAGAAGAACGCACATTCGAATTTGCAAAGAGAGTAAGAATTTTTGTTAAAGAACTTTCCAAGACAATAGGAAATATTGAAGATGGGAAACAACTTATCCGATCTTCCGGTTCAATTGGCGCTAATTATATTGAAGCAAATGAATCTTTAAGCAAGAAAGATTTCGTTATACGAATTAAAATCTGTCGCAAAGAAGCAAAAGAGAGTAAATACTGGTTGCTGCTTATAGATGTTTATAACAATCAAAAATTGGAAAAAGAACGCCAAGAGCTTACAAAAGAAGCCACTGAGTTAATGATGATTTTCAGTTCCATTATGAGAAAATCTATGTGAAAAAAGAATATGAAATACAAAAATCCAAAAGTTATAGAAAATAAGGTCACTAAAAATATTGAGGATAAGGCAAAAGATTATATTGTTAAATATTTAAAAGAACATGACGGGATAAAGGCCGACGATATTAAGCGGAAATTAAAAAAGGGAGCTGATATTAAAATTTTCAAAAATGGAAAATGCATAAAATGGATTGAAGCAAAGGGTTGCAATAAAAAAGAAACAAATATCAGAATTACACCTCAATCGTTATTCACAATTGCAGAAGAAGGCGGGCTTAAAAATTACTTTATCTATTTTGTTTATGAAATGAATTCTAAAAAGCCGAAGCTTGTCATTTTTGATTATGAAACATTCAAGAAACATAAAATTATAGAAATTAAGTATATAATTCAACCATCTAAAATTAAACATAAGGTAATAGGTTTATGATTTTGAATTTTGAATTTGGAATTTAGATATTGTTTCGAATTTCGATATTCGAATTTCGAATTTAAATAAGTATGCCGAAATATTTTTATATTGCAAAATCTTTGAAAGGAGAAGAAAAATCCTCAGGCGTGATGGAAGCAAGAGACACGCACCAGCTGGCGGAAACCTTGAAAAATCAGGGGTTTATTTTAATTAAAGCCGAACTCGAGAAGGGTAAGTCGGGAAAAAGAAAAATTAATTTTTCCGTCCCCTTTTTCGGCGGAGTTTCATTGACGGAAAGAATGATGTTTACCCGCAATCTCCAGGTGATGATATCAGCGGGTCTCCCCCTGCCGAGATCCCTGGAGACTCTGGCCCTCCAAAGTAAAAGTAAGGTATTTAAAAAAGCGCTTTTGGAAATAAAAGAAGAAGTAACCAAGGGAAAAAGTTTCTCCGAAACCCTGGAAAAATACCCAAATATTTTTTCCGAACTTTTTCAAAGCATGATCAGGGTTGGCGAAGAATCGGGCACCTCGGAAGACGTTTTGAAAGTTTTAACCAGGCAGATGGAAAAAGAACACGAGCTGCGTTCAAAAATACAGGGGGCGATAATGTATCCTACGGTCATACTTTGCACCATGATTGGCATCGGTGTTTTAATGCTTGTCATGGTCGTTCCAAAACTCGCGGAAACTTTTAAGGAATTGGAAATAGAACTTCCGGTTACCACCAAAATAGTCATTGGTCTCGGCACTTTTTTGGTCGAAAAGTGGTTTTTGATTGTCCCGATTATTATCGGTTTTTCGTTTTTGTTCTGGATGGTTCTGAGAACCCAGACGGGGAAAAAAATAATTGATACCTTGTTCTTGAAACTTCCCATCATTTCCCCCCTCATTAAAAAAACGAACTCGGCTTCTACTGTTAGAACCTTAAGCTCTCTTATTGCTTCCGGCGTTCCCATTGTTAAGTCTTTGGAGATTGTTTCGGGAACCTTGGGAAATATGTATTATAAAAACGCCGTTTTGGCGGCGGCGCAAATCGTCAGAAAGGGAGGAAAACTATCCGAAGCCTTATCAGTCTACCAAGACATTTATCCTCCGATTGTTTTTCAAATGATCCAGGTGGGAGAGGAAACCGGAGAAACGTCGAGCATTCTATCCAAACTGGCTGATTTTTTTGAAACCGAAGTGACCAATGCCACTCAAAACATGGCCTCGTTGATCGAGCCCGTTTTAATGCTGATTATCGGAGGAGCAATAGGCTTTTTCGCCATTTCAATGGTTCAGCCCATGTACTCGATGCTTGGGGCATTGTAAAATGTCCACTTTTTATTTGAATAAAACTGACGACAGGGGAAGGGGAGGAGGGGGAGGAATGACGATGGTGGAAATGGTGGTCGTTTTCGGCGTTATCGGTATTTTGGCCCTTGCCACCATTCCGGCATTCAGGGTGTTTCAGCCCAATTTGGAATTATCAAGCGCCGCGCGAGATCTGGCCACCGATCTCCGTTATGCCCAGCAATTGGCGGTAACCGAGCAGGTGGAGCACGGGATTTATTTTTCCACCACGACAAATGAATACCAAATAATCAGATTCGGGGCGATAGAAGAAATTTTGGAAACCAAGGAGCTTCCCGATAAAGTCAGTTTCCAAGAAGTCCTCGGATTTACCGGTTACAGAGTAAAATTTAATCCCTACGGTGCGGCGCAAGAAAGCGGGAATATCGCTTTAATCAATACTAAAAACTCCACTACGACCGTCGAGGTCAGACCCTCGGGTTTTGTAAAAATAATAAAATAAAATTTAATGAAATTTAAAAAAGGGTTTACTTTGATCGAAGTATTGGTGGCTATTTTTGTTTTGACCGTCGGGATCGTCGCAGTGTTGCAGGCCTTCCCCTTAGGAACATACATCCAGAAATCTTCCCAGATGACCACGGTGGCAATTCAGTTGAGCCAGGCGAAATTGGAAGAATTGGTCTCAAAATCATACGACGATCCCCTGCTTGCCTTGGGCACCACGACCGAATCATACGGAACCGTTTCCGGTTTCAATTCATACAAAAGAACAGCAAGGATAAATTACTACGATCCCAATAATCCTTCCCAAATACCCGTTGCCGATTTGGGAATTAAAAAAATAGAAATAACCGTATTTTGGAAATCTCCCTTGGGAGTTGCGGAAAAAGAAGTGAAAATAGCCACTTTATTTTCTCAAAAATGAGCAAAAAAAAGGTTAAAAATTATTCATCGCGGGGATTTTCTTTGACCGAACTGCTGATTACCATAACCATTTTTGTTATGGTTACCAGCGCGGTCTACGGGGGATATTCTTTAAGCCAAAAAGCCTATTCGGAGGGCGAAATATCTGCCGAAATAACCCAAAACGGCAGGGTAATTATCGAAAGGATCAACAGGGAAATTCGTCAGGCAAAAGAAATAGTGGGCGATTTTCCGGAAGAAAGAGCATTTGCCCAGGAAGAAATCATATTCGAAGACGGCCACACGACAACAACTTATCATTATATTCGTTATTTTAAAGCCGACGGAGAAATAAAAAGAGAAGTAACGGGATATTATTTTTCCGGCGACCCCGAGGAAACGCTTGTTCCCTGGGACGCCGTGCCTCCCGTGGGCCAGACTCTGCAGACCAAAACCTTGGAAGAGGCAAGGACGATTGGAGAATGGGTTTTAAATCTGGAATTCTGGGGCTCGAAAGTGATAAATATTGCCTTAACCCTTCAAAAAAAAGACAAAGTTTTCATTTTGGAATCAGAAATTTTCGGCAGGAATTTATAAAATTATTTTACATGGGAAAAATTTTTCAGGAAAAAGGAGTCATTCTGATTATCAGTGTTTTGATTCTTGGTGTATTATTAACTTTAGGAGCTTATTTTTTAACTTTTACCCTGACCGAGTCCCGAATTTCCAAAAGCCAGATCGCGGGCATCCAGGACTATTATTTGGCGGAAGCGGGAGTCAACGAGGCAATCTGGAAATTAAAAAACGACCCCGAATGGAAAAGCAATTTTGAAACCGAGCCAATCTGTGATAGTTGGTCAGCGAATTTTTCCAGGAGTAATACTTTACTTCCAAGCAGTTCTTACCAAGTCCAAATTCAGAATTCTGATTGCGCAAGGGGCCAAATAATCGCCACTTCTTCGCTAAATATTGCCAACGGAAAAATCGCCCAAAGGGTTGTCAAAACAAAAGTATTCAAGGCTTACGGTTCTCTTACCGGCGACAGTGCGGTATTTTCCGGAGGAACGAGCGAAAATATTAATATTAATGCCAGTATTTTGAACGTTTATGACAGTAATTTTTGGAGTAATCACAATCTGAATATTTCCTGGTCCAGCGATGTAAATCTGTTCGATGACTTAAATACAGAGAAAGTAGAGGGCAAGGCCCTGGCTAATGGAAATCTCTCTGTTTCCCAGTCAAGCACTTTAGACGCCACGGCTAACTGTGCCAAAAACGTCTGCCAGGGCGATTGCCTCGAAGAAGGGTGTCCGCCCGCCTCAATTTCTATGCCGGCGATTGATTTTGATTCCACTGATCCTAATTCTTATAAAAGCAAAGCCAGTACGACTCAGGATACTGGTGTCTGTAATGTTCTGTGCAATGGAAGTCCTTGTTCCACCCGATGCGTATTCACCAGCAGCGAATTCAGCAATCTCTTGTGGCAGGTAGGGCCGGATGGGACGTTGACGCTTAACAACGAAATTACTTATGTTACGGGCGGTATTGAATTAAAAGGCGGCAGGCGTCTTCAAATAAACGGTACTTTAGTCGCTGATTCAACAATTGATATTGGAGAGAAGCAGTGCTGGACGAATAACGGTCAAAAAGACTGTGGTTATGACCAGATTACTGTCAGCGACCCGGGAGAGGGCAAACCGTCGGGCATTTTGACAAAAGGAAAAATCAATTTCGGCCTTTATTCTTCTTACCAGAATTTCGAAATCGTGGGCCTTGTTTATGCGAACGATGAAATTAGCTTGGTCAGTATGCCCTCGGCTTTCACCATAAGGGGAGGAATTTTGGGAAGAAAAATTTCAGTGACCAGCGCCTGGCATAATCTTAATATTTATCTGGACAACACAATAATTACGGAAGGAATCTGGGGCGGGTCCAAGCCTCCCGAAGGGACAGCTCCTCCCTATTCTCCCGTGGTCACCGTCGAACACTGGGAAGAATCTTATTAAAAGTTTATTTCAATGCCGGAATTTTTATCTTTAAAACCAAAAGCTTTCGGACTCGATATTTCCGATTTGTCATTAAAGGTAATTCAGCTCGAAAGAAAACGAGAAGGCTTTGATTTGGCGTCTTTTGGTGGTAGTGAAGTCTCGACTTCAACAGGCAGGAATCACCAAATGGGAAGGATATTCTCGGCGGGCAAGAATACTTAATCCTAATCCTTAATGGAAAAAGAAAAGCCACCGACCTAACAACTAAATGGCAGTGGCTTTTATTTTAAGTTTTCCCTCAGGAGTTGAATTTCTTTTATTATCTCAACAATGTCAGGCCGGTGGATAACTTCCTCTGGTTCTTTTGGTTTTCCCTCTTCTTCCCAAACTTTTAATGCCCATTCTCCTAATTCTGCTTTATCTAAAAGGTCTTCAAAAGAAATTCCTTTTCCCTTAGCCAATTCCTGAAGTTTCTTTAAAAATCTGAGCCGCTTTTCTTCATTCATTGTCCCACCTCCGTTGCCTTGCTTACCAGCCCAAAAGTGGACCCCAATAAGGAAGCATAATCACTATCAGATGACAATGATCGCTACCACAATTAACCATTCAATGAAACTTAGCTCTCTCATTTTTCACCTCCTAATTTTAAAATAGCAATAATTTTATTTTAGGTAATTCTAATTAAAAGTCAAGCAGCCAAAAAGAAAGCCATTACCATAAAACTTAAAACGGTAATGGCCTTTTAGTCCAATTCTGAGCATTGAACAGCCTGGAAAATAAAAGTTAAGGTCCAGATGTCACCCTGGCAGGTATTGTCGGCTTCATAAGGCAAATAAACTCTAATCAACATTCCTTGCGAAGAACCCGGCTTAATATGCCAAACTCCATGATCATCATTATCTACATCATCCCAGGCCGGCCAGCTAACCCGAAGGGGAAGATTAGCTCCATCTCCCTTAGCATCAAAAGAAGGAAAATCTTGGCCGCTGGAAATAATATAGAAATCAAATGGTAAAGTTCCAACATTTTTAACCTCTATCCATTTCTCAACTGTTCTTTCTGGATACCAGTAGCCATCTGTTTCAAAGCTAAAGATCTCATTACCTGGCCCCTCAATCTTTACTTCTCCTGTCTCTATTGTTTCTATTTCCATAATTTCAAATTGAATTTCAGGCTTAGGCAAAATGGCCCAACTTATTATTCCTCCAATTATTCCAGCAATTAAGGCAATTACTATTAAGGCGCGATGGGGTGATAATTTCTTCCAAAACCCTTTAGCGTAATCCCGGCTAAGTACTTTTGCTTCTGTTATTATTCTTTTGCTAAATAACCAAGCTTTTATTAACTTTGGTAAAACTTTTTCAAACCAAAGCTTTAGAAACCTCTTCATCTCTCGTTCATCTCCTTTCTAATTTTCAAATAACAAAAGAGGGTAATCCCTCCACTATTTCTAATTTCGCATTTTAAAAAAACTTTGTCAATAAAAAGAGGGCTGTAGTTCATTGCTTTTTGAAAACCACAGCCCTTTTATTGACTGACATCCTGATTGAGGGTGAAGATGACGGTCAGAACTAGGGTCTGACCCTGGAATTGGTTACCAGCATCGAGATTAAATCTAATTTTCATCTCAAGCTGAGTGGTTTCATCCCCATTGGGTGGCCAAAGATTATCTACCCCACTATATTTCAAGTCATAGAGAGTAATTTTCCCGTCTCCATCAACATCCTCAACTTTTGGACCAGTCTCTCCGGGAGAAAAACCATAGCCAGGGTCATAGCCGTCCTCAGTTAAGAGGTCAACCATCCAGCTAATTGGTGGTGTAGCATCCTCATAACGCATATGGGTAATGAGCATCATCTTTGCCATTTCATCAGTTCCTAAATAATCACAGGTAATTTCCAAATGGTCGGCAGTAATTGAGCCATCATTCCGAAATTCAATCCAGCGCATTGGAGTTGCTTGACCTGGTTTCATATTTAACATTGTCCAGGTAGCTGAAACTCCATCTCCCCAAGATTGCCAGGGTTTTCCCTGTCGGATTTTTAAATCCAGGCTTCCAGGCTGGAAAACATTTCCAGTGCTGGTTTCAGTATCACTAAAATAAGCCCAGACACCAGTTCCGACCAGAGCAACGATTAAGAAAATAGCTATCAATCCGATCAGAATCTTTTTCACCTCAATCACCTCCTTTCTTTTGAGTTTATTTTTCGATTAAAAGAATAGTAAAAAACTTTTCTAACTTCCCAAATTTTGTTTCCGAATTTTTAAAATTCAGCCACAAAATCTGAGGGGGGTGCAAAGCACTGTGCTTTGCACCCCCGTTGCATTCCCTCCTCTGAAGGAAGGAACACCTATCGGAAAGAGGTTTGAGAGCATTGGGAGCGAGTTTGCACCTTGCGGTGCGAGTTTTTACTGGCTACTATCCTGGTTCAGGGTGAAGATCA
>Ga0210049_1001461_pt1 | contig 22138 bp, 32 predicted proteins | sample CryGeyCG2014_300_2_FD_183964 | JGI IMG/M metagenome (GOLD analysis project Ga0210049, IMG submission 183964) | Groundwater microbial communities from aquifer - Crystal Geyser CG06_land_8/20/14_3.00 (SPAdes) (version 2) | ecosystem: Environmental > Aquatic > Deep subsurface > Groundwater | place... | reverse complement strand
CTTTTTCGGTAATTTTTTCAAAATAAGGCAGGTGTTTTTTAGGAGAAATAATAACTTCAAAGGCTGATTTTGAGGCAAAGGGGCAGATAACTAAAAACTCTTTATTCTCAAAAACAATTCTTTTTTTCACTTTCCTCTCCCAGTTATTTATTTGACAATAAATACATTTTTTAGTTTTTCTAAAATATTTTTCTGAATTCGAAAGTGCTTTTTGTAAATCAATATCAATTAAAGGAGTGGTGATGATTTGGGAGTGGGGATGGGGTTGAGAGGCGCCAGCTTCAACTCCGTGGTTATGAAAAATTGAAACATAATTAACAAATGGTTTTTTCATTAAATCTAAATATCTTTCCTGATAGGCATCGAATACCTCTTTGACTCGAGAAATTTTGAAGTGAGGAAAATGTAATTCATGATCCCTTGTCACAACCAATTCGCAAAATCCAACCGCATTCATTGTCTGATAAAGTTTTCCTTCGAGTTTCTTTTCCAATTTTGGGTAAGGCAAAAAGGCTGGAAATTTATTGGGAACAACAATGGTAGTCCAATTAGCAATCCCCTCAACTTTTTTCCCGTAAGAGTAAATTAAAATTGGTTTCTCTTGGGTTTCAATATTACAAAAGGGGCAAAGCTTTTTTGGAATTTTTATTTCCTTTCTTCTTTCTTTCTTAAACATCTCTGGCCTCTTTCCCCTGCCAGTAGCAATTACAACCCAATCTCTTGAAGCCAAATCAAATCTTAGTCCAGATGGAAATTTTATTTTTTTAATCATACCCCGTATATCAACTTCCAGAGCCAAACGCCGTTAGGTGCATTTTGCCCTGTAGGTGGTTATTTAATATGAATAAATTTATATTTGCATCCATTGAAGTTATGCCCCGGCGTTTGTTTGGAACGCACCTACTGGAAGTTGTATTACGGGGCATATTTTTTGGTAATTAAATTCCATTTTATTTTAAATAAATCCAATCCCATTTTTAATATCGATTTAAATTTTACTTTGCTTTCGGGGTCATTTTTCCAATAAACTGGAATTTCTTTTATTTTATATCCCAATTTTTTGGCGATTATTAAAATCTCCGGGTCAAAAGCAAAACGATTAATTTTACATCGGGGAAAAATATTTTCTGTCGCTTTTTTAGTAAAACACTTAAAACCACATTGAGTATCTTCAATTCCCCAAAGATTAAGAATTATTTTTCTAAACAATTTAAAACCTTCTCCTAAAATTAACTGTCTTAACCAAGGCTGAGGCGGATCTAAAATTGCACCTTTGACATCTCTCGAACCAATGACAGTGTCATAACTTTCTTTAAAATAAGGCCACATCTTTTCCACCTGATCAATTGAAGTTGAATTATCGGCATCGGTAAATAATCTAAATTCACCTTTTGCCTCTAACATTCCAAATCTGACTGCATAACCCTTGCCTTGATTTTTCTCATAACCGGTAACTTTTAAATTCTTAATTTTTGGTATTAAACTTTTTGCGACCTCAACTGTTTTATCTTTCGACCCATCATTAACCACTAATATCTCGTAATCGTAACTTTGCTTTGACAAATATTTATCAATCTCTTCCAAAGTTTTCGGCAACCTCATTTCTTCATTATAAGCCGGAATAATTACAGATAGATAAACTTCATTTGGCATTAAATTATTTTAACACAAATTTTGAAAATAAAAAATGGGCGAATCATGTTGAAACGCCCAAGTAAATTTCGTGAAATAAAAACCATGACAATATTTTACGGAGTTGTTAAAATTTGGGGACCTTCTTTTGTTATTGCTATTGTATGCTCAAAATGGGCTGAGAGAAAGTTATCTATGGTTTCATAGCCGTAGCCATTTTTACTTCTTTTTATGTGCCAATCGCCCACCGTAACCATTGGTTCAATACAAAAAACCATACCTTCTTTGATTTCTTCTCCGGTACGTCTTTTTCCATAATTTAAAATTTTGGGGTCTTCATGCAATTCTCTACCAATTCCATGGCCACAGAGTTCTCGAACAACATTAAATCCTTGACTCTCAACGTATCTTTGAATTGTGTTTCCAATATCGCCAAAGGTATTTCCAATCCTTGATTTTTTAATTCCCCTTTTTAGCGCCTTTTTCGTCACCCGAATTAATCTTTGAGCTTCGGGCGAAATCTTCCCTACCGGAACCGTAATCGCCATATCGGTATGAAACCCATTATAAAAAATGCCTAAATCAAGAGAAATAATATCTCCTTCTTTTAAAACGCGATTTGAGGGAACACCATGGACAATTTCTTCATCGATTGAAGTACACAGACAAAAAGGATATGGTCTTACGGTTTCTCCGTCAGTGCTTTTATATCCTTTGAAAGAGCATCTGATTTTATCCTCCGCCGCCCAAGGCTTTGGAGGACAAGAAATCAGGCTCTCTGCGAGCCTGTCTAATTCTTTGGTGGTAATTCCTGGCCTAACTTTCTTTTCCAATTCCTTCATAATTTTTGCCAGGAGCTTACCCCCTTCAACCATTATTTCAATTTCAGCTGGTGATTTAATTGAAATCATCTAATAACTTTTAGAATATCTTTAAAGACGTCATCAATACTTTGTTCCCCATTAATTTTAATTAACCGCCTAGTTTTTCGATAGTAGTTAATAACTGGTTGAACGTCGGTTTTAAACCAAGACAATCTATTTTTTACTCCTTTCACCGTATCATCAGCTCTATGAATTAACTCACCTCCACACTTCGGGCATTTTTTCACTTTTTTAAATTCACCGACATATGGAACAATCTCTCCGCATTTTTTACAGATTCTTCTTTTTGTTAAACGCCAAATGGCTTCTTTATTGGAAATGTCAATTAACATTATTTTTACATTTTTATCCCATTCATACCATTCTAAGGCTTCATCAATCAAATGTGCTTCTAAAATCTTTCTCGGGCTACCATCCATAAAGAAACCCTTTAGATTTTTTCTTTTTTTAAATTCTTCAAATTTATCTAACCATAATTTAAAAATGACTGGTGTCGGAACTAATCCGCCGGTATCTACCACAATTGAAAGTTTTTCCCCAGTAAAATCTTTTTTTTCTTTTCTATCCCTTAAAAGATCGCCGCTCCCAATATAATCCAGTCCTAATTTTTCCCCTAATAATTCAGCTTGGGTTCCTTTTCCCGAACCGGGTTTACCTAGAAAGATAATTACTAATGGTTTTTTAAAAGGTTTCATATTCGCGCATTTGTAATTGGGCGTTAATTTGACGGACAGTTTCTAAAACCACTGAAACCACGATAAGCAAAGAGGTTCCTCCAATTAAGAAACCGAATACCATCACCCCAGTTATTCCTCCAACAATTGAAGGCAGGACGGCAATCGTTCCCAAGAACAAAGCTCCGATAAGTAAAACTCGATTTAAAATATAATACATAAAATTGGCCGTGGACTGCCCCGGCCTAATTCCCGGAATAAATCCACCCATTTTTTGCAAATTGGTTGAAATTGCTTTTGGGTCAAAGGTAACAGCAGTATAAAAGTAAGTAAAGAGGCAAACTAAAAGAAAGTATAAAATTCCATAAACCAAGGGGTTTTGAAAGGCAGCTCCGACACTCTGGGCAACCGAACCAACCACTCCGCCGGCTCCTTCCAAAAAATTAGCAATCATTGAGGGAAAAAGCATAATTGATAGAGCAAAAATAATCGGAATTACGCCAGCTGGATTGACATTCAGGGGTAAATAAGTAGAAACTCCGCCATACATTTTCATACCTCTGACTCTTTTTGCATAAGAAACGGGAATATTTCGCCTGGCTTCGTTAATTAAAACCACTCCAGCAATAATAATTAGAGCCATAGCAAAAAAGAGTAAATAAGAAGGGATTCTGGCTGGATCCCAGGTCACTAAAAGTTGGCGAATGTTGTTTGGAAAATCAGCAATAATTCCAGCAAAAATCAAAAGGGAAACGCCATTGCCAATTCCCTTTTCCGAGATTAGCTCACCAAGCCACATTAAAAAAAGAGCTCCGGCCGAGATAGTCAAAATTGAAGTGAAAAGTAAGGTTGGAGAGAGGGCTCCAATAACATTTTGACGTTGAAATAAAGTCAACATCCCAAATCCCTGAAGGGCAGCCAGGGGGCAAGTGGCAATTCGGCAATATTGATTAAATTTTGCCCTACCTTGCTCTCCTTCTTCTTTATAAAGGCGCTCTAATTGGGGAAAAATCATAGTTAATAACTGAAAAATAATCACTGCCGTAATATAGGGACCCAGGCCTAACATCACAATTGAAAGCTTGTCCAAAGCACCTCCAGTGAAAACATTTAAAAGACCGAACATCTGAAACTGATTAAAAAAACCTCTCATATTTTCAGCATTAATTCCCGGAATAGGGATATTAGCCATTATTCTAAAGACAGCAAAAATTCCCAAGACAAATAGGATTTTGTTTCTGAGGTCTTGAATTTTAAAAATTTGAATGATTTTTTGATACCACATTGGTATATGTTAGATTGTTGGATCGCTTCGCTTTGTTGGAAGGTTGGATTGTTTTTATTTTTTACATTCCAACAATCCAATATTCTCACATTCTAACAGTTCCTCCTGCTTTCTCAATCTTCTCTTTTGCCGACTTCGAAACTTTGCATCCATCAATAATCAGAGGTTTAGTTAGTTTCCCTTTTCCCAGAATCTTTACCAGGGGTATTCTTCCTTTTATTTTACGAATTATTCTTTTTTCAAGCAATATTTCAGGATTCACTTTCTCTGCAGAATTAAATTTCTTCTCTAGGATTTCTAAATTCAAAATCGTAATTTTTGATTTTTGATTTTTGCCACAGCCCTTATTAAAGGGCTGGGCAACCCAGCCGATTGGAAATGGGCTGTGGTTGATTTTTGATTTAAATTTGTATCCCCTTAATTTTGGATATTTTTTAATTAATTCTCGAATAATAGGCTTAAATCTTCGGCCAGCTCTTGATCTCTGGCCTTTTATTCCGTGACCAGAATAAGTACCTCGCTTACCACCACGTCCTACTCGTTTTGGTTTCTTTAATCTGTGAATTGGTTTGATTTCGTATAGCTGCATAGTTTTGAAATCTAAAATTCAAATTTCAAAATCCAAAATAAATTTTAAATTCGAAATTCGAAATTCGAATAATTAAACATTTTGGATTTTAGATTTTGGGCTTTGGATTTTTAGTTTTTTTAAGGCTTCGATGGTTGCTCTGGCATTATTTAATTTATTCCCTGTTTTTCCCAAGATCTTTGAGGACATATTTTTTATTCCAGCCAGAGTACAAATAACTCTGACTGTTCCACCAGCCACCAATCCCCTCCCTTTTCTTTGTGGCCGCAACAAAACTCGAGCTGGTCCAAATTTTGCTTCAACTTCGTGGGGAATGGTATCTCCAACAATCGGAACTTCAATTACATTTTTCTTTGTCTGAAAAGTTGCCTTTTCCACTGCCTGAGCGACATCTAAACCAGAAGCCACTCCAACTCCTACTTTCCCGGCTTTATTTCCAGTAACAATCACTGCCCGAAATCTTAATTTTTTTCCACCAGCTCTGGTATGGGCAACCCTCGCCAAGTCCAATAACTTTGACTCAAACTCCTCCCTTTTTAATTTTTTATCTTCAATCATAAATTTGCAATTTACAATTTAAAATTTTAGTCCTCCTTCTCTTGCTCCCTCAACTAACGCTTTCACTCTACCGTGGTATTTGTAACCCCCTCGATCAAAAACCACTTTCTCAATAGGGTGGTGGGTGGGTGTCGTCTTTTCAAGAGCCTTTTTAGCGATTAATTTCCCTACTTTATAGGCGATAGCGACTTTTCCAGTTCTTATTTCTTGTTCTTCGCCTTCAATTTTCTTGCCCCGGGGTGATTTTTTTAACTCTCGGTCACTTGCCGCAACAAGGGTTTTGCCTTTTTCATCATCAATCAACTGAGCATACATATATTGATTTGATCTAAAAACGCAAAGTCGCGGCACTTTAGATGTGCCAAATACTTTAGCTCGTATTGTTTTGTGTCTTCTATAGCGTTTTTCTCGTTTAATTTTAGTTTCCATATTATCCGGTGGTGGTTATTGCTTTTTTGCCCACCTTCTTTCTTACTATCTCGCCAACATATCTAATGCCTTTTCCTTTATAAGGCTCTGGAGGTTTAACTTTTCTTATTTTGGCAGCGATTTGGGAAACTTTTTCGATGTCGGCGCCCGAAACAGTAATGATATTTTTTTCGATTGAAAATTTTATTCCTTCAGGAGCCTCAATTTTAACCGGATGAGTAAAGCCGACATGCAAAACCAAATTCTCCCCTTCTAAGGAAGCCCGAAAACCCACTCCTTTTATTTCTAATTTTTTCTCATATCCTTCAGTTACCCCTTTTACCATATTAAAAATTAAGGCTTGACTTAATCCCCATAATGCCTTAGTTTTTTTAGTTTGCCCCGTAGCGAACTTGTTCTGCTTCGGGGTTTCAATCGAAGAAGTTTCCTTCTTCTCCACCTTCGCTTTCGCTTTGCGAAAGCTTGGTATTTGAGGAGAAACTATAATTCGATTGTCTTTAACTTCAACCTTAATTTCCGGTCGAATTTCCTTAGTTAGTTCGCCCTTGAGACCTTTAACCGTAACTTTCTGACCCTCGATTTTTACCTCTACATTTTCCGGTATTAAAATTGGTTTTTTACCAACTCGTGACATAATAATCTACGAAATTAAATAATTAATTTTTTCGTATGTTCGTAATAATTTCGTAATTTCGTAGGAAGCTACCATATTTCGCATATTACTTCTCCCCCCAATTTCTGTTTCCTTGCCTCTTTATCGGTCATTAACCCTTTTGAGGTGGAAATAATAGCGATTCCGTAGCCACCTTTTACTTTTTTAATTTGTTTTGCCTTAAGATAAATTCTTTGACCAGGCTTTGAAATTCTTTTTAATCTCGAAATTGCCGGAATTTTATTTTGACCATCCTTCGCCAAGGCTTCGGAGAGCAAGTATTTTAAAGTAATTTCAATAAATCTCTTTATTTTTTTCCTTTTCTTTTCGACTTTCTCAATAAAACCTTTTTTTTCTAAAATTTTAGCAATCTCATACCTTAAATTAGAAATGGGAATATCTACTGTCTCTTTCAAAACAGCTTGGGCATTTCTTATTCGATTTAACATATCAGTAACGGGGTCAGTCATAAATTTAATAATTACCAAGACGATTTTTTTACTCCCGGGATCAATCCCTCATTTGCCATTTCTCTAAAACAAATTCTACATAATCCAAATTTTCTCATGTAGCCTCTTTTTCTACCACATCTAAAACAACGTCTCACAATTCGAGTACTGAATTTTGGTTTTTTCATTGATTTTGCTATTTGGGCTTTTGTTGCCATATTTTATTGTTTTATTGGAAATCCTATTAATCTTAGCAGCTTTATTCCTTCTTCCCTTTTTTTTGCATTAGTTACCACCGTTATTTCCAGGCCAAAAATGTTTTTGGCTTTTTCCGGTAAAATTTCCGGGAAAGCAATATGTTCTTGGATCCCAATGGTGAGGTTTCCTTTCTTGTCAATTGAGTTGGGTTCTAGTCCTTGAAAATCCCGACACCTGGGAAGAGCAATCTGAATTAATCTCTCTAAAAAATCATACATTCTTTTTCCTCTTAAAGTAACCATCGCCCCGACAAAAGACCCTTTTTGTATTTTAAAACCAGAAATTGATTTTTTGGCCTGAGTTAAAATTGGCTTCTGGCCGGTAATTAAAGCTAAATCATCTAAAATGAAATCTACAATCTTTTTTTGTTCATCCGAAGTTTTTCCCGAAACCAATCTTCCAAATCCAGTATTTACTATCACTTTCTCAATCTTTGGAACCGCCATATTATTTTTATAGCCAAACTTTTCTTGCATGGAAGGTATTACTTCTTTTTGATACTTTTCTGGTAATCTAAGCATGTTAGATTTCCTGCCCGCATTTCTTACAAATTCTGTATTTTTTATTTTCAACAATTATATATCCTACTCTTGTTGCTTTTCCGCATTTCGGGCAAATTAATTTTACATTTGAAATATTAATTAGACCAGGTAGAGTCACGATCTGACCCTTTGCTCCCGTCCTTTTCGGCTTTTGATGTTTTTTCTTCAAATTAATTCCCTCAACCAAAATTTTACCCTCTTTTGGAAAAACCTTTAAAACCTTACCTTTTCTTCCACGATCCTTACCAGAAATTACTAAAATTGTATCACCCTTTTTTATCTTCATATTTTATTTAGACAAGTTCTTCGGCTAAAGCCGCTACCTTTTCAAAACCCTTCTCTTTTACATCTCGAGCTACCGGACCAAAAATTCTTCCGCCTTTTGGATCCTTAGTCTTTCCCTCCAAAATTATACAGGCATTATCATCGAAACGAATATAAGTGCCGTCTTTGCATTTAAAATTTTTTCTTTGTCTGATAATTACTGCTCTAACTACCTCATGTTCTTTAACTAATCTTCGGGGTTCAGCCTCTTTTATTGTGCCAACAACGACATCTCCGATTTGAGCATATCTCCTTTTACTGCCACCCATAACATGAAAACATTGGAGAATTTTCGCTCCAGTATTATCAGCTACTTTTAGCATTGTCCTTGGTTGTATCATATTTTTTTAATTACTCGCCACTTTTTTTCTTTACTAATTGGTCTGCATTCTTCGATTAAAACCTTATCGCCTACTTTATATTCTCCTTTTTCATCATGGGCTTTGTATTTTTTATAAACTCGGTATCTCCTTTTATATTTAGGATGTTCTTTTAATCTCTCAACCCTAACTACTATCGTCTTTTGCATTTTATTGGAAATAATTGTACCTGTCAGTTGTTTCTTCATGGTTGTTTAGGCGAAGAGAACTTCGTTCTCTTCTTCACCTTCGCCCCGCCCTTTCTAAAAGAAAGGGAAGGGCGGGGCTCGGTAAGTAAAGTTAAAATTCTGGCTATCTCTTTTTTTATTCGCCGAATCTCTCGTACATTTTTCACTTTACCAGCTGCTAAATCAAACCGCAACTGTCGTAATTTTTCCCAATTATCTTGAAGTATTTTCTGGAGTTCAGATTTAGTTTTTTGGCACAATTCGGTTATTTTCATAAACTTAACATTTATACACTAATGATACACGAATGACACTAATAAATATTCGTGATATTCGTGCCTATTCGTAAATTAGTGTCGGGTAATAAATTTTGTTTTTACTGGTAATTTATCAGCTGCTATCTTTAAGGCCTCTCTGGCTACCTCTTCTTTTACCCCTTCTAATTCAAAAATAATTCGGCCGGGTTTAATAGGATAAGCATAAAACTCAACTGAACCTTTGCCACCACCCATTGGGACCTCAGTTCCCTTTCTGGTAATCGGTTTATCCGGAAAAATTCTAATCCAGAGTTTGCCTCCTTTCTTTAAATATCTAAGAATGGCTCTTCTCGCTGCTTCAATCTGCCTGGTAGAAATCCACTTAGTTTCCAGAGATTTTAAGCCAAAGCTGCCAAAAGCCAGTTGGGTAGCTCTGGTTTCGATTCCCTTGCTCCTCCCTTTTCGCCACTTTCGATGTTTTACTCTTTTTGGATACAACATATTTGATTAAGCAAAGCGTTCGCCTTTATAAATCCAAACCTTTACTCCCACCACTCCATAAGTACAATAAGCCCTCGCCTGAGCATAATCTATATCAGCTCTTAAAGTCTGGCGGGGAAGCCGACCTTTTTTTAGCCACTCAGTTCTGGCAATCTCTTTTCCATCGAGACGACCAGCTACCTCCACTCGGCAACCTTCCACTCCTTTTCTAACCATAATTTTATCTAAGGCTTGTTTTAAAACTCTTCGATAGCGTACCCTTTTTTCAATTTGTTGAGTTATCCATTGGGCAGCCAGGGGAGCCGAAGCCCAGGGATCTTTAATTTCTCTGATTTCTATCCTTACCTCAGTTTTATTTTTAATTATCTTATTTCCTAAATCTTTCTTCAACTCTTCAACTCCACCTCCACCTCGACCAATAATTAGACCGGGGCGGGCCGAAGAAATTATAACATTGATTTTCCCGGCAAATCTCTCAATCTTAATTCTCTCTACTCCTAGCTTCCCTATTTTCTTTTTCAAAAATTCTCTAATTTTAAAATCATCCTCTAAATACTGAGGCATTCCTTTTTGATAAAATCCTCGGGAATCCCAATCGGTTATTTCCTTGAGTCTAAATGCCTTAGGATGTACTTTGTGGGCCATAGAGTTAATAGATATTTATAGAAATTCATTGAAATTTGCTCGCTATCGCTCGCGAAATTAATTGCAATAAATTTCTATTAATTTCGCAGCCGAAGGCTGCAAATTTCTACAAGTTTCTTCTAAAACGCTTTTCTTCTAAATATTCTTTTTATACCTCTTTCGATTTTTGGTTTTGAAACTTCAATTTCTGGTCTTATTCTTGCCTGCCTCGTAGAAGGCTTACCTTCCTTCGGGGGTTTTTCTGGTTTAACTACTTTTTCTTCGACCTTTTCAGGGGCCCGCTCTGCGGGAAGGCGGCGGGTGGGTCGTAGTCTTTTAATGGCTTTCGGTTTAACTTTTTTCACTTTTTTCGGTCTTTTCACAATCTCATCAAGAACAATGGTTATATGAGAGGTTTTTTTCTGAATTTCCGCAGCCACGCCGCGAGCTCGAGCCCGCCATCTTTTCAATTTTGGTCCTTCATTAATAGTAATTTTTGATATATAAAGATTTGATTCCTCTAATTGAAAATTATTTTTGGCATTAGCAATGGCTGAATTTAAAAGTTTCAACAAGGGAAGAGCAGATTTTTTAGTTAAAAAATTTAAAATATTTTGAGCTTCCTCAACCGATTTACCCCGAATTAAATCAGCAACCAAGCGAACCTTTCGAGGCGCAATCCGAAGATAATTTAGTTTAGCAATTACTGACATATTATTTCACAGCCTCACCCCGACCCCCGCGTTAGACACCTTCGGTTTCTAACATTTTCGCCTTCGGCGAAAGCCTGTTTTTCCAACACGGGGTGAGTTATTACCCCTATAATATTTATTTCTTTTCTTCGGTGGTTTGAGCTTTTATTTTTTCGGCTTCCTTTTCAGCCTCCTTTGTCTCTAATTCCCTTTGTATTCTTCCACCGTGGCGAGAAAATTTGGTCGTGGGAGAGAATTCACCGAGCCTGTAACCAACCATGTTTTCAGTGACTTTCACCGGAATAAATTCCCGGCCACTATGAACTCCAAAAGTAAAACCAATCATTTCTGGAGTAATGGTACAGCTCCTGCACCAGGTTTTAATGATTTCTTTTGTCCCCGGCTTTAACTTTTTTATTTTTTCAAGAAGTTTTTGGTCGATGTATGGACCTTTTTTGAGTGAGCGTGCCATAGTTTTATTTCCGTCTTTTAATGATTAATTTGTCTGTCCATTTTCTTTTCCTAGTTTTTACCCCAAAGGCTGGTTTGCCCCAGGGAGTTTTAGGATGTTTTAAACCAATTGGGGTTTTTCCCTCTCCCCCTCCATGAGGATGATCGCAGGGATTCATTACCGTCCCCCGGACAGTAGGTCGCCAACCTTTTAATCTTCTTCTTCCAGCCTTGCCAATTTTTTCAAACCTCTTTTCCTGATGGGAAACCTGACCGATTGAGGCAAAACACTCTTTTGAAACTTTTCGAATTTCTCCTGAAGGCATTTCTAAATGACAAAAATCTTCTTTTGCTAAAATCTTGGCCGAAGTCCCTGCTCCCTTAGCTAATTTTCCTCCTTTCCCCGGTTCTAATTCAATATTATATACTTGAGTTCCAACCGGAATATTTTTTAATTTCATTCGATTTCCAATTTTAATTTCAGTAATCTCTGAACAAATTATTTCATCTCCAACTTTCAAATCCTTGGGAGCTAAAATATATCTTTTATCTCCATCTTGATATTCTATTAAAACAACGAAAGCAGTTCGATAAGGGTCATATTCGAGAGCAATGACCTTACCAAGAATGTCAATTTTTTCTTCTCCAAAATCAATTAATCTATAAAGACGCTTGACTCCGCCACCTCGATGGCGAACAGTAATTCTCCCATTAACCCCTCTTCCTGCTCTTTTTTTCAAAGCCAAAAGCAACCTCTTTTCTGGTTCTTTTTTAGATAATAATTTAGATAATTTCATATATTTTTATTTTGGCATCACCTCGATCTTTTGTCCTTCCTTAATTTTTACAATTGCCTTTTTGTATCCTTTTCTCCAACCCTTAATTCTTCCCAATCTCCTTTTCTTTCTTGGAATATTAATGGTTTTAACAGATTCCACATCTACTCCATACAAATCTTCAATTGCCTTTTTTATCTCCGTCTTATTTGCTTCTGGAAAAACTTTAAAAACATATTGATTTTTTTTAACTAAATCGGTTGCCTTCTCGGTTATATGAGGCGTTCTTAAGATTTTATAAGCTTCCCCAATAACCGCTTTTTTAGGAGCTGTAATTTCTTCTTTGATTTCTTCAATTTTTTCCGAGGGGCCCGCTCCTCGAGCGGGAGGGTGGTGGGAGGGTATGTAGTTTTTTTTAAAAAATCTTATCATTTATTTTAAAAAAGTCGTTTTTATTACCTTTATTGATTCTTTTGGCATAATTAAATATTTAAAAGAAAGTAAATCTAGGGCATTTAAATTTCTAACTTCGACAGTTTCAACTTTCGGAATATTTCTGGCAGCTAAAATTATATTTTTATCTAATTCTGGTAAGGCAATTAAAATGCTTCCTTTTTTAAAATTTTCAATTTTCAATTTTAAATTTTCAATAGTTTTTACTATTAATTTAGTTTTTACCTGATCTATCTTTAATTTATCCAAAAGAATTAACAGATTATTTTTGACTTTTCCTGATAAAACCATAAAAAGGGCTAATCTTTTCATTTTTTTTGGAATAACCTTTTTAAAAACTCTTTCTTTAGTTGGCCCAAAAGTTACTCCCCCATGACGCCAAAGCGGAGATCTTATTGAACCTACCCTCGCTCTCCCAGTTCCCTTTTGTCTCCAGGGCTTTCTGCCTCCACCCCGAACCTCTCCTCTACCTTTAGCATGAGCGATGACTTTTCTTCGATTTGCCATCTGAGAAACAACAACTTGATGCATCAAATCAGGATTTATTTTTACATCGAAAATTTCCTTTGGTAATAAGGTTGTTCCTATTTCTTTACCTTGTTGATTGTAAACCGCAATTTTCATAAAACAGATTATTAAAAATCATCCTCTAATTTCAAGGAGGGTTCCTTTTCTACCCGGAACTGCTCCTTTCACTGCTAATAAATTATTTTCCTTATCGACTTTGACTACATTTAAATTTTTAATTGTTACTCGGGCACCTCCCATTCGACCTGCCATTTTCCTGCCTTTAATTACTCTTTCTGGAATGGATGTTCCGGTTGAGCCGGGAGTCCTTAATTCGTGCTTTGTTCCATGAGTGACTGATCTTCCATGAAATCCCCAGCGCTTGACTACCCCGGCAAAACCCTTTCCTTTTGATAATCCACAAACTTTAACTAAATTTCCTTCTTGAAAAATCGAAACATCAACGATCTGACCTAATTTAAATTCTTCAATTTTATTTTTAAATTCTCTCAACCAGCGGAATGGTTTTTTTTTCATGGGCTTTTTAATTTTCTTTTCCTTTTCAATTTTTTTAAATCCAACTTGAATAGCTTCGTATCCGTCTCTCTCTTTAGTTTTTATTTGGGTGATAACGCAGGGTCCAGCTTCAATCAAAGTTACCGGGACCGGAGAACCTTTTTCATCAAAAATCTGGGATATACCAAGTTTTAAACCTAATATGAATTTCATATTATTACCGCTGATTTATACTGACTCGCCCCGTTAGATAGCTTAGCATCTAACGGGGTAAACTGATTTATGCTGATAATTGAAAACCGGGCATGGCCCGGTTTTCGACGCCATTGCTTGTTTTAAAAATTATAAATTTAGAAATTAGATAACTTTAACATTTTAATTGTAAAATAAATTTTATTAAAAGTAAATACTTAATCAGCGTCTTACATTTTTATTTCGATATCGACTCCAGCGGGTAGTGTCAAACTCATCAAGGCATCAATTACTTTTGGGTTCGGGCTGATGACATCAATTAATCTTTTGTGAACCCTTATTTCAAATTGTTCTCGGCTATCTTTGTGAATAAAAGAGGACCGATTGACGGTGTATTTATGAATCTCGGTTGGCAAAGGAATGGGTCCTAATACTTCTGCTCCGTAACGTAAAGCAGTCTCAATAATCTGCTTTGCAGAATTATCAATTACTTTATGATCATAAGACCTAAGTTTTATCCTTAACTTAGGCTCAACTGTTTTTTCAACTGCAGTAACTTTCTTTTTAGCCATCTTGAAAGAACACAATAAAGAAATTCAATTGAAACTTATTGAAATTTGCTCGCTTCGCTCGCGAAATTCATTGCAATAAATTTCTACGAATTTCGCAACCGAAGGTTGCATATTTCTATGAATTTCTATTTTATTATTTTTGTTACTACTCCTGCTCCCACCGTCTTTCCTCCTTCTCTAATAGCAAATCTCTGTTTCTCTTCTAGAGCAATTGGAGCTATTAATTTAATTTTCAAATTAACAGTGTCACCTGGCATGACCATTTCCGTACCTTCTGGTAAAATCACATCTCCAGTGATATCAGTGGTTCGGAAATAAAACTGGGGTTTGTAACCAGTGAAAAAGGGAGTATGTCTTCCACCCTCTTCTTTGGTTAAAACATAGACCTCGCCTTCGAATTCAGTATGGGGAGTTATTGTTCCTGGTTTAGATAGGACTTGACCTCTTTCTACCTCTTCTTTTTTAAGACCTCGCAATAAAATTCCCACATTATCTCCGGCCCTTCCTTCGTCAAGGATTTTGTTAAACATTTCAATTGAAACGACAATAGTTTTTACTGTTGGCCGGAGGCCGACTAACTCTACCTCCTCATTGGGATGAATTACTCCTCGTTCAATTCTTCCGGTAGGAACTGTTCCCCGACCAGCAATGGAAAAAACATCTTCAATAGCCATTAAAAATGGTTTATCCACTTCTCGAACTGGTTCCGGGATATATTCATCTATTGCTTTCAATAACTCCAAAATTGGCCTATTCGCTTTTTCATCAACCGATTTTGTCTCCAGAGCTTTTAAAGCCGAACCCTTAATTATTGGAACCTCATCACCTGGATAACCATATTTTTTCAAAAGTTCCCGAACCTCACTTTCAACTAAACTAATGATTTCTGGGTCATCAACAGCATCGCATTTGTTTAAAAAGACGACTACCGCCGGCAGTCCCACTTGCCTGGCTAATAAAATGTGTTCTCTGGTCTGGGGCATTGGACCATCGGGAGCAGAAATTACCAAAATTGCTCCATCCATTTGAGCTGCTCCGGTAATCATATTTTTAACATAGTCAGCATGACCCGGACAATCGATGTGGGCATAGTGACGCTTCTCGGTTGAGTACTCAACATGAGAAATAGTAATTGTTAATCCCCTCGCCTTCTCTTCCGGTGCCGCATTAAGGTCTGCTACTGTTATTTCTTTTGGTGATAGGTCTTTCAGCTTTAAAACGTGAGTGATAGCGGCCGTGAGAGTACTTTTACCATGAGCAACATGGCCAATAGTACCAATATTAACGTGGGGCTTTGCCCTGACAAATTTTGTTTTTTCAGCCATATGTTTACGAATTATACGAATGGCTTCGCCTGCGAATTTTGCGAATGAGTTATTCGCATTACTCGTAGCCCGAAGGGCATTCGTAATATTAGCTAATATATTATTTTATTAACCTTTAAATAAAAGTCAATAGACAAGATTGTGAATTATCTCCTCTTCCTCCCGAGCGATAGCGAAGGGAAAAGAAGAAGATTTATCTTCTTCGCCCTTCAGTAATTTCCTGGGCAATATTTTTGGGAACTTCTTCAAGGTGGTCAAATTCCATTGTAAAGGTTCCTCGACCTTGTGTCAAACTCCTCAAGGAGGTAGCATAGCCAAACATTTCAGCTAAGGGAGCCTTTACCCTAATGATTTTCATTTCCACTCTATCTTCCGTTTCTTCGATTTTCCCCCTTCTTGCCGCCAAATCTCCAATAACGCTTCCAAAAAACTCAGAAGGACATATTACTTCCAATTTCATTATCGGTTCCAATAAAACCGGTTTTGCTCTTTTTGCTGCTTCTTGAAAAGCAGCCGAACCTGCGATCTTGAAGGCAAATTCTGAGGAATCAACTTCGTGAAAGGAACCATCATACAATGTGGCATTGAGATCAACCATCGGATATCCAGCCACCACTCCTTTTTGCATCGCTTCCTTTACTCCTTTTTCCACTGCCGGAATAAATTCTCTGGGAATGGCTCCTCCCTTTATCTCATCAATAAATTCGAATCCCTCTCCTCTTTTTTTTGGTACTAACCTCAACCAGACATCCCCATATTGCCCTCTTCCACCCGACTGCCTGATGTATTTTCCCTCAGCCTCAGATTCTTCCTTAATGGTTTCTTTGTAAGCTACTTGTGGTCTTCCAACATTTCCTCCAACTCCAAATTCTCTTCTCATTCTATCGACAATGATTTCCAAATGCAATTCTCCCATTCCAGAAATAATTGTTTCTCCTGTCTCAAGATCTCCCTTTACCTGAAACGTTGGGTCTTCTCCAGCCAATTTCTTTAAGGCGAATGTCATTTTTTCCTCATCAGCTTTTGACTTTGGTTCGATCCGAATAAAAATTACTGGTTCTGGAAAAGTAATTTTCTCTAAGATGATTGGCTGATTTTTATCACAAATGGTGTGGCCGGTTGAGGTATTTTTTAAACCAATCGTGGCTAAAATATCTCCGGCAAATGCCTCCTCAGCTTCTTCTCTTTCATCGGCATACATTCTCAATAATCTACCAATTCTTTCCCGCTCCCCAGTTGTCGAATTTAATAAATAAGAACCTCTTTTTAAATACCCAGAATAGACCCGGAAAAAAGTTAAAGTTCCAACATAGGGATCGGCTTGAATTTTAAAAGACAAAGCGGAAAATGGCTCAGAATCCAAAGGTTTTCTCTCAATTTCTTTGCCTGTCTTTGGATCGATTCCTTTTATTGGTGGCAAATCGGCTGGGTTTGGCAAATAATAGACTATTGCATCTAAAAGGGGTTGAATTCCTATTCTTTTGAAAAGGGAACCAAAAAATACCGGGAATAACTTACACGAAATTGTTGCTTTTCTCAAAATTCTTCTTAGTTTTTCAACCGAAATTTTCTCATTGGCTAAATATTTTTCTAAAATTTCTGCATCTTCGGCCGCAATTTTCTCAACTATTTTTTTTCTCCACTCCTTAGCTGTTGTCTCCAATTCTTTGGGAATTTCTTCTTCTTTAACAATTTCTCCTTCTTTTCCCTCAAACTTCAAAACCTTCATTTTCAATAAATCAATTAAGCCGGAGAATTCGTCTTCTTTTCCGATTGGTAATTGGAGGGGAATTGCATTTTTGGTCAATCTTTTCCGGATTGATTCAAAATTCATTTCTAAGCTTGCCCCAACTTTATCCATTTTATTAACAAAACAAATCCTTGGAACACCAAAATTATCGGCTTGGTGCCAAACAGTCTCCGATTGAGTCTGAACACCGGCTCCTCCATCAAAGACAACAACTGCCCCATCCAAAACCCTCAAAGACCGTTGAACTTCGGCCGTAAAATCGATGTGGCCTGGTGTATCGATAATATTTATTTGATAATCCTCTCCTCCCACTTTCCAGTAGCAAGAAGTGGCAGCAGCCATAATTGTCATTGCCCTTTCTTTCTCTAAATCCATCCAATCCAAAATTGTCGTCCCTTTTTCCAGAGTACCAATTTTGTAAGTTTTTCCGGTGTAATACAAAATGCAAACGGTGGTAGTGGTTTTTCCCGCACTAATGTGGGCAATAATTCCAATATCGCGATATTTTTCTATTGGATATTTTCTCATGTTAGATGATAGATATTAGATATTAGATATTGGAGCGAGGCAAGTGGTTTCAGGGTGAATTAAAGACCCAAGCGGGCATGGTTCTGCCGAAGGCGGAGAGCGAGGGTCTTTACTTCAGTGAACGAGCCTCGCTGGGGCGAGTGAAAGACCCTGAAACCAGCTTACCGAACAAATCACCAGGCGAAGTGAGCAAAGGCCCTATTGGTCCCGCACAAATCTCGCTTCGCTCGATTATGCGGGGTAAACTTCTTAACATTCTCACCACGCAAAGTGTGCAAATGCTCTGTTAGCCTCTGCCATCCGATGGGTATCCTCTTTCTTTTTTATTGCTACTCCTCGATTCTCTGAAGCTTCAATTAATTCTTCAGCAAGCTTTTTCCCCATTGGCTTTCCCTTTCTTGATTTTGCTGCCCGGATTATCCAGCGCATAGCCAAGGTTAATCTTCTTTCCCCTTTTACTTCCCGGGGAACCTGATAGGTTGCTCCTCCAATTCTTTTTGGTTTAACCTCAAGTAAAGGCCCAACATTTTTTAAAGCTAAATCAAAAACTTCCAAAGGTTCCTTTTTTGTTTTTTCTTTAATAATATCAAAGGCCTTATAAATAATTTTTCTGGCTTTTTCTTTTTTTCCTCGTCTCATCACCTGATTAATAAACTTTGCCACTGTAACATTATTGTAAACAGTGTCAGGCGAAATGACTTGTTTGGTTTTCTTTTTACCACCCATGATTACTTTTCACGTTTTACTCCGTATTTTGACCTTTCTTGTTTTCTCTTCTCCACTCCAGCCGTATCAAGTATTCCTCTCACTATGTGGTATCTCACTCCTGGCAAATCCTTAACCCTTCCTCCCCTAATTAAAACTATGGAGTGCTCTTGCAAATTATGGCCTTCGCCAGGAATATAGGCAGTGACTTCCATTCCATTAGTTAATTTTACTCGAGCTATTTTTCTTAAAGCTGAATTTGGTTTTTTTGGAGTAACGGTAAAAACTTTCAAACAAACTCCCCTTTTAAATGAAGAGGGATAAAATTTCGGTCTATTTTCCAAAACATTAAAACCAAATGTCAAAGCCGGCCTCTTTCCGGACTTTTTAATTTTTTCTCTTCCTTTTTTGATTAATTGACGAATTGTCGGGCACATAGCAATCCCCCAACCCCCGCTCCAGACACCTTAGGTTTCTGGCGCGAGCAAAGCTCGCTGTTTTTCCAACACGGGGGATTCTTTAGGGTAATTAAAATTAATTAAGCACAGAGTGCTCAAATTTTAATTTAGCAAATATTGAAAAGAAAGTCAACCCCGTTAGAAGTCTGTCTTTAAAAATAATTACAATATAATCTGCGAAGATATTGTTTTGTTTTTTATCCAAGCTATCCCATGGCAGAAAAAATTTTTCAAATTTTTTCTGCCCAAAACTTCTAACGGGGTCAATCAAAATAGTGGAGTACCAACGATTAAGGTGAAAATCCAGTTGATAATCAAAACTAACCACTGAAAGAAAAAAAAGATAATGAAAAGTAAAATAAAAAGACCAAATTGGCTTAAAAATATTTTTATATTTTCCATTCCTGGAGGCAAAAAAGTAAATAAAATGTGAGAACCATCTAAAGGAGGAACCGGAAGCAAATTAAACACTGCTAAAAGTATATTTATATAAACAATATAAGAAAACATTAAATCAAGACCGGGGAGAGCAACTATGGCCGGGAAAAATCTTAGAGCTAAGCCAAAAACTAAAGCGATTATTAAATTTGCTGCTGGCCCCGCTAAGGCTACCTTGGCTGAGCCATATTTTTGATCTCGAAAATTATAAGGGTTAATTGGCACTGGTTTTGCCCAGCCAAAAATAATTCCTTTTCCAGGTAAAATCATATTCATTAAAATTAAGATGGCAGGTAAAATAATTGACCCGAGTGGATCTATATGAGGAAGTGGATTTAAAGTCAGTCTGCCCGCTTCTTTGGCAGTTGGGTCGCCTAAATAATTGGCCACTGCTCCATGAGAAACTTCATGAATAACAATAGAAAAAATTAAAATAATGATGAGAAATAAATATTCCATAGTTTTACCTTGAAGGGTGGTGGGTGGGTGGCGTCCATAAAGTTTTTTTATTATACTATGGATTGAAAAAAATAAAAACTATTGTTAGAATAGAAATACTATGGCAAAACAATGCGCAATCTGTGGGAAAAAATCTCAAATGGTTTGGAAGCTTAAAAAGCTTCGAGGAAAATATAACCCAACCATCAAAAAAAGAAAATACCCAAATTTACAATGGGTGCGTTTAGCTTCGGGGAAGCGAGTTTTGGCTTGCACAAAATGTATCAAAGCCCTAGGGAAAAGAAAGTAATTAGTTTCCGAGTTCTTTAAGAATTTTGCCTAAACAATTTCTAAAATTCTTGGAAAATAAATCCGAAGGATAAATCTCAATGAGTTTTAATTTTTCCTTTTGGCACAATTTTTGTTTTCTTTTAATAATTTTGTCATAAATTTTATTCAGACCTCGAAGTCCGAAATATTCAATTCGAACATCCCCCACAGCGAAATCTGCAGTCATTTTCCTATTTGGATAAGGAATATTTCTTTCATGCTTGATATTGTTCTTACTTAACCAATCGTCAATAATCTTTTCAGCGAAAGAATCACAAACATGACTATCCTTAGCAATAAATTTTTTTGAAAATATAACCTGATTTGGTTCAAACCCGGCTAATTTAATAGCATTATTCCAACTCCCGAAACGCCTTTTATATTCCTCGTACATGTTGAATTCTCGTTTTAATGGAATCCTTTTGTGTTTTGAATAAAATTGACAAATTTTATTAAGAAGTTCTTCTTTTGAATACGGTTTTTTCCAAAAACGTGCGAGGTTAATTCTTGCTAACCGAGCTAATTTTTTCCTCCTTTCTTTAGTGAAAGTTGGTTTATATCTTCTTTCTTGAATAGCTTTTTTCTGTTCGGGGGTTAATATTATTCCTTTTGTCCATAAAAAAACAATACTCCAAGAACAACCGAGTTCTTTTGCGATTTCTCTGTGCGTCAAACCATTTTTTCTCATAGTCCTTGCTCTTTCCTTAGTTGTTTCAGAATATCTTCTTCCATTATTCATATTACTTTATTATACTAAATTAAACCGGGGCGTAGTATAACGGTTATTATGCAGGGCTGGGGGTCCTGTGATTGGAGTTCAATTCTCCACGCCCCGACACTTTTATGAAAATTCGTATTTTTGATGTTTCTGTAGAAAAATTTATTAAAGGATTAGAGAAACCCACTATTGCTAAGGTTTTACGAACCATTGATTTACTCGAGAAGTTTGGTCAAAAATTAGGACCGCCCCACACAAAGAAAATTTCAGCCTATCTTTTTGAACTCAGAATTCCTGGTAAACAAGAAGTTAGAATTTTTTATAGTTTCCATAAAACCCAAATTTTTCTTTTACACGGCTTTATTAAAAAAACGCGAAAAATTCCTCAGAAAGAAATTAAAATTTCTTTCCAAAAATTAAAGCTACTTGACAGAATATAACATATACGTTATATAGGAAGTGTATGAGGAAAAAAACTTATAAACAATTAAAGAAGGAATTATTAAAAGAAAAGAGGATTAAAGAGGCCTATGAGAAACTTGGGTATGAGTTTGCAGTGATTGAAATGATTATTAAAAGAAGAATCGAGAAGGGTTTAAGCCAAAAGGAACTTGCCAAAAAAATTGGCACAAAACAGTCGGCTATTTCTCGACTTGAATCAGGAACTTACAACCCTAGCCTTTCTTTCTTGCAGAAAGTAGGTGAAGCCCTGGATGCGAAGTTGAAAATTTCTTTAATAGAAAAATAAAAGCGAATGAAAAAAGTGATGGATGAATAGCGCCGGTAGATAATCAACACTCATTTTTGTAGTAGAAATAGAAATATATCCAAAAGATTTATTCCCAATTAATCATCTTTCAGAGATTATAAAAACTAAGAAATTATAAAATTAAGGACAATTCCCGGCACCCCGACAAACCAAAAACCGCGCCTAACGCGGTTTCTTTGTGGTTCACCCCTATACCAATATATTATTATAGGTGTGAGGATTTACTGCGTCTTAATCTTCCCCACCAACATCTCCAGTAAATTTTTCACTTCTCTTTGAGCCTCCAGTTCGGTTTTACTCTCAATAAATTTATTCC
>Ga0210049_1001460_pt1 | contig 22140 bp, 23 predicted proteins | sample CryGeyCG2014_300_2_FD_183964 | JGI IMG/M metagenome (GOLD analysis project Ga0210049, IMG submission 183964) | Groundwater microbial communities from aquifer - Crystal Geyser CG06_land_8/20/14_3.00 (SPAdes) (version 2) | ecosystem: Environmental > Aquatic > Deep subsurface > Groundwater | place... | reverse complement strand
TGGGGTAAACGGAGAGTTTGTGAACAAAATTTGGATATTGCCATGGTGGAGCGTCGAGGCAATACTCGACATAATACTGTTTGGAATAATGTGGTATTTGAAGCCTAGGGGACGGACCCCTAGGACAGCGATATGGGTGTATTTGGTTGGTTATGGATTGATCAGGCTGGTTTTGCAGCCGTATAGATTGTAAGATAGAAGGATGGCAGGAGAATGTACACGGCTTGCGTGTTATTTAGCAGGTAAAGAACAGCTATTGTCGTTGCCGATGATCACGGTGGCAGGACTGGTGGATGGAATCAATCCCTGTGCGATTGGGATGATGGTGATGTTGTTGGGATACCTTTTGGTATTTGCCAAGCGTCCTGAGAGAGTGCTCAAGACAGGATTGTTGTACATAGGGACGGTATTTGTGACTTATCTGGTTGTGGGACTGGGTTTATATTCATTTGTCTCTAGATTTGATTTGACGGGTGGAGCCAAGATTCTTAATTTGATAATTGGAGGAATACTGACGATCGCAGGTGCTATCCAGTTTAAGGACTTTTTGGGGATTGAGGGTGGACTACATCTGCGCATCCCCACCGCTTCAAAAGAGCGACTGCAGGGGATAGTGGAGAAGACTAGTTATCCAGCGACCATATTGCTGGGGGTACTGGTGACACTGCTTGAGACACCGTGTAGCCTACCTATTTATGTGGGGACAGCCACAATCCTGTCGCAATCGGGGATGGCTTTCCCCCTAGTCGTGCTTTATTTTCTTTATTACAATTTCTTGTTTGTGCTTCCCTTGATTGTGGTTTTGGTAGTGATGTGGAGAGGGCAGAAGATGGTGGAGATGAAGGAGTGGGAACATAAGGCGAAGAAGTGGATGCATTTGGCACTGGCTGTGGTATTATTGGGCATGGGAATTTGGTTATTATTAAAATAAACGGGCGGACACGGGGGTCCGCCCCTACATGGGGGCGATAAATATGACAGGAACAAATACGCAAATATTTACCGATCAGAACTTTGCGGAGGAAGTGTTAAAAAGTGACAAGCCAGTGATGGTAGATTTTTGGGCGACATGGTGTGGACCGTGTCAGATGGCAGGGCCGGTGGTAGACTCTTTGGCTGATGAATATGTCGGGAAAATCAAGATCGGGAAACTAGATGTGGATCAAAATCAGGCCACAGCAGGACAGTATGGAGTAATGAGTATCCCAACCGTGATTTTGTTTAAAGATGGGAAAGAAATCGCACGCAAAGTCGGTTTTGCAGGTAGACCCATGTATGAACAGCTGCTGAAACAGGTTAGTAGTTAGTATCTGGTATTTGGTAGTTGGTATGGAAATAAAAAAACATAAGATAGCAATAATTGGTAGTGGGCCTGCAGGGCTAGCAGCGGCGATCTATACCAGTCGTGCTCAAATAGATACAACGATCTATGCAGGAGAAGAGCCTGGTGGACAGCTTACTAAGACGACAGAGATCGAGAATTATCCTGGGGTGATGGGGAAGACTGGGCCAGAACTGATGCTAGCGATGACTAGCCAGGCACAGAAATTTGGGACAAAGATAATGTATGAGAGTGTAGCTCATGGCTCATGGCTCATGGCTCATGGCAAACACAAGTTAGTGAGTGAAAGTGGAGAAAAGGAATTTGATGCTGTAATTTTGGCGATGGGGGCATCCCCCAGGCTCTTGGGAGTGGGGGAAGAAAAATATTGGGGAAAGGGATTCTCGACTTGTGCGGTGTGTGATGCCGCTTTTTATAAAGGTAAAAATGTTTATGTCGTGGGGGGAGGGGACGCTGCTATCGAGGATGCGATGGCGCTGACTAAGTTTGCCAGGAATGTGACTATAGTTGTGCGACGAGATAAATTGCGGGCGAGTGTGGCTATGCAGAAGCGGATACTGGATAATCCGACAGTAAAAATTTTGTGGAATAGTGAGGTAGAAAAGATCAATGGTGTAGATAAAGTTGAGAGTTTGGTAATCAATGGGGAAACAGTGGGAGCGGAAGGATTGTTTTTTGCCATAGGGCATATTCCAGCCACGGGATGGTTGAAAGGTTCAGATGTGAAGTTGGACGAAAACGGATATATTGACCTTCAAGGAGACTCCTTGAAGGTGTGGCCGACGATGACATCAGTTGCTGGTGTGTTTGCTGCGGGGGATTGCAGCGATCATCGTTATCGGCAAGCGGCGACGGCCGTGGGGATGGGGGTACAAGCGGCACTGGATATTGAGCGATGGTTGGCTTGCCTGCCGGCAGGCAGGAGGCAAAATGCCTGACATATATCAACAATCAGTCGAGTTGCACCGGAAAAATAGGGGGAAATTGGGGGTGTGCGCGACGGTAGAGGTCAAGGACAAATCCGATTTGTCACTCGTGTACACACCTGGGGTAGCCCAAGTATGTCGCGAGATAGCAAGAGATAAAAATGAGTCGTTTGATTTGACGTGGCGAGGACGGACGGTAGCTGTTGTGAGTGATGGAAGTGCAGTCTTGGGACTGGGTAATATTGGAGCTCTTGCAGGAATGCCTGTGATGGAGGGGAAGGCACTGTTATTTAAGCAGTTTGGGGGAGTGGAGGCGATCCCACTGTGTATTGATCTACACAGCGCTGATGAAATAGTCAATTTTGTGAAAGCTGTAGCACCTAGCTTTGGCGGAATAAATCTAGAGGATATCACCTCACCCCTGTGTATTGAGGTAGAGGATAGGCTACAAAATATTGGGATCCCCGTGATGCACGATGATCAACATGGGACAGCGATGGTGGTCTCTGCGGCACTGATGAACGGCGCCAAAGTGGTGGGGAAGCGATATGAGGATCTGAAAGTCGTGATCTCGGGAGCGGGGAGCGCAGGACTAGCAATCGCTCAGATGCTACTCTCAATTGATCGAGTAGATGGAGAACTGAAACAACTAACAGGACTGCGAAGCGTCAAAGATGTGATAATCCTAGACTCGAAAGGGATCATCACAAATGAGAGTGGAGAGTGGAAAGGGAAGTTTGCGAAAGTAACAAATATGGAGAGAGTGATGGGAGATCTCTCTACTGCAATAGTTGGAGCTGATGCGTTTATCGGAGTGTCAAAGGGTGGGATTGTGAGCGCTGCGATGGTTTCTACCATGGCCAAAGATGCGATCGTGCTTGCCATGGCAAACCCAGATCCCGAGATTATGCCGGATGAGGCAAAGAAAGGTGGGGCAACGATTGTGGGGACGGGCAGATCGGATTTCCCCAACCAAGCCAACAACTCACTCATTTTCCCGGGATTTTTTAAGGGATTACTAGAGTCGAAAGCTACCAAAGTGACGGTGGGTATGAAGCAGGCGGCAAGAGACGCTTTGGCTAGCTTTGTAGAGCCAACAGTTGATAAAATTCTTCCGAGCATGTTTGATCCAGGCCAGGCCGAGGCAATTGCTCACGCGGTGGCGGAGCAGGTCAAAATTGAGAGTCTATCTCGCACTAAATAGATCTGGTGTGAGTGACATAATGAATTAATTCATTATGTCACTAGAAAATAGGTAGTTTTAGAAGGTTGAGATGGGGAATTTCCCAAAAATCCTTGGTGTTGAGTGTGGCAAGACTAGCACCATAGTGGATAGCCGTGGCGGCGAGGGCGGCATCGGCAAAGGTGGGGTGATAGTCTCTCATAATTTTTCCAGCAAGCTCTGCGACTTCTTGCGTGTATGTCAGAATGTCGAGCTCCGATAAAGTTTGATTGAGCAAGGATAGTGGGGATTTGTGTAGAGTGCTTGCTCCAGCAAATAATTCTTGTATTGTAATTGTAGATATCGAAAATGAGTCATCTAAATGGTTATTGATCAAGTTATACTGAACCGAGTTCTTACCCTTGAGTCTTAAATGATCGATAATGATATTGGTGTCGAAAAGGATTACCATGAGTTTTTGAGTTTTTTGGCTGCAGAAATTTCAATTTTCCTTTGTTTAGCTTCAGTATCTGGCCAGTCGTCGCCAGCCCAAGCTCCTTGAGTAGACTTGAGAATTTTGAGATAGGCAAGATTTTTGGCTCTTTGAGAGATTTGAATGTCAGTAAATGGTTCAAAAGTGATTTTTTGATCAGGTGTGACTGTGACAAAATATTGGACTGGCCCCTTGATCCCAAGCGATTTCCTGGCAAATCCAGGAATAACGACTTGATGTTTGGCGTTGCTCGTGGCGATTGAGTTAAGCATATAAGTAATAATTTATTACTTTTACTACTTTTTGTCAAATCAAGGACAGACTGAGAATATTGTCGAGTCGATGAGAGTTTGATATAGATTGTGGGGGTTGGTTTTTGGGAGGGCGACTGGTATAGTATGGGAATGAAGCAGGCAATTACACAATATGTGATGGTGATACTCCTGGTAGTTGGGGCTTATTTTTTGGGTGTGTATAAGACAAAGACGGAGTATCTGGAGAAAGGTGTACCAAACCAAGTGGCACAAGTAGCGGGGGAGACAACTGCAGCACAAACTACGCCTACAACAGTAGATCTAGACAAAATCAAAGAGAAGTTTGACGGGAAACATATTACGTTCGGTGATAAGAATGCCAAGACTATCATTGCGGAAGTATCCGACCCATCTTGTCCCTATTGTCATATTGCGGCAGGCCTCCATCCTGAGCTTAATAATACTAGTACGCAGTTTAAGATGGTCAAAGATGGCGGGACGTACATCGCCCCAGTACCTGAGATCAAGAAGATGGTAGATGCTGGGCAAGCTAGCTTTATCTTTTTTTATGCGTCGGGACATGGAGCGGGAGAGGTGGGGACACAAGCGCTCTATTGTGCCTATGATCAAGGCAAATTCTGGGAAGCGCACGACAAGCTCATGACAAAAGCTGGATATGATCTCTTGAATGATGTGGTAAAAAATGATATTGCTCAGTCGAGTAAGGTTGTGACACTGATGGGGAACTCGCTCGATAGCGCTAAACTCCAAAGCTGTTTAGATAGTGGGAAATATGCGGGACAACCAACAGAGGACACGGCTTTTGTGCAGTCGCTTGGGTTTGGGGCAACTCCGATCTTCTTTGTGAATGACAAGGTGGTGGAGGGGGCTCAGCCTTGGAGTGCACTCGAGGCGGCGCTGTAAGCTATATTTTGATATAATACGTGTCATGGTAAAAAAGATCCTGGTTTTGTTGGTTGTTTTTTTGTCGGTGTTGGTGGGACCGGTTCATGCACAAGTTGTGCCACCTGACGCCACTATGTCTAGTGAAATAATTGAGTCACCAATGCCTAAAGTAGATATCACCCAGCCAACGGTAGAGGTAAAGAGTAAACTCGAGAAGGTCTTGGAAGAGAACCCAACGGGTCCACTGACTTGGCATAACTTTTTGCGTCATGCTGTGGCTTCGGCTGTGGCAAAAGATGTGCCGGTAAATACGGTCGTGTTGATCTTGTTGTTCCCACTGGTTGTGGCCATCGTGGCGGCAGCTCGTCACTTGATAGGGATGAGGGGAGTAGGAATACTCACCCCAGCTCTACTATCTGTGGCTTTCCTAGCAACTGGTGTCTGGAGTGGGGTGATCTTGTTTTTGGTGATTTTGAGTGTGGCAACTGTCGCTCGCATTATCCTCAAACACCTCAAGCTACAGTACTTGCCACGCCTCGCACTCCTTTTGTGGATAGTATCTGGATCAGTATTCTTGGCTTTGTGGGGAGCGTCGATCTTTAATGTCGCAGGAGTGGTGAGTGTGGGAATCTTCCCGATTCTGATCCTCATGTTACTGGCTGAGACGTTTATCGACATTCAGCAGGGCAGGAGTGGAAAAGAAGCGCGTGATTTGATCCTTGAGACCTTTCTTTTGGCTATTTTAACCTCACTACTTTTGGGATGGGAGAGTGTACAAAGAGTGGTACTACTTTATCCTGAGATCGTGTATTTTGGCGTGGGAATATTTGATGTGTTTATGGGGAGATACACAGGGCTCAGGCTGAGCGAATATCTGATGTATCGGGGGATAGTCAAGGAAGATGAAGAGGAGTGAGCGTTATGAAAATACGCGATGTGTTGGGACTCAACTCCAGAAATCATTTGTATACATCTGTTTACAATAGTCGGATAGGGAAGACGATCGCCAACTCCAAACTATTTACCAAAAAGACGCTAAAACAGGCCAAGGTAAGAGTGCCGGAGACATTTGAAATCATCAATAGTATGGAGATTTTGGAGAAGTTTGATTTTTTGAAGTTAAAAACTGATTTTGTGGTTAAACCCAATAATGGACTTGGGGGGCAGGGGATAATCGTGATTGAGAAACAGGGTGAGTTTGCGGGAGAGTGGATAGATTCGACGGGTGAAATCTGGAGAGTGGATGATCTGAGACTACATATAGCCGATATTTTGGCTGGGCGCTACTCGATGGATGATGTATCTGATATCGCATATATCGAAGAAAGAGTACGAGTGCACCCGATATTTGAGAAATATAGCTACCACGGTACCCCTGATATCCGAGTGATTGTATTTAACCGGATCCCGATCATGAGCTATGTACGACTACCGACGGAAGAATCGGGGGGGAGGGCCAATCTGTTTCAGGGCGCGGCAGCTGTCGGGATCGATATTGCGACAGGCATCACGACTTACGGTGTGCATCACGCGAAGGCGACCGATTTTTTTCCTGGGACGAGACGAAAGTTGGCCAATATCCAGATCCCGCAATGGGAAGAAATACTAACGACCGCGATTGTGGCGACTGAAGCAATAGGGCTTGGGTATATGGCGTGCGATATAGTGCTCCAACCAGACGGAGATAATTCTACCCCGATGATACTAGAGGTCAATGCTCAACCAGGACTCAAGATCCAAATTGCCAATAGAGCTGGGCTTAAAGAGCGACTTGCACGGGTAAAAGGGCTCAAGATAGTTTCGCCCCGCCACGGAATCAGAGTAGCCCAAGCTTTGTTTGCCGATCCCAAACTAGCAGAGAAAGGTCTGGGGAGAAAGAGTGTGGGAAGGTATGAAGAAATCGAGATAGTAGGACTTAACGGGCATAGGGAAAAACTAATGGCCAAGATAGATACGGGGGCGGATATCTCTAGCTTGGATATCAGGGTTGCAGAAGATTTGGGACTGATGAGTGTGGATAACGTGTTGTATGAATCTAGTTTTTATAACTCACTAGGTAAGAAAAAACGCAAGGTGGTGGGGATCACATATTATCTATCTGGGCGCAAGGTCAAGTCGAGGATCTCAATCACGGATAGGTCAAGGATGAGTAAGAAGATGTTGATTGGATGGTTGGATCTGTCGGGTTTTGCGGTCGTGGTGGAGTAGATTTAGTTGTCGGCGCGACCAGGTGGGTGAGAAAAATGATTTTCGAGGTGCACAAGACGAGTGTCGTAGCGTAGCATAGTCCACTTTAGATCTTTTTCGATGGAGTTGAGCTTTCTCTTGATCGGTTTGAGTTTTTTATCAAACATTGTATTCATAAGTTCTTTGAGCTGTTGGATTTGATCATCGGAGAATTTCATACTTTTATTATGACACTTGTGAATATGGGCGTCAAACCGTAAAATGCCAGATATCCCCCTTCGTTCAAGGGGAACTTCGGAGGGACACAGTGTCAGATAATAAGCGAGTAGTTGTGGGATTGTCAGGTGGAGTAGATAGCTCGGTGGTGGCGGCGCTCCTTTTGGAGCAGGGATACGAAGTCCACGGAGTATATCTAGAGTGTTACAACACACCAGGATGTCGCACCGATCAAGACAAAAAAGATGCGCTTAAAGTAGCACTGAAATTGGGAATTAGTTTTGAAGTGTTGGATTTTCGGGAAGAATATAAAGAAAAAGTAATTGAATATTTTTATCGCGAATATGAGGCTGAAAGGACACCTAATCCAGATGTGATGTGTAACCGCGAGATCAAGTTTGGAATTTTTTATGATTATGCAATGGAGAATGGATTTGATTATGTAGCGACGGGGCATTATGCGCGAATTGCAACCTACAAGGAGTCTCCTCGTAGGGATCTACAAGGAGACTCCTTCAAACTATCCTTCAAACTACAATGTGCAAGGGATGAGAGTAAGGACCAATCATATTTTCTCTGGCAGATACCAAGAGATCACTTGGCACATATCTTGTTCCCGCTGGGAGAGATGGATAAGAGCGAGGTGAGGGCAAAAGCCAAAGAGCTGAAATTGGTGACGGCAGAGAAGCCGGATTCGATGGGGATATGTTTTATGGGAGAGGTAAACGTGAGTAAGTTGCTTGAAGATAGACTAGGAGAGAAAAAAGGAGATGTTGTTTTGTATCCTGCAGGGCCAGGCCCTGCAGGTCATAAAATTGGGGAACATCGAGGATTGTGGTTTTATACCATCGGGCAAAGAGGGGGGTGGGAGATGAACCCAAAAAGTCAGACAGCAGAGATGAGACCGCTATATGTAATTGGAAAAGATAAAGAGAAGAACCAACTGATTGTGGGAGAGTGGGGAGAGGCGATGACAAATAACTTTAAGATAGATCCCTCCACGTTGGTCGGGATGACACGGAAGCTATGGGTGAGGATCAGGAATCTCGGAGAACTAGTGGAGGTGGAAATGATAAAAGATGGAAAAGTCAGTTTGAAAAAGAAAGTTTTTGCGGTAGCGGAGGGGCAGAGCGCGGTTTTTTATGATGAAAATGGAATCATGGTGGGTGGGGGAATCATCGGGGCTTGCAATATCCATAGAAATGTTTCATAGTGGAGTAAGTAACAGAATAAAAAGGAGCTGGGGTATGAAAAAAGTTAAGAAGAGTAAGAAAACTACACCTTGGATGGGTGCATATAAGTTTGCACTCTGGGGAGTAGTGGTCATGACGGTGGTGGCGATTGGCGCAATGGTGGCTCAATACTGGACATTTAAGGCGAATGAATGGATGTATGCTGATCCGGAGATAGACCAGATTGATTTTGAGCGCAAAGAGGGGCTCCCTGTGTGTGGAGAGAGTGAGGAAACTAAAGGTGGATGTGTGAACCAACCACTAAGTACACCGACTTCAGGTGCTTCGTGCCAGACCATGAATCCAGCGGGAGCAAAACCAGGGGTAACGGAAGCTGGATGTCGGGCAATGGCGATACAGTTGCGGAGTTGGGCGGGGGCATTTCGTAGTGATGCCTGCCAATCTGGACTTATGTTTGACCAAAAAACAATTACCAGTGATATGTTGGTTGATAAGGTGAATAAGACAATGAAACCCAAGCCAATGAGTATTGCTGGGATGCACAAATGTGCACCAGGACTAGCTGGCAGGAAGTGTCCTGTGGGGATGAAATATGCGGGTAAGGCTACTAAATGGGAAGATTGCTATACGGTCGCCTTAAAAGGCGCATGTAAATATGGGACAGAGCAACCAATTAATATTGTGTCCGGTAGGAAAATGTATAAGTATTGCGCACCCATTGGGACGGGAGAGGTTACTCTCGAGGGTGGGACTGGTTGCTACACGGGGTCGGCGCAGAAACCAACGGTGAAATTATGTTGTCCAGCAGGCAAGACTGCAGTGAGTGGGGTATGTCAATGAAGAAAAAAATAGTGATACCCAAAAAACAGGGAATAATGAGAAATCAATTCTTTGGAATGTTAGTTTTGGCGGTGGGAATCGGCGCTTTGATTGTGATGGTGCGTTACCTGGTCATTGCGAGGCAAGTACCAACTGATGTGTATCTGATTCAACCAAGTGATTTGATCCCGGGTGCTGTGAATTAGTTGTGAGAATTGTTTCCCTGAGGTACAATAGCTTTATCTCATGAAAGGAGATTTTTTGATATGACTAAAAATAAAGTAATTGCAAAAGAACCAACGACGATGGAGGAGTTGTTAGCTACCTCTGACTATACGCTTTCGGTGCCGAAAAAAGGTGAGACCATCAAAGGACTCGTGACAGGGGTGAACCGTAAGATGGTGATGGTAGATATTGGAGCTAAGACTGAGGGGATTGTGGCTGAGCGCGAGTATGATTTTGCCAAAGAATTTATCGAGACCATCAAGGTAGGAGATGAGATAGATGTATATGTAGCATCAGATGAAAACGAGAGAGGACAAATTCTCTTGTCACTCAAGCGCGCGATGTTTGATAAGCTCTGGACGATGCTAGATGATTACCTCAAGAACGAGAAAGAGGTGGTCGTCAAGACAGTTGAATTAAATAGGGGTGGGATGATCGTAAAGTGGCAGGGACTGCGAGGCTTTATCCCATCTAGCCAGTTTGGGGCGAGCTATGCAGGGGCTTTGCAAGCTTTGGTTGGGAAAGATATTGCAGTCAAACCAATAGAGGTAGATAGGGAGAAAAACAGGTTAATTTTCTCAGAAAAACACGTGTCGGAAGCAGCTGTGATGGAGCAACGTGAGTCGGCACTCAAGGCCGTCAAGGTAGGTAATACTTTCTCAGGTAGTGTGACTGGAGTACTCTCATTTGGGGCGTTTGTAGCGGTACCTGTGACCTCTGGCCTGCCTGCGCAGGCAGGCAAAGAGACCATTACGGTCGAGGGGCTCGTACATATTTCTGAGATTTCATGGGAGAAAGTAGAGGATATCCATAAATATCTCAAAGTAGGCGACAAAGTCGAAGTGAAAGTGTTGGGAGTAGAGGAGGGGACAGGGAAACTGAATCTCTCGATGAAACAACTTTTGGCTGACCCGTGGAGCTTGGTAGCTGAGAAGTATGGGGCAGGGACGACTGTGAAGGGTATAGTGTCTAGATCGGCTCCGTTTGGTGTGTTTGTGAACTTTGAGCCTGGAGTTGACGGACTAATCCATGTTTCGCGCTTAGCTTCCTTTGGCGAACTAAAGAGTGGCGAACCAATTGAAGTCTTGGTCGAGAATGTCGACCCAGAACATAGACGAATGTCACTGGGGCCAGTGCTGAAAGAAGTGCCGGTAGGTTATAAATAAAGATCATAGGTCGTAGATCGTTGATCGTAGACCAAAGGAGTATATATGAGTAAGACAAAAATGATAGTAAAAGATGATCAGATCTTGGTAGACCTCGAGTGGATTTTTGAAGAAATCCGTGGGGCGAGTGGTGACTGGAAGGCTGTGGAGGAACAGCTTAAGGGTTTGCTATCAGCAGTGGAGGAGTAAAAATGAGCGTGACAAAAGGTTATTTGAGTGCGTGTATGGATAAGCGTTTTTGGCTGAAAGTAGCACAAGCTTTTGCGGAAAAAACTGGAATGGAAATGACTGATTTTTGGTTAGAGACTAATGCTGGAGGAGCAAATACTCAAAACAATCCAACTGGCGAGGACTATGCAGTAGCACATGGGGCACAAGTTTTTGGGTGGGGTGCACATGGATCTGTTTGTGGTGGTCAGCCTGGAGTAAGTGATGATGACTCAAAAGCTATTTTGCTCGAAAAAATTCAGGAGAAAAAACTGAAGTTCCCTGGTAATAAACACTATGGTATTTTTCTGACAGAAGAAAAGGTTGAAATTTGGGAAGCATAGGCTTATACTCGCGGAATTATTAATAGTGGGACTTGACAAAGATTTGATGTTATATTGTTTGACCCAATTACTTTTAAAAAATTACGATTGCACCTCAAAAATGATGCTCTCTTGGCCCTGAAAACTGGGATCATGTGCAAAACATGGTTCTATAATTGTACGGACGAATCAGTGTCTTCGCCTCTACAAGTAAATTCAAATTCGACGATGACACATTGTAATATAGGTTCCTGTAGGGGTCGACCCCCGTGTCGACCCGACAATTTTATTATTGATTACGTTTCTATCTGTTAAATCATCAGAACAATATGTAATCTTTATCGTGCCAACATACGATTTAATGTAGAATATGGTTATGAAATCTAGCGTCGTGTATGAATGTAACAACTGTGGGGCACAAAGCGCGAAGTGGGCAGGGCAGTGCTCTGAGTGCGGGAAGTGGAACACGATGGAAGAGGGTGTAGTAAGAGATGTTAGACGTAAGACTAAAGATGCTAGTGTGGGGAAATTGCAGAAACTGAGTGAGATAGAGATCAGCGCGGTGACAAGGAGGGTGACGGGGATAGGGGAACTGGATAGAGTGCTTGGTGGGGGAATAGTGCCCGGGGAAGTTATCTTGATGATAGGGGAGCCTGGGATCGGAAAGAGTACACTACTTACTCAGTTGGCCCTTCGGCAGGCTCAGGGTAAACTAGTAGTTTATGTCTGCGGAGAAGAGAGTCCAGGGCAAGTGAAGATAAGGATTGGTCGCCTGCAAGGACAGTCCTTGCAGGGAGAGTTGCAAATGTTGGCGGAGACGGATGTAGATGCCATTATTGCAACAATCGGGCGAATACAGGGGTCCGCCCCTACGATGGTAATTATTGATTCTGTACAAACACTTTATTCAACTGAATTGCCAGGGCTGGCGGGGTCAATATCGCAGATTCGTGAATGTACGGCGCGACTAATTGCTTATGCTAAGAGCCACAACGTGCCCGTAATACTTGTGGGGCATGTGACCAAGGACGGGGAGATGGCAGGACCCAAGGTATTAGAGCACATGGTTGATGCCGTGCTTGAGTTGTCGGGTGATCGCTACTATGACTTGCGACTTTTGCGGACTCAGAAAAATAGATTTGGAGCGACGGATGAGGTGGGAGTATTCCAGATGGTGGAGTCGGGACTAGTAGAGGTAGCTAACCCAAGTGAGTTTTTCCTGGCAGAGCGCGAGGATGGGGCGGTTGGGTCTGCTGTTGCCGTCATTATGGAGGGGACCAGGCCAGTACTACTGGAGATCCAGGCGCTGGTGGTGGAAAGCGAGCTCCCGATCCCTAGGCGAGTCTCGCAAGGAGTGGACGTGAGACGAGTACAGATATTACTGGGAGTGTTGTCGAAATATACGAAACTAAATTTAGGGATCAAAGATGTGTTTGTGAAAGTGGCGGGAGGACTCAGCGTAAAGGAGCCGGCGGTGGATCTTGCGATTTGTTTGGCGATTGCCAGTTCGGCGAGTGGGAAGGCGCTACCTAAACAGTCGGTGGCGATTGGGGAAGTGGGGCTACTGGGTGAGATCAGAACGGTATCGTGGGCAGAGAAGCGGGTAAAAGAAGCCAAGAAACTGGGTTACAGCCAGATTTACTCAAGAGATAGTTACCGGAAAGTCAGTGAGATTATTGCAAAAGTAGGATAGAATGTTTTTATGACTAAAGAAGATTTTAGTGTGTTGAAACTATTAGAGACTGGACAGGGAGAGACAATATGGACACCGACTTCAGCGAGAGTTCGTGCACAAAAATCTTCGTATAACATGGCTTATCCAGATCACCAACGACACTTGAACGAGTTGTTAGAAGTAGCAGATAATAGTGGCTTGCCAAATGAAAATAAAGAAAACTGGGAACGTAATGCTGTATTGGAATCGATGAGTGCCGGAGGAAAGATCCCAGTTTTTACTGCGGAGATGAAGACAACTCAGGGAATGACGATAAATATGAAAGTGAGTGCAGTAGAGGGGAAAATAGAGTTTGGTAAGTTGGATGCTGATCAGCAAAAAATAATGAAACTCTTGTGTAAGTCGAATAATTTACCAAAAGCACTACAAGAATTGATTGAATTTGTGAATGAAGGCGATAAAAATACTGTGATAGTTAAATTGTTGCCAGTGGGGATGGATAAGAACGCTTTAATGAAGGGAATCATGGTAATACTGTTGAAAAATGGATTGAATGATGGAGTTGAAAAAATGAACCTAGTAAATCCAATGCGTCAAACTGATGAGGTGCAATTTGATGGATTATTGCGACCGAATGCACGGTTTGTTTGTAGACGAGTAGTTGATCCCAAAATGCCAAGGTGGACAAAAACAATGGAAAGAGAGATAGATACTGTGAGAGATCCCAATACCACTAATGGAGGATTGATTTTGGTTGGTCATAGTGGTCAGGGAAAAAGTGTAGCTGTGAAGGCAATGATAAGAGAGGGTTCAGAGGCGGGTACAAAACATGCATGTGGAGGACGAGAGCCAGCAAATGTGTTTCTTACAGAAATATCACCGAATGCTCGGTTCCCAAATCATGAAACTGTAAACGATGTGGTAATAGTTTCTCCAGGAGAAGGAGTGGTGGAAATGGATAAGATATTGGAAGAATTTGAGAAATTATTAGATAGTCGAGCGGAGGGTGGTCCGACATATTTGGTGATAGATAACTTCCACGAGATGAGGTTGTTGGGACAGGGTTGGTTGAACAGAATTGAAGCATTTTTGGGAAAGTTAGAAAGTAGAGGTGACGGAAGTAGGATATATTTGTTGGGAGAAAGGATGGATGATGAGTTAAATAAATCGTTGATTCAGCAACATAGATTTCAAAGGGTGAATGTTGGTTTGACAAAGGACGACATGGGTTATGGTAGTAAAAATGGGGAGTGGGATGAATCTGCTCCAGCGTTTGTTGCTTTGTGGGATGGAATGCGAGTGGGATTGGATGAGCTAGGAGAGACGGTAAAGAAAGGAATGGGAGAAGAGGGGAAATTGTTTAATGATCGTATTTTTGTGGATAGTCTTAGAGATATTACTCTGAAATTGGTGAAAGATTTTTTATCTCAAGATGTGGTGATGCAATTGTGCAAGGAAAAAAAGCAAATGGAGTGGGTGTCATTTAGTAATTTGAGGGTGATAAGTGAGGCAGTGAGAGTGAAGTTGCAGTCAGAATTAGCAGGGGGAGAGTATGAATGGATAAGTGCTATTAATAATCAAGGGAAAGTTAGTTTAAATGGTAGAAAGACTAAGAAATCCATGGATGAATTGACAGGAAAATTTGTAGAGAAAGTAATGGAGTTGAAGAAAGGGAAAGGTAGGGAAGAGGGGGGTGGCAAGAATGAAAGAGCGAAATTACTCGCAGAACAGGCACGATTGCAGGCGAGAATGGAGGAAATTATACAGCGATTAGGAGAATTGGATTAGTTCTATATTGTTATAGTCAGATTTACTCAAGAGATAGTTATAAAAGGGTGAGTGAAATAGTTTTTAGCTAGTTATCCACAGTGGGTGAAAAGAGAGAAAATCCAGGGGTTATTTTTATATAGGGTAGGTGAGTATGTAGGGTGATGAAAGTTATAGGTTGACTTGTGTTACTCGAGGTGGTAGACTAAACCCGCCTTCGCATAAAGCTACGGCGGGCGAAGACGAAAAGAGCATTCCTACCGCTGATTCTCCATTTGCACGGGATCACGTGTAGCAATGCTCTTATTCAAAACGAAATGTAGTTGTTTCAATTACTACATTAGCGTAAGTGAACTTTAACATTCTTTGGCTGACTCGTCAAGCTACATCTTGTGTGTAAAGTAATTTTGACACACTACAGGTAGTGGTTTGGCCTATAATGACTTGAGATGTAGACAGAATGGAAGGGCATGTGAGATAGGGCAGGCTCATAGCCCTTCCATTCTGTTTATATGCATGTGAGACCAGCCTACGCCTACGGCTTCGGACGGGCACGGCCACCCTTCGCTCTTTCAGAGCTTCGGAGTGGCGCAGTAGGGCAGGCTCATAATCCCTCCACAATGTGAATAATTTGCTATTGTCACGCAAACATGGGAGTAATTTTGTCGAAATAATTTTGAGTTGTAATTACTTTTGATTTGTTTTTTAGGGGGAAAATATGTTGCATTTTTCCTTTGTTTGATTTTATTTCAATAGTTGTGTAATTTTTTTTGTAATCTTCGATGATCAAATCAACTTCTTTACCTCCATATTCACGATAAAAATAAAAATTGACTTTGGCATTGGTCAAACGACGCATTTTTTCTAGTTCTATAATTACAAAATTTTCAAATACTCCACCTTTGTCTTGACGAAGTTCTAAGTCTCGAAAATCTTGAATTAACATATTGCGAATTCCCAGATCATAAAAGTATAATTTACGATTCTCTGAAACAGCTTTCCTCACATTAGTTTTGAATGATGGAAGGGGAATTAAGATATAATTTTTGATAAAAATTTCAATATAATTGGAGACTGTCGCGGGGTAAGCATTTAATGAATTGGCTATTTCGCGGATAGAGACTTCTGAGCCTAATTGCAGGGCAATTTTGGTCAAAATATCCTTGGCTAGTTTGAGATTCTTGAGCTCGTATATATCAACCACATCTTTGAGAATGTGAGTATCTAGGATTCTTTGGAGTAAATCAATGCGGTTGCTTTCTGGTAAATTATTTTTTAGATAAACTTCTGGATATGATCCCCAAATTTGGGAATTAATAGCCATTTGCTTGTGGAAACCCGCTAGGTCTGGTGATTTTGGTTTTTCGTGGTTAACAATTTCTGAAATAGACAATGGTAGGCAATATATTTCGTTAAATCTGCCAGCCATACTATCGAATTCTTGGCCTGTTTTTTGACGGAGTTCGGAGCTACCGGTGGCAATGACTTTAGTATTATATTCATCATGAAATAATTTGAGAATAACGGTTGAAGCGGGATAATTTTGGACTTCATCAATAAGGATAATTTTATCTTCTGCAATAATTTTTTCTAATACTTCTCTACGGGGAGCAAACTTGTCACGGTCAGAAGCTAAATCAAAGTTATATTTTGTCACACCGAGTTTTTTGGCTAGATCATCGAGTAGGGTAGTTTTGCCAGATCGTCTTGGTCCCCAAATAAAGAGGGTCTTAGTCTCATCGCTTTTGAGATAGGCATTGATATCTGCTTCAATCACTCGTTTTATGGTAGCCATAAATTCATTTTAACACTAATTTGTATTGTGTCAAACTACAAATTAATACTAAAATGTATTGTGGAGGTTGATAACTTACTTTATGAGTATAATGATGAGTATATGCAGATATATAGTGGCAGTAGTAACAGGGGATTGGCCAAGAAAATCGCTGAGTTGATGGGTACAAAATTGGGACAGATAGAAATTTCGCAGTTTGCGGGTGGTGAAACAAAGATTTGGGTCAAAGAGAAAAAAATAGATAAGGAAGTAGTGGTGGTGCAGTCGCTCTCGACTCCAACTAATGAAAATCTGGTTGAGTTTTGTTTGATTTGTGACGGCCTCCATCGCGCAGGGGCGAGTGAGATCACGGCGGTCATACCCTGGATGGGTTACTCCAAACAAGACAAGGTATTCCGACCTGGCGAGCCACTGTCATGTAAAGTAGTGGCTCAGATCATCCAGACTGCGCATCTGTCCAAAATTGTGACGATTGATTTGCATAATCGCGCAACCCTAGGCTTTTTTGACACTCCCATTGTGGAGTTGTCGGCGAAGTCGCTGTTGGTTGAATATTTTCGAAAATTGATAAATGAATCGCACGGGCGAATACATGGATTCGCCCCTACAGAGCACGGGCGAATACATGGATTCGCCCCTACAGAGAATCATTATCTCGTCGTGGCGCCTGACGCTGGAGCGGTCAAGGCAAGTGCGGCTTTTGCGAACGAGCTAGGGATACCGATTGTCTACATGGATAAAAAACGAGACTTAGATACTGGAGAGGTGAAAGTGGTGGGGATGAATGGGAGTGTGGTGGGGAAAGATGTATTACTGATAGATGATAATGTATTTACAGGTGCTACGCTTCTTGAAACCGCCAAAGTACTAAAAGAATCTGGTGCAAAGAGTATCAGAGTAGGTCTAACTCACCACCTATATATCAAGGGAGTGCAGGAGAAAATAGAGGAGAGTGAGATCGATGAGATAGTGGTGACGGATACTGTGTCAATGGTCAATGGTCAATGGTCAATGGTTGGGGGAAAACTGAAGATATTGAGTGTGGCGGGGATGATAGTTGACGAAATCAAATAAGTTTGTCATACTACACTAGTTCCCCGAGATTTTGATATTTGTTTTCAGGAGAAAGTTATGCCAGTAGCTAAAGTGAGTAAGAAAGCAGAAGAGGTAATAGTTGAAGCAAGACCTAGCTTTAATAGACCAGCCAATACCTACGTCCAGAACAGACCAACATACAATAGTTATGGGGGAGGGAGCAATGGGGCAGATATTGAGCCGATCTCGGGGTATCTAGATGATTCTAATGATGGCCACGCAGTGATCCGTCCCCAGTTTCACCCAACAGAGCGCGATGCCTATATGTCTTCGATGGTGGTGAGACGACTGGGGTTGCGAAGTGGGGACTATATCGAGGGAACAGCACGCAAACCCAAAGATAATGAACGCTACTGGGCACTGGTGACGGTGAACAAAGTAAATGGCAAACCACCAGCTGAGGCTCACGGGCGGATCAAGTTTCACAATCTGACTCCAATTTACCCGATCCAAAAAATTACGCTTGAGATGGGGGCTTTGCCACTGTCCAACCGTGTCATTGACCTGGTAGCTCCGATTGGGAGGGGACAGCGTGGGATGATTGTGGCACCACCCAAGGCAGGCAAAACTACGATCATGAAAGATATGGTAACAGGAATAGCCAAAAACTACCCAGAGATCCATTTGATGACGGTGCTGATTGGGGAGCGACCTGAAGAGGTGACAGATATCCGAAGGCACCTAGAGAAAGTCACCGAAAGCTCGGCGACGGCTGGAGAGTGCGCGGCCTCCAACTTTGATGAGCCGGCAGAGGACCAAACGAGAGTAGCTGAGATCGCACTTGAGCGCGCTAAACGACTGGTGGAGTTGGGGATGGATGTTGTGATCTTACTGGACTCGGTGACCCGTCTAGCTCGGGCTTATAACCTGGCTATACCTACCTCGGGGAGAACACTCTCGGGTGGCTTTGACCCGGCGGCACTTTATCCGCCCAAACGTTTCTTTGGGGCGGCACGCAAGATGGAGGGGGGAGGGTCACTCACGATCATTGGAACGGCGCTGGTGGATACGGGAAGCCGGATGGACGAACTTATTTATGAAGAGTTCAAGGGTACAGGCAATATGGAACTCGTACTGGACCGGCGACTCTCGGAAAGGCGGATCTTCCCCGCGATTGATGTATACAAATCAGGGACACGTCGCGAAGACCTCTTGTTCACGGGCGCTGAGTACCAAAATATCGTGGTGATGAGGCGGATGCTAGATATGCTCAATGATGATGAGCGCACATCCGTACTGGTTGAGCGACTAAATAAGTCCAAGAGTAATAAAGAGTTCCTGGCCATGTTGAAGGAGGGGTAGGCTACACGGGCGAATACACGGATTCGATTCTTGTCGGGCGAATACACGGATTCGCCCCTACGTGTGTAATTTATCGACATTCCAATTTTTTGGATTGTCTGATATATATTGCCTGACGTGTGCCAATTCTCTTTCATCGCGAATAATGTGTTCGTAATAATTGCGTTGCCATAGGCGTTGATTGAATCGAGGCCAATTATTTGTTTTGACGTTGTTGATATATTCGTTGATGGACATGCGTTTAAACCAAGAGATGATTTGTCCCAAACCATCGTATGTATTATTGATTGGTAGGGGCGAAACCATGTTTTCGCCCGTATGACCACCATCATACGTATTGATTGGTAGGGGCGAAACCATGTTTTCGCCCGTATGGTGCAACGGGCGATTACGTGGAATCGCCCCTACAATACGAATTACACCATGTAAATGATTTGGCATGAGGATGTAATGAGATAATTTTACCCATGGAAATTTCTCTGGCAATTTGTACCACCATTTGTTGATCATCGTCCCAATATCGTTTGAGATCATTTCCTCGTTTTTGATTTGCCCAAATAAATTTTCTCGTTCATGGGTGCAGATGGTCACGTAATACCAATTGGGAGATGAATAGTCAAAATCTGAGAGACGAATACTTGTGCGGTATGGAAAATTTGTGGTCATGGGTTAATCGTAACATTTTGCGGGCGAATACACGGATTCGATTCTTGTCGGGCGATTACGTGGAATCGATTCTTGTCGGGCGAATACACGGATTCGCCCCTACGGGATACAATTGATACCGATTGACGAAGATGTTGAAGGAGGGGGTAGGGCGTAATTTGCTAGATAGGGGTGAATTTGGTAGGATAGCAAGCGCATGAGCGATTTGACGGGTATGGCAGAATTTGGTGAGTTTAATAGGCAGCTTTGGCGCTACACGACCAAGCATGTTTACCGCGCATTTTTCCGTTTTGAAGCAGGCAAAGATATTGTGGCTGGTGCCTTGTACCACAAGAGAGGCAAGTACGCGCGACCATTTTTGCACTCGACCATGATGGCTTTGATCTTCTTTGGGATAACCTTGGGGCCCAAGTTTGTACAGGCTAGTTTCACGGGTGGAGAAGTAAGAGATGAGACTCTCTCTGGGGCGAGTGTACTAGGAGTATCGCTTGACTCAACGGGTATTGTGACGCAAGAATCTGATAAGCCGTGGAACCAAGTTTCGGATTATACAGTCAAGGAGGGAGATACGCTCTCTTCTATTGCCCTTAAGTTTGGGGTCTCGATAGATAGCGTCAAGTGGGCCAATCCTAGTATTAATTGGCAAAAAGTAAAGCCAGGAGTTGTCGTGGCGATCCCACCGGTGACTGGCGTGGTTTACAAGGTAAAACCAGGCGATACTATTTATTCAATTGCCAAGAAGTTCCAAACCGAGGCGCAGGGGATAGTTGATTTCCCCATGAATACATTCTCGGATGATGAGACTTTTGCCCTCGTAGCTGGACAGACATTGATCATACCTGATGGGATCATGCCTAATGAGGTTGTGTCGGCTCCCAATATTGCGCGAGTGCTCACGCCTGATGCTGGATCTGTCACGGCGACGGGGAGCTATGTCTGGCCGGCATTTGGACGAATTACGCAACCATTCCGGTGGTATCACAAGGGGATAGATATCGCCAATCATGACGGAGGGGCGATCTTGGCGGCTGACTCGGGAACGGTGGTCGTGGCAGGGTGGACCAATGTAGGATATGGGAACCACATTATCATCGATCATGGGAATGGCTCACAAACGCTCTATGCTCATATGTTGGTCATTTCGGTGGTCTCTGGGCAGCGAGTATCGCGAGGTGACACGATCGGGCAGATGGGATCGACGGGGAGGTCTACGGGGACTCATCTGCACTTTGAGATCAGGGCGAGTGGAGGAAATGCAGATCCGATGGGGTACCTAAAATAATAACCAATATCCAATAAACAAATTACAAACAATAACTGCAAAATAATTCAAAAAATGTTTAACTTATTAAGTTTTTGTGAAATTATTAAAAATTGTTTGATTATTGGAATTTGATGATTGATTATTATGTATAAGTATCGTGTGGCGCTGTTTATTGGTCGGTTTCAGCCGTTTCATAAGGGACACTTGTATAGTCTCAAGAAGTGTTTTGAGTTGGCAGATCAAGTGATCGTGGGGATAGGGAGTAGCCAAGAGAGTGGGACAGAAAATAACCCGTGGGACTTTGAAACGAGGAAGGCAATGATCGAGAGCTTGGACCTTCAAGGAGACTCCTTGAAGGTGGTGGCTTTGCCAGATTATCCGGATGATGAGGTATGGTTAAAAGAAGTAAAGGAGAGGGTGGGCAATTTTAATGTGGTTGTGTCCAATAATGAGTGGGTATTGTCGATCATGCAAAAGGCAGGTTATAAAACAGTTGAAACGGGATTATTTAATAGAGAAGAACTAGAAGGAGTGAAGATCCGTGTGCTGATGAGAGCAGGGGATATGAACTGGAAATTGCGCGTACCGAAAGAGGTGGCAGAGTTGATTATGCCTGAGGAATAATTTCGATAAGCTTGAACTTCTTGAGAATGGGAGGCAAGACAATCATGGTGATTGAGCCTTGGATGAAGTTGGTAGTGAAAGAGAGAATGAGAGCTAAGATCAGGTAAAGATATGACTGTCGGGGCGTGAGTTTGTAAAAGTGGACAAATGAGTAATAAACCAAGATATAGGCAATGGTGATCTGGGGATCGAAAGTAAGACTCAAACTATTGACATCGATGTTGCTGGAGAAGGCAGAGATAAAGCCGGCAATGACAGCGGCAGCCAGATTGAGGAGGACGATAACAAGGATAATACCAAGAAATCGACCTATTTGGCCAAATTTGAAAGAAGGGAAGTGCAGAGGGAAACGTTTATGTTCTGATGTTTGAGCTACTTGGTCGTATTGAATATCGGGCATAAGATCCTCCTTGTATGTATTGATAATAGTGTAGCGAATATTTGCGAAAATGTCTATGAATTTAGGCGTACTCGGCTTTGATGCGATCGGCGAGGATGGTTTTGACGAATGATTGGTAGGGGACGTCGCGTTT